>Ga0066705_10000479_pt1 | contig 11317 bp, 9 predicted proteins | sample GraSoiAngelo_154_FD_66506 | JGI IMG/M metagenome (GOLD analysis project Ga0066705, IMG submission 66506) | Grasslands soil microbial communities from the Angelo Coastal Reserve, California, USA - 14_1009_13_20cm | ecosystem: Environmental > Terrestrial > Soil > Grasslands | place: USA... | reverse complement strand
ACCGGCCGCGACGGGATCGGCGGCGCGTCCGTGCTCGCGAGCCAGGAGCTCGGCGAGGACGACGCAGACAAGCGGCCGTCCGTCCAGGTGGGCGACCCGTTCACCGGCAAGAAGCTGATCGAGGTGTCGGTCGAGCTCGTCGAGTCGGGGCTCGTCGAGTCGCTCCAGGACTGCGGCGCCGCCGGGCTCGCGTCCGCGCTGAGCGAGATGGCGCACGACGGCGCCGGCATCGACGTCCACCTCGACCGCGTCCCGCTACGCGAAGAGGGCATGGAGCCGTGGGAGATCATGATCTCGGAGTCGCAGGAGCGGATGGTCGCCGTCGTGCGCCCGCAGATGCTCGACGCGGTGTGCGCGCTGTGTGCGAAGTGGGAGCTGGAGAGCGCTGACATCGGCTCGGTGTCGGACACCGGAGTGCTGCGTGCCGTGTACAACGACGACGTCGTCGGTGAGATCCCGGCTGCGCTGCTGACGGACGAGTGCCCGCGCTACGAGGTCGAGCAGCGCAAGCCCGACTCGTGGGCGGTTCCACCCGCGCGCGTGCGCAAGGCGCCCGCCGCCGCGGTGGTCGAGCAGTACGACCAGCTCGTCGGCTCGCGTACGGTCCGGCGGCCGGGGCTCGACGCGGCCGTGCTGCGGCTGCGGCCGTCGCTACGCGGCCTCGCCGTCTCGCTCCAGGGCCCGCGGCCGGGCGAGGCGGACGCGTTCGCCGCCGGCATGCAGGCCGTGCTGGGCGCCGCGCGCAACGTGGCGTGCGCGGGCGGCGAGCCGATCGGGCTGACCGACTGCCTCAACTTCGGCAACCCGGAGAAGCCGGAGATCGGCTACGAGCTCGCGCAGGCGATCGAGGGGATCTCCCAGGCGGCGGACGCGCTCGGCGTCCCCGTCGTCTCCGGCAACGTCTCGCTCTACAACGACACCGACGGCCGCTCCATCCCGCCGACGCCGGTTGTCGGGTGCGTCGGCATCGTCAACGACGTGCGGCTCGTGCCGTCGGGATGGGAGCGCGGCGACGTCGTCCTGCTCGCGTCCGCGCCGGAGGACAGCCTCGCCGCGGAGGTCGCGCTCGTCCGCTTCCTGCGCAAGGCGGCGCCGCTCCTCACGCTCTGCCACGACGTCGGCAGCGGCGGCCTCGAAGCCGCTGTTGCGGAGGCGGTGCGCTGGAGCGGCCGCGAGGCGGACGTGCGGCTGCCCGAGGAGCCGGCCGCGGGCGCGGCCATCCTCGCCTGTGCGCCCGAGGACGTCTCACGCCTCGGGACGCGCGGGTTCGTGGAGATCGGCACGGTGCGCTGATGTGCGGCGTCTTCGGCGTGTACGCGCCCGAGCGCGACGTCGCGCGCCTCACCTACTTCGGGCTCTTCTCACTCCAGCACCGCGGGCAGGAGTCCGCCGGGATCGCCGTGTCCGAGCACGGCCGCCTGACCGCGCTCCGCGACCTCGGCCTCGTGACGCAGGTGTTCGACGAGCAGAAGCTGCACGGGCTGCGCGGGCAAGTCGCGATCGGCCACACGCGCTACTCCACCACCGGCTCGTCGCAGTGGGCGAATGCGCAACCGCTCGTGCAGCACGGCCGCAACCGGACGGTCGCGCTCGGCCACAACGGCAACCTCGTTAACGCGGACGCGCTGCGCGAGGAGCTGCGCGCCGAGGGCGCAACGTTGCGCGGCACCTCCGACAGCGAGGTGATCGCCGCGCTCATCGCGAATACCGACGCGCCGCTCGCCGACGCAGTGGCGGGCGCGATGCGCCGGCTCGAGGGTGCGTACTCCGTCGTCGCCCTTACGGAGGGAACGCTCGTCGCCTTCCGCGACCCGCACGGTTTCCGTCCCCTCGCACTCGGCCGGCTCCACGACGACTGGATCGTCGCCTCCGAGACGTGCGCGTTCGATCTCGTCGGCGCCGAGCTCGTCCGCGAGGTGGAGCGCGGCGAGGTCGTCCTCGTCGACGGCGACGGCATGCGCGCGGTGCAGGCAGTGGAGCCGCCCGCCGCCGGTGCACTCTGCATCTTCGAGTTCTTCTACCTCGCGCGGCCCGACACGCGGCTCGCCGGCATCGAGGTGCACGGAGCTCGCGTCCGCATGGGCGAGCGCCTCGCGCGGGAGGCTCCTGCCGACGCCGACCTCGTCCTTCCCATTCCCGACTCCGGCACTCCGGCCGCGATCGGCTTCTCGCGGGCGCTCGGGATCCCGTTCAGCGAAGGCCTGATCAAGAACCGCTACATCGGCCGGACGTTCATCCAGCCCGACCAGGAGCTGCGGCGGCAGGGCGTGCGGCTCAAGTTCAACCCGCTCGCCGAGGTGGCCGGCAAGCGCCTCGTCGTCGTCGACGACTCGATCGTGCGCGGGAACACGACGCGCGCCATCGTGCAGATGCTCTTCGACGCGGGCGCGGCGGAGGTGCACGTGCGCGTGTCGTCGCCGCCGGTGATCGGACAGTGCTTCTACGGCATCGACCTCGCCGATCCCGAGGAGATGGTCGCGGCGGGACGGACGGTGGACGAGGTGCGTGAGCACATCGGCGCCACCTCGCTCGCGTACCTCTCCCACGACGGTCTCGTCGAGGCGACGCGGCGGCCGGAGTCGGATCTCTGCCGCGCGTGCCTCACGCGCAAGTACCCGACCGAGGTGCCGGTCGAGTACGCGAAGCACCGCTTCGAAGCCGCAGCGCGCGCGTAGAAAGTCGTAACACCGACGCCGGGGTACCAAGTACCGGCCGCCGCGGCCCCGCATGGAAAGCGAAAGACCGGTAGCAGCTACCGGCCTGAAAGTGTCGCGACTTCTACGCGGCCAGATCGGGCACGTGCAGGATCTCGAGCTTGAGCCCGTCCGGGTCGTAGAAGAACACGGCGTAGTAGCCGGGCGTGTAGCCGTACTCCTGCGGCTCGCTCTCCAGCTCCGCGCCTGCGCCGCGTAGCCACTCGGCACGCTCGTCGACGACTCCCCGCGACCAGGCCTCGAACGCGAGGTGATGCATCCCGACCGCGTACCGGTCGGCGTCTCCCTCGCTCTGCGCCTCGCGGAGACCGATCGACGTCCCCCGCCCGCCCAGGTACCAGATCGTCTCGCCGCGCTCGCCCTCGACCTCGCGGAGCACGTGCCAGCCGAGCGGGCCGAGCAGATCACGGTAGAACGGCAGGCTGCGCTCGATCGAGGAGACGACGAGGTCGACGTGATGGACGCCGCCGGAGCGCATGTAATCCGACCCGACTTCGGCGTCGGCGGCGCGAGTCCTCGTAGCATCCGGCCCTGTGTACCTCTTCCACTATCACCTCGTCACGAGCCGCGTGCGCGAGGTCGAGGCACGGTACATCGGCAAGCTCGGCTTCGACCTCGTCGCGCGACACGGCCGAATCGGCGAGGACCTGCAGTCGTACGAGCCCGGCATCTCGTGGGCGGAGCTGGACGCGCTCGGCTTCAAGCTCCGCCTGTCCGAGCTCGAGCTCGGCGCCGTGAACGTCGTCGTGCAGCCGGGACAATGGCCCCTGCCGCGCGTAGACCACCTCGGCCTCTCGCTCGACGAGGAGGAGTTCGAGCGCGCCCTCGCGCGCGCCGAGGAATCGTCGCTACGCGTGCAGGAGCACGGCGGCCGCCGCACGTTCGTCTCGACGAACGCCGGCTATCGCCTCGAGCTGCACCCGCCGCGCGACTGGATCGACGACCTCATCGGCCAGGCCGACCGACTCCGCCTCTCCGAGGTCCATCTCAAGTCCGACGATCCGCTCGGCAAGGCGGACGCGCTCGCGCACATCCTCGACTGCGAGCGCATCGGCCCCGAGGTCGAGGTCGGCGAGACGCTCGTCCGCTTCACGCCCGGCGGGCCACAGGGCCGGCCGGAGCTGGAGGCGGAGATGTTCGTCTAGGACTCCGCCTAGACTCGAACCCTTGGGAAAGGCGGATCGCATGTACGAGGCCGCAGGCGTCTCGCTGGCGACGGCCGACGCCGTCGTCGAGCGCCTGCGCGCGGCGGTGGAGTCGACCGGCGCCACCGGCTTCGGCCGCTTCGCCGGGCTCTTCCCGCTCGACGAGCGGCGGCTCCTCGCGGCCTCGACCGACAGCGTCGGCTCGAAGCTCATGCTCCACCGGCAGGCCGGCACGTTGCGCTGGGGCGGGATGGACCTCGCCGCGCACTGCATCGACGACGTGCTGTGCAGCGGAGCGGAGCCGCTTTTCCTGCTCGACTACGTCGCCGCCGCGCACATCGAGCTCGAACAGGTGGCCGAGCTCGTCGAGGGTGCGGCAGAGGTGTGCCGCGCCGCAGGCTGCGTGCTGATCGGCGGCGAGACGGCCGAGCTCCCAGGCGTCTACCGCGAGCAGGAGCTCGACTTCGCCGGCACGTGCGTGGGAATCGTCGACCGCGACGACCTCATCGACGGCTCGCGGTGCGTGCCCGGAGACCTCGTCGTCGGCTTCCCGTCCAGCGGCCTGCACACGAACGGGTTCTCGCTCGTCCGCACGCTCGGCGAGCTCGACCGCGAGTTCCTCGCCCCACACAGCCTCTATCTCGACGACGTGCGCACCCTGCGCAGGAGCGCAGACGTGAAGGCGCTGGCGCACGTCACCGGCGGCGGAATCGTCGGCAACCTCTCGCGCGTCCTCCCCGAGGGGATCACGGCGCACATCGACTGGGACGCATGGGAGCGTCCGCCCGTGTTCGAGTGGATCGCAGAGCGCGGCGTTCCCGAGGAGGAAGCTCGGCGCGTCTTCAACCTCGGCGTCGGCATGTGCGCGGTGGTGCCGGAAGCGCCTGCCGGGGCGCTCGTGATCGGAGCGCTCGAATGATCGGCGTGCTCGTCTCCGGCGAAGGCACGAACCTGCAGGCGCTCATCGACGCGGCACTTCCGATCGTCGCCGTCGCGAGCAATCGCCGGGACGCGCGCGCGCTCGCGCGCGTGAGCGTCGCCACCGCCGCGTTCGAGCTCCGCGACTACCCCTCTCGCGCCGCGCGCGACGCCGCGATGGCCGGCTGGCTGAAGGACCGCGGCGTGAAGCTCGTCGTGCTCGCCGGATACATGCACCTGCTCACCGGGCCGTTCCTGGAAGCCTTCCCCGACGCGATCGTCAACGTCCATCCCTCCCTGCTCCCGAGCTTCCCGGGCGCGCACGCCGTCGAGGAGCAGCTCGCGGCCGGCGTCACGGAGTCGGGCGCGACCGTGCATCTCGTCGACGCCGGCGTCGACAGCGGGCCGATCCTCGCGCAGGAACGCGTGCCGGTGCTCGAGGGCGACACGGTCGAGACCTTGCACGAGCGGATCAAGCGCGTCGAGCACGCGCTCCTCCCGAAGGTGGTGCGCGAGCTGTGCGCGCGCTGATCTCGACGTACGACAAGACGGGGCTCGACGCATTCGCGCAAGGGCTCGCGCGGCTCGGCTGGTCGCTCGTCGCCAGCGGGGGCACCGCCGGCTATCTCGAGGATCGCGGGCTCGACATCGAGCACGTCGATGCGCTCACCGACTCGCCGGAGATGCTCGGCGGCCGCGTCAAGACACTGCACCCGCGCATCCATGCGGGAATCCTCGCGCGCCGCGACCGCGAGGAGGACGTCGGCACGCTCGTCGAGCACGGCATCGAGCCGTTCGACCTCGTCTGCGTCAACCTCTACCCCTTCGAGGAGGTTGCGTCGCGGCAAGGCGTCACCGAGGCGGAGGCGGTCGAGATGATCGACGTCGGCGGCCCGTCGATGCTGCGCGGCGCGGCGAAGAACTTCGCGCACGTGATCCCCGTCTGCCGTCCCGACCGCTACGGCTTCGTCCTCGACGAGCTCGAGACGCGGGGCGGCATCAGCCTGGACACACGGCGCGAGCTCGCTGCGGAGGCGTTCGCGACCACCGCCGCATACGAGGCGGCGATCGCGACGTGGTTCGCCGAACGGGAGACATTCCCGGAGACGCTCGTGCTCGCGTTCGACAAGATCCTCGATCTCTCGTACGGCGAGAACCCGCACCAGCGTGCGGCCTATTACGCCGACCGTGGGGGGCGCGCGCACCTGCTCTCGCGCGTGGAGCAGCTGCACGGGAAGGCGATCTCGCTCAACAACCTCAACGACCTCTCCGCAGCGCGACTCGTGTGCCGCGAGTTCACGCTCCCGGCGTGCGTCATCGTCAAGCACGCGAACCCGTGCGGCGTCGCGCTCGGCGCGACCATCGGAGAGGCGTACGACAAGGCGCTCGCCTCCGATCCCGTGTCGGCGTACGGCGGCATCGTCGTCCTCAACCGCGACGTCGACGCCGAGCTCGGCGAGAAGCTCGCGGAGCAGTTCGTCGAGGTGCTGTTCGCGCCCGGCTACGACGAAGGAGCGCTCGAGGCGCTGCGGCGCAGGCAGGGCACACGCATCCTTCTCGACGGCGAGCGCCGGCGTCCGGCCGCGCAGCAGCGCGGCTTGAAGCGCGTTCTCGGCGGCGTGCTCGCGCAGGACGCCGACTTCGAGATCGAGGACCGCGACGGCTGGCAGGTCGTCGCCGGGGCCCCGGACGAGCGCCAGTGGGGCGACCTCGTCTTCGCGTGGCGGGTCTGCAAGCACGTGCTCTCGAACGCGATCGTGATCGTCAAGGACCTCGCCACCATCGGCGTCGGCGCCGGGCAGATGAGCCGGGTCGACGCGGTTCGCATCGCCCTGGACAAGGCGGCCGAGCACGGGCACGACCTGGAGGGGGCCGTGCTCGCATCGGATGCGTTCTTCCCCTTCCCCGACGGGCCCGGGCTCGCGCTCGGGCGCGGCGTGCGCGCCATCGTCCAGCCCGGCGGCTCGAAGCGCGACGACCTCGTCGTCGAGTCGGTAGCCGCCGCGGGAGCGACGATGGTGTTCACGGGTCGCCGCCATTTCCGCCACTAGCGATCACTTCCGGCTCATCGCCCGCGCCGACCAGCGCGCGTTCCTCGGCCTCCCGTGGGGGCTGCCGCTGGAGAAGTGGCCCGAGGACGTCGTCGTCGACGTGGAGCGCGGCATCAGCCGCCACGTCGTCCGCTTCGTCCACCTCAACGGGACGTATTACGCGCTCAAGGAGCTGCCGCCGCGTATCGCCGAGCGCGAGTATCGGCTGCTGATCGAGCTCGGCGAGCGGGCCGTTCCCGCGGTCGATCCGATCGGCATCGTCGCCGATCGCGGCGAGCTCGAATCGGTGCTCATCACGCGGCACCTCGACTTCTCGCTCCCGTACCGGCTCATCCTCGGACGTCGCATGCTGCCTGCGCCGGGGACGAGCATCCGCGCGGCGCTCGCGGAGCTGCTCGTCCGTCTTCATCTCGCCGGCTTCTTCTGGGGCGACTGCTCGCTCTCGAACGCGCTCTTCCGCCGCGATGCAGGCGCGCTGTCGGCGTACCTCGTCGACGCCGAGACGGGCGAGCTCCACGAGCGGTTGTCGGACGGGCAGCGGATGCACGACATCGACATCGCGGAGGAGAACCTCAGCGGCGAGCTGTACGACCTCGCCGCCGAGCTCGAGCGCGAGGTGGTCGCCGATCCGTGGGCTTTCGCCGAGGACGTGCGCCGGCGCTACGAGCAGCTGTGGGCCGAGCTGACCGAGGAGCAGGTCTTCGGCGTCGGCCAGGGACAGAAGCTCGAGGAGCGCCTGCGCCGCCTGAACGACCTCGGCTTCGACGTCGAGGAGGTGGAGCTCGTCAGCCAGGGCGGCGAGGTGCGGCTGCGCCTGCACTCGAAGGTGGTCGAGCCGGGCCACCACCGGCGGCGCCTGCTCCGTCTCACCGGGCTCGACGCGCAGGAGAACCAGGCGCGCCGGCTCCTCAACGACCTGACGCGGTACAAGGCGTACCTCGAGCGAACGGGCGACGCCCCCGTGTCGGACGCCGCCGCAGCAGGTCGGTGGCTGAGCGAGATCTTCGAGCCGACGATCGCGTCGATTCCGCCGGAGCTGCTCGGCAAGCGCGCGGCGGCGGAGATCTTCCACGAGATCCTCGAGCACCGCTGGTTCCTGTCCGAGCGCGCAGGTCGTGACGTCGGTCTCAAGAAAGCAACACAGTCGTACGTCGATCAGATCCTGCGCAAGGCTCCCGACGAGAAGCTGCCGTTGGTATAAGCGAGGAGATGGAGCCCGATCCCCGCCGCTGGCAGGCGCTCGCACTCGTCTGCGTCGCGTTCTTCATGACGGTGCTCGACGTCTCGATCGTCAACGTTGCTCTTCCGTCGATCGGACGCAGCCTGCACTTCTCGGAGACGGGGCTGCAGTGGGTGATCACGGCGTACGCGATCACGTTTGGAGGCTTCCTCCTTCTCGGCGGCCGCGCCGGCGACATCCTCGGGCGCAAGCGGATGTTTCTCGCCGGCCTCGTCCTCTTCTCGGCAGCGTCGCTCGCATGCGGGCTCGCGAGCTCGACCGGCGTGCTCGTGGCGGCGCGCGCGGTCCAGGGCTTCGGCGCCGCGATCGTGTCCCCGAGCACGCTCTCGATCATCACGACGACGTTCGAAGAAGGATCGGAACGGAACAAGGCGCTCGGCATCTGGGGCGCGATGGGCGGCAGCGGCGCCGCCGCAGGCGTCCTCTTCGGCGGCATCCTCACGAAGTACGCGGGATGGGAGTGGATCTTCTTCGTCAACGTGCCCGTCGGCGCGCTCGTGCTCCTGCTCGCGCCGCGCGTCGTCCGCGAGAGCCGCGCGCCCGTGCGGCAGGGCTTCGACGTCATCGGCGCAAGCTCCGTGACGGCGGGGCTGACGCTCCTCGTGTACGCGATCTCGAAGGCGCCGGTCGACGGCTGGGGGAACAGCACGACCGTCGGCCTCCTCATCGGCGCAGCGGCACTCATCGCGTTCTTCCTCGTGTGGGAGAGCCGCGTGTCGGGCCCGCTGATGCCGCTCTCGATCTTCCGGATCCGGACGCTCGCGGGCGCGAACATCGTCGGGGTCCTGTTGGGCTCGTCGATCTTCGCGGACTTCTTCCTCTTGACGCTCTATGTGCAGAACGTCCTCCGCTATTCGGCGCTGAAGACCGGGGTCACGTTCCTCGCCACCGCGGGAACGGTGGTCGTCGTCGCTGCGCTCGCCCAGTGGCTGACGACGAAGATCGGGCCGCGCATCGTCATGGCCGTCGGCCTCACGCTGAACACCGGAGCCCTCATCTGGTACGCGCAGATTCCCGTGCACGGGACGTACGTGCACGATCTCCTCGGCGGCTACCTCCTCTTCGGCTTCGGGCTCGCGCTCGCGTTCATCCCGGTGTCGATCGCCGCGCTCGCCGGCGTCGGGCCACAGGACGCCGGGCTCGCGTCCGGGCTGCTGAACACCTCGCAGCAGGTCGGCGGGGCCATCGGGGTCGCAGTCGCGTCGAGCATCGCGGTCTCGCGCGCGACGCACCTCCTGCACACGGGAAGCTCTCCGGCCGCCGCGTTCACGCACGGCTATGCGCTCGCGTTCTGGGTCGTCGCGGGGATCTCGGCGGCAGGTGTCGTGGCGGCGATCACGCTCGTGCGCGATACCGAGATCGTCGAGGCCGGCGCGCCGCAGCCGGTGGCCTAGAGCCAATACCCTTCCCGCCGGTGCCCGACCGGTATCCAACGATCCTAGAGCTCGTCGGTGCGACGCCGATCGTGCGGCTCGAGAAGCTGAGCCCGCGCGGCGGCGCCGTGATCCTTGCGAAGCTCGAGTACCTCAACCCCGGCGGCTCGGTGAAGGACCGCATCGGCCTGCCGATGATCGAGGCCGCCGAGCGCGAGGGGAAGCTGCGGCCGGGAGGCACGATCGTCGAGCCCACGTCCGGCAACACCGGGGTCGGGCTCGCGATCGGTGCCGCGGTGAAGGGCTATCGCTGCATCTTCGTGATGCCGGACAAGATGAGCCAGGAGAAGATCGCGCTCCTGCGTGCGTACGGCGCCGAGGTCGTGATCACGCCGACCGCAGTCGACCACGATTCGCCCGAGAGCTACTACTCGGTCTCCGACCGGCTCGCGGAGGAGATTCCCGGCGGCTACAAGCCGGATCAGTACTCGAACATGAACAACCCGGACGCGCATTACCGCAGCACGGGGCCGGAGATCTGGGAGCAGACGGGCGGCGAGATCGACGCGCTCGTCATCTCCGTCGGCACCGGCGGGACGATCAGCGGCGTCGGGCGCTACTTCAAGGAGCGAAAACCGGAGGTGCTCATCGTCGGCGCCGACCCGCAGGGATCGGTGTACACGGCGCACGACGAGCGCGACGTCCATCCGTATCTCGTCGAGGGGATCGGCAAGGACACGTGGCCGGAGACGATGGATGCGGCGGTCGTGGACGAGTGGGTCCGCGTCGGCGACCGCGCGTCGTTCCTGTGGGCGCGCCGCCTCGCGCGCGAGGAGGGGATCCTCGCCGGCGGCTCGGCCGGGACGACGCTGTACGTGGCGGATCAGATCGCTCGCCGCCTGGGGCCGGGGAAGCGCGTGCTCATGCTCGTCCCGGATTCCGGTCGCAACTACCTGTCGAAGTTCTACGACGACAACTGGATGCTCGAGCACGGCTTCCTCGAGCGACAGGCGAAGCTGCCGAAGGTCGAGGAGGTGCTGCTCGCGAAGCACGGCGGCGAGCTCCCTGCCCTCGTCACCATCTCCGCGCACCAGAAGGTCGGCGAGGGCATCGACACGATGCAGCGCTACGGGATCTCGCAGCTGCCGGTCGTGCGCGACGGCGAGTGCGAGTCGCTCGCGGACGTGATCGGCTCGCTGCAGGATCGCGCGCTCCTCGAGCGCGTGTTCGTGAACCCGGACGTGCTGCACGAGGACGTTGCCGCCGCGATGCAGCCGCCTCTGGCGGCGATCGACGCGTCGGCGACGATGGAGGAGATGTTCGGGACGCTGCAGGGCGGGACGAATGCGGTCGTCGTCGCGCGGGACGGCAAGCCGGTCGGCGTGCTGACGCGCTCCGACCTCCTCGACTTCCTCGCGCATAGACGCTGACCCGTCACCGAAGCGTCACGGCTCTTCCGCGGATCCGTATGGGGGACTGTCCCCGTTTACCGCTTACAACCGGGACCCGTTCTTCTTCGCGCGCTCGCCGAGCTCGCGGGTCGCGACGAGCACCTGCCGGACGCCGTCCAGGAGCTCCACGACCATCTCCAGGCGCCGCTGCTCCGACCGCAGCTCCAGCAGCTCCTGCTTCGATTCCGGCGCGAGCTCCACCTGCGCGGCAAGGCGGAACGAGAGCTGCGCCGCCTCCTCGTCGATCTCCCCCGCCTCCGCCTCGACCGCGGCCGCGAGCGCGCGAAACGACTCCATCGCGCGCGTGACCATCTCCGCCGCCGGGTCGCCGCCCTCCTCGTCGTCCACCGGCGCCACCTCGGCCGTCATGAACGACCGCCCGCGCGTCATCCGCTCGACGCGGAAGCGCTCGCCGCCCTCGACGA
>Ga0066705_10000478_pt1 | contig 11318 bp, 12 predicted proteins | sample GraSoiAngelo_154_FD_66506 | JGI IMG/M metagenome (GOLD analysis project Ga0066705, IMG submission 66506) | Grasslands soil microbial communities from the Angelo Coastal Reserve, California, USA - 14_1009_13_20cm | ecosystem: Environmental > Terrestrial > Soil > Grasslands | place: USA... | reverse complement strand
ACTCCGGCGGGTACGGCTTCCGATACTTCGGCTTCCTTGGCATGGCCAGACAGCCTTTCTGCCGGGCCGGATAGCCCAGCGCTCAGCTGTCCACCAAACCGGGGGCACTCCACGTCGACGAGGGAGTGCACCCATTCGTAGCCGACCCGCGTTCGCTTCTCGGCACCGGTGCGGTGGCGATCGCCGGTGACGGCGTGCCCGGGACGGCTGAAGCGGACGAAGCGTTTGCTGTCGATGTGGAGCAGATCGCCGGGACATGGCCACTCGTACCGGCGCGTCTGTTCGCGCGCTGTCTTGGCCGGCCGCGGCCCCCAGCCGCTGCGACGCCTCGCCGCGCAGATCCGGGCGTGCTCGCCCGCCGGCAACAAGCGCGGGCTGCGATGCGGCCGCGAGGAACGATCCTCGAGACAACGCAACGAGCGATGCTCCTCCAGGCTGGCCTCCCGCCAACGCGACCACCACTTGCACGCGGTCGTCGGCGAGACGCCGCGGCGTCTCGCCGCCTCCCTGCACGAGTAGCCCGCCTCGACGTCCGCGACCAGCGCACGACGGCCAGCAAGACCGAGACGAGCGTTACGGTGAAGCGCCACCCGGGCCCCTCCTTCGACTGTGAGCCTTGGCAGACCCACAGCCTCGAAGGAGGCCCGGATGACCTACCCAGCCGTCCACAACCTGTCGAAGCACGTCACCCAGACGCGCGCCGCGCATGCGGCCTTGTATCCCGCCGACCGATCGAATATGACTTCTGGACTGGGTCAGCAACGATCGGGCCGCGTCATCGCGGCCGGAAAGGGGAAGGATGCACCTTAGGAAAGTGCTGCTTGCCGCTGCCGTAATGGGCGTGGCAGCAGCGGCGATCACCGGGGCGGCGAGTGCCGGCCACCGCACAGCGGGCGCTGATGTGACGACGATCAAAGCGGTAGAGCCCCCGCCGAAGTTCCAGATCAACCGGTTCGTACAGACGACGGTACGGTGGGACAAGGACGCCTACACGGTCAAGTCCGGCGGAACGCTGCACATCGTCAACCTCGCAGCCAGTGAGGGGCCGCATACGTTCACGGTCGTGGCCAAGCAAGACCTGCCGACCACGTTGCAGCGGCTGATGAATTGCACGATCTGCCTGAAGCTGGCAAAGGCGCACGGCGCGAACCCGAACAGCAACGCGCCGCCGAAGTTTCAGTACCTCGAGAACGGCGTCGGGCAGAAGACGGCGCCGCAGGTGAATCAGCCGGGAGACTCGGGAGTCACGGGCTCGGGCAAGAAGGGCGAGTCGATCGATCTCAAGGTGACGGCTCCGGCCGGGACAACGCTGTATTTCATGTGTCTCATCCATCCGTGGATGCAGGCCGTCGTCAACGTCACCTGAGGCGGTTCCTGACATTTCGCGCGGTCGTGGGGGCGCTGGTGGTTGCCGGCGCCCTCACGGCTGCCGGGATCGGCATCGACGCGCTCGTACGCGCGAGCGACAGCTCGGGTGGAAAGACCGTCGTGTACTGGATCGCGGCAGTTCCGGTCTCCTGGAACATCGTTCCGAACGGACACGACGCGATGATGGAGATGCCGATGCGAATGCCGATGCCGATGCCGATGCCGGCGACGATCCCGCCGGCGCAGTCGGTGGTGCAGACCGTCGTCTACCGGCAGTACAGCCCGCACTGGAAGAAGCCGATCGCGAATGCGCCGGCTTCGAGCGCCGACGGGTTGCTCATACCGGGCCCGCTGATCCGTGCACGGGTCGGCGACACGATCCTCGTGCACTTCAAGAACATGGACACGCTGCGTCACGCCGCTCACTCGATGCATTTTCACGGCGTCCATTACGCGCCGTCCTCCGACGGCGCGTACGTGCCGGGCTTCTCCGGACCAGACGCCGACGTGCTACCGGGAAAGACGTACACCTACCGGCTGATCGCCGGCGACGATTCGGCGGGCGTCTGGCCGTACCACGACCACTCGCCGTCGATGCAGGCCTCGATCGACGGCGGGATGTACGGGATGCTCTCGATCGTCGGCCGGCACGAGCGGGCGCCGGACCGGGAGTTCGAGGTCGTGTTCGCGCCGTGGGGGAAGTTCATGACGATCGACGGCCGCGCATTCCTCGGGAACACCCCGGTGTTCCACGCCAAGGTCGGCGACCTCGTCCAATGGGACGTGATGGCCATGGGCTCCGACTTCCACACGTTCCACGTCCACGGCCATCGCTGGACGGTGGCCGGTGTCCCTCGCGACACACAGACGGTCGGCCCGGCCGAATCCTTCCGCATCCGCTGGCGCGAGGACGCGCCCGGTACGTGGCTCTACCACTGCCACGTCGAGGATCACATGATGCACGGCATGATCGGCATCTATCGAGTTTCGCAGTGAAGCGCCCCGCGCTCGTCGCGGTCATCGCGCTCCTCGTCGCGGCCGCACCGGCCGCCGCTGCGCCGCACCGCGCCGACGTGAATGTCGAATACTCGGCTTACGGCCCGTCGCAGCTCGACGTTCTGCCGGGGACGACCGTGGCGTGGTCGAACGAGAGCACCCGGACGCACACGGTCACGGCCTACGACGGGACCTTCGACTCCGGCCACCTCGAGCCTCGAGCGCGCTTCCAGGTCACGTTCGCGCGCCCAGGCGCCTACCGGTACCACTGCACGATCCACCCGAGCATCGTCGGCGAGATCGACGTGCGGCGCGTCATCCTCGACACGCTGCCGACGGCGGCTGTTCCGGTCGGCACGAGGGTCGAGCTCTCAGGGACCACGGCGGACGTCGGCAAGCCGGTCCGCATCGAGCAGCGCGCGTCAGGCTCGCGCTTCACGACCGTCGCGCGCACCACCGCCGGCCGTAGCGGGGCATGGCACGTCGGCGTCCGCGCGTCGGGCACCGGCGACTATCGCGCGGCCTCCGGCGCCGACGTGAGCGAGGTCCGGCGCCTGCTCGTCGCCGTCCAGAAGGTCCACATTCACGCGACTCGCGCCGGCGTCGGCGTCGATGTCACTCCGAGTGCCCCGTACGCGCCGATCCTTGTCGAGTTCTACCTTCGCGAGCGCTTCGGGTGGTGGCCGGTCGCGCGCCGCCGCCTCGACTACGTGTCCGAGGCCGAGCTTCACGTGCCGCGGGGCGTGCGCGTGCGGGTCGTCCTCGTCGACCGAGACGGCTGGACTCCCCTGGCGACGAGCCGCGCGGTGGTGCTCCCGCGTCGCTAGCTGCGGTGCTGCGCGAGCAGGAGGCGAATGTCGTGCGCCATCGCTGCGGATGTCGCCGTCGCGTCGAAGAGCACGCGTGATGTTCCGCGGCGGTCGAGCAAGAGCACGTACAGCGTGTGGTCGGGTGTCTTCGTGCCGCCGACGGCGATCGACTTGACGTCGTACAGCCGCCAGACCCGCAGGAGCGCCTGCTTCGGCCCAGTCAAGTAGTGGAACTGCGAGCTCAGACGATGCGAGCGAACGAACCTCCGCACCGCGGCCGGCGTGTCGCCGAAGGGATCGACGCTCACGGCCAGCACAGTGACGCCGGTGCGCCGCGGCCCGAGCCGGTCGAGCGCCTGGTCGATGTGAATCGCCGTCAGCGGGCACAGGTCCGGGCAGTGCGTGTACAGAAACGTGACGACGACGACCTTCCCACGCTGCGCCGACAGACGCACGAGGCGCCCGTTCTGATCCCGGAGCGCAAAGTCGGGCGTTACCGCCGGATGGACGATCCTGGGCCCGTCGAACGGCGGCACGCCCGCGGCGATCGCGGCCGTCCCGCCGGTTCCCAGCAGGGCAAGCGCAGCAACGAACAGGGGAGCCAGGCGGCGCACGCGGCCAGAATAGACGGGAATTTGGCCGACCGGGCCGGCACCGTCTGCGGGAACTCCCCCCGTCTAGAGGCGCGCGTCGCGGCTGGCCGCGACCTCGATCCGGAAGCCGTCCGGGTCCGAGAAGAACGTCGCGTAGTACTCCGGGTGGTACTGCGGCCACAGCCGCGGCGCGTGGAGCACCCGCGCGCCGGAGGCAGTCGCGTTCGCATGTGCCGCGTCCACGTCGTCGCGCGACCCCACGGCGAACGCGAGGTGATGGAGCCCGGGCGCGTACAGCTCGAACTCCTGCTCCTCGAGCGCCTGCCGCAGGCCGACCGATCCCGACCCGGCAGCCGGGAAGCGGAGATAGTGGATCGGCTCGCCACGCTCTCCCTCGACGACGAACGGCGGTTCGAGACCCAACGGGCCGAAGACCGACGCGTAGAACGCGAGCGAGCGCTCGACGTCTCGACATACGAGATCGACGTGACCGAGCCCGACCAGCATCCCGACGCAGACGATAGTCGGGCTTAGAGCTCGTGCGGCGCGACATCCCACTCGCGGAGCTCGCGGACTTCCTGGCGCTCCCGCTCGTCGCGGTCCTCGCGACCTATCGCCGAGACGGCGGCGTCCTCCTCTCCCCGGTCTGGCATCAGTGGCGTGACGGCGGCTTCGACGTCGTCAGCTACCCGAACGACATCAAGGTGCGCCAGCTGCGGAACGATCCGCGGGCATCGATCCTCGTGTACGACAACGAGCCGCCGTACCGCGGCGTCGAGATCCGCACCACCGCCGTCCTCGCCGAGCTCGACACCTCCGCGATCATCCGCGACATGGCCGTCCGCTACCTCGGCCGAAAGGCCGGCGAGGCGTACGCCGCCACCTCAGGTGGCTCGATCCGCATCCGGCTCGAGCCCGGCCACGTCCGCACCTGGGACTTCGCGGGCGAGATCTGACCTCTACCGCAGGGATTCGGCGAGAAGCGTCGCCACGTCGGCCACGCGAAGCTCCGCCCCGACCTCGCGCACGCCGTCGTCGAGCATCACCGTGCAGAACGGGCATGCGACTGCGAGCGTCTCCGCTCCCGTCTCCGCTGCCTCGCGCGCGCGCTCGACGTTGATCTGGCTCCCCCGTTCCTCCATCCACATGTGCGCGCCGCCGGCGCCGCAGCAGAACGTCTGCTTGCCGCTCCGTTTCATCTCCACCGGCTGCCCGATGACATTCAGGAGCTTCCTCGGCTGCACGCGCACGTCGTTGTGGCGCGCGAGGTAGCAGCTGTCGTGATACGTGATCGACGAGGCGGAAGACGACGGCTTCAGGCGACCGCTCTCGACGAGCTCGGCGAGCAGCTCGGTGTGGTGCAGCACCTCGTAGCTGCCGCCGAAGTCGCCGTACTCGTTCGCGAGCGTGTTGAAGCAGTGCGGGCAGCTGGCGACGATCTTCGTCACGCCCTGGTCGTTCAGGGTCGCGACGTTCTGCTCCGCTGCTGCCTGGAACACGTACTCGTTCCCCATCCGCCGCGCCGGGTCGCCCGTGCACCCCTCCCGCGGGCCGAGGATCGCGAAGTCGATGCCTGCCTTCTGCAGGAGCTTCGCGGTCGACTCCGCGCTCTTCTTCGCGCGCTCGTCGAACGACGCCGCGCAGCCGACCCAGTACAGGTACTCCGGCGCCGGATCGCCGGGCTCGAGGACGCGCACGCCGAGCTCCGCAGCCCACGCCGCCCGCTCGGTCTGCGGCTTCCCCCACGGATTGGAGGCGCGCTCGACGTCGCGCAGCATCGGCTCCGCCTCCGTTGGGAAGGACGCGTCGACCATCAGCCGCGAACGGCGTAGGTCGACGATGTGGTCGATGTGCTCGATCGACACCGGGCACGCCTCCACGCACGCGCCGCACGTGACGCAGTCCCAGATCATCTCCTCCGGCACGCCGCTGCCGACGATCGGCTCCGCGCTCTGGGCGAACAGCTGGTCGCGCACGCCCATGATCAGCAGTTTCGGCGACAGCACCTTTCCGGTCGCGTACGCCGGGCACGCGTCCTGGCAGCGTCCGCATTCGGTGCACGAGAACGCGTCGACGACCTCCTTCCGCGTCAGATCGGCGATGGTCGCGACGCCGAAGCGCAGCTCGTCGTCGGGCACGTCGAAGCGCAGCGGCTCGAGACGCCCTCGCCTGCGCGTGCGTGCCATCCACACGTTCACCGCAGCCGTCGCGATGTGCAGGTGCTTCGAGTGCGGGAGATACGCGAGGAACACGCCGATGACGACGAGATGCGCCCACGCGAAGCCGACGCCGCCGACGTGATGCCAGAAGAGGAGCGTGATCACGACGAGCGCGATCAGCCCGAGGATCAGATCGGCCTCGCCGAGGTGCGAGCCGGCGAACCGCGCCGGCCGTACCACCTTGCGGATGACGACCGCCGTCGCAACGCCGACGAGCACGAGGACGGCGAACACGTCGCTCAGCGCGCGGTACCACTCCGGTGTCGCCACGTGGCCGCCGGCGACGTCGATCGCGGCCAGGACGATCGTCGGGAAGAGGACGATGAAGCCCCAGAAGATGAATGCGTGCATGAGCCCCGGCACGAACCGCTGCAGCAGCTTCTTCTGCCCGAGGACGATCTCCGCCTCGGCGACGACGCGCTCCGGCAGGGCGCCCGGCCGGTCGCTCGGCCTCGCGCCGGCGACGATCCGCGTCAGGAAGAGCGCGCGCCGCGCGAAGATCCCGCCGCACAGGAGCACGAGCGCCGCGAGGGCGATCGCGCCTATCCGCGCACCTTCCGCAGCTCGGCGCTGATCGCCGGCACGACCTCGTGCAGGTCGCCGATGACCGCGTAGTCGGCGCTCGCGAAGATCGGCGCCTCCGGGTCGGTGTTGATGGCGAGGATCTTCTTCGCGCCCTTTGCGCCCGCGATGTGCTGCGTCGCGCCGCTGATCCCGCACGCGACGTACAGGTCGGCGGAGATCTTCGTGCCCGTCTGGCCGACCTGATCCGCGTGCGGGCGCCAGCCCGCGCTCGTGACGACGCGCGAGCAGCCGACCGCGCCGCCGAGCAGACCGGCCAGCTCCTCGATGATCGCGAAGCCCTCCGCCGAGCCGACGCCGCGCCCGCCGCTGACGACGACCTTCGCGTCGCGGAGCGAGACACCGCCGGACGACTCCTCGACGGTCTCGAGCACCTTGGGCGAGCCGTCGTCCGGCGCGTCGAGCGTCTCGACGTCGCCGATCTCCGCCGCGGGCTGTGTGTACGGCGCGACGGTGAGCAGCTTCGGCGCGCCGTGAAGCCCCGCCTCCTCGAGGAGGCTGCCGCCCCAGCGCACACGCGTCACCCTGTCGCCGTCGAGGGAGATCACGTTCGCGGCGAACGGCTGGTCGAGGATCGCGCCGACGTGCGCGAGCAGCTCGTTGCCGCGGTCGGAGCCGGCGGCGACGATCGCCTCCGCCTCCTGCGCGGCGAGCGCCTTCGCCCACGCGGCCGGCTGATACGCGCCGGCGAACGTGACCGCGCGCACGTGGCCGAGCGTCCGCGCGAAGCCGACTGCCTGCCCCGACAGCTCGTCCGAATCCACATGGACGAGGATCATGCGACTCCCAGCGCCTGAAGAACGGCGACGACTTGCGACGCGTCCTCGAGGATCTCCGCCTGCTTGCCCTGCCCCTCCGGCACGACGAGGCGCAGCTTCTCGAGCTTCTGCTCCGGCCGCGCCGGCTCGACGACCGCGAGCGGCTTCGACTTCGCGCGGAGGCGTCCCGGGACGGATGGATAGCGCGGTAGGTTCAAGCCCTCGAGCACGGTCAACACCGCCGGCAGCGGCGCCTCGTACACGTCGCGCGCGCCGCCGACGTCGCGCTCGCATCGCACCCGCGCGCCTTGCACCTCGATCTTCTTCAGTCCGGTGACGACCGGCAGTCCGAGCGCATGCGCGACGCGGATGCCGACCTGGAAGCCGGCGGCGTCCGCCGACTCGTTCCCGAACAGGATCAGGTCGAACGGCTCCTCCCGGCGGATCGCGTCGACGATCGCGGCCGCCGTCGACTGCGCGTCCCACTCCTCGGTCGTCTCGAGGAGGATGCCGCGGTCGGCGCCGATCGCCATGCAGTCGCGCACCTGCTCCTCCGCCTCGGCCGGCCCGAGCGTGAGCACGACGACCTCGCCGCCGATGCGCACCGCCTCCTCGACCGCGCACTCCTCGTGCGGCGAGATGGTGAAGCCGAGATGCTTCGTCTCGAGCGCCTGCCCGTCTGCGGTCAGCACCATCTTCCCGCCGGTGATCGGAACGCGCTTCACGCAGACGAGCGTCCTCACGAGCGGATCCGCTCGTTGTCGGGATCGAACGGCGGCCGCGAGCCGACGACGTCGACGGTGACCGGATAGCGCGCACCCATGTACTCGACGTACAGCTTCCCGTGGTCGCCCGGCGGGAGATACGCCATGAGGATGTACTTGCCGAGCGACGGCCCCATCCCCGCGGAGGTGACGTACGAGCGGCGGCCCTTCGCGTCGACGAGCGGCGAGCCGTCCTCGCGCACGATCGGCTCACGCCCGAGCGGTGTGCGCGACAGCTCGTCGATCGTCAGCGTGCACAGCGTCGCCGCCGGCTCGCGCTCACGCGCCGCGACGTGCGCGTCCTTGCCGACGAAGTCCTCGCCCTTCACCTTCCACCACGCCATGTCGGCCTCGACGACGTCGTAATCCTGGTCGAGCTCGGCGCCGAACGCGCGGTACGCCTTCTCGAGGCGGCCGGTCGTCCCGTACACGCCGATGCCCGCGGGGACGACGCCGTGCGGGCGGCCCGCCTCCCACAGCGCGTCCCACAGCTCGAGCCCGCGCTCCATCGGCGCGTACAGCTCCCAGCCGAGGTCGCCGACGTACGAGATGCGCGACGCGATGACGCCGTTGTCGAGCTCCTGCCACGTCGAGAAAGGGAACGCCTCGTTCGACACGTCGGTGCCCGTGATCGAGGCGAGGACGTCACGGGCGCGCGGCCCCCACATGCCGACCGTGCAGACGGACGACGTGTGGTCCTCGATGCGCGTGCCGTCGGGGCAGTGGTCGCGGAACCACTTCATGTCCGCCATACCATGCGCGCCGCCGGTGACGACGCGGAAGCGGTCGTCCTCCATCTTCATGATGGTCAGGTCGGACTTGAACCCGCCACGCGGTGCCAGGACGGGCGTGTAGACGACGCGCCCGTTCGGCACGTTCATCTGTCGCGCCGCCACCATCTGCACCGCGTCGAGCGCGTTCGGGCCGACGACGTCGAAGACGCAGAACGCGGTCAAATCGAACATCGCCGCGCGCTCGCGCATCGCGAGATGCTCGGCGTTGATGATCGGCGACCACCAACGCGCGTCCCACTCGTGCTCGCGGCCCTTGACGCCGTACTCATCGACGAGCGGCGCGTTCGACGCGTACCAGTGCGGCCGCTCCCACGCAGCCGCCTCGTAGAAGACGGCGCCGAGCTCCTGCTCGCGCTCGTAGAACGGCGACACGCGCACGCCGCGGTTCGACTCCCACTGCTCCGTCGGGTGGACGATCCCATACGTCTTGTTGAAACCCTCCGCGGCCCGCCCCTTCACGTGCGCGGGCGTGCGCTGCTCAGGGTAGAAGCGCGCGACGTCGGACGACTGCAGGTCGATCTCCGGCTCGCCGTGCACCATCCACTCGGCCACCGACTTGCCGACGCCCGGGCCTTCCTTCACCCACACGGCGGCCGCCGACCAAAGCCCCTTCACCTCGGGCGTCTCGCCGAGGAGCGGCAGCCCGTCGGGCGTGAGCGAGAGCAGGCCGTTGATCGCGTACTTGATGCCGACGGACTCGTCGCCGAGCACCTCCGGCACGAGCTGGAGCGCGTGCTCGAGCTGGAGCTCGAAGTCCTCCTGCGTGAACGGCAGCTCGGTCGGCGTGAGCGCGGACTCCTCGATCGAGGGGATGTCGTCGGGCTCGTGGAGGATCGGCCGGTGCGCGTACGAGCCGACCTCGAGCCCCTGTCCGTCCTGGCGCTCGTACATGTTCGTGTCCATGTCGCGGACGATCGGGAAGTCGACCGCGGTCTTCGAGGTGAGGAAGCGTGGCACCGGGCCGACGTCGATCATCTGGTGCACGGCCGGCGTGAGCGGGATGGATGCGCCCGCCATGCGCGCGATGCGCGGGCTCCACACGCCGCACGCGATCACGACAGTATCCGCGTCGAAGTCGCCGCGCGTCGTGCGAACGCGAGTCACGTGCGCGCCTTCCACGTCGATGCCCGTCACCTCGGTGTTCGCGAAGACCTGGGCTCCGAGCGCTTGCGCGCGCTCGCGCATGACCGTCCCGAAGCGGAGCGAGTCGACGACCGCGACCGACGGGCAGTAGAAGCCGCCGACGAGGATCGACTCGTCGACGAAGGGGACGAGCTCCTTGATCTCCGTCGGGGTGACGAGCCGGCAGTCCTCGATCCCCCACGACTTCGCCGAGGCCATCCGCCGGCGCAGCTCCTCCATCCGCTCCTCGGTGCGCGCGACCTCGATGCCCCCGCACTCGTGCAACGTCCCCGCGTCGCGGTACTGGCGCATCGACTCGAGCGTGAGCTGCGTCATCTCCTTCGAGTGGTCGACCGGGAAGATGAAGTTCGACGCGTGCCCGGTCGAGCCGCCCGGGTTCGGGAACGGGCCCTTGTCGAGCTGGACGAGATCGGTGACGCCGAGCTCGGCGAGCCAGCCGGTCAGGCTGTTGCCGACGATGCCGCCGCCGATGACGACCACCTTCATACGGTCACCAGGACGCGGCGCATGGCCTGCTCGAAGTCCTGGACGTGCGCGCGCATGAGCACGGCCGCGTCGTCGCCGTTGCCGTGGACGATCGTCGACAGGACGTCGCGGTGCGCCTCGACCGCCTCCTCGAGATCCTCTGCGCGGTCGAGCGCGATCATCCAGATGCGCAGCGCGAGCACGTAGTACTCGTTCAGCGTCTTCTCCATCAGGTCGTTGTGGGCGGCCTTGTAGATCGCGCGGTGAACGCGCTCGTCGAGCCCCATCAGGTCGCCGCCGCCGCCGATCTCCTCCGCGAGCGCGGCCAGCTGCTCTCGCTCGCCGTCGGTGGCGCGCTCGGCGGCGAGACGCGCCGCCTCCGGCTCGAGTGCTTCTCTGACCTCGGAGATGCGCGCCAGGTCACGGACGTCGACGCCGCTGACGAACATGCCCCGGCGGGGGAAGACCTCGACCAGCTGCTCGTGCGCGAGCCGGCGGAGCGCCTCTCGGACCGGCGTCCGCCCGAGGGCGAGCCGCTGCATGAGCGCCCGTTCGTCGATCACGGCCTCCGGAGGCAGCTCGAGTGAGACGATCAGCCCGCGGATGGCGAGATACGCGCGGTCTGCGGCCAGATCCACAATAGATATATTACTCATATCCAAGGACCGGCTGTAGAAAGGAGTTCGGTGGCGACGAAGACACCCTCTTCTCTCGAGATCGCGCAGGAGGCGATGCTCCTGCCGATCGCGGAGGTTGCTGCCGCGGCCGGGTTGGAGGGGGACGAGGTCGATCTGTATGGGAGGTTCAAGGCGAAGGTCTCGCTGTCG
>Ga0066705_10000476_pt1 | contig 11326 bp, 6 predicted proteins | sample GraSoiAngelo_154_FD_66506 | JGI IMG/M metagenome (GOLD analysis project Ga0066705, IMG submission 66506) | Grasslands soil microbial communities from the Angelo Coastal Reserve, California, USA - 14_1009_13_20cm | ecosystem: Environmental > Terrestrial > Soil > Grasslands | place: USA... | reverse complement strand
TGGACGAATCTGTTACCCGCAAACCCGACAGGACGAAGGAAAGGTAAGTTCTCACACTAGAGTATCGAATTGAGGGTGAACGCGCATTAAGTCTTTGATGTTAACTTGGGAATTCCCGCCGAGAATCATAGGCGGCATTTCGACTCACGTCTACCACCTTTCAAGGGCTCTGGTGGAAAAGGGAACCTCGGTTCGCGTGATAACCTGCGATTTTCCCAATGCCCCTGCCGAAGAGATTATTGACGGGGTCCCGGTATCGCGAGTCGATAGCGGCCGGGTTCCTGAGTCCAACTTTCTCCTCTGGATCTATCATCTGAACTCCCAGATGATCTCGAAAGCTACTGAGCTATTCGAGACTGAGAGATTCGACTTGATACACGCCCATGACTGGGTTGTGGGAAGGGCGGCTGTGGAACTCAAGAATCGGCTTGGTCTTCCGCTAATCTCTACAATTCATGCGACCGAGATTGGAAGGGGAGGTAGCTTAGACGGTGAGTATCGCAGGAAAGTGAGGGACATCGAGCGGCTACTGGTAGAGCAGAGCGACGGGATTATCTGCTGCAGCAACTACATGCTCGACCATATCCAATATGTACTCGGTGCACTGAAAACCAAGATCCGCGTTATTCCAAACGGTGTCGAAGCATCTCGGTTCAATAACGGCCGCCAGCCACAACTCATTCCGACTGGAGTTTCCGAAGACAGAAAAACCATACTCTACGTCGGCCGGATTGTTCGCGAAAAGGGTATCTTCACACTCCTGGATGCTTTTGAGAAACTGCGAAAGCAGGGGAAGGATGTCAGCCTCGTCCTCGTAGGTGAAGGCCCACTCAAAGAGGATTTGGCCAAGGAAGTCCTCCGGAGGAAACTGAACGACCGTGTTAAGCTCGCAGGATTCGTTGACGAAAAGAAACTAGTCTCCCTCTACAATTCAAGCGATGCCTTTGTCCTACCATCCCACTACGAACCCTTTGGAATGGTCGCACTCGAAGCAATGGCGTCACGGGTCCCTGTAGTGGTCTCAGACGTCGGAGGACTCTCCGAAATAGTTGAGGATGGAATAACAGGCGTGAAGGTTCCAGCCGCTAACCCAAGCACCCTCGCAGAAGGTATTCTTCGAGTGCTCGAGGATCGAGAACTCTCAGAGCAGTTGAAGGAGAACGCCTACCGAGCAGTGCAAGAGAGATACAGGTGGGATATGATTGCTGAGAAGACAATCGAAGCCTATAGAATCAGTTTTGCCAAACCATCACCGTCTTCGAGAGCGGTAGAAGATGCTGAATTTCTCAGCGACCCAGCATTAGTACAATTCCTCTTGACGATAGGTGCAACAGACGGGGAGGGAGCCATAAGCGCCGGAGAGATAGCGTCTTTAATCAAATCCCCCGAAACTCCTGTGAAGCTCAGCCTTGGAAGGCAGGCCTCGCTGGGATATGTGTCAACAAAGCTCACCCCAGACTCAGCGAGAGTTCGCTACCACTTGAGTCCAGTCGGCATAATCAAAGCCTGCAGTGACATGTCATGAAAAACGATCAACTTCTGTCTTCATCTTCTCTCCATCAGATCATCATCAGTTACTCTCTACTCATCAGCAGACTCAGTCTCGAAGGAACTGCAAAGGACTCAAATCAGGATCAGCGATGAAGACTGAAAACAAGCGTAGAAGCAGAATCATCAGGCTGGTCCTCCTGACGGCAGTCTTGGCTGCTTCGCAGACCATCGGCTTCGAAACATCATGGAAATTGCAGACGGTCAATGCAACTCTATCGAGCAGTTCTGCTTTCCAGTACATAGTCACGATCTTAATGGAGAACAACGGGCTCTGCGACGTCACTCCAACCGTTGTCTCTGGTTGTAGCTCCTCGTCAATACCCGCACCATACCTGACTACACTGGCTCAGACTTACGGATTCAGCACTCACTACACGGCTGTAGATCATCCCAGCGAGCCTAACTATGTTGCGTTGTTCGGGGGAAGCACCTTCGGCTACACCTCTGACGGCTACTGTTGTTTCCAACTTAATGCGCCAAATCTTGTTGACCGACTAGAGACGGCAGGGCTCACCTGGAAGGCTTTTGCCGAGGACGCTTCAGGTTCTGGAACATGTAACTTCATGCCGCCCAGGTGGGGAGATCATTATCCGTTCATCGGCTTCAGCGACATGAAAACATCCGCGCGATGCGCCGACATGCTCACCACAACATCGCCCCTCGACCCAGAGTTCGTAGGCGCACTCAACGGAGCAACACTACCGAACTATGTCTGGCTCACTCCCAACGACACTGACAACATGCACAGTTCTTCAGTTGCCGTAGGCGACGCCTACCTAGCAACCCTAGTCCCGCTGATCCTGTCCAGCAGAATGTTCACCACCCAGAAAGCGGCACTATTCATCGTATTCGACGAGGGAAACGACTTTTGCCCAACAGGCAACAGCAGCAGTGACTGTGTCGTCGCAGAATGGTCCGGCCCAGCAGTGAAAAAAGCCTATAGCTCAAGCACGTTCTACAACCACTATTCGTACCTCTCAACTCTCGAAGCAAACTGGAATCTTCCAAGTCTAACTTCCAACGATGCGTCAGCCACTCCCATGACAGAGTTCTTCGGAGCCTCGCCACCACCCGCGCTCTCAGCTAGCTTCACCTACGGTCCATCTTTCCCCCAGACAGGACAGACCGTTTCGTTCACCGGCTCAGTTTCAGGAGGAAGCCCTCCCTACAGTTATTCTTGGAGCTTCGGTGATGGATCGACTGGAATAGGATCGTCTGCGCAGCACACCTACTCTTCTACGGGAACACTCACCGTGGCCCTCACAGTGAAAGATAATGGCTCGCCCCAGCAGACCACGACATCTCAGCAATCCCTAACCCTCTCGGGTGCGCCTCCTCCGCTGACCGCTAGCTTCGCCTACAGTCCTTCTTCGACCCAGGCAGGACAACCGGTCACGTTCACAGCGAGCGCCAGCGGTGGGACGTCTCCTTTCACTTTTAGCTGGTCCTTCGGAGACGGATTGACCGGAACAAGCTCTCCTGTAACGCACACGTACTCGTCGGCAGGATCATACACGACTGCTCTGACGGTCAAGGATAGCAGTATCCCACAGCAGACAGCTACCTCTCAGAAGGCAGTCTCTGTTACTCACCCGCCCCCTCCCATATCTGCGACCTTTACAGTCAGTCCGTCTTCGTCTGACGTTAGACAATCTATCTCGTTTACAGCCTCTGCTTCCGGAGGGGCTCCGCCTTACAGTTACTCGTGGAGCTATGGAGATGGTTCTGCGGGGACAGGTCTCCAAGTGACCCACACTTACAATAGTGATGGAACCTACCAGGTCACACTGACAGTCGCGGACTCACTGGGCAATGCCGGGACAGGATTATCGCCGGTCGTTATTGGAATGGCTTCCCTGCAAGATGGATTCACGTATAGTCCTACTAGCCCGCAACCAAGTGATAGTATCAACTTTACAGCGTCTGCGAGAGGCGGGACTCCACCATACTCCTACTCTTGGGATTTTGGAAACGGAGCCTCAGCCTCGGGAGGCTACGCAACCTACTCCTATGCATCGGCCGGATCCTACACAGTGACTCTGACCGTCATCGATTCTGCGAACCGTTCGAATAACACTTCTCAGAGGCTAACCATTTACTCGCCCGCTCAGCCAGATTTCAGGCTGAACACGGGTCAGTCGACCCTCAACGCTCAACCGGGTTCTGACCAATCACTAGCTATCACGGTAACGAACGACGGGGGTCCTTCGGGAACAATCATGTTCAACGCAACGATCTCACCAGCTGGGCCTCAGATCTCGCTCAACCCAGCAAGCATTACTCTATCACCTGAAGGTTCAGGCTCTACCAGTCTGAACGTAAACGTCGCTCCAAACACTACTCCCGGACCTTACTGGATACAAGTGAATGCTACCAACGGATCCGTAACGCATTCTGTCACTGTACAAGTCGATGTCGCTCAGCATAGCCAGCCGCCCACGTCAAGTCAGCCGTGCCAGTTCTGCCTCGTCTCAACTGCAATCATTACCAGCTTGGTAGTTGCAGGCACGGCAACACTTGTCACCCTTCAAATGCGCAGACGAAGAATCCCAACGTTTCGAGTCAGCACAACGAGCGAACACGATCCAAACAGAGCTGGTCAGCGTCTAGGGAGGCCGCTTCAGTAGCTTGAGAGTGTACATGGAGCAGCTTCGGCCCGACACTCTTGAAAACCTGGCTACGAGTTACAGACTGGGTAGCGCTATCCAGTCCGGAAAGCCTGCGAAAGGCGCACACTACGTTGTGTATCGACTCCGCACGCCGCGTGGTGATTTTGCCCTACTCAAGCCGCGACCACTCTCGATCAACGAATCGTACGGAACAAGCCTTCTGGAGGAACTCCGCCGAGCGAACAGGATCTTTCATCATCTTGCCCGCCACGGATTTCCCGCGCCCGCTCCTCTGTTAACGAGAGCAGGTTCGACGATAGTGACGATCAAGGGAGAACACCATGCTGTCTATCCCTATGTTCACGGCCGGGCCATGGTGAGAGGTAATATTCGCCAAGTAGCAAAGGCCGGTGTAACCCTTGGTTCTTACCACCGCATAATGGCAGACTACCCGAAGAGAATGAGTCGATCCGAAGAGCCGTTCCCCAGCCGATTCCAAGACCGAGTGGACTTGTTCACCGAAAACGTCGAGGCCCTGGACGGACAACCCTCGGCTCTTGGGATAGAGGCGAGTCTGGACTACTTCAAGGACAGTCTGCTGGACATCGAGTTATCGCTGCTGAGGCTTTCGTATGAAAATCTGCCGCAGCTGACAATCCATGGAGACTACAGACGCCAGAACATTCTGTTCGAAGGGGACAGGCTAGCCGCGGTCATAGACTTCCATCGCTCTAGGATTGAAGTTCGGTCCTTGGACCTTGCAATAGCGCTCGCGGACATTCTACCGAGCACGAGTAATGGGCACGCTCTGGGCCTGGCTCGTAGTTTCATCAATTCCTACGAGAAAGTCCAGCAATTGTCGAATGACGAGCAAGAAGCTCTCCCTGTCCTGGTAGAGGCGAGAGTTGCTTGGAGAGCTCTTCGCAGGATTCGCAGAATCGTCAATACCAAAGACAAGAAGAAGATGCTGAGACGAGCTCGAAAGTTTCAGCTCTACGTCAGTCATCTTCGTAGGGTCAGGATGATCCGGTCAAGCTGGAAGCAGATATTCGCGGAGGAAAGTAGCCGGTGATGAATACGGCCGTAACCGTTCAACGCGAAGTCGCTGCTCTAGCAATAGTCCACCACGCAAACCAGTACGTGGTCACGGATGGTTATGATAACCGGGTCGGAATATCAGGGATCGTCGGAACCTCCTCGTCTCAAACGGGTCTCCTTCGAGTCCTGAAACTCCACGAACGATACAGAGTCCCATTTAGCCTCCATATTAGCGGCACCTTTCTCGAATCTCTAGCATGGCACAGCCCTGAGTTCCTCTCGGAGGTGAATCGGCTGGCTGGGCTTGGGCTGGTGGACCTCTTAGGCGGCGCCTACGCCCAGAATATGACACGATTCTTCTCCCCAGAGCATAATCTGAGACAGATGAACGAGGAGCTCCTCCTCTACGAGAGCCTCATCGGCTGGGACCCGAAGAAGATCACAACATTCTGGCCAACAGAGCGCCTCTGGGAAACTGAAGCAATGGCGCCTCTCCTGACAAGCTGCGAACTACTCAATGGAGGCTATCAGCATGTTGTGATAGACGATAGGCTGCTCCATTCTACGACAGGAAGCCCCAGTCCTCGCCAACTCTACGACTACGACCACGCTTGGAACCCGGTCAACTTCCAGATGCACCGTATCAAGAATGGCCTGGGACTCTGCGCGCTCCCAATCTCGTTTGGACTCCGCCGAAACATTCCTCCGCGAACACGAGAAGACCTGGAGAAAACCCAGGCTCAGCTGGAATGGATTCTTGACATTAGCTCCGACTATGACAATCAGCTCGTCGCAATCTATGCGGACGACATGGAGAAGGTCGCCGGGGTAGGCTGGGACGCAAGGGGTCCCCTCCAGTTCGAGGCGACGCTCAGATGGCTCTCCGAAAACCCATTCCTCCAGCCTGTCAAGCTAGCCGAATGGGCTGCCACGCACAGGGCAGGATCCGAGAGACAGATCGACACGGGTGCATACGCAGAGCTTGTCGATGAGTTCGGGGCTGGTGAGAACTACGAGTCTTGGTATTACGACCCGCGATGGTCCCTCTACCGCAACTACTATGCCTGGTCAGAAGAGAGAGTGCGAGAGCTCGACTCTAGTGGAGCCGACCCGGCTCTCATGCAACTCGCCTGGAAAACTCTGCTGGCAACGACATGGCAGACGGCATGGCACACTCCCCGGACCGGGGCCCATGGAGAAAATCTAAGCGATGAGGGGCCCAGCGCTTGGACCCGGGCTATAGCCAGTCATAGTCGGATCGCAGCAATAATTGCTGAAGCAGCCTACTGGATGACTCACAAGAGTGGCCGGGCCCAGGCTGATCTTAGGGATCTGGACTCAGACGGGGAAGACGAGCTTGTTCTCAAGAATGACAAACTATTCGCGGTTTTCTCTCCAAGGCATGGCGGTCGCCTGGTCTACCTGTTCACTGTCAGCAATCCGCCGGGCAGACTGGTGATCGGGAACCCCATCGACGATTGGAATCTACTAGAAGATCTCCACGCATACATGGATGCTCCACCCAATCATCCAGGAGCACTCGCAGATGTTGGATACGAGCATGACCACTACACCACAGAGCTACGCGTACCGTATGGAGACACCGTATGGGCAAGACTCTCAAACTCCGAGAAGAAGAGCACCGGCTTTGGAATACTGAAGAATCTCAGCCTCGGAAAGGGCGAGAGTACAATCCGCACAGAGTACAGCCTCCCGAACTCTCTACCCAGACTGTCCACAGAGATAGGATTCTCACCAGATTATCAGCAACTCCTCAGAATGGGACCATCAGCCGTCGAAGAATGTTCTCCCGCCAAGAGCATCAGAGGATGGTCCAACGAAGGAGTGACCGTTGGGGCCCGGCTCGACGGAGGATTCGCGATATGGGATAAGCCGAGACAGGATCGGTTCGGACATGGTTACCTCTTGAGAGTGACAGGATTCCGTGGTTTCACTGTCTGGATAGGAGCGGAGGACTAGTACCAGGTATGACTCAGACGAATCGAAACTATCTTAACAGTGGATCTTTCAACGAGCCCATCCTCCATGGGCTGACCGAGGTCGAATTCGTAAAGGACATCCTAACCACCGAGGCATTCGACCCACGGTTACAGCAGCCGCTGGAGGGGTTCGAGACGCGAATCCTGAAGAGGCATCTACGCAAGGTAATAATCGACTACACTCTAAAATTCAAGGACTCGACCAGAAACTACATCGGCCTATACAGAGAATCAGACCAGCGTCTCGGACATACTTTCTCAGTCATGAAGACCCTGAGGTCAAACGGATTCGGACAAGAAAGCAATCTAAGAGTACCTAGCCCTGTTCTCTACATACCCCCACTTTCATTCCTCATGATGGAGCAGGCTGAGGGTCAGCCACTTCGTGAAATGTTCGAAAGCAGAATGGATTCAGGGCCTTACGTGAAGGGCGCGGCAAGATGGCTCGCAAAACTGCACAACAGCAACATTGGACTGGACGGCGAGTTCTCCCGTGATGATGAGATCGAAGCCTCTCGGAGATATGCGAGAGCTGGATCGTGGCTCCTTCCCACTCTAAAATCGGATATACAATCGATTTCAAACCAGCTGATCGACGCGCAGAAAACCCTCCCGCTCCACGCGAGGAAGCCCATTCATGGAGACTACCATCCGAGGAACATCATCGTCTCGCACGATCTGACAACCGTCATAGACTTCGAAGAAGCCAGGATGGGCGATCCTGCCTTTGACGTCGGCTATTTCGTAGCTCAGACCAAGATGACCCATGGACTGGGAGACGCCACTTTCGAAGCCGTCGAAGCATTCATCCAAGAATATCAAGAAAACCAGCCAAGCATAGACCCGGATCTTACGCAGCGAGCAGCAGTGTTCGAAGCACAGACATACCTTCAAAGAATCTACCACACCTACTACCTACTCGCCCTCAGGCCAGACTTTGATCTCATCTCGAATTGGCTGAACGAGTGCGAGGGTTGCATTCGAAAAGCACAGAGTAGTCGCCTGGAAACGGGGAAGCACTAGGACTAATGATCTCTTCAATAATTCGAAGCGGGAATGCACCAGCCTCCAGACTCTCAGTCCGGGCAACTCGCAACAAGCGAATGACAGGGAAGATCCTGACAATATTAGTCCTCTGCGTAGCTCTAATCCCACTGGTACAGCAGAACAACATTCTCTCCCCGTATGGGAGCCCAGCTGCTTCCACAACTGGAGACGAATTGCACCCTAGCATTACAAACCCGATGTTTCCTGCTGCGATGCAGCCCACAGCAGCCATCACATTCAGCCCGTCTAGCCCTGCAGCCGGATACCCCGTTACTTTGAACGTCACGTCTAGCGGTGGAACAGCACCCTACACTTTCTCATGGACGTTCGGAGACGGGACAAACGGGACCGGCAACCCGGCCATCCACACATTCGCAAGCTGGAGCTTGGGGTACAATGTCACGGTGACCATCAAGGACGGCACTGGAGCTGCCGTCTGGACGTATATTATCCTCAGTGTCAAGAACGACGTGCCTCCCGTACCAAAGTTCACCTGGACACCTACAATAGTCTTCACTGGAGAAACAGTATTCTTCGACGGCTCCACTAGCTCTGACCCCGACGGAGCAATCGTGGACTATGTGTGGGACCTCGGAGAGGGAGCCCCCCAGACAGGGATCGGTGTTCTTCACACCTACTCCTCCCCGGGAGTATACGAGGTCAGTCTCTCGGTAACAGATGACAGCGGAGTCACCGTGATCATGCCGATGGCAGTCTGGGTTCATCCCGCGCTGGCCCTAACCGCCTCCTCCAACGCAACCCAAGGACTCGCTCCGATGGGCATCTCGGTCAGCACACAGGTCTCCGGCGGACAGTATCCATATACTTATTCGTGGGACTTTGGAGACGGCCTAACATCTACCCGTCCAAACCCGATCCACAACTATACGATTCCCCGCGTTTATCGAGTTGAGGTGACAGTGACTGACTCGCTAGGCCACGCTGCCTCGCAAGTCATGAACATAACAGTCATCGCTCGGCCAGTCGAACTCACCTTTCTCGGACTCTCAGAGACCACCCTCAAAGTCGGAGGCTTTCTCACGGCGATGAGCGCGTTCCCACTGATGATCTTCATGATCGTACGGCGTAGGAAATAGTGGGGGCTGAGATTCTTCAGACGATCAGGATTCGCCGTGAGGGGCCATACCCGGGCCGCTAAGAGAGTCTCTGGCCGTTCGTACAAGCCAGACCCCGTCTACGGCTGCGCACACCAGGGAGACCAGTCGAAGTGGGAGCCAGATTCAAGGTCTTAGTTCTGGGGCTCTGCCTCGTGTTCGGAATTCTGATAGCATCTTTTGCGGTGTCGACGGACCACGACAGGAGAAGCTATCCTGCAATCCAGGCAACACCCCCCGGCCAGGCCTCTTTCGACTACATAGTCGTCATCGTCATGAACAACGCTAGCGCAAAACAGGTCTACGGGTCCTCGGCCACCCCCTACCTGAACTCTCTAGCAAGCACCTACGGGTATGCCACTGCCTATTCCGATGTCGAAGCGGCTGTTAGTGATCCCAACTATCTTGCTCTCATCGGCGCCAGTACTTTTGGTCTGACAGCCGACTGCTACCCGACCCAGTGCAGTGTCAGCGACGTGAGCATTGTTGACAGTATAGAGGGAGCGGGACTGACCTGGAATGCCTGGGCTGAAGACTATCCCGTATCCCAGGGCTGCAGCCTCTTACCGTCGAACGCCGAGTACAACTCTAAACACTTCCCTTTCCTCTACTTCGAAAACATCGTCAACGATCCCGCAAGATGCGACAACCTGCTCAGGGCAAACTCGGTGGTCACGTCCAGCATTGAGACAGACGATCTGTTCCTCAAATCCCTCGGTTCCACCTCCTCGGCTGCGAATTACAACTGGCTCACACCCAACCAGTGCGACGACATACACGACTGCCCCCTCTCAACCGGAGACAAGTACCTCTCACAACTCGTCCCGAAAATACTGAGCAGCACCGTCTTCACGACCCAGAACGCAGCACTCTTTATCACATTCGCCGAGTCAACTGGCTCATCAGTTGGTAATGTCCCAGCCATCTGGGCAGGACCCGTTGTCAAGACAAAATTCCAGTCATCAAAATCATACAACCACTACTCGGTACTCACCACCCTCGAAACCGCATGGGGCCTCCCGCCTCTAACCTCCGAAGACAGCTCCGCATCCGCCATGACCGAATTCTTCAAAAACCTAGCACCGCAAACAAGTCTCTCATACGCCCCGACTCACCCGGTGGTGGGGGACTCGATCAGTTTCAACTCCACCGCCACAGGCGGAATTCCCCCGTATACATTCAGCTGGAACTTTGGCGAATCTCCGAGCAACGTGCGTGGAGGGACCGGCCTTCCCAACACGATGACCCACACATACACCAAGGCCGGAACCTATACCGTGACAGTGAACGCTACTGATACAAATGGCAAGATTGGCTCGGCATTAGCTACGGTCACTGTTGCCGCTCCTCTAACCCTGACGGTTAGTGGTTCCTCCTCTGGTATCATTGGAACCAGTATCAGCTTTTCGGCTGCGGCCTCAGGCGGCACTTCTCCCTACTCATTCTCTTGGAACTTTGGCGACGGAACCAGCCTCGCTACCGGCAGCACGGCTTCCCACAAATACGCCGTCGCAGGAGCCTATACCGTACGAGCGAACGCTACTGACGCCAAAGGGAGACTCGCCTCAGCATCTGCGAGCATCACCATTAATGCTCCCCCCTTGACTGTAACTGTCACCGCCTCCGGTTCAAGCGAGGTTGGCCTGGCAGTGAACCTCATGGCGACAGCTTCCGGTGGAACACAACCATACGTTTCATTCATCTGGGACTTCGGCGACGCCTCTAGCGGCTCAGGTAACTCAGTCGCGCACGTCTATACGGCGTCTGGGTCATACAGCGTGACGGTCACAGTGAAGGACTCCGCAGGAATTACCGCGACCTCGTCATCCCGTTCCCTTGCCGTGTCTGCTAGATTACAAGTCTCTTCTGTCCATGCCGTTCCCAACCCGACCGAGACTGGTTATTCCATCAGTCTCTCGGCGACGACCTCAGGCGGCGTATCCCCAGTCTCGTGCAACTGGAACTT
>Ga0066705_10000473_pt1 | contig 11344 bp, 10 predicted proteins | sample GraSoiAngelo_154_FD_66506 | JGI IMG/M metagenome (GOLD analysis project Ga0066705, IMG submission 66506) | Grasslands soil microbial communities from the Angelo Coastal Reserve, California, USA - 14_1009_13_20cm | ecosystem: Environmental > Terrestrial > Soil > Grasslands | place: USA... | reverse complement strand
CGCTTCGTCCTCGTCGTTGCCGATGGTCCCGCCGAGGAAGAGCACCAGCCTCCGTCCGCCGGCGGGCTTCGGCGGCAACTGCAGCGCCTGCGTGTAATCGGCGAGAACGTGCTCGACCGGAATCTCCGGCCGCGCCGCGGCGAGGATCTCCTTCGTCCGCTGCAGCGCGTGCGCGCTGATGTCGACGGCGACGTACTTCGGACGTCCGCCGGCGGCCAGCGCGGCGTCGAGCAGCGCAACCGTCTTGGAGGCGGCGCCGCTGCCCAACTCCACCACGTCGGTGAGCTTCCGGCCTCCCGCCGATTCGACGAGCGCAGCCGCGCGCGCCTCCAGCAGCGCACGCTCGGTGGCGGTGGGGAAATACTCGGGCAGCCGCGTGATCTGCTCGAAGAGCGCGCTACCAGCGTCGTCGTAGAAGTACTTGGAGGGAATCTCGCGCGGCGCGCGCGACAGCGCCTCGCGCAACTCGCGCAGCGCAGCGCTCTCCGCGTCGAGGCTGACCAGCGTGGCGGTCCGGGGCGAGCGCGCTCCAGGCAGGAGGCCGCGCCGCACGCGACGCGCCGGCGATCTCCGTTGCATCACATCCCCCCCGCGCAGCGGAATCCGCTGGGTATCTCGCGGACGCCTGGTTCGTACCAGTTCCGGAGGGTTGGACGCAAAAGCTCCGGGGACGTTGCCCAGGACCCGCCCCGAAGAACGCGATGGGTGCCGAACCACGGCACCGAGTACCCTTCATAGGGGTACGAACGGAATTCCGGGTACGGCAAGAACCAGCTCGAGGTCCATTCCCAGACGCCCGCGGCCTCGATCCGCGCTGCCTCGAGCTCATGTTCCGTCGGCAGCCGTGCTCCCCGCCAGCGCGCGTAGGCGTCCGCCTCGTACCAGGAGACGCAGGTCACCGGAGCGTCCGTGTGCTGCTCCCGAAACCCGAGTGGCGCCCGCACGTTGTGCTTCGTGCGCCATTCCCAGCCTTGCGGGTTCCAATGCGCTGCCTCGCGATAGCCGCCGGCCGCCACGAACGGCGCATATTCGCCCGCGGTGACGGGTACCCGATCGATCCACCATGGTTCCAGCTCGACCTCGTGCGGCGGCCGCTCGTTGTCGTAGGCGCGCGCCGCGTCCGCGTAGCCGACCACCACGCGCCCCCCGGCGAATTCGAGTCGCCCCGCGGACCGGACGTGCAGCGGCGGCGGCATCCGGTGCAGCCTCTTTTCGAAGAGGGCCGCGATCACCTGGACGTGCTCCGCGTGCTGCAGCTCGTGTTGCGCGACGTGCTGGACGAGGAAGCTCTCCGGCAGCCCGAGCACGCCAGGAACGCGCCCAGCCCGCAGTCCTGCGCAGACGCGCTCCAGCACGTCGTCGAGGAGGCAGCGCAGCTCGGACGGCTTCGGGAGCTTCCCGCGCGCCGCCTTCGCGATCGCGGCGGGATCGAAGAGCCGCCCATACTCGTGACGCTCTCCCGGAAGGAGCCAGCGCGCCTGCACCGATGCGACGTGGCCCAGATGCCAGCCGATGGGGCTGTAAGCTGGACTCGGCTGCCGCATCCAGCGCCCTTCCGCAACGGGATCGACGGCCTGTTGCAGGAAGCGGCGCGCGGATTCCAGCTCGGCGATCAGCGGATCGCGGGCAGTGGCGCGCGCTCTCACCGCAAAGCCTCGAGATGCAGGTCATGTCCTGCCCGCGCGATGGCCAGATGGTCCGCGGGGATCTCCTTCCAGCGCCCGCCGTCGAGCGGCTCGGAGGCCAGGCAGACTCCTTGCTGGAACGGCGCCCAGTAGAGGCTCGCGGGCTTCAGCCCGCGCGCCCAACGGACACCCACGAGCTGCTCTCCGTCACCGAGAAGCACCGTCGCGACCGCCGTGCGATCGAGTCCGGCGCAGATGGCATCGAGGCGGCCGATGGCTGTGCGCACTGCCTCGGGCAGCGGTTGCGCCGCGTCGAGGACGAGCGCAAAGATGTGCTCCGAGTCGCTGCTGCCCTCGATCGATTCGTAAGCCTCGGTCCCCAGCCCTTCGCGAATCGCGCGCTGCACACCGCGGCTGAACCCAGTGATGAATCCGTTGTGGGCGAATGCGATCCTGCCGCGCGCGAACGGCTGCACGTTGGCGAGCTCGAACCCGATCCCCGGCGTGGCCGAGCGCACGGCGCCGATGAGCGAGCGAACCACCAGGCGCTCGTTCATCCACCTCTGGTTCGGGTCGGCCCAGATCGGCGCAGCGGTGCGGTACAGCGCAGGCTCCGGATTGGCGTCATCGAGCCAGAGCGCGGCGCCGTAACCGTCGGCGTTGACCGTTCCGCTCTGCATCTCGCGTGGCCGGTAGCTCTGGACGAGCAGGGAGTGCGGCGGCGCGGAGACAATCTCCCCCACCCGGAGCGGCCGCCCCACGTAGCCCGCCATGCGACACATTGCTTACAGGCTGCGCTCTGAGCCGACCTGTTGCAAGCGCCGGTCCTCGGGGGTGTCGCAAAGCGAAGCGGTGCGGGCCGCGAAGTGATTCGTCACCACCCGATCCCCGTCCTCGGCGAGCAACACTCGGCCGCGCCGGTAGGGGACAGAAGAGTCTCAGCCTTGCTCGTCCGCCGGCGGGCGACGCAGCCAGGAGGCCAGCAGCGCAACGGCGAGGATCCCCGCGATGATCATGAGGGATGTCCCGGTCGGAAGGTCGACCCACTTGTAGAGCAGCATCTTCAGGCCGACGAAGATGAGGATCGCCGCGAGCCCAGGCTTGAGGTAGCGCAGCCGCGTCAGCGCCCCCCGTACGACGAAGTAGAGGGCCCGCAGACCGAGCAGCGCGCAGATGTTGCTGGAGAAGACCAGGAACGGGTCGTCGGTGACGGCAAAGACGGCGGGGATGGAGTCGAGAGCAAAAACGAGGTCCGTGGTCTCGGCGGCGACGAGCGCAAGCAGGAGCGGCGTCGCGCAGGTGGTCTTGCCGCGACGGACAAAGAAATGGGAACCCTCGAGGTTCTTCGTCATCGGGAACTTCTTCGCCACCCAGCGGACGACGGCGCTGTCGGCGGGCTGCGCGTCTTCCTCGTCCTTGTGGAAGAGGATCTTCCATGCCGTGTAGACGAGGATGGCCCCGAAGACCGCGATCACCCAGTGGAAGGTGCGCACCAGCGCGACGCCGGCGAGGATGAGGGTGCCGCGCAGCACGATGGCGCCGAGGACACCCCAGAAGAGGACGCGGTGCTGGTGCCGCGGCGGAATGGCGAAGCTGCGGAAGAGAAGGACGAAAACGAACAGGTTGTCGACGGAGAGCGACTTCTCCAGCAGGTACCCGGCGAAGTACTCGAGCCCCTGCTCCCCGCCGTATTTGAACCAGACGAAGAAACCGAAGCCGACCGAGAGCACGATCCAGAACACGCTCCACCAGACGGCTTCCTTGAACGTCGAGGACTGGTCGCGCGAGGAGATTCTCAGGTCCACGGCGAGAACGACGAGGACGCCGACCAGGAAGGTCGCCCACAACAGCGGGCTGCCGATGTTGCGCGCCCCGAGGTCGACGGCGACGTTCACCGCCCCGCTCTCCGGGACCCGCGGGGGGTCGCGCGACTCTTCTGCCGGAAGATCAGGCGGACGGGAACACGCAGCTTGAATTCCTCGCGCAAGCGGTTGACCAGGAACCGGCGGTAGGAGTCGTCGACCGCCTGCGGCCGGTTGCACTGGATAGCGATGGTTACCGGCTGCGTGCCGATCTGCCACGCATAGCTGAAGCGTACGGGGAACCCGCGAAAGAGCGGCGCCGGGTGCTCGTCCTGCATGGCCTGCACCCATTCGTTGAGCCGCGGGGTGGGGATCCGTGTGGCAGCCTCGTCGTGCAGCTCGGCGGCAATCTCGAGAATGTGCTGGACGCGGGTCCCCTGCAGCGCGCTCACGAAGAGCAGGGGCGCGAAGCCGACGTGCTGCAGGTGACGTTGCGCCTCGTCGCGCAGGCGGCGCGCTTCGCCTTCCTTGTCCTGCACCAGGTCCCACTTGTTGACGGCCAGGATGACCGCGCGCCCGCGCTCCTCGGCCTGTGCGGCGATGCGAGCGTCCTGATCGACCCCGAGCTGCGTCGCGTCCGTGAGCACGACCACCACGTCGGCGTGCTCCACCGCGCGCAACGCCCGCTGCGCCGAGAACACTTCCACCTTGTCGACCACGTGCCGCTTCTTGCGCAGTCCCGCGGTGTCGGTGAGCACGTACCGCCGGCCCTTCCAGACCAGCTCCTCATCCACGGCATCCCGCGTCGTCCCTGGCGAGGCGGACGCCACGAAGCGCTCCTCGCCGAGGAGCCGGTTCAAGAGCGTGCTCTTGCCGACGTTCGGCCGGCCCAGGACCGCCAGACGGATGGTCTTCTCCGTTTCCCGGGCATCCTCGCCCGCCGCTTCCGGTAGCTTCTGCACCACGGCGTCGAGCAGGTCGCCTACACCGCGCCCGTGCTCGGCGCTCAGCGGAAAGACGTCGAAGCCCATCCCATGGAGCTCGCCCAGGTCGAGCGATTCCTCCCGCCGGTTGGAATCGACTTTGTTGGCGGCGAGGAATACCGGCTTGCCACCCCGGCGCAGGAGCTGTGCCAGCTCGCGGTCGGGCGCGGCGAGCCCCTCGACGGCGTCGACGACGAGGACGATGGCGTCGGCCTCGCGCATCGCGGCTTCCGCCTGTTCGCGCACGGCGCGAACCAGCTGCTCGTCGGTCCTCAGCGTGAACCCGCCCGTATCCACGACGCGGAAGCGCCGGTTGCCTTGCTGGGCCTCGGCGTATTGCCGATCGCGCGTGACGCCGGGCACGTCCTCGACGATGGCCAGACGCCTGCCAACGATGCGGTTGAACAAGGTTGACTTTCCCACGTTCGGGCGGCCGACGAGAGCGACGAGCGGGAGCACTACGCAGACACCACCGCCAGGCGCCGTCTCGCGGGAAGCTCGACGCGAAGCGCGCGGTCGATGACGTCGATCTGGACGCCGCGAAGCGCCACCAGGCTCGCGCTCTCGACGCGGACGTTCACCAGGTCCCCGGTTCCCGCCTCGCCGTTGAAGTGCACGGTCCAATTCTCCCGCGAGCGACCGAAGCCCGGTTCTTCGACGAGGACCTCCACGATTGCGCCGACGCGTGCGCGATGCCGGCGGAGCGTGCGTTCCATCTGCAGCGCCTGCACCTCCTCGAGGCGGCGGATGGCGACGCCGCGCGGGACCTCCCCCCACTCGCGGAGCTTGAGGATGGCCCCGGTATGCGGCCGCGGACTGTAGATGAACGAGAAGAGATTGTCGTACCCGGTCCTTCGCAAAAACTCGACGTTTTGCCGGTGCTCGTCGTCGGTTTCGCCGGGGAACCCGCAGATGATGTCGCTGGTGAGCGCGACGTGCGCCGGGAGCGCCGCGATACGCCGCTCGTATTCGGCGATGGTGTACCGGCGCCGCATGCGCTCGAGCACGCTGTCGGCGCCGTGCTGCACCGGCAGATGGAAGTGCGGCATCAGTTGCGGCACCTCGGCGAAGCAGCGGACGAGATCGTCCGACAGGTCCATCGGATGCGAGGTGGTGAACCGGATCCGCAGCAAGCCGGGGACGGCCGCGACACGCCGGATGAGACCCGCGAAGGTGCATCCGCCGGCGTACGAGTTCACGTTCTGGCCGATCAGCGTGATCTCGCGGACGCCGACGGCGACCAGGGAGGCCACCTCACCTACGATCTCCGCGTAGGACCGCGACACTTCTCGTCCGCGCGTGTAGGGAACCACGCAGAACGAGCAAACGTTGTCGCAGCCTTTCATCGCGGTGACGAAGGCGGTGGTCTTTCCCCGGCTGGTCTCCGGATCGGCCTGCGGAAACAGGTAATGCTCCGTATCGACGAAATCGGTCTCCACGCCGCCCGTGTCGACCAGCTCCGGGACCTTTTCCAGATGATCCGGACCAAGGACGAAATCCACGAACGGCGCCCGAGAGAGGAGCCTTTTCTTCTCCTGTTGCGCGACGCAACCGGCCACGCCGATGCGCGTGCCGCGCTGCGCCTTCAGGAGCCGATAGCGCCCGAGCGCGGAGTAGAGCTTGTCCTCGGCCTTTTCCCGGATCGCGCAAGTATTCACCAACACGAGATCCGCGCCGTCGGGCGTTCCGACCGGCCGCCAGCCCGCCCGCGCCAGGGCTTCGCCCATGCGCTGCGAATCGGACTCGTTCATCTGGCAGCCGAACGTGTGAATGAAGTAGCTGCGCGCCACGGGAGAGCGGGGATATGTCATCGCGTCCGTTTGACGTCAACGGTATCGCTCTTGACTCGGAACCTTCCTACGCGCCACTCTGCCGCGCCATGCGCTCCCTCGCCGCCGTGCTCCTCGCTTTCGCCTCCTCCGCGTATGCCCAGGGCCTCGACCGCGACACCCTGCTGACCGATGCACCCGCGGTCCCCGCCGTCGGGACGGTCCGCATCGCCGGCGCTGGCGTAGCCACGGAAAAGTCCGACAGCTCCTCCTCCAGCCTCACCGGCAGCATCGGCTGGACGCCCATCGCCAACCTCCACGCCGACGTCGGCGCGTACTTCCAGTCCGGGGCGCAGGGGCCGGCGGCGCGCGTTCGCTACCAGCTGCTGAACCAATTGTCCCACGGCCTCGATCTCGCGACCGGCGTGCGGTTCAAGACGGTCGGGTTCCATCCGGACCAGGGCGAAGTGGAGTTCCTGCTCGCAGCGGGCCGCCGCTTCGGACGTTTCGAAGTCGTCGTGAACGGCGTGTTCGGCGTCGAGACCGGCGGCGAGAACGGCAAGGACGTCGAGGCGAAGGCATTCGCGGGCTGGCGCTTCAACGATGCGGTGCGCGCGGGAATCGACAGCCGCCTGCAGGCCGAGGTAGCGGACGAGGCGCAGACGGCGCCCCCCATCGGACAACCCCTCGTTTCCACCGGACGCGACTACGATCTGACCGCCGGGCCGTCCATCGCCTGGATGGTGACGCGGACGATTCAGGTCCAGGGGCTGTTCGGTGTGGCGCAGCCGAAGAAGACCGACATCACTTCTCCCATCGGCGTGGTGTACGCGAGCATAGACTTTTAGGCGCTCCCCGCGCCTCCGGCGCGGGGTATGCGCCTACGCCTTGGGCTGAGAACATTTGTTCGTCCTCGGGCATGTCGGCATCGGGACGCGCCTCCTCTTCGGGCTTCGCCAGCGGCTTCCTCCGCGTTGGCTCGTCTTGGGATGCCTGCTCCCCGACCTCATCGACAAGCCGCTGTTCTATGGTCTGCTCTGGACGCGAGGCCATCCCGACGCGCTGATCAGTGGTTCGCGCAGCATCGCGCACAGCGGACTGTTTCTGCTCGCGCTGCTGGCGCTCGCGCTCGCGTTGCGCCGTCCTGGACCCTGGGCCGTCTTCGCCGGCGTCGCGACCCACCTCGTGCTCGACATCGGCGGTGAGCTCGTCACCGGCGCGGTGCCGGATGCGTCGATCTGGATCGCGGTCTTGTTTCCTGCCTTGGGATGGCGTTTCCCCCGGGCGCATTTCGGCTCGCTTCTCGAGCACCTGCGACTGAGCGTGGAAAACGTGTATGCCCTCGGCGGAGAGATCGTGGGCGGAGCGATCCTGCTCCGAGCCTGGTGGCAGAAGCGGAAGACTCAGTCTTCGTAACCGGCCCTGCGAAGCCCCTTCGCAGTTCGCGTCCACCCCGGCTCCACGCGGACGTGGAGCTGGAGGAACACCTTGGCGCCGAGCAGCCGCTCCATCTCGCGCCGGGCACCCGTTCCAATCTCCTTCAGCCGCGAGCCTCCCTTGCCGATCACGATCGCCTTCTGGCTGTCGCGCTCCACGAGAATGGTGGCGGCGATGCGGACGAGCCCGCGGGCGCCGGTCTCGCGCTCGGATTCGTCGAACAGCTCGATCAGGACCGCCGTGCTGTAGGGAACCTCCTGCCCGGTGTGGCGCAGGAGCTGCTCGCGGACCAGCTCGGCGCAGAGATCGCGCTCTTGCATGTCCGTCCACTGCTCCGCGGGAAACATCGCCGGTCCCTCCGGCAGGTGCGCAATCAGCGCATCGACGAAGCCGTCGACGTTGTCACCCCTGAGCGCCGACAGCGGGTACACGTCGGTCCAGGCGTGCAGGTCCTTCCAGCGATCGATCAACGGAAGAAGCTGCGCCCGTGGCACCGCATCGATCTTGTTGATCACCAGCAGCGTCGGTTTCCCGGCCGCTTTCACCTGATCGAGCGCCTTGCGGGCCGCGGCGTCGACGGCCGGCGGCCCTGCCTCGATGAGGAAGAGAGCGAGATCCGCGTCGGCGAGCGACTGCAGTGCCCGCTGGACCATGCGGGCATTCAGGCCACCCTTGGCGGTGTGGAGGCCAGGCGTGTCTAGCAGCGCGACCTGGGCATCCGGCCGCGTGATCACCCCGAGAATACGGCCGCGGGTGGTCTGCGGCTTGGGGCTGATGATGGCGAGTTTCTGGCCGATCAGGCGGTTGAGCAGCGTGCTCTTGCCGACATTGGGGCGGCCGACGATTGCGACGAAGCCTGCCCGCATCTATTGCCTGTACACGCCACAACGTAGACGCATACCCGCACCCTCCGGGTGCGGGAGCGTCTAGGGCACCTTCTCGCTGCGGACGATCTCGATGTGGTCCAGCTTCGTCTGCGCGTTGCCGGCGCGTGCGATCTGCGGCACCAGATCCTGCCCTTTCACCACCTCGCCGAAGATGGTGTGCCGGTTGTTCAGGTGCGGCGTCGGCACCTCGGTGATGAAGAACTGCGACCCGTTGGTATTCGACCCCGAATTGGCCATGGCGAGCAGTCCAGGGCGATCGAACTTCTTCCCGCTCTGGAACTCGTCCTCGAAGCGGTAACCGGGGCCACCGGTTCCCGTCCCCAGCGGATCTCCGCCCTGGATCATGAACTGCGGGATCACCCGGTGGAAGACGGTTCCGTCATAAAGCTTCGCCTTGCTCTTCTGACCGTTGCGCGGATCCACCCACTCCTGCTTGCCGGTTGCCAGACCGACGAAGTTCGCCACCGTCTTGGGCGCCTCCTTCTCGAACAGCTTGACGACGATGTTGCCGCGGCTGGTCTGGAACACGGCGTAGAGGTCGCCGGGACCCTGGGGAATGTTCGCCATCGAGATCACGTCCTTTGCTTGGAGCTCACGCGGAGCCGCCTTGGGCTGCAGGGGAGTGGGTGTGGATGCCGGCGCGGCGTTGTCCTTGCACGATGCCAGGGCGACGGCGAGGAAGAGCGCAGTGCGTAGGCGCATAGGGCCGCGCAAAATAGCGAAGCGGAGGGAACTCGACAAGCGCGGATTCAGCCCGGGGCCCAGCGCCGGGCGCGCTCCAGCAGGCCCTCGACCAGCGCCGCCTTCGCGTCCGAGTAGCGCAAGAGCGTCGTCGCTCCCGATGCGATCGCTTCCCGCTTGCCGGACGCGTACCGGCCGCGCTCTTCCGGGTGGGCGCGGAGATAGTCGCGGAGCACGAGCGCGTCTCGCCACAGCGGGCCACCCCGCTCCACGACCTGCGCGTTGAACGATACGGGTCCACGCTTGCGAAAGTACAGGCGGCCGGGTACTCCGGCCTCGCCGAAGGCCTCGTAATCGGGAATGCGCAGCGAAGGCGCCAGCTCCCGGACGCCGATCAGCAGGTCGATGATGGCCTTGCCGTCGAGGCCGGGAACGGCCGTGCTGCCGATGTGCTCGATGTCGGCGTCCACCAGGGCGGCGCGCAGGCGCGCGCTCTCCTCCGCCGCGAGGTCCGGCCAGGCGGAGTCGCTCGGGACGAGGGAAATTGCCTCGTCGAGCAGCGCGCGCTCCAGCGCCTGGGGCGTCTCGAGCGCTGCCCGGGCCGCGGCCTGTTCCGCCTCCTTCTTGCTGCGTCCGCTGCCGCGGCCGAGAGGAAACCCATCGAGCCGCACCTCCACTTCGAAGGAGCGCGCGTGGTCGGGGCCGGCGACGGAGAGCACCTTGTACTGCGGCGTCCGGCGCCGGCTCTGGAAGAGCTGCTGCAGCTCCGTCTTCGGATCGCGAGCCAGGAGCCCTTGATCGAAGAGCGGCGCCAGCAGCCGGTCCACCACCTCCTGGGTGCGCTCCAGGCCGCAGGAAAGCAGGACTGCGGCAACCACCGCCTCCAGCGCGTCGGCGAGGCGCGCCGCATTCTCCCGGCCGCCGCTGCGCTGCTCGCCGCGACCGAGCAGCAGGAGATCTCCGAGGCCGAGACCTCGAGCGACGATGGCCAGAGATTCCTCCCGGACGAGGCCGGCCCGAAGCCGGGTCAGCTCGCCCTCGGACGCCTCCCGAAACCGCTCGTAGACCCGGCGCGCGATGAGAAACCCGAGGATGGCGTCGCCGAGGAATTCCAGCCGCTCGTTCGAGCGCAGCACCGGGCGGCCCGCCGACAGCGACCTCTCGTGCGCGTAGCTTCCGTGGCGCAGCGCCTCCAGGGCGAGCTGGGGATCGAGCGATCCTTCGGGAAGACCGAGCCGGACGTTGAGCAGCGCCACCCGCTGCTGGTCGTTCAGCTCGGCCATCGGAGAAGACTACAGCCGCGCCGCTTCGTCCGCCACGCTGTAGGGATCGGTCTCGCGGCGGGCGATGCGCAGCGCGAGATCGTCGAGATGGGCGCCTTCCTGCGTCAGCTTCTCCACCGCGACCTTGAGCAGGCGGTCGCGGAGCACCTCGACCAGCTCGTTCTTCGCCCTCCGCGTCTCGCGCTGCAAAAGGCCTGGGCCGGACTTGAGGAACCGGTAGTGCGCCTCGATCGCGCTCCATACCTCGGCGACTCCCTCGTTGCGCGAAGCGACGCACTTGACGATGGCGATCTCGTGACCCGCGTCCTTCCCGACGACGTGGTTCAGCTCGAGCATCGAGCGCAAATCGCGGACGGTGCGGTCGGCGCCTTCCCGATCGCTCTTGTTGACCGCGAAGAGGTCGGCGACCTCGAGGATGCCGGCCTTGATGGCCTGGATGTCGTCGCCGAGCCCCGGCACCACGACCACCACCGTCGTGTGCGCCAGGCGGCAGACCTCCACCTCGTCCTGTCCGACGCCCACCGTCTCGATCAGGATCACGTCCTTGCCCATCGCATCCAGCACGCGGGTGCAATCGGACGTCGCCCGGGAAAGTCCGCCGAGCTGACCGCGGGTCGCCAGCGAACGGATGAACACGCCCGGATCGAGCGCATGGTCCTGCATGCGGATGCGATCGCCCAGGATCGCCCCTCCGGTGAACGGGCTCGTGGGATCGACGGCGAGGACGCCCACCGTCTTTCCCGCCGCGCGCAGGAGCGCGACCAGCCGATCGACCAGGGTGCTCTTGCCCGCACCGGGATTACCTGTGATGCCGACGATCTGCGCGCGACCGGTGCGCGGCCAGATCTCGCGGAGGACAGCTTCCGCCTCGGGTTGC
>Ga0066705_10000472_pt1 | contig 11344 bp, 9 predicted proteins | sample GraSoiAngelo_154_FD_66506 | JGI IMG/M metagenome (GOLD analysis project Ga0066705, IMG submission 66506) | Grasslands soil microbial communities from the Angelo Coastal Reserve, California, USA - 14_1009_13_20cm | ecosystem: Environmental > Terrestrial > Soil > Grasslands | place: USA... | reverse complement strand
GCGTAGTCGAAGACGACGAGGTAGTAGCCGACGTTCATGTGCGCGTTGTGATCGATCCACTCCGACCGCACGACGTCGCGATAGCGGTCGAGCGGCGCGGCGAGGTCAGACATCGAGCGTGACGATCGTCGCGTCGAGGCGGCGCGCATTCACACTGAGGCGCGCGACGCAGACCGGCAGCCGGAACCGCCGCGGGCCGGCGCTGCCGGGATTGAGATAGAGGACGCCGTCGCGGCGCTCGACGCGCGGCTGGTGCGAATGCCCGACGATGACCGCGTCGAAGCCCGCCGCGCGTGGATCGAGATCGAGCTCGTGGAGGTCGTGCAGCACATACAGCGTTCGGCCGGCGTGCTCGACGACTTCGGTTTCGGCAAGCGCCCGCGCCCAGCGCCCGCGATCGTTGTTGCCGCGCACGGCGACGACCGGCGCCACCGCGCGCAGCGCGTCCAGCACCTCGGGCGCGCCGACGTCGCCCGCGTGGACGATCAGCTCGGTGCCCGCGAGCGCGCGGAGCGCCTCCGGGCGCACGAGACCATGGGTGTCGGAGATCACGCCGATGCGTGGCATCGCGAGGCGAGCGTAGGCTATCATGTCGCTCCATGCCGCAGAGAACCCGTGACCTGCGTATCGAAAGCTTTCGGCCGCTGCTGCCGCCGGCGATCTTGCTGGAGGAGCTTCCGCTCTCCGAGCGCGGCTCGGAGACGGTGAGTCGCGGCCGCGAGGCGATCGCGCGCGTGCTGAGCGGCGAGAACGACCGGCTCGTCGTGGTGGTTGGGCCGTGCTCGATCCACGATCCCGTCGCCGCCATCGACTACGCACGCCGCCTCAAGCGCGCCGCGGACGAGCACGCCGCCGACCTGTGCATCGTGATGCGCGTGTACTTCGAAAAGCCGCGCACCACGGTCGGCTGGAAAGGCCTCATCAACGACCCGCGGCTCGACGGCTCCTTCGCGATCAACGAGGGACTGCGCCTCGCGCGCCGGCTGCTCGTCGATCTCGCGGACCTCGGGCTGCCCGCGGGCTGCGAGTTCCTCGACCCGATCTCGCCGCAGTACACCGCCGACACCGTCTCGTGGGGCGCGATCGGCGCGCGGACGACCGAGAGTCAGGTGCACCGCGAGCTCGCCTCGGGCCTCTCGATGCCGATCGGCTTCAAGAACGGCACCGACGGCGACGTGCAGATCGCCATCGACGCCGTTCGTGCGGGCGCCCACCCGCATCGCTTCCTCGGCGTGACCGAGCAAGGCCTCTGCGCGATCGTCTCCACGCGCGGCAATCCCGACTGCCACGTCATCCTGCGCGGCGGTCAGAGCGGTCCGAACTTCGACGCGGCCAGCGTCGGCAAGGCCGCCTCGGCCCTGACCGATGCGCGACTTCCGGCGCGCCTCATGATCGACTGCAGCCACGGTAACAGTGGCAAGGACCATCGGCGCCAGCCGGTCGTCGCGCGCGAGATCGCCGCGCAGGTCGCCGGCGGCGACACGGCGATCGTCGGCGTGATGATGGAAAGCTTTCTGGTCGAGGGACGTCAGGACCTCAGCGGCTCCGCGCCGCTACGCTACGGCCAGTCGATCACCGATGCCTGTATGGGCTGGGAAACGACGGCCGGCGTCCTCGCCGAGCTCGCGCAGGCCGTGCGCGAGCGTCGCTGACATGGGGGCCCCGAAATGGCCCCCAGGTTTCTAAGCGAGGAGGCCAACGCTCCTCGATCCTCTTACGCGAGGGGCTGGCCGCTGATCCACGACGGCGCGACGTCGCGCGGCGCGTAGCGCGAGGCCACGTCACGCGCGCGGTCGGCCCCGCTGCTGGTGCGCGGCCCAGCGTCGCGGCTGCGTGGCGGCGTCCCGCCACCGCCGCCTCCTCCGCTTCCTCCGCCTCCGCCGCTCCCTCCACCTTCGCCACCGCGGCGCCCGCCCCCGCCGTCACCGCCATCGCCGCCACGACCGCGTCGGCGCCGTCCACCTCGGCGCGACCGCCGACGCCGTCGGCCCGTGTCGGCGTCGGTGGCCGTCTGCAGGTGCGCGCCCTCGCGGTTGCGCGGGTCGGGCACCGCCGCCTCGGCTTCGACGGCGTCGTCCGGCGACGCGGCCGACTCCACCGACTCGGCCGACTCCACGGACTCTGTCGACTCCACCCGTGCGACGGGCGGCGCCTCGCTGACGCTCGTCTCGACGACGCGCTCGCTCGACTCCTCGCGCTCCGGAGTCTCGGTCACCGGCGCTGCGGCCTCGTCGCCGACGAGGGTGATCACGCCGGCGCGATTGACCTCGAGCTCCTTGATGCGGCGAAGACGCGTGATGAGCCGCGGCGAGGCCGGAGGCCGGCTGAAGCCGCGCGATTTGAGCGCGTTGGCGAGCGAGTCGAGCGTGACGGTGCCGCGCGAGCGCGCGAGGTCGCGCACGACGGCCACGATCTCGTCATGCGGCGCGGTGTGCGGCTCGCCACCACCGGCCTCGACGCGCGGGGCCTGATGGACCGGCACCTGCGGCGCGGGCCGTGGCGCGCCGTGCTCGCTGCGCCCACGACCGCCGCGACGCCAGCGGCGCCGGCCGCCGCGCTCGCCCTGGGCATGATCGCGCTCGACACGCTCGACCTCGACCGGCTCCGGTGTCGGCGTACCGAGCAACGCGCGATAGGACAGCCGCCGGAACGTCACGCCGAGACTGGCGGCCACATCGCCGACCGCGTCGAAGGCGCGATCGTCGGAGACGACCTCGATCACGTCTCCGGGCCGCGCGCCCGCCAGCCACACACCCGACGCCACGGCGATGCGCAGGTCACTCCAGTCGCGCACGCCGACGGACGGTGCGCTGTGCACGAGCGCCGCGCCGTGACGCGCGAGCAGGCGGGCCGTGTCGTGACCGATGACGCGCCAGTTGCCGACGGCGAAGAACTCCGTGCGCCGGCCGGCGCGGTCGACCGCGAGATGCGCGAGCACCCGCGCGATGTGCTCCGCGCGGCTCGTGTTCTCGACGTCGAAGAAGATGGCCCGCCGGCCCGAGGGCAGCGGCAGCGCCGGCGCCGGAGGCGGGACCCGCGCGGCAAGCGCGGGCTCGGGAACGCTGAGCGGTAAGCCGTCGAGCGGCTGATCGAGCGCTTCCGTCGGCGGGGCGCTCGGGGCCTCCTCGGCCGGCGCCGGGGCGGTCTCGGGCTCCGCTGGCGGCCGCGTACGGCCGCGGGCCCGGCGCGCCGGAGTACGTCTGGTCTTTCGAGCTGTCGCCACGATACCTCCTCGGGGCCAGCGACGGCCCCCGCACGTCAGTGTACGAACCTCACGTCGAGCGCGCGCGGCAAAATCACGGCGACCGGTCGTTGCGCCGGAGCGTCCGGAAGGTGATCGAGTAGCGCTCCACGCGGCCCGGCGGGATCGCGTGCTGCCACTGCCATCGTGCCGCGCCGTCGAGGACGTAGGCCGAGCGCGGCCCGAGCGTCACCGTGCGCGTCCGCCTGGCGGCGCCGCAGCCGTGCTGGAAGCGAAAGCGGCACGTGCCGAGCAGCGAGACGCCGATGACGACGCCGAAGGCGGGCGCGTCACGATGCCAGCCGATTCCGGCGCCCGTCGGATAATGCGTCACGAGCACCTCGGCGAGCGCCTCGGCGTCGACGGAGGCGAGAGGCGCCACGCGTGCACGCAACCCGAGTAAGAAATACGGCAACGGCGGGCCAGGCTCCACCCGCCAGGATTCGTAGCCATAGGTCCAGCCGAAGTGAATTGTGCGTCGCCGCGCCACCTGGCCGCGCATGCGCACTTCGCCAAACGCGAGCGCCCGCACGCCGTCAAGGAGCGAGGACTCCTCGGCCGGCGAAACGATTTCGTCGTGATAGACGAATCCCACCGGAAGATCGGCCGCTTCGGGGAACGGCATCGCCATCGGCCCCAGCATACCGGTCCGACCTCCCGCTCGGTGGCACGTCGTTAGCACCTTAGCCGGCGTTCATGAACGAGTTCACGCCGGAACAAGAACAGTTCATCACGGAGGTCGTCGCGCGCCTCTGCCGTCGCTACGCGGACGTCATCGAGAAGCTCGCCACCGAGGTTCATGCCCTCACGATGGTGCTGGTGGAAAAACGGCTGATCACCATCGAGCGGATCGAGGCCGCGCGCCGCCAGCTGGATCTGGCGTACGACCTCACCCAGGCCCTGCAGATTCGCGCGCTCATCAAGGACATCGACGAGCTCGAGACGGGCTAGTCGAGACGGTCACGACCTGTTCGCGGGAGCACTACGTCGACAGCACGCGGACCTGAAACGGACGTAGCGCAAGATTCGTTTGCGCGCCGGCCGCGGCCGGCGCGGGCTGCCCGATTCCGCCGCTTTCGGTGATGGGCATCGCGCCCCAGGGCCACTCGAGGAGGAAGCTCGGGTAGTCCTGTGGTCCGCAGTTCGCGACGACGATGACCTGTCCCGCCGATCCGAGCCGCTGCCCCTCCGAGCGACAGTAGGCGAACACACGCGGTCCGTCGTTCTCATCGAAGGCGGGATGAAATCCACCCGGCAGGCCGAAAAACTCCACCTCGTTGCGCTGGAGCGCACCATGCCGGCGACGCAGCCAGACCAGCTCGCGGATGCGCCCACGCAGCTCGGCGTGCCCTGGAACGGCGGCGCGCTGCCAATCGACGGGATCGGACATCTTCAGTCGCCAGTCGTGATGCGGAAGGTCGTGGAGGTCGGCGAATTCTTCGCCGGCGAGAAACATCGGAATGCCGACGGCGGTCAGCATCAGCGCGAAGCTGGCATGGATCTGCGCGAACACCGTGCGCATGGCGGCGACGGCCTCGTCGAGAGCGGCGAGATCGAGATCGGAGGCGGGTCGGGATTGCCACGACGGCGCGAGCAGATCCATGAACATCCCATAGAGGCGCTGCTCCGTGAATTGCTCGACGTCGTGAGAGGTCACGTAGGCCACTCGCTGCGCCAGATCCTCCCAGCCCTTTCGTCCCGAGATCAACGCACGGGCACGCTCCGACCGGGCGGTCTCGCCGTACGCGGTGACGACGCGGTTGGTCGCGAGCCGCCGGACTTCGTCCCGAAAATCGAAGTCCCACGCCGCGTCCACCGTCTGGCCGCCACCGAGATCGTGTGTGATCTGCGGTCGGCGCCACGAGTCCTCCGCGATGACGATGAAGGGCCGTCCGGGAAACGCCGCCTGCTGCACCTGCCACGCGCGCTGGCGGAACTCGCGGACGAAATCCCAGTTGTCGATGCCCTTGAATTCGTCGATGCGGAATCCGTCGACGCGATACTCCCTGATCCAGAACTCCGCCATGCCGTAGTGCAGGTTGCGCGCATGGAAGTCTCCGCGTGCCGGCTGCCGGTACCGGAACAGTGCGCCGCCCCAGGCATTGCGTGGCGCGCCGTCGGGACCAGGCTCGTCGCGCGCATCGGTCAGATAGAACATCTCCGGGGCGAGCGCTTCCAGCGGACAGCCCCGCGAGTGGTTCATCACGACGTCGAGGATCACGCGGATCCCCCGAGTGTGGCACGCCTTCACGAAGAGCTTCAGATCGACGGGGTCCCCCATGTCGACGTCGGGAGCAAAGAAGAAGCGGGTGCCGTATCCCCAGTTCAGCGTGTCGGGAGAATCCTGCACGGGCAGCAGCTCGATCGCGTTGACGCCGAGATCGGCCAGGTACGGCAGCCGCTCGAACAGCGCCTTGTCGAAGGTGCCGAGCCCGACCTGGCGATCGACCGCATCGGGCGACGAATCGACCCACCGCATCGGCAGCTCGTAGACGACGATCTCGTTGTTATTGGGCAGCTGCACGCCGGCCGGAATCTCGCCCTGCCAGTCGAAGGGCAGGCGCCGACGATGGCCGCCGGCCATCCGCAGCACGCCGCGGTAGCCGCCGAAGCGCGTGAGCTCCTCGGCGTAGGGATCGGCCACGAAGACCGGCGCCTGCCCCGCGCGGTCGATGCGGAAATCGTACTCGTAGACGCCGTCGGCGAGGTTGAGTTTGGCGAGATCGATTTGCCACCACTCGGAGGAGCCGGGAGCCGCGCGCGCCAACGGAGGCGCCGGCCACGAGTCCGGGCGAAAGTCGCCGGTCCTCGGAAGCGGCGAGACGCGCATCGAGACCGCGCTCGCGCCCACGACCGGGATCCGAAGAATGTCCAGACTCATCGCAAGCCGACGAAGTAGCGACGGCGCTTCGACTTGGCGCTCTCGGGGTCGAACTGCAAGGGCAGCCAGGCGTTCATCGTGTCCTTGAGATAGCCGGCGGTCGGATCGCTGCGGCCCTCGTTCTGCAGCAGGCGCACCACGTAGCGCGCGTAGTGGTGGTCGAAGATGCGCATGTACTCGCCGAAGTAGATGTCCGCGACCCGCGTGTCGCCGCGGATCACGAGCATGTTCTCGTCGTTGATCCGCTGCGAGGGGCGGCTGAAGTTGGCCGATCCGGTGACGACCAGCGGGTCGTCGCCGAGCGGATCGACGAGCATGAACTTCGTGTGGATGTAGTTGTTGCTGTTCAGGGGATTGTCGCGCTCCTTCAGGAAGTTCTCGAGCGCGCCCTCGCCGAGATAGCCGCCCGCCGCGAAGAACACGTCGTGATCGTTGCCGATCGTCTCGCCGGTCGCCAGGTCGTCGTCCTTGACGATGTAGCGCAAGACGTCATTGTCCTGCGCGATCACGTTCTGGAAGACCTCGTCGAGATTGAAGGCGACCGTGATGCAGACGATCTCTGTCGCGTCGTTCATCCGATCGGCATACCACTGCAGGGTGACGTTGCTGTCCTTGTCATCGCGCGGGCTGAAGAGGGGCACCACGCTGTTCTTGGCGGTCTTCCCTGCCGGCGTGGGCGTCGCCGTCCGAACCGGCCCGCGCAGCTTCGTCGGCGTGAGGTTCTTTGCGAGCAGCTCCCAGTAGTCGAGGTACTTCTGCGCGACGTCCTTGTCCCACGCGACGTGGGCGGCGTTCGAATGGCCGAAGATCCCGCCCGCGGAGATGTTGGTCGAGCCCGTCCAGACGGCGAGCGGCTCGTCGCCCTTCATCAGCACCATGAACTTGTTGTGGCGAATGCCCTCTGTCACCGTTCGCGGGATGACGGCGTCGTACTCCTTGAGGCCCGCCCGACCGATCGCCGTCAGATTGTCCGTCTTGTACGAGCTCTCGGCGTCGAAGACGATCTTGACGTCGGCGCCCGCCTGGATCGCCGCGGCGAACGCATTCACCACGGGCTGATAATGGAACTCGTAGAACGCGCCGCGAAGCTTGAAGCCGTCCTTCGCCAGCGCGATGAAGCCTCTGAGTGCCTCGTACAGTCCCCGCGAGAGCCACACCATCTCGGGCGAGAGTGGATCGTCGGGATTGGGCGCGCGATTGCCGAACTCCCGAGCGTAGGCCTGAGACCCGATGACGCCACGGTTGAAGAAGACGTCGTGCCGAATGCTGCCCGCTTCGGGTGCGCCCGTCGCTTCGGTGGTGACTTCGACGGTGACGGCATCGGCGTCGACCAGCTGGAGATGCTTCGGTGTTCCGCACACCGGCACGATGCGGTAGCGATACTTCGTCCCCGCGTGAACGGTGTAGTCGCCCCATTGGAATGCCTGGATCGGATGGTCGGCGGTGGGCACGGGCGTTCCGGGCGGCAGTCCCTTGTCCTTGTCTCGAAATCGCTTGATCCCTCGCAGCCAGTACTTTTCGACGACCGTGTCCGTCAGGTCGAGCTCGCTGCGCTCGATGGCGAAGCCGAGCAGGTCCGTGCGCGCCGGCCGCGTGCCATCGAGCGTGTCCCACGCGAGGACGATCACGTACGAACCGGCGATCGCACGGGCGCGGAACGCTCCGCCCTGGGCTGGTACACGCATGATCGGCCCTCCTGGACGTGGGGATCGTCAGAGCGGTGTCGGGAACTATCGCCGGTTAACGTCGGAGGGTCAAGCGTGCCGCCGGGTGCGGTAGGATACGGGCCACCAAAGGGGGTCGTCCATGGCTGAGACCGCACGGATGGCGGTATTCCACGGAACGGGCAAGCCGTTCGAGATCCGCGAATACCCGGTGCCCGAACCCGAGCCTGGCGCCGCCCTCATCAAGATCTCGCTCGCGAACGTCTGCGGCTCCGACCTGCATTACTGGCGCGGCGAGCAGGACTACGCGCGCATGGGGCGTCCCCTGCCGCTCAATACGGGGCACGAGCACGTCGGAACGATCGCGAAGCTGGGCGACGGCGTGACGACGGACGCGGCGGGCCGCCCGCTCAAGCTCGGCGATCGCGTGGCGTACCGATACTTCTTTCCGTGTGGGCGCTGCAAGGCGTGCCTCGCGCGGCATTTCAAGTCGTGCCCGGTGCGGCAGGCGAACTGGCTCGTGTCCTGCGAGCAGTGGCCGCACTTCCAGGGCGGCTTCGGCCAGTACTTCTATCTACGCCCCAACCACGCGATGTTCGTCCTGCCGCCGGAGATCACCGACGACATGGCGGCCGGCGTGAACTGCGCGTACACGCAGGTCTACGCGGGGCTCGACATCGCCGGCCTCAAGGCCGGCCAGACGGTCGTGGTCCAGGGCGCGGGCGGCCTCGGCGTGTACGCGTGCGCGGTGGCGCGCGAGATGGGCGCCGGCCGCGTGATCGTGATCGACGGCATCGACGAGCGGCTCGAGCTGGCGCGGCAGTTCGGGGCCGACACGTTCGTCGACCTGCGCGAGTTCAGGACGCCCGAGGCGCGCGTCAAGCGCGTGAGGGAGCTGACCGACAACTGGGGCGGCGACGTCGTCCTCGAGCTCGTCGGCCACCCCGGTGTCGTGGACGAGGGCCTGCGCATGACCGCGCCCGAAGGCACCTATCTGGAGATCGGCAACATCAACGTCGGCTGGAAGGCGGAGTTCGATCCGTCCTGGATCATCTTCGGCAACCGTCGCATCATCGGCCTCGCGCACTACGAGGCCGAGCACCTGCGCGGCGCGCTCGACCTGATGCTGCGCACGCTCACGAAGTACCCGTGGAGCCGCGTCGTCTCCAACAAATATCCGCTGGACGAGATCAACCGCGCCTTCGCCGAGCAGGACAAGGGCCACGTCACCCGCGCGGCGATCGTGCCTCATTGAAGTAAGGGGGCCTAACCGATCCTGCGCTAGAGCTTGCCGCCGAAGTCGCGCCAGGACCAGAGCGTGTTTTGCTCGATCAGCGCGTTGGCCGTGACGTACAGGGCGAGGATCTGCTGGATGCGTCGCGCGGCGGACGGATCGTCCTCGGGCCAGCGCTGCGGCGGAGCGCGCAGGCCGAGATCCACGTGCTGCAGCGCGTGTGAGTGGAACAGGTAGAACCAGAACCCGTCCGGGTCCGCGACGCCGGCGCCCGGCTCGTAGACCGTGCTCAGGTATACGCTGCGCGCCGGCAGACAGTCGGTGCTGAGCGCGCAGCTGACGTCGCGTCCGGCGAACGACGATAGCCGCGGGGTGAGCCCCGTCAACGCGAGGATCGTGGGCGTGAGGTCGAGCTGGCTCACGAGACCCGACACGATGCGGGGACGGTACACGGACGGTGTGCGCAGCGACGGGTCGAGCCAGACCGCCAGCGGCGCCATGAAGTGTCCGGCCGAATTCTCCGCTTCCGTGCGGGCGATGCGCTCGTGCCGGCCGTGGTCGCCGAGGAGGAGCACGACGGTATCCCGGAGCGCGGCGTCGCGCTCGAGACCGCGGAAGAAGCGCTCGAGCTCGACGTCGACGTAGCGCAGCGCCGCCACGTACCGGTCGGGCTCGGCGCTCAGCGCCGCGACGTCGGGATGGGTCATCGGCACCGCGAACGGATGGTGAGTGCCGGTGGTCAGGCTGGTGAGGAAATACGGACGCCCGCCCGCGCGGAGCGCGTCGATTTCCACCCGCAGGCGATCGAACAGTGCCCCGTCGGTGACGCCGAGCCCAATGCGCGGCGCGCTGCGTGGAAAGCCGCTCTCGTCGATCAGCTCTTCGAGGCCGTTGCGCGCCATGAACAGGCCGAGTCGCGAGTGGCTGCGATCGCGATTCTGGCCGATGACCATCCGCGTGCGATAGCCGCCGCGCGTCAGCAGCGTGGGCAGGCAGAGATAGTCGTTCGCGTAACGCGCCTTCGTGGCCGCCACGCCCTGACGCGGCAGCCCCGAGCACAGCGACGCGAACAGCCCGTGAAACGTCTGCGCGCCGTTGGAGTGGAACTGCTCGAAGGTGACGCTGTCGGCGAGGAGCGCGTCGAGAAACGGCGTGACGCGGCGGCCCGCGATCGTGCGGCCGATGAAGCGACGATCGAGACCCTCGATGAACAGCAGCAGGACATTCGGCCGCCGTGCGAGCGGTGAGGGCCGTGGCTCCTCGACGTGCACGAGCGGATAGCGGGCCGACACGAAGCGTGCGCCCGGCACCAGGATCTCGCGCGCGAGCGGGAACGCACGCGGCTCGGGCATGGCCGCTCGTACGGCAGGCGGGGTGTCGACCCCCTTGCTGGCCCTGTCCAGCGGCGTCGTGAGGATCCAGATCGGACTCTGCGCCAGCGCGTAATAGGTCGAGCTGGCGATGGGCGCCGCCTGCACGGAGTCGGGCCCGTCGGGATGTACGGCCCACGCGCCGACGGCGACCGCGACGGGCAGCACGACCGCGGTGGTCCGCGGCCATGCGCGCAGCGCCGGCGCGAGCCGACGGCGGAAGAGGGCACGCCAGCCCACGATCGCCGCCGTGAGCAGCGCCGCATAGCTCAGCACCCGCACCGCCCACGTCCCCACCTCCCCGAGCTCGGCGGCCGTCTGCGCGGCCACCTGGCTGCCGCGAATCTCGCCCTGCCGTCCCTGGCCGAGCACGTCGGTGAAGTACTCGAGGAAGACCGAGTCGAGGCGATTGCCGCTGTAGAGGTAATAGCCCATGTCGACGGTGAGAATGGCGACGTAGGCGACGGTGAGGACAGCTGCCGCGATCCCGAGCGCCCTGCCCAGCACCATTCGCGCGCGCGCGAGGCTCATGAGCGCGATGGGGGCGGCGACGACGGCCGCAACGGTCAGCGCGGCCAGCATGCCGAAGCCGGCGGTGACGAGATCCGCGCGTACTCCCGTGAAGAGCGTCAGCCCGAGCACCGTCGGTGACGGCGTGTCGCGCCGCGCCGCGACGGCGATCAGGAAGACCCGCTGCGCCTGCTGCGCGACCACGAGCAGCAGCCACCAGAAAACGAACCGGCCCGCGAGCGAGGGGGTCGCACTCATAGGCGGCGGCCCACGCGCGGGTCGAGCCGATCGCGCAGCCCGTCGCCGAGCATGTTCACCGCGAGCACCGTGGCGGCCAGGAAGATCCCGGGGAAGAGGATGTTGTGGGGGAAGACGCGGAACAGGGCGCGGCCCTCGGCCATGATGTTGCCCCACGTCGGCGTCTCGGGCGGGATGCCGACGCCG
>Ga0066705_10000467_pt1 | contig 11401 bp, 8 predicted proteins | sample GraSoiAngelo_154_FD_66506 | JGI IMG/M metagenome (GOLD analysis project Ga0066705, IMG submission 66506) | Grasslands soil microbial communities from the Angelo Coastal Reserve, California, USA - 14_1009_13_20cm | ecosystem: Environmental > Terrestrial > Soil > Grasslands | place: USA... | reverse complement strand
TGCCGCGTCACTACCGCCTGAAACTGCCAGGCGCCGTGACTGGACTGGAGCCCCGGGGGCGCCCCGGCGGCGCCCCGGCGGCGCCCAGCGAAATACTTCGAGGTAGCGACCGCAGGAACGCTTCCGGGTGAGATGCGTCGGCGACCACCAGTCGTCGTGAAGCCGCTGCAGGAACCTTCAGGCGCTGTGGCGCGCCGCATGCAGCAAAGAGTGTCAGCAAACCGCGCAAGCCGCGGTGCGATTGATGAGAGAATCCGTGAACGCCAGCTCGCCCAGGCGCGTCCCATGTGTGCGCCTGGTCTCATGCACAGAGAAGAATATGAAGACTCGATCACACGCAATTGATGTTATTGCCGCGCTCGCCTGCCTCGGCGGATCGTGGAGCTGCGGCGGTAGGGACTCCCCCTCAGGTCGCACCGGCCAAGTCGGATCAGCGCAGATGCACGCGGCAGTGCCCGCAACGCCGGCGCACTACCAATCGGGCAGCAAGACAAGTAATGCGCAGAAAGAGGAATGCTCTCCCATTGGCGTCAAGCGGAAGGACTCCTTCCTGCACGTCAAGTCCACCTTGCCGCGCTCCTTCCGTGAGCGGGCCGAACTCGACATTCACCGTGTCTCGCCCCTCTACGAAGATGGACCGTACGATTCCGGCAAACGTGGCCCTGCCCATGCCGTGATTCTCGTTCACGGCGCCCGCACGGAAGGCGTCGCCAGTTTCGATTTGCAATATCCCAAAGTTGCCGACGTTCTCACCGACGAGGGCGGGAACAGACGGGTGTCCGATTCCGAGCGCTCCGAATACAGCTTGATGGAGAGCCTGGCCCGCGCCGGTATCGAGGCATTCGCGGTGAACCTGCTGGGATATGGCTTATCGAGCCGATTTGAGCTGGACGATGCCTGTAGCACGAACCAAATTGATCAACTGAGGCTCCTCGTCTCGGCGACCGGCCAGCCACTCTTCCAGGTATGCAGCCTTCCGCCGGATTCACGCCATTTCACGAACACCGCTGCCGCCATACACCAGCTGGGCGCCGTCGTGGACCACGTCCTCGAGGAGGTGAACGTCGAAAAGGCTTCCCTGTTCGCGTGGTCGCGTGGAGGCAATGTCACAGGCGTCTACACGAGCCTGGATCCTCCGAAGGTTGAAAGCCTGGTCCTGCTTGCGTCCGAATTCGAGTTCGCAGCCCTACGCCCTCATCGTCGACGATCGGACCCAGTCATTCCGGTCGTGGGACAACCAGCTTTCGAAGCCGTATCCGCGGGCGTGCCCCGGGGGATCGACGTCACTTCGATGGAAGGGGCCGCACGCCACCGTGCACGATGCAGCCGCGCAGTGGATCAGGTTCCAGACGTTCGACGGAGAGGTGAACGGAAGGTTCACCGTAGACGGCGACGGAGATCTCTATTCCTCCCAGTAATCGACAGATCCGGTGGGCTGTGCAGGATGGCGCGTCAGCCTACTCCGTCGTACGAGCAAGGTGACGTCTGAGGATAACCATGTCGAGAGCGAGGCGTCTCGGTTCGGTCATGTTGCTCGTGATTGCCACGTGCGGCGTCCCTCGAAGGGGTCGTGCAGATCCGGTTCGAGTCAGCGAACAGACTCTTGCCGATGCAGGTCGCGCACCGTGTTGGCCCTGTCTGGTGGCTCCAGACAAGGCAAATCCCGCAATCGTTGAGCGTCGCATCAGTACAGAAAGGCAGTGGTTGAGCGAGCATTACGTGTGGCTCGATCCCACGGTGCGACACCGGGAGAAGCTGGTCGTCCACTTGCCAGGTCAGAGGAATGCGCCTTCTCAATTCAAATACCTCGCCCAGGAGACCGCCCGGCTCGGCTACCACGTCATCGTGCTGATGTATTCCAATACGGTCGGCGTCGGAGGCGGTCCAGACTCGATCTGCAAGTTCAAGACATACGACCACGCCGCTGAGATGTGCCAGGAGAACGTTCGCCTGGAGGTGCTCGACGGCAAGGCTCACGGCGCGCCGCCGGCCCATCTTGTCTTCCCGGGCATGACCGCCACGCGTGCCGAGGCGCATGGCATCTACGATCGCCTGACGAAGCTTCTCGAGCATCTTGCCCTGACCCGTCCGGGCGAAGGGTGGTCCGAGTTCCTCCACGGTCGCGGACCCGATCGCGCACCAGCATGGCGGAAGATCGTGATCAGCGGCTTCTCGTACGGCGGCAGCGAGGCGGCGCTCATCGCCAAGTCTCACCGCGTTCATCGTGTCACCCTTTTCGGGTCGCCGCGCGATGGCTCGGATGCGGCAAGCTCTCCTGCAAATGTGCCTGGCGCGTTCGTTGCCCTCGGCAAGACACCTTCCAACCGATACTACGGGCTGGTCCATGGCCATGACCCTGGGCACGAGCTGACCCTTGCTACCTGGCAGAAGCTCGGAATGTCGAAGTTCGGCGCGCCAGTGTTCGAGGACGCGATCACTAGCTCGCCTCCCTACGACAGGACGCACATGCTTCTCACCGACCGCCGCACCTTGCCGGATCAGAAGGCTGGGACGACAACGTTCGCGAACGCGCACGGGAGCGTTGCAAACGACCAGTTCACGCCGCTCGAAGATCCGAAAGCAGTCTGGCCCGCCGGTACTCCGCTGCTGGGCGACGTGTGGCGCTACATCCTGGGAGTGCAAGGACAAGACGGCCAGCAGGACTCCCTCGGCGACTCCTCAGATGATTGAGTCGACTCGACCTGAGGGGAGTTGGCTCGGATGCATTAGCGCGGCGAGAGGTCAGCCTCTTTGCGGCCGTTCCGAAAGCTGCGCGGTAGGCTCACCGGCGGAACGAGAGCGCATCGATCTGCATACGCCGAAGCCAGCGCTGCACCTGGGTGCGCCTCTTGCCCAGAGCGCGCGCCACCGCGGTCACGTTCCCGCAGTGCTCGCTCAGGAGCGCCACCAGCTCGGCGTATCCATGCCCCGGCTCCTCGAGCGGCCCCGGCGAGGACGATCCACCCAGCGCAGCGGGCGTTTGTTTCCGCTGCGTCCTCACGTCGGCAGGAAGGTGCTCGAGGTCGATGCGGCCATCGCGCGCGAAGACCAGGGCGCTCGAGAGGCATTTCTCCATCTCGCGCACGTTGAGCGGCCATCGGTACAGCAGAAGCGCGCGCGCGGCCGCGGGGGTGAACGTCACGCGTTGCGCTGCGGTACCCGCCAGCTTCCGAAGCAGGGAGGTGAGGAAGAGCCCGACGTCCTCGCGCCGCTCGCGCACGGGTGGCAAGTCGAGAGTGAAACCGGACAGGCGCGCGAGAAGGTCTGCGCGAAAGAGTTCCTGGGATGCAAGCACCCCTAGATCCTCGTGCGTTGCGGCGACAACGCGCAGGTTCACGCGGAGCGGCCGCGTCGCGCCGACCGGCACGACCTCCTCCTCCTGGAGCACGCGCAGGAGCGCCGCCTGCGCGGGAAGCGGGAGGCTGCCAATCTCGTCGAGCAGCAATGTTCCCTTGTCGCTGCTGCGGACGAGACCGGGCCGATCCTCGTACGCGCCCGAGAACGCTCCCTTCCGGTAGCCGAACAACTCGGACTCGACGAGGGTCTCCGGCAGCGCGCCGCAATTGACGGCGAGAAACGGCCCCGTCCTTCCGGAGAGCTCGTGGACGGCGCGCGCGATAAGTTCCTTGCCGGTGCCTGTCTCCCCGAGGAGGAGGACGGGAATCCGGGCGCGCGCTACGAGCTCGACGCGGTCGAGCTGCGAGCGGAAGACGGGCGAGAGCGTGGCAAGCCCGTCGGCCGCAGGGTGTAGCTCGCGCCCGTCGAGGATCCCGGGCCCGTTCGCGGGCAGCGCAGTTCGATAGAGGAGAAAAGTGTGCCCGATCTCCAGCAGGGCTCCGTCGTTCAGTGGCGTACTCGTGACGCGTGTTCCATCCACCCAGGTCCCGTTCTTCGAGCCGGCGTCGCCGACGACCCACGCCCCGAGGACCTTCTGCAGCCGCGCATGCGAGGAAGACATCCGTGGATCGGGGATTCCGATCCGCAGCCGCATCGCCCCGCCGTCCTCGCGCCGACCGATGGAAAAAGAATCGGCGCGACCGATCGTGACTTCGTCGACCCGTTCGAGGCAGACCCGTGCTCCGGGCTCGAGCGGCTTGTCGCATCGTAGCGTGAGGAAGAGGTGCGGCTGTCCCGCTCCCGGCGCGGAAGGCTGTTCCGGGGCGCTAGTAATGGTGTGCGACGGGTTCACCGCACTCCTTGCGCCAGGTACATGTCGGAGAGGTGGCGGATGTGCCCGTACGCGTAGGAGCCGGCATCCGGCGTGATCCGGACCCTGCCAATGTGCGGAACTCCAGTGAGATCAGGAGGGCTCAGCACCTTCCAGACCTCCTTCCGCCGCGTGGCGAGGTCGAGCCGGTACACCGTGCACGGCACTTCGCCGTGCCGGAAGGCATAGAGGACGTGGCCGTCCTCGCTCCAGGCGAACGGGAAGTCTCCACGCTGGAGCTCGGGGAGCGGCTGTGGCGCACCCGCCTGTACCGGGTAGAGCGCAGACCTGCCTTTCGCATCCGTGGCGGCGACGAGCGAGCCGTCGTGGGACACGGCGTAGTGCAAGCTGATGCCTTCAGGTGTGATCGCCTTGGGCGCTCCTGCTCCGAGGACATACAGCCGCGTTGCGTATCCAGGTTCCTTGCCCGCCATGATGATGCGTGCGCCATCGCCGGACCAGCGCCCCCACTGCGCCTCGATCTGACCCAAAGGCACCGGTTGTGGCTGCCCCGACCCGGTCGGAAGGAGGACGAGGCCGGGCGGCTGTGCGTGAGGGATTGCAAGAACCCACTTCCCATCGGGCGAGAGCGCGGTAGCATCCCCCTCGCCGAGGAAGACCGCTGGAGAGCCATCCGTCTTGCGGACATAGATGCGCCCAGGGAGCGAGGGAGGCGCGACCTCGCCGCGACGTTCCGTGAACAGCACGGTCTTCCCGTCGTGGGACAGGTCTCCGAGGAGCGGCCAGTCGAACCAAGACATCTCGCGCGGCCGCTCCTCGCCGCGCGAAAACGCAGTCAGCACGATCCGGACGCTCTCCTGCGCGAGGAGGACGCGCCCCTCGCGATCGACGTCCAGGAGCCTCAGCGAACCAGGCACACTCAGGAGCACGCGCTGCCGGCCCGAAAGGGTCACGGCGCGAAGCGCCTCGCGCTTGCCGGGCTCGGCCATGGTGAACCAGATCTCGTCGCCCGTTGGAGACCAGGCGAGACCTTGCGCGATGAACTCGGGAACCAGCGCACGAACGTTCCCCGCAAGGTCGATGACGGAGACGGAAGCCACTTTTGTGAATCGCCGGGGGTGATGGAGGAAGGCGAGTCGGTCGCCTCCCGGCGAGATCCGCAGATCGCTGACCCAGCCCGTCGTCTCGAAAAGGACCTTGCCGGTGGGAAACTCGATGCGGCTGCGTCCGCCGACGTCTCTCACGATCGCAAACGTGGCACCGTCCGGCGCCCAATCGGCGTCGGATACATCTTCGAGAACCTCGCGCGGCGCACCGCCGGCGAGAGGAACCCGGGCAAGCGTGCCCGTCACTCGGAAGGTTTCGCGCCGCAGCCCGAGCTGAAGGAGGAGCTCTCCGGCGCGGGAGAGAGACAGGACGTCGGCATTCTGTACACCGAGCGACCTCGATTCCGCGCCGTGCACGCGCGACGAAAAGATCTCGGGCCGGGGCGCTCCCTCCCACGCCGCCGCGTAGACGACCGTCTGCCCGTCCGAGGAAAACCTGGCCGAGTGGATCGTCCCCCGGCGGAATGTCAGTTGGCGGAACTCCGGACGCTCCGCTTTTTGGGAGCGAGCGCCGGCGATGACCCCAGCGAGACCGGCCGCGCCGAGCAGCGCAAGGCCGACGAGAGCTGCGCGCCACCGCCTCATCGAATACGCGCGCGCCGAACGCAGCGGGTGGACCGCGGCCTCTTCGAGGTCGAGGGCAAGATCCTTGGCCGATTGGTAGCGGCGATCCGGGTTCTTCTCGAGACACCGGCGGATGATCCGATCCACCTCCATCGATACCTGCGCTGGCAGGTCGGGGGGCTCGTCGTTCAGGATCGCAGTCCCCGTGCCGATCGGGGTCGATCCTTGGAAGGCACGGTGACCGGCGAGCATCTCGTAGAGGATGGCGCCGGCGCTGAAGATGTCGGATCGATGATCGGCCTTGCGGCCTTGCACCTGCTCCGGGGACATGTATTCGACGGTGCCGAGGACCTCGCCTGTCCTGATGCCCTCCTGCGGAGGTTGCGGTAGTGCGGCCGGTATCGCCGCCCTCGTTCCGGTCAGCTTTGCGAGGCCGAAGTCGAGGATCTTGAGCCGTCCCTCGTCGGTGACAAAGAGGTTCTCCGGCTTCAAGTCCCGGTGGATGACGCCGCGTTCGTGCGCCGCCGCAAGCCCGAGCGCAAGCTGGACCGTATAGCGGAGCCCCGTTTTCAGCGGGAGCGAATGCTCGGCGAGCCGGTCGCGGAGCGTCGAGCCCTGGAGTAGCTCCGAGACGATGTACGGGCCCGCCGTGCAGGTACCCACGTCGTGCACGGCGAGGATGTTCGGGTGGTTGAGGGAACCGGCCGCTCTCGCTTCCTGGGCGAACCGCCCCAGCTCGTCTTCCCGGTGCGAGCCCATCGCCAGCAGCTTGATGGCGACCTCTCGGCCAAGGTTCAGATCGCGAGCGAAGAAGACGCGGCCCATGCCGCCGCGTCCGAGCTCCCTCTCGACCTGATAGCGCCGACCGAGATTGGGAAGTTCGGGCAGAATCGCGTCTGCCCCTGTATCCATCACCGGACTGTTGCTCCCATTCGACGATGGGAGTCAAACGAACCGCGGCCGTACGCTCGTTAGCTCGCGAAGCTCAGCGGCGACAGCCGGTTCGGCGGCGCGCCCGCCGCGGCCGAGGTCCGTGACGGTGCCGGTGGCGCCATTCGGTTCGGTGGGCGTCGGTCTCGGTGAGCGCGGGCCGCAGCTCGACGGTCGAGGTCCGGACCAGCCTGCAGCGCGGGCTTCCCGCCTCAGTCGAGCTGTCGGCGACTGGCGCTGCCGCGGGTGTAACGCTTTCCTTCGACCCGTCGGTCATCGCCGCCGGCGGCTTCTCCGTGCTGACGATCATGGCCTCGCAGGACGCCGCCGCGATCGCCACCAACTGCACCGTCCACGCCCGATTCGGCTCCAGCACGCGCGAGCTGCTGCTGCTCGTTGACTCGGCCGGCAACACCGCCACCACGGCGCCGGCGGCAGTCATGGTGCGCAACGGCGAAGGCGGAAGCGTCAAAACGCAGGGCTGCGGTTCCACCGCGATCAGCCCGCTCGCCGCCCTGCTCAGCCTCGTGTGGCTCGCGGGGCGACGCCGCGACGGTTCGCGCCTCGGATGACGTGAGGGGTCACGCGGAGGCACTGGCCAGCCGCCGAGTGGGATGACACTGCCGCCGGGCTCAGTCCGCTTTCGCGCCTAGGCTGCCATAGGCCGAGAGGGCCACTTCAGGGATCCGGATGGCGTTCGAGACTCGGACGTGTCCGAGCTTCCCTTCCGCGCAGAGCTTGTAGACAGTCGAGGTGCTGACCCCGTGCGTCCGTGGAGATCGCGCTCCCGTCATTCGCGGCTTGGGTTCAACGTTGGGTTGCGGCGTGAACGGCTTGGGCGGGACGGCGTCTCGAATAGTCTTTCCCGAGGAGGTACGGCAAGACGTCTACGAGGACGCATGGGTGTTTTCGTTGCGTGCTCGGCGACGCGGCGAGCCTGTCCGCGAATCCCGCTTCCAGCGCTTCGCAAGAGTCTGTATGTCAAGTGGCGGTCAGAACGCCTCGCGTGCCGCCGCGCGCGCATCACGCTCCAGCGGGTGCCGCTCGTACCCGAAGACCAGCCAGAGAAGCCCGTACAGCGGCATGAACAGCGGTCCCAACACCAGGTTCTGCGCGACGTGCCGGCGCTCGTGTAAGGCCAACGGCAGCGCGTCCGAGCTGGACGCTAACAGGATGCACCAGCCGAGTGTCGTCGCGCCCCACCCGCCGTCGCGCGCGTACCAGCGACAGAACCGCGAGCCGGTATTCACGGTCCACTCCCACGCCCCCGCCCGCCAAACGGCAGGTCGCGCCTGACGCAGGAGCCACATGGGCAGGAGGAACAGAAGCAAGCACACTAGCGTGGTGGGCGCGGCCCATGCGTAGCCGAGAGCCAGCAGGAGCGCGCGCATGGGCCTACGCTTCACACGTTGCGAGAGGCATGCAGAGGCGTTTCGGCTTGCGCTTAGGTCGCTGCTGCGCCCCACGCAATGGAGCGAGGAGCAGGTCTCCCGGCCCTGAGATCAAGCGACGGACCACACTGAGGCCACCGAAGAAGGCTTGGGCGATCCGGCCCCGCCCGTGGCAGCGGTTCGTCGAGTCAAGTCAACAGCGCAACAATTAGAGAGCTCTACGTATTTCGCACTCAATGCGAGTCTAGCAGATCAGCGCCAATGGCCGAAGTCGAGAAGGTCCCTGACAGGTGCGACGCACTGGCCGAGTTCACCAGCAGGTGCGACAGGCCAGCCACAGTTCTCTTCTACATCGGGAACGAGACGATCATCCCCAGATGCTCGTTACACGCGGAGGATCTTCGGTCAGCATTGAGGTCGATGCTAAGGCCCGGCTCCTGGAGAATCCGAGGCCGTGGTTGCGAGGGTCGCCTCGGTGACCGATCGACACGGGGCCACTGACGTCTGACTTACTTCATTCGCGAGCGCGGCCTTTTTCTCGGTGCGCGGGCCGCGGAGGCGCGCTCCGGACCTTTGGCCGCCTGGGCATCCTTCGAGTCCTTCTTCGCCGACGCACTGGGGGCGGACGGCCACTTGGGACTGGCCAACTCGATTCGCCACTGTGGGCCGCCTGAGACGAGCGACGTCTCCGCCGCCACAAACGCCGGAGCTTCGCCGCCGAGGATCCAGATGTGTGAGTCGGGCGGGATCTTGCCGAATACCGAGGCAACCACACCAGTCAGACCAGGGACATGCACTTTCACGACGTAATGGATCGCCTTGCGCCAGGACCCCGCGATCGTGAAGGGCTCCTCGCGGGCGGAGCTGATCTCCAGCTGCACCAGCTGCGGCTTGGGCGTAAACGCCAGCATCGACACGGTAGTCTTTGACGTCGTCGGCGAAAGGTTCTTGAGCAAGACCATGGTCATGCCATTCGCAAGGTCGGCCGGTAACTCGGAGCGCTCCTGGCTCACCACCTCCTTGCCGTCGTCGGTGTAGCGGACCGTGACCTGGCCGCGCCGGACATCGATCGTCGATTCCCTCGCCGTCTTGAAAGCCGGACCGCTCTGCACGACGTGATTGCTCACCAGGCGGAACGTCGTTCGCTGTGTGTAGACCGTGGTCTCTTCGTGCCTCGAGCCGTCCTTGAAACGAAGGATGAGCCGGGTCGTGACGCGAGCGCCGCTGGAGGTCTGGATCAGGTCTCCGTCGGCGAGGGCAGTGCCCTCCGCAGTTTGCAGGATGACAAAACCGTGAGCGAGTCCTTCCGAGTGCCGCACCGCGATCGGTTCGCCGCGCGACGAGGAGGGTGCGAGCAGCGCAACGGCGGCGACGAGTGCGCCGCCGATGAGCGCGCCGCTGGTAGTTGCGCGGCGAGTTGCCGTGCGCACGGTGGCGCCCCCAAGTGTCCGCCAACAAGATGTGTCGTCCCCTGGTCCGGCGCTCGCCTTCATCTGCTCGCGCGACTGAGGCAGTCCGCACGGCTCATCGCGGCGCGAAAGGAAGCCTGCTCTTCGATAGACAGGGCAAGCGCTACACGACGAGCGAGCAGTGGGCCGCGCTCCGCCGCGCGCGGGAGGAGCAGGTTCCAGCTCTCGTGCAGGAAAGAGCGCGCGACGCCAGGCCGTCGGCGTCGCGCCAGGCGTGCTCGCCGTGGGGAGGCAGCGCAAGCGCCTGCAGCTTCCAGAGCAGGGATGCGGCCATGGAGAAGAGCAACAACAGACGCGGGACCTGCGAACCCGATTTCAGCACGTCTTCTTCGGACCGAATACCAAGTGGCTGCTCGATTACGTCGATGAGCTGATCGCGGCCAAGGCGCCCGGCGGCACGGTGCTCGATTACGGCTGCTTCACCGGCGATCTGTACGGCATGTTGGCTCCTTTCCGCCCGGCGCGCATCGTCGGAATCGATATCTCCGAAGAAGGAATCCGGCAGGCGCGCGCCCGGTACGGGCAATTCGTCGAATATCTGGTGATGGACGCGCACCGCACCAGGTTCCCCGACGCGACCTTCGATCTCGTGGTCGGCAGGAGCATCCTCCACCACTTGGACTGGGAGGTTGCGATCACGGAAGTCCATCGCATTCTCAAGCCGGGCGGGTTGGCCGTATTCACCGAACCGCTGGGGGGCAATCCTGCGGCCAAGGTCATCCGTGCGCTGACGCCCAAGGCCAGGACGCCCGACGAGAGGCCGGTGGTCAGGCGCCAGATCCGATTCGCCGACGAGCTGTTCGGTTCCAATCGCCATCGATATGCGAATCTGCTCTCCGTTCCACTCGCGATGCTGACGAGTCTCGGGCTGAAGTCTCCCGACAACGCGATTCTGCGCGCGGTCGATCCGATCGACCGGTTCTTGTCCCGCACGCCGCTCCGCTACTGGATGCGCCAGGCCGCCTTGGTCTGGACGAAGACGAAGGACTGAGACGCCCTGGCAACCGCGCGCCGGCGAGGGCAGGTCCGAATCAACCTCACCGCGGAGTCACGGCAACGCATACAGAGCGGCGCGACCCTTCTGGCAGATCGGCTGCGTCTGCGGCGGCGGTCCCGTCAGCGGAATGCCATAGCGAAGGCGCTCGCCCACGAAGCGATGGGTGGGTTTCTTTGCCAGGAGCGCAGCGTCGATCTCATCAAACAGAGTGCAGTGCTGGTGCGGTCGCGTGATGGCACGGCCGGTGAGCGCGGGAATCCATTGGGTCGCATCGCCATAGGGGCCATCGATTAGAACGTCGGTCGGAACCGTGGCAGCAATGCACCGCAAGCTCTCCACATCGTTCTCGGTAGCGATGGGCACTGCGTGCCGCGTCACAAACGCTCGTACCGAAAGTGCGGCCACCAGTGCGAGCGAGGCGGCGCTAAACCCGATTCTGGGCCGCGCTGCGAAGAGGCCGCTCGCAGCATGCGCAATCAAAGGAGCACCAGCGAGGACGAGAAGGGGCGTGAATCGCGCGGGATTGAACAGTATCCCCAAGAGCGGCAGTCGAGGACCCATTGCTAGCAGGCCAGCCAGGAGGCTCATCCCGCCCGCCGCAAGAGCCACTCGACGCCGACCGACGGGGCTAGCCAACTCGAGTAGCGCGGCGACCCCCAGGGTGATGACGTACGCCGGACCGAGGAGCCAGGGCAGGGCCAAAAACACTCGCAGCGGCCAGAGCAAAGGCGAACCTGGCGCGAGCGCCTCCGTGCTGTGCTGGTTCTCGAAAATCC
>Ga0066705_10000464_pt1 | contig 11414 bp, 9 predicted proteins | sample GraSoiAngelo_154_FD_66506 | JGI IMG/M metagenome (GOLD analysis project Ga0066705, IMG submission 66506) | Grasslands soil microbial communities from the Angelo Coastal Reserve, California, USA - 14_1009_13_20cm | ecosystem: Environmental > Terrestrial > Soil > Grasslands | place: USA... | reverse complement strand
CATAACGGACCAGATCCTCAGCCACCGGAACTTTTCGGACGATCTCGTGGAACCGGAGGACATCTTCACCGGTAAACAGCGGCGCAATTTCTTCAGGTTTTCGGCCGGTGGTTTGCATGACAACGGCGACTTCTTCGTTCTCCGGCAGATAATTCATCACCACATTGAACATGAATCGATCGAGCTGCGCTTCCGGCAATGGATAGGTTCCTTCCATCTCAATCGGGTTTTGCGTGGCGAGCACGAAGAACGGCTCATCGAGCACATGCCGGACCCCTGCAGCCGTCACCTGATGTTCCTGCATGGCCTCCAGCAGCGCAGCCTGGGTCTTCGGGGGCGTTCGATTGATTTCGTCCGCAAGGATTATGTTCGCGAAAACGGGTCCTCGAATAAAAGCCATCCGCCGCCCTTCACTGGTGTCCTGCAGAATCTCCGTACCGGTGATGTCCGCCGGCATCAGGTCGGGTGTGAACTGAATGCGCTGGAATTTTAGATGAAAAATCTGGGCGATCGATTTCACCAGAAGCGTCTTGGCCAATCCCGGCGCACCGGTGATCAGGCAATGCCCCCCGGCGAAGAGCGCCAGCAACAGTTGCTCGATGACTTCGTGCTGCCCCACGATGACCTTCGCGAGTTCAGCATTGATTTTCGTGCGGCTGGCTGCGACCTGCTCGACCGTCTTTTGTTCGTTTGCGTAAGAAGGATTGGGTGTGTCCACGTCGGTGCTTTCTAATTAATGAGGTTTGCTGCAGGGAATTGGTTTCAACTAATCTCGGCAGTGGGAAATTCAGTGAGTCATCGCATAAAACACGATGTTGATGCCCATCGGGTAGGCCTTCTTCTCGGAAAATTCGTGGAAATAATATTCGCTTTCGCCTTCCCGTTCCCAGCCATCGCCCAGGTCAGTGTTGTGGCAAAGGATCACCATCAATCGATTTTTGTCGTCGAATATTCCTTTGACATGCACTTGCTTCGCGTCTTCGCGCTCCCAAGTGATGCCGGTCCATTGGCTTTCAATGCCGAGCACCACGTTAGGGACTTGCGGCTTCTCTTTGAGGTCAAACACGCAATGAAAAACTGGATGGTCCAGCGGGAGCTCGACTGGTTCCCGATCTGGAAACACGCGCTTGATCTGCTCGTAGCAAACATTCCATTCGCGCTCGCCCCAGAAGTCGTCAAACATAAGAAATCCGCCATTCAGAAGGTATTTGCGAAGGACCTCCACTTCCTCATCCGTAAAGAGGAGCCGGCCCGGTTCCACAATATAAATAAAAGGATAATCCACGAGCCGTTTGTCCGTAAGCCGGAAATGGATCGGATTTGGATCGACCTTGATGGAGGTCATCTGCTGCAACCGATAGGAAAAATTTAGATCGCTCTCTGGAAAATCGATAGTCCAGCGCTCCTGTCCCGCATGCCCAGGGCGTTCCGGGTCAACGTCGTATTCGATGCGAACAAACGTGAACACATCTTTGCGAAAGCGCGGCTCGTATTCCCAATTCGGAAAATTCGCGGACTCACTGATCGCTTCGCGTGCGGTTGGAAACTGGCTCGCATTTGGAAAGGCCGAGTCCCGCGGGCGTCGCGAGCGAGATGCCGACGACGCTGGACGGAGTTGCGCCACTGCAAAACTCGCCGCTATCAGCAGCAATCCAGGACCAACCAATCGGCACAGTGAGTTCATGGGCTCGCTTTGGCCGAAGTCGCGGCAGGCTGAGCTTTGGTCTGCGTTTTTTCCACGCGCCGAATTTCCAGAAGCAGACGCTGCGCATCGCGAAAACGCGGGGCGTCTTCCAGCGCCTGCAGCACGTGCCGCTTGGCTTTCGGATCTCCGGCCTCGTGGAACAGCCGGGCCAATCGATAATGCGCTTCCGCCGGATCAGGGGGGTCGAGCAGCAACATCGTTTCGTAACCCTCGATCGCGGTGCGAGTCTGCCCCCCAGCTTCGGAAGCACGAGCGAGGGATCGGTAAGGCAAAGGCACCAATGGATTGACTGCCAAATAGCGCTCCGCATTCGTAAGAACCACGCCCCACTCTTCCTTACTTCCCGCCAGTTCCATTAAGCGGGAATAAGCATCGAGCGCATCGGCTTCGATCTCCGCAAGTTGAGAAAGCACACGCATTTCATCATTGGTTTCGCCGAGACGCCGATGCGCCGCGGCCAACAGTATATACGCATTCTCCGGGCCGGTTTGGTCGGGACAAGCTTTGATTAATTTCTCCAACGGCGCTTTGGCCTCCTGCCACTTCTTATCCCGGAGCAACTTCTGCGCACCCCGCATCAGAACGAAGTAGTTCGTCGATTCGCTGAGATTCGTGTCGATTTCTGCAGTGGCAGTGACGTTTGTGATGACGTCAGGTCCCCCGGCAAGTGGCCGGCGAATCCGCTGCGTTCCTTCCAGCTTGTCGGATTTCCCTCCTTCCGGCTTCTTCCAATCGAGCGAAGGGCCGAGCTTGCGCGCCCTGTCGCGAGCGAAACCCGCGAAATCCGTTTCCAAATCGTCCATCGCCACCGTGTGGTCGGCAATGGCCTTGTTGATCTCAACTCCCTCGCCAAGATCCTTCAAAATATCTTTGACGCTCTCCATCCCGAATCGGTCGATCAGGAAGTCCACCACCAGATACGACTCGTAATAAGCAAACTGCAGGTCCAGATCAGTTTTCGGCGTCAAAAACGCCGCGCTGAGTTTGCCCACGGGCGTCAGGTCTTTGCCCAAAATCATCTCCCGATATTTCGGATTCATCGCTTGGCCCCAGGTCGGGTTGGCCTGCCGCTCTTCGTAGACCGAGATGCCTTCGCTCAGCCAGCGCGGCATCTTGTTCTTCGTCATTTGCAGCGTTACGACGTGACAGAACTCATGCCAGAGAACCGCTTGCCAATTGGCCGGATGAGCCGCTTGCGCGGCCGGACTGTTGGCTGTGATCACTGGCCCGAAGCAAACGCCCAGGTACCCGGGATTCCCCGGCATGCCGAACGTCCGCACGCCAAAATCTTTCTGGTCCGGAAAAATCTCGACCGTCGTCGGCTTCTCCAATTCGATCCCGTACTTCGCGCAAACGTTGGACTTCGCTCGATCCAACAACGCCAGCACTTTCTCCCCGTAAATCGGCGCTTCCTTTGCGCTCATTCGCACAATGAAGTCGCGATTCGTGAGCGTTTGAAATTTCGCCATATTGTCGTGCAGCCCGAGCAGATTATATGCGGTGACATCGTAACCGTCATCGCGATGGACTTCATCGGCCAGTTGCCAACCGTCGTTTTCGTCGCCGAGGCGGAGCAGGTCCTGCGCGAGTTGGATCTTCGCCGGAGTATATTGCTTATTAAAATCCAAAGCCCGCCGCTGATAAGCAGCGCCCTCAGCGAACCGGTATTTCTGCGAAAGTTTTTTCCCGATCAGGTAATCCACTTCCGGATTTGTCTTCCAGAATTTCAACCCCTTCTCGCGCGCCTCAGTCTCCCCGTTCGAATCGCTCGCTAAATGACTGAGCACCGCACGATATGCCCATGCCTTCGGCTGCCACGGATTCACCGCATGCACTTTGTCCAGAATCTTGCGCGCGGCGCTGTATTCCTCGCCATCAATCAGGTGTTCGGCGAGCAAGAGGTGGCCGACCACGTGATTGCTGTTTTGGGTCAGAGCGCGATCCACAAAGACGAGCATCTTGCGCCGGTCGCCCGACAAATAAGCGCGCGCGAGCCCGGCGTTTAGATCGGGGTCATCAGGAAATTTTTTTAGCCCTTCGGTGAAAATTTTGGATGCCAGATCGGAGTCATTCTTGTCGAGAGCCAGGTCGCCACTCGCGAGGTAAGCTTCACGACATTCAGGATCTGCCTTCTTCGCTTTGTCGAAAAATTGCTCCAGCACTTTGCGCGGTTCCGCGCCCAGCAGCAACGCCGTGCGTCCCAACGCGACCAAGTCGCTCGGACCGCGGTAAGCCCAGGCGCGTCCGCCAGCCAGCACATTGATCTCTTGCAGAAGCATCGGGGCACGTTCCGTGTCGCCGTTGCGCAACAGCACCTCGTAACCAAGCAGCCGCATCTGCACGCTGGAAGAGTAGCGGTCCAGACTGGCTGTGAGCAGCTCCAGCGCGTTGGTGTATCGGCCCATTTCCAGCAACGCCTGGATTCCGAGCAACCGCCATTCTTCGCCATACTCCTGCTCGGCAATGGCCTGCTTGCAATTGCGATAACATTCCTCGTATTGACCGTTGATGAACTGCTGGCGTGCATCAGCGACATCGACCGCCCGCAATGAGAAAGAAAAGAAAAGCATCAGGAGCCAAACGAACCCATTCCGCGGCAACGCGATTTTTGGCGCTGCCCGACGGAGAATTGGGCCCGCCAAGTGCATTACCATGATTTACCCTACGCGCCAGCCGGAAGCAACCTTCGGTACGCCCCACACTTTGTCGCAAACTTTGTCAAACCAGCCGCAGTGAGGGGCCCTCTGCTCCAGCTCCACATTGACGTAACCCGGTGATCGGCTCAAAGTCATCAGTAAGTATGAAGACTGATTTTCAGCCCCTCCACTACCACTACCACGACCGCCGCAACTTCCTGCGCCAACTCGCCTTCGGAACAGCTCTCTTTGCCGTCCCAGGCGCGTTTGCCGCGGAGTTGATCCGCACGCCGCGCCAGACCGAGGGGCCATTTTATCCCGATCATTTGCCGTTGGATACCGATAATGACCTGTTGATAATCAACGATGCCATCACGCCCGCTGTCGGCGAAATCACTTACCTCAGCGGGCGCATTCTCGATTCGCGCGGCCAGCCCATGCGCAATGTGATCGTCGAAATTTGGCAGGTCGATAAGAACGGCGCTTACCTCCACAGCAAGAGCGGGAACCGGGAGAAACGCGACCCAAACTTTCAAGGCTTCGGTCGCTTTCTGACCGGCTCAACCGGCGAGTATCTCTTCCGCACCATTAAACCCGTCCCCTATCCCGGTCGCACGCCGCACATCCATTTCGCCATCAAAGCGCGCGGCCACGAGAAGTTCACGACGCAGTGCTACATCAAAGGCGAGCCAGGAAACGAACGAGATGGAGTTCTCAATGGCATTCACGATCCAAAGGCAAAAAGCTCGGTGATCGTTCCCTTCGCTCCATTGCCTGGCTCGCGCATCGGTGAACTAACCGCGAAGTTCGACGTCGTTATGGGGTTCACTCCAGAGGTCTAAGCGTCCGACATTTCTGTTCAGCTTTTCTCGCGCCGCCGCACGTAAAAACCGAGTGGGAGTATACTCCATACCGCCACGCCTTCCTCTTTCGTAGGCTGCGGTCATGAAAGCCGAGACAAAGTCGCACCCACTGACCTTCCGTGATGCAATGCACTTGAAAACCGCGCAAACATGGCTCTGCCTGGGTGAACTCTCCCAAGCAAGCGACGAGTTGCGAAAAGTCCGGCGCTCCGCCTGCACTCACCCCGAAGTCGTCAAACTTCGGTACACCTTTTTGCGCACTCTCTACGGCTGGTGAAAGGAGCGTTGGGGAAAGACCCCAATGCACAAAGACCGCTCTGCTCGCTATCTTAAAGCAGACAGACGCCTTCAAATTGACACCAAGCGGAGTCGGAGTGGCAGGCGATCCAAAGATCAAAGAACTAAAAAAGGGAGTGCTATGAAAAAGCTCATGTTAGCGTTTCTGCTCGGAACTGTGTTGATGACCGTTGTCAGCGGCTGCCGCACAGCCCACGGATTCGGCGAAGATATGCAAAGCGCCGGCGATAAGATTCAGCAGAAGACCAATTAATCAGGCAATCACCGCACTTTAATGCGCAGCGATGCGTGTTAGGAGGCGGGTTGGTAACCGGCTGGCCGCAAGGCCAGCCGGTTACTTTTGGAACTTCGTCGTAAACTTAGTCGCGCACTTTGTAGCCATTCCAGACCCGCCCGCTACCCAGCCGCTCCTTTATGGTTCTTAAGCTTCAGCGAATAAAGACTCATCGGCAGTTCGCAGGCGTTGTCAAATTCGCAGCTCGCCGAAATTCCCACCTTCGCAATTTCCTCCGGATCAGCCAACTGATCATAAGCCGCGTACATCGCTCCCAGCGCATACGGCTTGCCCGACCCGATCGCCCAGAACTTCTCAAACTCGTGCACTTCACGAAATTCGAACATGCCGAAGATGCCGTTCTCATTGGCAATTAAGGCATCGATCTGGCTCGATTGATACGCCACATCCTCTGCCGCGTCCGGATTGAGATGGAACTTGTCCTTCAGAATTTGATGCAGGTTCAGATACGTTTCAAAAATGTGTTTGCGCGAATCGAAACGGAGGTCTTTGGCAAATCGGTCGATGATATTCTCGAACACATTGCTGTGCGCGGCATCACCCACCAGGCCAATATATGAAGACTCGAACTTGTGGATCTTCTCGGGATTGCGCTGATATTTCTTGCCGAATTTGGTCCGCCCAAAAGTCGTCAGCGAATCCCCAGCGATCACAGCCTTACCCGCCTTTTTTACCACCACGATTGATGACATAAGACTAATCCTGAGCTCCCTTGAAGCTAATCCAGTAATCTACGAGCTTCCCTGCGGAAATCCAGCGCCCGTGTTTGAAAGCACCTCATCCCCAAAAGTCACTTGCTTTGTCTCCTTTGCTCCTTAGCTTCGTTCCATGTCTGAGAAGTTAACGGCAGCTCGAGGTGCGAAGCGTCCCGTTGCGGCGGCAACCGATCCCAACCCCGTCCAAGCCAACGTGTTTGCCTGGTCCGACCGCTTTGTGCAGCGCCACATCGGCCCCAACGCCGCTGAGGTGAACGAAATGCTCCGCACCTGCGGGTTCAATGCGTTGGATTCGCTGATCGATGCCGCCGTTCCGTCGCAAATTCGGCTCAAACGGCCCCTCAACCTGCCACCTTCTCGAAGCGAACATGGTTTGCTCAATGAGTTAAAGACCATGGCAGCAAAAAACCGTGTGTTTCGCTCCTTTATCGGCACGGGCTATTCCGATTGCATCACTCCGCCAGTCATCCAGCGGAACATTTTGGAAAATCCCGGCTGGTACACTCAGTACACGCCCTATCAGGCCGAAATCGCCCAGGGCAGGCTCGAAGCGCTCCTCAATTTTCAGACGATGATCATTGATCTGACCGGCATGGAAATCGCCAATGCCTCGCTTCTGGATGAAGGCACCGCCGCTGCCGAAGCGATCTCAATGGCTCATGCGATCAATGGCACCGACGGGCGAAACAAGGTGTTCGTCTCCGAAAAGTGTCACCCCCAAACAATCGAAGTCGTGCGAACCCGAACCCAGGCCTTGGGCATCGAGATAGCAGTCGGCAATCACCACAACTTCCTCGATGCGAACTCCTTTTTCGCCGCCCTAGTGCAATACCCTGCAACCGATGGCACGATCTTCGATTATCGCGCGCTGGCCGAACGCCTCCATTCCGCAGGCGCTTTGCTAATTGTTGCGGCGGATCTCCTGAGCCTTGCCCTGCTCACTGCCCCTGGCGATTTCGGAGCAGATATCGTTGTCGGAAATACTCAACGGTTTGGTGTGCCCCTTGGCTATGGCGGGCCGCATGCAGCCTTCCTCTCAACGCGCGATGCCTTCAAACGGCAGATGCCTGGTCGCGTCGTTGGCGTCTCGAAGGATGTGCGCGGCCGTCCGGCGCTGCGGCTGGCGTTGCAAACACGCGAGCAGCATATCCGACGCGAGAAGGCCACCAGCAACATCTGCACAGCTCAGGTGCTGCTGGCCGTAATCGCATCAATGTATGCCGTTTATCACGGACCGGATGGATTGCGCAAAATCGCCGAACGCATTCATTCGTTAACCGGAATCCTGGCGAGCGGCCTTCGCAAGCTCGGATACGAAATTTCTCCGGAAGTTTTCTTTGACACCATCGCCGTCAATGTCGGAGATCGCCGCAATAAAGACATCCTCGCCCTGGCCGAAAAAGCCGAGATCAACCTGCGCGCGATCGACGCCCAGACGTTGGGGATTTCTCTCGACGAAACAACTTCTCCCGAAGACCTGCAGCAGTTACTGGCCGTTTTCAACACCGGTCGCAAGCCATCCTTCAAACTGGAGGACCTGCCGCACGAAAATGGCGATTTTGAGCCGCCATTCGCGCGCCAGCGCCCCTTTTTAATGCACCCGGTCTTTAACAAATACCATTCCGAAACCGAGATGCTGCGCTATATCAAGCGGCTGGAATCGCGCGACCTTTCGCTCACAACCTCGATGATTCCCCTCGGCTCCTGCACCATGAAGCTCAATGCCACTGCCGAAATGTTTCCCGTCACCTGGCCGGAATTGAGCAAGCTTCATCCATTCGCGCCGACATGGCAGGCCGAAGGCTATCAGACGATGTTCAAGCAGCTCGAAGAATGGCTCGCAGAAATCACAGGCTTCAAGGGCGTTTCTCTCCAGCCCAATGCAGGCTCCCAGGGTGAGTACGCTGGCTTGCTCGTCATCAGGCGCTATCACGAAAGCCGCGGAGATAAAAATCGAAACCTCTGCCTTATTCCGACTTCTGCACATGGCACCAATCCCGCCAGCGCAGTCATGGCCGGAATGAAAGTGATCCCCGTCGCCTGTGAAGAGGACGGAGATATCAGCATCTCGGATCTCAAGGCCAAAGCCAAAAAGCACGAAAAGGAACTCGCCGCGTTGATGGTGACTTATCCCTCCACCCATGGCGTATTCGAAGAAACCATTGTCGAGATCTGCCGCATCGTTCATGCGCACGGTGGCCAGGTCTATATGGATGGCGCCAACATGAATGCCCAGGTTGGGCTCTGCCGCCCCGGCGACATCGGCGCGGACGTCTGCCATCTGAACCTTCACAAGACCTTCTGCATTCCGCACGGTGGCGGCGGGCCGGGCATGGGACCGATTTGTGTCGCGGCCCATCTCACGCCCTTTTTGCCGCGCCATCCGCTCATCACCACCGGCGGCAAACAGGGAATTGGCCCGATCTCCGCGGCGCCCTGGGGTAGCGCAAGCATCCTCGCCATTCCCTGGATTTACATTCGGCTGATGGGCGCCGACGGCCAGACCGAAGCCACCAAAGTCGCGATCCTCAACGCGAACTACATCGCAAAACGGCTCGAAAAATATTTCCCCGTATTATTCAAAGGTCATGGCGATCTGGTAGCCCATGAGTGCATCCTCGACTTCCGCCATTTCAAAACTGTCACCGTCGAAGATGTGGCCAAGCGACTCATGGACTACGGATTCCACGCCCCGACCATCTCATGGCCCGTTCCCGGGACCATGATGGTTGAACCGACCGAAAGCGAATCCAAAGAGGAACTGGACCGCTTCTGTGACGCGCTGATTGCGATCCATAGCGAGATCATGGCCGTGGAAAACGGCCAGGCCGACCCCGGAAATAACGTTCTCAAAAATGCGCCTCATCCCGCTGACATGGTCGCGAGCGATCATTGGGATCGGCCCTATTCACGCGAACAAGCCGCTTATCCTGCCAAATGGCTGCACGAGCACAAGTTTTGGCCTGCAGTGGCTCGAATCGACAACGTCTGGGGCGATCGCCATCCGGTCTGCTCGTGCGTGGGGATGGAAGCATTTACTTCCTGAGTTGCTGATTTGTCCTTTTAGACATTCCGGTGAACGTCCGCTTCACCCGTCGGCAAAATCAGGTCTACAACGCCGTGCGCCGCGTGATGCGCCAAAGCATCAAAGGTTTGGAGTCCCGGTCTCAGCCGGTAGCGCTCACGGTCGGTTCGGGCGCCTGGAAATTTACTGCGGCCTACCAGTTAAAGCCGAGCCGGACCTACGGACAGGCACGGCAAATTCCGAGGCGCCGCTGCCATCGTCAAACCCACCGGTTGAAGCCCGGACTCAAACCCAATTTCAGCCGCCCGCTACGATTCGGACGATTTCCAGACGATCGCCAGATTGGAGTTGCACGACCGAAAATTCAGAAGGGGCCACCGCCTGCCCATTGTGCTCCACCACGACACTCCGTGGAAGTAGTTGCTGCCGGCGTAAAAAATCTTCGAGCGTGCAGGGAAGCTCGGTTGCGATTCGCTGCCCGTTGGCGATAACGAAAGAGTCACCCAAGTGCATTACGCGGTCAGGACGGCGTCCCAGTCCTTCCAAACCGGCTCGTAGCCGAGGCTGCGAATCAGTTCGGCGACCTCGTGGGGAGAACGCTCGTCGGCAATCTCAAATTGGCCAGTCGCATTTGTAGGCCGCACTGGCGAAGCCGCCCATTCGCTGGCGCCGGCTGCCAATTCCACCATGCGCCCGCGCTGAGTGTAGTGCAGCTTGTCTTTACCAGCGCCCGTGTAGCCGCCCGGTTCGGTGTGGCTGCCGGCGCTCATGAGCGTGATGCCCAGCGGAATCAGTCCGTTCCGCAGATGCGCCGGCTCGCGTGTGGAAAGAACAAGGCCAGCGTCGGGCAGCAGCAGTCTGAACGCACAGACCAGTTGCACCAGCTCACGATCGGTCATTTGTGTCAGAGGCTGAAATTCTCCAGCGCATGGACGAAGCCGTGGCAAAGAAATAGTGAGTTGTGCCTTCCAGCAATTTCGCAGCAAGTATTGCGCATGAGCGGCCACGGCAATGGCCTCGCTGCGCCAATCGGCTAATCCGTAGAGCGCGCCGATGCCCAATCTGCGAAAACCCGCCGCATAGGCGCGCTCGGGCGTTTCGAGACGCCAATCAAATCTCCGCTTCGGTCCGGCAGTGTGAAGCTGGGCGTAAAGCTCGCGGTCATAGGTCTCCTGGTAAACGACCAGACCGTCCGCGCCAGCCTGGACCATCGAATCGTAGTCCGCAGTTTCCATCGGCCCGACTTCGAGTGAAATTGAAGGCAGCTCGTTGTGCAGAGCCCGAACGCATTCCAGAAGATAACCGTTGGAAACAAACCTGGGATGTTCGCCCGCAACCAGGAGGACGTTGCGAAAACCTTGCTCCTTCAGAGCTCGCCCTTCCCGCAGCACCTCATCGACTGACAAAGTGACGCGCAGAATCTGATTGTCACGGGAGAACCCGCAATAGCTGCAGTTATTGATGCATTCGTTGGAAAGATAGAGCGGCGCGAAAAGCCGAATCACTCTACCGAATCGCTGGCGGGTCAATGTTCGCGATCGGGAACAAAGCGGTTCGAGCAAATCGCTTGCAGCCGGAGAAGTCAGAACGGCGAAGTCCGAAACCCCGAGGTCTCGCTTCGCAAGGACGCTCTCCACATCCGCGGCAGTCGCATGTTGCGAATGCTCCAGCAGCGAAGCGACTGGCAGCCGCTTGAACTGGTCGACAAAACTCACCAGCCCAGCATATCAGCTTGCGAGACGCTCACAAGCCAGAGAAGCGGCCAACCACATGGCGTGGTAGGGCGCGCTGTCCCCAGCGCGCCGAGGTCGCATCGGCCTGTTCGACGGCCGCGGAGGGGACCGCGCGCCCTGTCACGCCTTGCTACTTCGCAGTGG
>Ga0066705_10000463_pt1 | contig 11424 bp, 8 predicted proteins | sample GraSoiAngelo_154_FD_66506 | JGI IMG/M metagenome (GOLD analysis project Ga0066705, IMG submission 66506) | Grasslands soil microbial communities from the Angelo Coastal Reserve, California, USA - 14_1009_13_20cm | ecosystem: Environmental > Terrestrial > Soil > Grasslands | place: USA... | reverse complement strand
GCGGCAATGGCGACGTTGTTGAAGACGCAGAAGCCCATCGCCCGATCGGGAAGCGCGTGATGCCCCGGAGGGCGAACGAGCGCGAACCCGCCGCGCCGCGCCGCTTCGATCGCAGTCCCGGCGGAGAGCGTCGCAGCCTCGAACGTCGTCTCGCTCGCGACCGTGTCGGGATCGAGCCACACGCGGCGGTCGATCGCGCGCATCTGCTCCACGTGCTCGCGCGTGTGTACAAGAAGGAGCTCCTCGTCGGTCGCTGCGCGGCCCTCGCTCCAGACGTGCTGGTGCTCGAGGAGGACGGCGAGCCGCTCCGGCCGCTCGGGATGGTGGCCGGTCGGGTGCAGGCGCGCGAGCGCGGGATGGGTCAGGACGTCGATCGGACGATCTCGGCGAGCGCGTCGACCTCTCCGCCGGCGCGGCCGAGCAGGTAGCAGAGCAGCGGCGCATTCCTGCGGTCGCCGCTCTCGTGCGCCGCGACGCGCGCGATCTCGAGCAGCGTCGCCGCCTCGGCTTCGGTCAGCTGCGCCACGCCGAGCGCGTCGGCCTGCCGTGTCAGCCACTCGTTCACGCCAGGGACGCTAGTCGGTCGGCGAGGCCGTTGAGCCTGAGGTCCCTGACGAAGGAGGACGCCTCCGCCCAGGTAGGTGACTGTTCTGCGAGGGGAGGAAGAGGAGCAGAGGCGTCCATGGCTGCGATTCGCCGGTACAGGCGCAAGTCCTCCGCCTCGGCGGCGAAGCGGCCGGCGGCGAGCGCGCCCTCGAGCGAGCCGAACTCGCGCAGGACGTCCGCCGCCTTCTTCGGCCCGACGCCGCGCGCCCCCGGCAGCTTGTCGGATGGGTCGCCTCGCAGGGCAATGAGATCGGGCACCTGCTCCGGCTCGACGCCGTAGCGCTCGCGCACCTCCGCCGGCCCGATGCGGGCGATCTCGCTGACGCCGCGGGTCGGCTGCAACACCGTCACCCGGTCGGAGACGAGCTGGAACGCGTCGCGATCGGAGGTGGCGACGAGCACGTCGCCTTTCCAGCTCTTCGCCCCCGCAGCAAGGAAGTCGTCCGCCTCGTAGCCCTCCGCCTTCGCCGCCGCGAAGCCGCAGGCCCGCACGACGTCGGGCAGCACGTCGAGCTGCTCGAGCAGCGACTCCTCGAAGACGCGCCCGGCCTGGTACGCGGCGAACGCCTCGTGCCGGTACGTCGGGACCGAGAGCGTGTCCCAGCCGACGAGCACCGCGCCAGGCTGCTCCGCCTCCCACAACCGCGTCAGCATGTTGGTGAATCCGACGACCGCGTTCAGGTGGATGGACTTCGGCAGTGCGTGGTACGCGCGGTGGGCGAACGAGTCGCCGTCCACGACCAGGAGCGTGCTCATAGCGATGCCTCGAGCTCCGCGATGCGCGCCATCAGTCGGTCGGTCGCCACCTGCGCGGCTTCGCGAGCGTCGAGCCCGCGCAGGTCGTCGATCTCGACGGGAGCGCCGTACGCAACCCGGAGCGGGCCGAGGCGGATCAGCCTGTCGGTGCCGGCGATCGCGGCCGGGATGAGCGGCACGCCCGCCTCCAGCGCGATCCGCGCCGCGCCGCTGCGCGGCCGCGCCTCGAACCGTTTCACCAGGCCCTTCCGCCGCCGCGTCCCCTCGGGGAACATCGCCACGACGTTTCCCGCGCGCGCGAGCCCAACGGCCATCTCGATCGCCTCCGCGTCCGCCTGGCCGCGCCGAACGGGGAATGCGCCCGCCCCGTTCAGGACGAGCGTCGCCGGGAACCAGTACAGCTCGGACTTCGCCATGAAGCGCAGGAAGCGGCGCGGCCAGAGCGGCATTCCCAGCGGCCAGGGGTCGAAGTTGGACACGTGGTTACAGGCCAGGACGAAGCCGCCGTCGCGCGGGATGTTCTCGTGCCCGCGCGCGCGTAACCGGAAGAGCCCGTACAGGATCGGCCAGCTGAGCGCGGCAATGACGCTGTAGGTACGAGGAGGCCGCACGCTAAGGTGAATCTATGGCCAAGACACTCGTCGTCGCGGAGAAACCCTCGGTCGGGCGCGACCTTTCGTCGGCGCTGCCCGGGAAATTCGAGAAGGACGAGGGCTTCCTCGAGTCCGACGAATACGTCATCACGTGGGCCGTCGGCCACCTCGTGCAGCTCGCCGATCCTGAGGAGTACGACGAGAAGTTCAAGAAGTGGAAGATGGCCGACCTGCCGATCGTTCCGGAGGACTTCCACCTCGTCCCGCGCGACGCGAAGTCGAAGAAGCAGCTCAACCTGATCCTCAAGCTCATGAAGCGGGACGACGTCTCGGACTTCATCAACGCCTGTGACGCCGGACGCGAGGGCGAGCTCATCTTCGCCTACATCTACGAGATGTACCGCCAGTCGCTGAAGAAGAAGGACGGCGACGGCAAGCCGGTGCAGCGCCTCTGGATCTCGTCGATGACGAAGCAGGCGATCCGCGAGGGATTCGAGAAGCTGCGCCCCGGCGAGCAGATGGAGCCGCTCGAGCAGGCCGCGCGCTCGCGCTCGGAGGCCGACTGGATCGTCGGGATGAACGCGACCCGCGCCGCCACCATCCGCGGCCGCGCGTGGGTCGGAGGCGTCGTCTCGCTCGGCCGCGTGCAGACGCCGACGCTGGCGATGCTCGTCAAGCGCGAGCGCGAGATCCAGGCGTTCGTCGCCGAGCCGTACTGGCTCGTCCACGCCGCGTTCCAGCCGCCGTACCAGGGCATCTGGTTCGAGGGCGACGAGACGCGCATCAAGGTGGTCGAGCGCGCCGACGAGATCGTCGAGAAGGTCAGTGGCAAGGACGGCACGATCACGAAGGTCGAGCGCAAGGAGCAGTCCGAGCGCTCGCCGCTGCTCTACGACCTCACCTCGCTGCAGCGCGACGCGAACCGCCGCTTCGGATTCAGCGCACGCCGCACGCTGCAGGCGGCGCAGAAGCTGTACGAGGACAAGAAGGCGATCACGTACCCGCGCACCTCGTCCCGCTACCTGTCGGGCGACATGGTTCCGCAGCTGAAGATCGTCGCCTCGACGCTGCAGGACATCAACGAGTACCGCGAGGCGGCGACGTACGTCATGCGCCTCGACCAGCTGCCGCTGCAGCGCGTGATCAACGACGCGAAGGTCGACGACCACCACGCGATCATCCCGACAGACATCCCGCACGAGACGGAGAAGTTCTCGCCCGACGAGGCGCGCATCTTCGACCTCGTCGCGCGCCGCTTCCTCGCCGTCTTCCATCCGCCGGCGCGCTACGCGCGCACGACCGTCGTCACCGAGGTCGAGGGCGAGAGCTTCCGCACGCGCGGCAAGATCACGCTCGAGGCCGGCTGGCGCGGCGTCTACGGGCTCGAGCCCGACGCCGAGAAGCAGTCGGAGGACGAGGACTCCGAAGGCGGCGAGCTGCCGACGCTGAAGGAGGGCCAGACCGTCCGTTGCCTCGCCGCCGAGCGCGAGGACAAGATGACGAAGGCGCCGCCGCGCTACACGGAAGCGACGCTGCTGTCGGCGATGGAGACCGCGGGCAAGCTCGTCGACGACGAGGAGCTGCGGGAGGCGATGAAGGACTCCGGGCTCGGCACGCCGGCGACGCGGGCGGAGATCATCGAGACGCTCATCCGCCGCGAGTACATCGAGCGTGTCGGGCGCGATCTGCAGCCGACGCCGAAGGGCCTGCAGGTGATCACGATGCTCGAGGAGCACAAGATCACCTCGCCCGAGCTCACCGGTGAGTGGGAGCACAAGCTCTCGGACATCGAGCACGGCAAGGGCGACCGCGGCGCGTTCATCGACGAGATCGCGAACTTCACCAAGGAGATCGTCGGGCAGATCGAGGCGCTCGACAAGGAACAGCTCCGTCCCGAACGCGTCGAGCTCGGCCTCTGTCCGCGCTGCGGCGCAGAGACGGGCGAGATCATCCGCGAGAACTCGCGCGCGTACGGCTGCACCAGCTGGAAGAACCGCGAGGAGACCGGGTGCGGCTTCGTCATCTGGAAGCGCGTTGCGGGTCGCACGATCACGCCGGAGCTCGCGCGCCAGCTGCTCGAGGAGGGGAAGACGCGCGAAGTCTTGTCCGGTTTCCGCTCGCGGAACAACAAACCATTCCGGGCGCGGCTCGTCCTAAACGATGAGGGAAAGGTCGAATTCGACTTCCCCGTCCGGACGCAGCCGAAGGAGCCCGAGGCCGAGCCCGCAGCAGCGGAATAAGCCAGGGCGAGGGCCCGTTCGAAGTCTGTAACGGCCGGGGCCGAAGGTACCCCTGGCAACGAGAGGACTTCCCTCGTAGAGTGAGAAGGTTCGTTGACCCAGTCGAAGCAGGGCCCAGAGAGGACTGACGAGAGCTGAGCCAGAACCAGCTGCATGAGTTGCTCGAGACCGACCAGGCGCGCGTGCTCGTCGAGACCGCGCAGGAACGGGGCTACCTGGAGCCCGCCGAGCTCGAGGCGTTCGCCGTCGAGCTCGATTTGAACGACCAGGAAGTCGAGGAGCTGACGACCGAGCTCGAGCGCATCGGGCTGGAGATCGGCGCCCCGGCGGCGCAGGCGGAGGCGGCCGCAGCCGCTGATGCCGAGAAGGCCGCCGCCGAGGAGGAGGCTGCGCGCCTCGAGGCGACGCAGGAGCTCTCCGGTGCAGCCGACAGCCTGCAGTTGTTCCTGGCCGACGTCGGGCGGCACAAGCTGTTGACCGCGGCGGAGGAAGTCATGCTCGCGAAGCGCATCGAGCGCGGCGACCCGATCGCGAAGCGGCGCATGATCGAGTCCAACCTGCGACTCGTCGTGTCGATCGCGAAGGGCTACCGCGGGCTCGGCGTTCCGTTCCTCGACCTCATCCAGGAGGGCACGCTCGGTCTCAACCGCGCGGTGGAGAAGTTCGACTGGCGCCGTGGCTACAAGTTCTCGACGTACGCGACGTGGTGGATCAGGCAGTCGGTGCAGCGCGCCGTCGCCAATCACGCGCGCACGATCCGCGTCCCCGTTCACGTCGTCGAGCGGCAACAGAAGCTCTCGCGCGCGGCGCGCCGGCTCGAGGTCGAGCTCGGCCGCGAGCCGACGAAGGACGAGCTCGCGGAGGCGACCGGCCTGCCGATGCAGCATGTCGACGAGGCGCTCGGCGCCGCGCACGCATCCGTGTCGCTCAACCAGACCGTGGGCGCGGACGACGAGGGCGAGCTCGGCGATCTCTTCGCCGACCGCGAGGCGGCCGATCCGTTCGACGAGGCGGAGGAGTCGCTGCGCCGCCAGGGCGTCCGGCGGGCGCTCGATGCGCTGCCGGAGCGGGAGCGGCGGATCCTCGAGCTGCGGTTCGGCTTCGAGGGCGAGCCGTGGACGCTCGAGGCGATAGGCCACGAGCTCGACCTCACGCGCGAGCGCGTGCGTCAGCTCGAGGGCCAGGCGCTCGCGCGGCTCGGCGCTCTCCGGGATCTCATCTCCGTAGCCGCCTGAGGATCGCCTCCCGCTCGAGCGGGACGACTGTCATCTCCGGAGGCGGACGGCGGAGGAAGCGTGCGACGAGGAAGAGCTCGTCGACGTCGAGCTCGCCGGGACGGCGGGCGGCCGCGAGACCGGCTTCGATCTCGAGGTGGGCGCCGCCGCCGGGCGGCAGCGTCCGCTCGGCGGCGATGCGCCCGCCCGCGAGGAAGAAGGCACGCGTGTGTCCCGGCTCGGCGGCCGGGACGAGCAGGCAGCGCTCGAGCGAGCGCAGCCGCTCGAGCCGCTCCAGGTCGCGGCACACGTGCTCGAGCGCCTCGATGCGGTCGCGGAGCCGGGCGGCATCCTCGAACCGGCGGGCATCGGCCAGCGCCGCCAGCTTCCGCCGCAGACGCGGCAGCGCCGCCGCCGGACGCTCCAGCTCGTCCGCGAGCAGCGCGCGCGCCGCCACCTGTGCCCGGCGGCGGGAACGGATCGGCCCCAGTGCCGTCGGCTGTGACGACGCGACCACGCCCTCGCCGCGCTTGCGCAGCCACACGTGGCGCTCCGGCCGCGCGACGCGCGCATTCGCCGGGGGGCGCAGCTCGCGGATGAGGCGGAGCTCCGTGAGCGCCGCCTCCAGCTCCGAGCCGAGGACGCGCCACTCGATCCGCTCCGTCGCTCCGACCGCCGCCTCTACGGCCGGCCGTAGCTTCTCCGACCGGAAGTACGACCGCAGGCGAGCCCGCAGGTCGCGGGCGCACCCCACGTACAGCACCTGGTCGTTGCGGTCGCGGAAGAGGTAGACGCCGGGGCGCTGCGGCGCGCCGAACGCGAGTCGCCGCTTGTCCCAGACGCGGCGCGTCCGCGTGGCCGCGAGCGAGGCGAGGTCGGCGACGGTCTCCGCTCCGCGCTCCTGGGCGAGCCCGATGAGCGCGAGCAGCACTTCGGCTGTCGCCTGCGCGTCGGGCAGCGCCCGATGGCACGGCTGAACGGACGTGCCGAGGAACCACGACAGCTGCGCGAGGGAGGCGCGGGGAACCCGGCCGGCGAGCAGGCGCCGCGCGAGCGCGACCGTGTCGACGACCGGGTTGGCGAGCCGTGAGCCGGTGAGTCGGAACGTCTCGCGGTCGAGGAACGCGAGGTCGAAGCGCGCGTTGTGCGCGACGAGCACGGCGTCGCCGGCGAACGCGAGAAAACGGTGGACGGCCACCCCCGGCCGCGGCGCGCCGTGCAGCTGGCGGTTCGAGAGGCCGGTCAGCGCGGCGACAACCGGCCCGAGCGGCATGCCGGGATCGACGAGCGTCTCGAACTCGGCCTCGAGCTCGAGGCAGCGGACGCGCACGGCGCCGATCTCGCAGATCTGCGCGCTCCCCGGCCGTAGGCCGGTGGTCTCGAGGTCGACGACGACGTAGGTCGCCTGCTCGAGCAGGAGCGCGCCGCCGGGCGGCTGGGCGAGGCCGACCGCGTCGCCGTTCCAGGCGAGGCGTGCGTCCGTCTCGACGACGTCCGCGAGCAGGGAGCGCGCGAGCGCGACCGGGGCGGAACGGAGCGCGAACAGCCGTCGCGCCGCCTCCTCGGCGAGCACCGGGCCGCGCCGCTCCTCGACGAGCTCGACGAGACGGTCGGCGGCATCCAGCCTCAGCTGCATGGCTGGATTCTAGGCGAACATACGTTCGATACCTAACTCGGAAACCGCTCTATACGTCAGTAAGAATGCCGCGCCGCGTTTCATGGGACGACTGATTCGAATCTCTCGACTGCGTTGCCTTGCCCCGCTCGCCGGGCTGGGCATCCTCGCGGCGGGCTGCGGCGGGGGCGTGGCGAGCCAGAACAGCCCGCCCGCAGCGGCGGCGGCCCCGATCGTGAAGGCAGGCAGCGGCCCCTCGTTCTCGGTGTTCCGCGTCGCGCAGGACGCCTCCATCGACTATCTCGACCCGGGCCTCACCTACGGGCCGGAGGCCGAGAACATCATCTGGAACGTCTACCTGCCGCTCCTTGGCTACCGGCACGTGAATGGGGCCGGCGGCGCGACGATCGTCCCCTACCTCGCGAAAGGCATGCCGACGGTGACGGATGGCGGCCGCAAGTACACGCTCGTCCTCCGCAAGGGCCTGAAGTACTCGAACGGCCAGCCGGTGAAGGCGACCGACTTCAAGGCCACCGTCGAGCGCGACTTCAAGCTCGACTCGCCGGGAGCGGGGTATTTCTACAACGTCGTCGGCTCGGATACGGCGAGGACGACGAAGGGCGGCCACATCTCCGGGATCGCAGCCGACGACGCGACCGGTCGCATCACGATCACGCTCAACACGCCGCAGGGCGACTTCGTGAACGTGCTCGCGAGCGAGTTCGCGGCACCGGTGCCGGCGAGCGCTTCCGCGTCCGACACGTCGACGCATCCGCTGCCTGCGACGGGGCCGTACGTGATCCAGAGCTATCAGCCGAGCAAGCAGATCGTCGAAGTGCGAAACCCGCACTTCCGCGCGGCGATGTTCCACGGCAACGTCCCCGCCGGCAACCCGGACAAGGTGGTCTGGGACATCGTCGGCGATCCCGCCACCGCGCTCGCGCGCACGACGAGCGGCCAGGACGACTGGGACCCCCAGCCGATCCCGGAATCGAGCCTCGCCGCGACGGAGGGGAAGTACGGCGACCAGCTCAAGGTCTACACATCACCGAACACCTACTACTTCTTCATGAACACACGTGTGGCGCCGTTCGACAACGTGCTCGTCCGCCGTGCGGTCAACTACGCGATCGACCGTGCGAGGCTGGTCGCGATCTACGGCGGGCTCGCGCGGCCGACGGAGAACATCCTGCCGCCGACGTACCCCGCCTACACGAAGCACTCGCTCTACCGGCACGATTTCGCGAAGGCGAGGAAGCTCGTCCGGCAGGCCCACGCGACGGGCGCGCGCGTGCTCGTGTGGAACCACGCCTACGGTGTCGACCCGAAGGCGACGGAGTACCTCGTAGGCGTCCTCAAGTCGATCGGCCTGCGGGCGAAGCAGCACCTCGTCCCGTCGTCGGTGTACTGGGCGACGATCGGGAACCAGGCGAAGGACGCGCAGATCGGCTTCGCCGACTGGTTCCAGGACTACCCGCATCCGCTCGACTGGTTCGACGTCCTGCTCAACGGCGAGCGGATCACAAAGACCTACAACCAGAACCTCGCCAACTTCAACGTGAAGAAGGTGAACGCCGAGATCGACGCCCTGAACAAGCAGCCGATCCCGACGAGCCCGGTGAACTCGCGCTGGGCGGCGCTCGACCGGCAGATCATGCTGCAGGCCCCGTGGGCGCCGTTCCTCAACCGCGAGTTCACCGACTACTTCAACGCGAAAGTCGACCTCGGTTGCTACGTCAACCAGGTCGTGTATGGGTTCGACTACTCCACCATTTGCATGAGATAGTGCGTAACACGTCGGAGACAAATCGACTAGGAGGGAACATGCATTTCAGACCACGGCTGAAGCACCTGACGGTGCTCGGCCTCGCCGGCCTCGTGCTGGCAGCGGTCGGGGTGACGGCTGCGCAATCGAAGCCGAACGCGGTCCATCGGGCGACCGCGAGCACGATTCTCGACGGCACCACGGACACGGTTACCAACATCGACCCGGCGGGGAACTACGACTACGGCACATCCACCGTCGACCAGCTGATCTACCAACACCTGTATGAGCTCAAGCCGGGCGGCGCGCCGGTTCCGAGCCTCGCCACCGGATGCAAGTCGAACCCGAAGCTGACCGTCTGGACCTGCACGCTGAAGCAGGGCGTGAAGTTCTCCAACGGCGACCCCTTCACCTCCGCCGACGTGAAGGCGACGTTCGACCGCGTGAACGCGATCAAGGACCCGTCCGGCATCTACACCTTGCTGTCGAACCTGGCAAGCGTGACGACGAGCGGCGATTACAGCGTCACGTTCAATCTCAAGAACCCGGCATCGACGTGGATCCAGTTCCTCACCACGGGGGCGGGCGAGATCGTCGACCACAAGGTGTATCCGGCCGACAAGATCGTTCCGAACAGCGACGTGTCCAACCTCGTCGGGACTGGGCCGTACAAGCTTGACAAGTTCACCTCGGGCCAGCAGGCCGTGTTCACGCCCAACCCGAACTACACCGGGCCGAAGCCGAAGAACGACGGCGTGATCATCAACTACTACTCGAAGTCGTCGACCATGAAGCTTGACCTGCAGAAGGGCACGATCGACATGGCTTTCCGCGACTTCACGCCGACCGAGTACGCCGCGCTCGCGAAGACGAGCGGCATCACGGAGCACAAGGGCAAGGGCGTCAACATCCGCTATCTCGTTCTGAACGTGAAGCGGGCCCCGATGAACAAGCTGGCCGTGCGCCAGGCTCTCGCGTATGTGTTCCCGCGCTCGGACATAACGACGCGCGTCTACCACAACCTGTACGCGCCGCTGTACTCGATGGTGCCCGCGGGCCTGCCCGGCCACATCGATGCCTTCGGGGAGCAGTACGGCAAGGCGCCGAGCGCGGCGAAGGCGAAGTCGGTTCTCGCCGCGGCGCATGTGAAGACGCCGGTGGCGATCACGCTCTGGTGGACGCCGACGCACTACGGTGACGCATCGGCCGACGAGTACACAGAGATCCAGCGCGCGCTGAACGCGAGCGGCCTGTTCAAGGTCACGCTCAAGTCGGCCGAGTGGACGACGTACTCGAAGACGCTCGGCACCCAGTATCCCGCCTTCCAGCTCGGCTGGTTCCCGGACTACGTCGACGCCGAGGACTACCTGCTGCCGTTCTACGGGACGAAGAGCAACTTCACGTCCAACGGCTACTCGAGCAAGGCCATGGACGCGATCCTGAAGAACGAGCAGGGCGCGAAGACGAGCGCGCAGCGGCTCGCCTACGTGAAGCAGGCGCAGATACTCGCGGCGAAGGACGTCCCGATCATCCCCTACTGGCAGGGGACGATGATCGCCGTCGCCAAGAACAACATCCAGGGAATCGACCAGACGCTCGATCCGTCCTTCATCATGCGGTTCTGGACGCTGTCGAAGTCCTGACCGAACGACTCGTACGGGGCGCCCTCGGGCGCCCCGCACGCCTACACTCTTAGGTTTCGTGGCAGCCCAGGGATCCTCGCTCAAGCGCTACGCGCTCACGCGGTTGGCACTCATCGTGCCGATGATCTTCATCCTGCTCACTCTCGTTTTTCTGCTCATGCGCGTGGCGCCCGGGAATCCGGTCTCGGCTTCGCTCGGCGGCCACGTGCCGCCGGCCGTCATCAAGCAGATCAGCCACCAGCTCGGCTACGACAAGCCGCTCTATCAGCAGTACGGCGACTACCTGTGGGACATCGCGCGCGGCAACTTCGGGACGACGATCTCCGACCGGCGCTCGGTGGCCAGCATCATCAAGGTGAACGGCGCCGCAACGCTCGAGCTCACGTTCTTCGCCATGCTCGTCGCCCTGCTTGTCGGCGTGACCGTCGGGCTCCTCTCAGGGCGTTTCCGCGACTCGCCGATCGACGCCGGCGGCCGCCTCTTCGGGATCGTGGTCTACGCAACGCCCGTCTTCTTCCTCGGCCTGCTCGCGCAGCTCGTCTTCGGCATCTGGCTCGGATGGCTGCCGACGTCCGACCAGGCGAGCCCGATCACGCAGGCGCTCATGAAGACGCACACGAACATCTTCTTCATCGACGCTCTCATCGACGGCGACTGGGCCGCGTTCAAGGACGTGGTCGAGCACCTGATCCTGCCTGCGGTGACGCTCGGGATCGTCTACGGCGGCGTGTTCATCCGACTCATCCGCGTGAACGTCATCCGGACGCTGAAGGAGGACTACATCGAGGCCGCCCGCGCGCGCGGGATCAGCGAGCGCCATGTCGTTTACACGCACGCGTTCCGCAATGCGCTCGTGCCCGTCGTCACCGTCATCGGCCTCCAGCTCGCGCTCCTGCTCGGCGGCGCCGTTCTCACCGAGACGACGTTCAACTGGCCGGGCATCGGTCACTACCTCTACACGTACCTGCAGAATCGCGACTACGCGGCTGTGC
>Ga0066705_10000461_pt1 | contig 11434 bp, 9 predicted proteins | sample GraSoiAngelo_154_FD_66506 | JGI IMG/M metagenome (GOLD analysis project Ga0066705, IMG submission 66506) | Grasslands soil microbial communities from the Angelo Coastal Reserve, California, USA - 14_1009_13_20cm | ecosystem: Environmental > Terrestrial > Soil > Grasslands | place: USA... | reverse complement strand
CTTGGGAAGTTTAAGGACGCGCGGCGTCCGTTCTTTTGCCGTGGCCACTTCAACGGCAACTCCATCGTCTCTGCTGAACGGATCGGATAAGACCTCGTATTCCTCTCCGTACAAGCGAATGCGATTGGATCGAGCGTAACCAAGCGCTTTCAGCTTGGCACAGATCTCAGAGCTTATAACTCCACGCAGGCTGGTTGTCATAATCAGCTCGCTTTCGGAAGGCTGGGAACTGGGATTATTTTACATGGCTAAGATGGCAGACAGCCAACTTAGGGTGTCCATTGTAAGCACAAATCCTATCTCTGCATAGCTTATTCAAGACCTTCAATTTGTGGCCGCGTTGTAATATGGCGAGAGCCCATGAGCCCCGTTTCTCGCGCCGAAGCGCCGGAAGTGCTGCCCGATTTACAGCAGGAGATCGCTCGGCTCGCAGGGCGGCCCGAAATCCGTCAAGCGCTTGCCTGGCTTCGCTTGCAGGAAGCTCGGTTGGCGGGGTGGCAGTTGGAGATGGCTCGCATTGCAGCGCCGCCATTTGGCGAATCCACGCGCGGCCAGTGGCTGGCACAGAAATTTCGTGAGCTTGGGCTTCAGGATGTTCACAGCGACGAGGTGGGCAATGTTTTCGGCGTTTGTCCGGCGACCGGGAAGGATTACATTGGACTCAGCGCGCATATTGATACCGTGTTTCCTGCCGGAACACCGCTGAATATCCGACAGCAGGGAACGCGGCTCTATGGTCCCGGGGTTTCCGATAATGGCGCGGGAGTGATCGCGATGCTGGCCATCGCTGCTGTTCTAGGCGCAACACACATCCGCCGTGCGCAGCCGTTGCTATTCATTGGGAACGTAGGTGAAGAGGGTGAAGGCGATTTGCGCGGCATGCGACACATTTTTTCTGTCCCGCGCTGGAAGGAATCGATCCGCTGCCATGTTGTGCTCGATGGTGCGGGCTCGGACACGATTGTTGCGGAAGCCCTGGGCAGCCGGCGGTTCGAAGTAATCGTACGCGGCCCGGGTGGACACTCCTGGAGCGACTTCGGCGCACCCAATCCGATTGTGGTTCTGGCGCGCGCCATTGAGAGTTTCGCGCAAATTCCTGTTCCCACTTCTCCGAAGACTACTTTCAACATTGGGATCATTCGCGGTGGCACTTCGGTGAACTCGATTCCAGAGTCGGCCAGTATGCGAGTGGATATTCGCTCGACATCGATGGCTGAGATGGAGCGCCTGGAGGCCGCTTTGCGGCAGGCTTTGGACAGAGCTATTGAAGAAGAGACGCGCACGACTGAAGGACGAGTATCATCAGGCCGCAAATCATTCGGGCTGAGCTCGGAGATCCTTGTCATTGGCAATCGTCCCGCTGGCGAGCTCGACCCAAACGCACGAATCTTGCAAGTGATTCGGGCAGTAGATGCGCACCTCGGCAATGCAGCGCAAATTCAACGCGCTTCGACTGACGCCAACATTCCTCTCTCGCTCGGCCGCGAAGGGATCGCAATTGGGGGCGGCGGTACGGGTGGTGGCGCGCACACCCTTCAAGAATGGTTTGATTGCAGTGGGCGCGAACTTGGCCTCAAACGCATTCTGCTCACAGTGCTCGCACTCGCGGGAGCCGGTGCATGACCCTAAAAACAGCAGTTCTGCTGTTTTGCATACTCTCCATGGTTCTGGCGGAAGATAAACCATCGCAACCGAAAGCCGACATCATTCTGGTACACGGCAATATCTACACCGGAGTGGAAGTCCCATCTTCATTTCATGCGATCCAACGAGTCGAAGCCATGGCTATCCGCGGCGATCGCGTGCAGGCTTTGGGGGCGGAAAATGAAATCCTGAAACTAAAGGGACCGCAAACACAGGTCATCAATCTGGGTGGACATTTCGTGATGCCGGGATTCAACGACGCCCACGTCCATCTGGCGAGCGCAGGATTTAGGCGGCTGACGGTTGACCTGACAGGAGCGAAATCCGTGACAGAATTTCGCGATCGTATTCGCGCGCGGGTGCAAACTGCCGAGCCGGGCGAGTGGATCACTGGCGGCGGATGGGATCACACTTTGTGGCCGGTGAAGGAACTCCCCAGCCGCTGGGACCTTGATGAAGTCACCACAGATCACCCGGTTTTTCTGCAACGTGTGGACGGACACATTGCGGTGGCAAACACTCGGGCATTGCAATTGGCGAGCATTACTCTCGCCAGTAAAGATCCCGAGGGCGGCAAAATCGACCGTGATTTGACGGGTAGCCCGACCGGCATCCTGCGTGAAACCGCGCGGGACGCCGTCTCTGCGGTCATTCCCCAGCCTACGCGCGAAAAACGCCGTCAGGCGATTGAAGCAGCGCTGCAGGACCTCGCGCAGTGGGGAATTACATCAGCGCAGGACAATTCCAGTTGGGAAGATTTTCAGATTTATGAACAGCTGGAGCGCGAGGGCAAACTGACCGCGCGGATCAGCGAATGGCTGGCCTTTGACGATTCGCTCGAAAAGCTCAAAGCGCATCGCGCCGCGCATCCTGCTGGCGACAACCTGCTACACACGGGCATGTTGAAGGGCTTTATGGATGGCTCACTTGGATCCCGCACGGCGGCATTGCTCGACCCGTACGCGGATGATCCCAAAAATTCCGGGCTGCCGCAATATGACCAGGCCAAGCTCGGGGCGATGTCGAAAGAGCGCGCCGACGCGGGATTTCAGATTGGCTTCCACGCAATCGGAGATAGGGGCGTGCAGATGGCCCTGGACGCCTTCGCCGCCACAAGCTATGTGGGGACGGGCGTCTCGCCCGTCCAAGCCGAGCGAAGCTCGGCAGATTCAAGCACGGATCATCGTTTCCGCATCGAACACGCTCAGGTAACGACCCCGGCCCAAATCGCGAGATTCAAACAACTAAAAGTTATCGCCTCCATGCAGCCCAACCATCTTCTTACCGATATGAACTGGGCAATGGACCGCCTCGGCCCCAAGCGCGCCGCAACTTCCTACGCCTGGGCGGAATTCCTAAGGAAGGGAGTGACGGTTGCCTTTGGGACGGATTACCCGGTCGAGCCAGTCACTCCGTTCCGCGGACTTTACGCCGCCGTCACTCGCAAAAGTGAAGACGGCAAAAAAGAATATTTCCCTGAGCAGAAGCTGACGATTGAGCAGGCCATCGCCGCGTATACCACCGGGTCAGCTTTTGCCGAATTTGCAGAGAAAGACAAAGGAACACTCGCTCCCGGAATGCTCGCCGACTTTGTTGTGCTCGACCGGGATATCACTGCGGTAGCGCCCGAAAAAGTCCTTGGAACAAAGGTCCTTCGCACGGTAGTTGGAGGTAAGACGGTATACGAAGCGAATTGAGCTTAAGAGATCATCTCCCTTAAGCGGCGCGGCGTAACTCACTGGGCGCTGCTGGAAAGCTGCGAAGAGCCAGAGCAAGCATCACGTGCGACCAGCCGCGCAGCAGCAACGCAATTCCGATTGACAGACCGAGGAACCAGAATCCGGACCACGGCCAATCCGCCCAGAGCAGGAATCCGAGCAAGAGCGTAACCGCGCCGTCGAAAGCCGCCCAGCCCCAGTTGGGGAACTTCATTCTGATCGCCGCGATCAAGCGGAACAGGCCGATGACTGTGAAGAATGAGGCGAACAGAAGTGTCCAGGCGAGCGCGCCAGCAACGGGATGAGTGACCACGAGCAAACCGATCAGCACACCCACAATGCCGCCCAGCAAGTGCAAGAAGAATCCGCCCCAGCTGCGGACTTGAAAGCCATGAATGGTCTCCACGATGCCGCTGAAAATCATCAGCCAGCCCAGGATCAGCACTGTGCCTATCGTGGCCGCGGGCATGACGGCGAGAGCGATCATGCCAAAAACGATCATGATGATTCCAAGAGCGAGAAACCATCCCCATTTGTGGCGGAGGTCCCCAAGATCGAACAGCAATGCAGTGGCTGTCATAAGATCTCCTTGGACGCGGTTTCCACGCGCTGATTAAGAAATTAAAGTCCTGTCCAGAGCAAATTGCAACCACTGCTGTCGTGAAGTGCATTCAGCCAACACTTTTCGGCAGTTTGGGCGTCTAATAGTGGGGTGGATTCTATCCGCTCTGGTTGGTTCCCCAAGTTGGCGAAGGTATAATCGATAAATTCAGACATTCTCGGAGGAAGTAATGATCGACCCGCGCGCAAGCGCTTTTTGGGTGCGTTTGAAGGCAAATCGTCTCACGTACACCCTCACAATTCTGGCCACGCTGGCCATCGGCATTTTGATTGGAACGATAGTTTCCCGTGGAGTCAAAGGTCAAGAATCGAAAAAAGGTTCTGATGCCACCCCGCTGAGCGTGCCTGCTCCAAAGGAGCTTTCCAATCAGTTTTCACAGGTTTCCAAGCAATTAGAGCCGAGTGTGGTCAATATCAACACCGAATCTACAATCAAAACGCAACGCCGCCGGCGTGGACCCGCTGGCCCGGAGGGCGGAGACGAACAGAATCCGTTCGATGATTTTTTTGACCGCTTCTTCGGTGGTCCGGGTGGTGGAAATCCAGGGTCAATTCGCGAGCGATCACTTGGCTCTGGTGTGCTGGTTGATCCCAAGGGCTATATCGTCACCAATCGTCACGTGGTGGAGAAAGCTGATCGCATTCGGGTGAAGCTGCAAGACGACCCACCGAGTGTGCTACACGACGCCAAGGTCATCGGCACGGATCAGGAAACAGATCTGGCCGTCATCAAGATCGATTCGAGCAAACCGCTCCCTGTGGCCAAGCTGGGCAATTCCGATGGCATGCAAGTAGGCGATTGGGTGCTCGCCGTGGGCAGTCCGTTCGGCTTGCAGGAAACCGTAACCGCCGGCATCGTCTCCGCCAAGGGGCGCAATATTGTTCCCAACCGTCAATTCCAATCATTTATTCAGACTGATGCTGCCATTAATCCGGGAAATTCCGGCGGCCCGCTGGTGAATATGAATGGCGAAGTGGTCGGCATTAACACCGCGATCCTCACTGACACAAACGCCTACGCCGGTGTGGGATTTGCCCTGCCCTCGAATACTGTCGTGCAGGTCTACAACCAGCTTATCGGTCCTGAACACCGCGTCTCGCGCGGCTCGATAGGAATCGAGTTTAATGCACAGGAGAATCCTGCTATAGCCCGTGTGTATGGCGTGAACTCCGGCGTGACCATCTCGAACGTGGTAGCCGGGAGTCCCGCCGAGCAGGCCGGCCTCAAAGTTGGGGACACAATCACGACCGTCGACGGCAAGCCGGTGAAGAACGGCGACGAACTCGTGGCCGATATTGCCAGCCGTAAGCCGGGTACGAAGGTGACGCTTGGCCTGATCCGCAATGGCAAAAAGCAGGACGCAACGATTACAGTTGCCGACCGCGCGAAGTTGTTCGCCTCCCGCCTGGGCGAGGAAGAGGAAGGCAATGAGGACAACACGCCCAAAGAAAGCAAGTTGGGCCTGAGCGTGCGAGCGCTGACACAGGATATGGCTGACCGGCTCGATGTTCCGGCAGGCAGAGGCGTCATCGTGCAGGAAGTGAAGCCGGGATCGTTCGCTGAGGACACTGGCTTGCAGCGCGGGGACATTATCCTGGAAGTCAATAAGCAGCCGGTAAGCAGCGAAGAGGAGTTCACCAAAGCCGTTGCCACATTGAAAAGTGGGCAGGATGTGGTTTTCCTGGTACGCCAGCGGGGCGCTGGCCGCCAGGATGGAACCATCTTTCTAGCCGGTACCCTTCCGTAACCAGGGACTTGTCCGGTCGTGACTGGCGCTGAATCCCCGAATCCGGGATGATTTAGAGAGCCGGTCATAGCCGGGCTTTTGTTTTTATGGTAGGATTCGGCCCCCAAAGTGAGACTCTTTAGTCCAATCCGGGCGACCTTGGCATGCGGACTGGTGCTGGCGTGCGGCTTCGCCTCTTGGGCGGCGACAAAAAAGACTGCGGCCGACTCCACTGCGAAACACGCTACGAAAACGCATTTACGCAAGGCCAAGAAATCGCGCCAGGCGAGCTGGCGGCGGGGACAGCAGAAGATCGATCCCAAGCGTGCCCGCGATATTCAGGAAGCCCTGATCCGCGAACATTATCTTGAGGGTACGCCAGCCGGCGTATGGAATGACGCCTCGCAGAAGGCCATGGAGCGCTACCAGGCCGACAATGGATGGCAGACCAAAGTCATTCCCGACTCTCGCGCGCTCATCAAGCTCGGCCTTGGGCCGGGCCACGAGCATTTGCTGAATCCCGAGAGCGCCATGACAACGGCGCCCGCGGCACGTGCTGCAGCCACGCCGGCGAGCGTTCCGCAGAGATAGCGCCTCAACCGATGTCATTCTGAGCGAAGCGAAGAAGCTATGCATTTGCTCCCACCACCCGCCATTTCCCAAACTTAACCGGAGACTGTCTCAGCGCAAAGTGATTAAATTGCAACGTTAGTCCTGCGCATGAGCCGGGAGGCGGAGGATGGAGGAAGCGCGTTCCTTCTCTACTCGCACTTTGAACGTAGTCGGCTTTGGTTTGTTGGCATTCGCCATCACCATTCTCGCCGGCGGTATCTGGAGTGCTTTGCTCGTCACCAATCTTAGGAGCAGCCCGGCATTCCCTTGGTCCGTTCCCGCGATGGCGCTTCTGCTGTGGTTGATGTGGAGCTACCTTGGCGGAAGGGGTTGGCCACGCAGCACTTCCGATGCGCGCCGCCGCCACCTGCGAGCGAATCGAAGATCCGGGCGGACATACCTGTGGGCATTGGTCGCAGGCGTTCTATCGGTGGTTGCGCTGGCTGGATATTGGATCGTGCTCTTCCGCCTGGTCAAGATGCCACCCAACGCGCTCTCGGATGTGTCGAGCTATCCGCGAATGACGGTTGCACTCATGATCCTGATGGGGTCGTTGGTTGCGCCCTTCATGGAGGAGGCCGGGTTTCGCGGATATTTCCAGGTCGCGCTCGAACGTGAGTTCCGCGGTCCGGTCGCTGTGATGATCTCATCGGTTGTGTTCGCGCTTGCCCATGGACCAACCCAAGGTTTCCTGTGGCCCAAGCTCCTCTTCTACTTTCTCGTTGGTATAGCATTCGGCGCCACAGCCTACCTCACCAATTCGACCCTGCCGGCTATCCCTGTTCACTTCGTGGGTCTACTAATCTTCTTCACGCTGATATGGCCGCATGATGCGGCGCGACAGCTGGTTTTGGAGAGTGGGGCTGACAACTGGTTTTGGATACACTTGGCGCAAGGGATCGTGTTTACGGTATTGGCAGTTCCGGCCTTTCAGCGGCTGGCGAGAGTGAGCCGTCAAGACGGGGCCTCGGACGCGACCAACTTAGGGCTCCACAAGGCGGCTGCCTCGTAGCAACAATCCGGTACTGCGTAAGGATATTCATCGAATTGGTGACTGTGTAGGTCCGCACTAAAGCGATTTTAGACACGAGCTGTTAGCATGGTGTCCCGCAATTTCGCTTGACCTCAGCGGCTAAAGCCCTCAGTGATTTTGCGCGACTTACGCGGCGCTAAAGCGCCCCTCTACCACAGTGCAGCAGGCTTCCGTGAGTTTTTCCGAAGACCGTAAAGCCTTGATTCCTCCGGCGGAACTTACGGCGCGCCTGAAGACGCGCCCTTTCAAATCGTTTCTAACTTATGGCGCGAAGTTTTGGGACGCGACCCTAACGACCCACGACCGGGTTTGGAAAATACGGCAGCACCCGACCGCTGATAATGGCACGGGGATTGTCGTCCACCAGCGCCTTGGCAACGTCAGCGCTGCAAGTTTCTTCCGCCGCCTCGCGGGCCGCGGAAAGCACGGGACGGCGATGCTTGGCATCGTGCGCGTCGCTGGCCAGAACGTGGACCGCGTCGCGCTTGAGCAGCCACTCGGCAGCGCGCCACACTCGTTCTCCCCATTCGCCGGTCAGAGTCGAGGCGGTCACCTGCACGGCGCATCCCAGCTCCACCCAGCGTAAAACTCGCGGCAGATCTTGTTGCAGAATCGGATTTCGCTCCGGATGCGTAATCACCGGCGTAAGTCCGCGATCTCCAAGCTGGGTGAAGCATTCATCCACCTGCGCCGGAATACTGTAATTGCTGAGTTCGACCAGCAAATAGTGTCCACCTTCGATCGTGTACAGCTCAGGCGTCCGCAACACCTGCTGAAAATTCTCGTAGGAGAGATGAAAATCGCACCCCAGGCTCAATCGCGGCGCGGTTCCGATCCGCTGCTGCAACTGCGCCAGCTCCGCGTTCAGAAATTTGCGGTCGTAGGGATAGCGCTCATTGGCGTGTGGAGTGGCAACAATGTGCTCAATTCCGTCGGCCGCGGCCATGCGGCACATGGCTTCAGAGACGTCCCAGGATTTGGGACCGTCGTCTACCTCGGCAAGAATGTGACAATGAATATCAATCACAGGAGATTAAGAGCAGTGTAAGCAAAACGGCGGCGAATACCAACCGGAGCGATCAGGTTATCCAGTATACGTAGCTACATGGAATCGTGGGTCACAGGATTCCAGCTTGCATCGTTGCTGTTGTACCAATTTCTCCATGCAGCGGGATCGTGCGGCAAGCTCTGGCCGGTGATGTCGCGCAGGGCCTGATAAACCCATTTGCGAGTCTCTGGATCGAGTGCCGGGTCCTCGGCAAACTCCAGCAGCCGTGGGACAGTGGTGCGCCGCTGCTTTTCGCTCAACATGCCGGATTGCGCCAGCCCACAGGCGGCGCGCTCGCGAATCATCGGCGAGGCGTCGTCATGAAAAACGGCAAGAAGCGGGGAGATACTGTCGTCCGTTCCCAAGTACGATAAGGCCTCGACCGCCCAGTAGCGGACGTTGACGTTCGAATCGTGAATGGAAGCCAGAATAATCTGCGCGGCGCGCTCCGGCTCAATGCCGCGGCTGCCGAGCAAACCGATATCCCACAGCGCATTTGCCCGCGGGCCTTGCTCTCCGAAGCGGGCGTCCTGCTCCAGCCGGTCCACGGTCGCTGAGGTCTTTTCTAAGTTGCGGGATGCGATATCCACCTCGATTGCCGCCGCACGAACTCGGAGATCGTCCGAGTTAAGACCAGTCATAAACAAATTGTTCAGCCGGTCATCCAGTTTGATCTTGCCGCGCCAGCTTTCCACACGCGCGGCGATCTGATCGTTTGCTCCCCGATAATGATTGATCGAGCGCTCCAGCAGCAGTTCCGCCTGGCTTTGGGGCGGCATCCCATCCAGGCCTTCGATTTCATGCTCGGACAAGACGTTGGCCGAAGCCGGCTCCGGCTTGCCGTGCAAACTGAGGAGCTGCGCGATTTCCTGCCAGGCAGCGCGGGCGGTGCGCGTCCCGACAAAAAGCATTGCCAGCAGGACGCCCGCAGCAGCAAAAGCGAACACTCGCCAGCGTCCGACAGGAGCGGCTATCGGCTCGGGAGAAAGCGAGGCCGACTGCAAGGTGTCCTGTTCCTGGCGCGGATCAGGATTTGTATTCACGCGGGAAGTATAGGATGGAAGACGAAAGCGGTAAAGGTGACCTGAGTAAGCCCTCAGTACCGCCTTTCCACACGTTCGCTCTAGCAGCTTGCGGAAAACTCGATTCGCACACCTAATGCCGTCGGCAACCCTCGCGGTCCTAAAGGGAAGTAGTGAGATATGCTCTTGGGAGGGCATTCCTGAGAGATGAGCGAAAGCGAGCATTGGTGGAAAACCCCGCTGTTACGTCTCTTCGCCAAGTTGCAGCAACGTGAGGATCAGGTGTTTCTGGTCCTGGCGCTGGTTATAGGCGCGTTGACAGGCTTGGCGGTCGTCGCTTTCATCTTGCTCACGGAACGACTGGGGATGCGACTGTACCCGGTGGGCGGGACTCGGCGGCGACGTCTTCTGTTCCCGGTCATGGGTTCCCTGGGCATCGGCTACCTCCTATTCCGCTATTTTCCTTACGCGCGGGGCAGTGGAGTACCGCAGACCAAGGCTGCGTTGTATGCACGTGAAGGACGCATCCTGCTGCGCACCGTGCTGGGCAAGTTCTTTTGTACGTCCGCAACGCTGGCGAGCGGCATCCCCCTCGGACGCGAAGGGCCTTCCGTGCAAGTTGGTGCGGGCATTGCTTCCGTGCTCGGACGCTTCTTAGGATTGAGTTCCGAAAAGGTAAAGGCGCTTTTGCCGGTCGGTGCAGCAGCAGCCATTGCAGCCGCCTTCAATACTCCTTTGGCGGCAGTACTGTTTGCGCTCGAAGAGATAGTGGGCGACCTTAATGCGCCGATAATTGGCGCGGTGGTGCTGGCCTCGGCTACGTCCTGGGCCGTGCTCCGCCTCCTGCTCGGCAACAGCCCACTATTCAAGGTTCCGCTCAAGGTTCCGCAATACGAACTGGTCCATCCGGTGGAATTCCCCGTTTATGCTGTCCTCGGCATAGCTGGCGGGCTGGTTTCTGCGGCGTTCACAAAACTATTGCTGCGCATGCGCGAACGGTTTCTTCGTCTTCCGCAAAAGACACTCTGGTTTCAACCTGTGGCAGGGGGTTTGTTAGTCGGTTTGTTGGGATGGTTTGTGCCCCAGGTCTTGGGCGTTGGTTATGAATATGTCGGCCACGCCTTAAATGGGAACATGGCGGTAAAACTGATGGCTTTGCTGGTGGTTCTGAAACTCGTAACGGTGACGGCCAGCTACGCTTCCGGCAATGCGGGCGGCATCTTCGGCCCCGCCCTGTTCATCGGCGCCATGTTGGGAGGTTGTGTGGGAACCTTGGCACATCGTTTGTTCCCCGCCCACACCGCAACGGCGGGGGCCTACGCGCTAGTCGGGATGGGCGCGGCGTTCGCCGGCATCGTGCGTGCGCCCATGACGTCGGTGGTGATGATCTTCGAGATGACCCAGGACTATGCGGTAATCGTCCCGTTGATGATTTCGAACCTGGTCAGCCTTTTCATTTCCTCGCAGCTTCAGAAGCAACCGATTTACGAAGCTCTTGCAATACAGGATGGCATACACCTGCCTTCGGCAGAGTCGCGCACGCGGCATGTCCAGCGACAGGTAATCCGAATCATGCGCCCTGCGACCGAGCCGCTGCCAGCGGAGATCACGGTTCGGGAAGCTTTGGAGCGTGTCCGCCCCAATGAGCTTCGAACCTGGCTGGTGACTGATCGACGTGGAGTAGTCGGCGTTATCAACGTTTCGATGCTGGAGCGAGAAATGGCGGAAGGAGCTGATAAGAAGCTTAGCGAGCTCGTGGGTACGTTTGTGTTTCCACACGTCCACTCCGACCAAGGGCTGGATTTGGCACTCGAGCGCATGGGAACAAATCAGATGGAAATCTTGCCGGTAGTGAGCCGTGCGGATGTGCACAAGCTGGAAGGCGTTGTGACCCTGCGCGATGTCTTGGATTCATACGGCGTCATCCCACCGTATCGGGCTTAGGTTTACCGGCCTTCGGAAGCTGAGGCCTTCTTCTTTAGCTTTTACAGTTTTTCTAGCTTCGGCAG
>Ga0066705_10000458_pt1 | contig 11437 bp, 8 predicted proteins | sample GraSoiAngelo_154_FD_66506 | JGI IMG/M metagenome (GOLD analysis project Ga0066705, IMG submission 66506) | Grasslands soil microbial communities from the Angelo Coastal Reserve, California, USA - 14_1009_13_20cm | ecosystem: Environmental > Terrestrial > Soil > Grasslands | place: USA... | reverse complement strand
AAGGAGGCGCAGGACATCTGTAGTGGGCTTACGTCCATGCTGCTGGAAGAAAATCTCAAGCTTCGCGAGGGAGTGGCCCAGAATACCACTGCCTTCCTCTCGCGGCAGCTCGAGCAGGCGAAACGCGATATCGACGACCAAGACAGCAAACTGGCGGCATTTAAGAAGCAGTACATGGGCCAGTTGCCCGGCGACGAGGAAAATAACCTCAAGATCCTGATGGGTCTGAATTCGCAATTGGATGCGAACACTCAGAGCCTGAACCGCGCACAGCAGGATAAGTCCTATACCGAATCGCTACTGGCGCAGCAGTTGGCTGCATGGAAGTCAACCCAGAGCGCAACTAATCCGCAAACGCTCGAACAGCAGTTAGCCTCGCTACAAAGCCAACTCATCACATTGCAGGCTCGCTATACCGACGACCATCCAGATGTGGCCAAGACGAAAGCCGACATCGCGGAAATCAAGCGCAAGCTGGACGAGATGAATGCAGCGGCGGCACAGAACACACAAGCAAACGACAAAGCTTCGGCATCGGAGCCGCCCGAGATTCGGCAACTGCGTTTGCAGGTTCATCAGTACGATCAGGTCATCGCCCAGGCTACACGCGATCAGCAACGGCTGCAGGAACAGATTCGCGCCTACCAGGGCCGAGTGGCGTTAAGTCCCGGTGTCGAGGAGCAATACAAATTACTGACTCGCGACTACGACACCGCGCAGAAGTTCTACAACGATCTGTTGGCCAATAAGAATCAGTCCGCCATGCAGACCGACATGGAGCGCGGCCAGCAGGGTGAGCAAATGAGGCTGCTCAACCCAGCGAACCTGCCAGACTCCCCAAGCTTCCCTAACCGCTGGCTGTTTACCGGCGGCGGATTAGGCGCCGGACTGGCCATCGGAATGGGCCTGGCGCTATGGATGGAACTGCGCGACAAATCGATTCGCACCGAGCAGGACGTCTTGGCGGCGATGGAGTTGCCCATGCTGGTTTCCTTACCCTGGGTTAACCCGGATGCGGTCGCCAAGAACGGAAATGGCAGGTTCAGGATTCGATCTAAACCGTCTGACAAAGAAGATCAGACGGTCGAGGTCTGACACTCAATGTACAAGGAATTTTTCGGGCTTCGAGCCAATCCGTTCAATGTCAATCCAGACCCGCGTTATCTATTTCTGACGCGACACACCGAAGAAGCGCTGGCTTGCCTGACCTATGGCATCCAGAGCCGCAAGGGTTTTGTGCTGTTGAGCGGCGAAGTCGGGACCGGCAAAACGACACTCATTAACAAGCTCCTGGAATGGCTGCGACTGCAACAGGTGGCGACCGCGTTCATCTTCAACTCGCGGATGAATGTGCCCCAGTTCCTGGATTACATGATGGCGGATTTCGGCATTGCATGCGACTCAAAAGCCAAGAGCCAGATTCTTCTGCGCCTGTACAACTGGTTGTTGGATCGCTATCGCGCGGGAGAAACTGCGGTGCTGATCGTAGATGAGGCGCAGAATCTCTCCGATGAAGTCCTGGAAGAGATTCGCTTGATGACGAATTTGGAGACCTTCACAGAGAAACTCTTGCAGATCGTTCTGGTCGGCCAACCGGAACTGGAGCAGAAGCTCAAGCAGCCCCAGTTGCGTCAATTGCGTCAAAGACTGACGCTGCGGGCCAAGACCCATCCCCTATCGCTGGAGGAGACCAAAGCCTATGTGAGCCAGCGGCTGCGTATAGCAGGATCGAGTGGACAGCAGATTTTTGATCCTGAAGCGCTGATGGCTATCCATCGTTATTCGAATGGGATTCCGCGCGTGGTGAACCTGATATGCGAGCACTGCCTGGTGAGTGCGTTCGTGGATCAGCAGAAAACGGTGGGCGTGGAAATGGTCGAGGCTGTCGCGCGCGACTTCGATCTGGGCGACAACACCACGTCCCAGGTCTTGACGACACCTCCGCCAACGAATCCGGTGGAAAAATTCGATTTGGTCGAAGCATTAAGAACTTTGGCAACTCTGGCTGACCGGCTGCGCCAGTCAGAACAACCGGAGCTGGCCAAAGAAAGGAAACTATGAGCCGAATTCACGAAGCATTAAAGAGAGCGGAAGAGCAACGTGCTGCATCGCAGGGCGGGAATATCCAGGGTGCCCCGCTCGCAGAAGCGGTAAATGAGCCCACGGCAACCGCGGTCGCGCCCGCTATCGAACACATGCCGGCAGCGGTATCAGGTATGCCATCGTTTGCCTCGCCGTTTACTTTCGACGCGCTGCTGGCGCGCTGCGCCCAAGCTTGCTGGTCGCCCGATTCGAAGACCATGTTGTTCTTCAACTCCGACGAGCAGGGGTATGGGATGGAGGAATTCCGCACTCTGCGCTCCCGCCTGTACCAGATGCGCGAGAAGCAGTCCTTGAAGAAGGTTCTGGTAACCAGTTCGCTACCCAAGGAGGGCAAGAGCTTCGTAGCTGCGAATTTGGCCCAAGTAATGGTGCGGCAACAAGGGCGGCGCGCGTTGCTGATTGATGGCGACCTACGCGGACCCCGCCTGCATCAGGTGTTGGGAACGGCTTCCAGTCCAGGCCTCTCCGAATATCTGTTGGGCGAGGCGGATGAGTTCGGGGCCATTCAGCGCGGTCCCATGGACAATTTGTTCTTCATCGCTTCCGGGCGCACCGTTTCGAGTCCGGCGGAACTGGTCGCCAATGGCCGGCTAAAGTTCCTGCTCAACCGGCTTGAGCCGCTGTTCGATTGGATCATCATCGACTCACCGCCGGCTGTTCCTGTTTCGGACGCAGGCTTACTGGCCAATTATTGCGATGGCGTACTGATTGTGGTGCGTTCGAATGCGACGCCATTTGATATCGCCCGCAAAGCCCGCCAGGAATTTCGCGATACATCGCTGGTTGGCGTGGTCCTGAATGGCATTGATGTGGGTTCGTCGTACACGCAGTATTACTACAGTTCTTATGGCCACCCCAACTCCAAAGGAGACGGCCAGAGGTAGGGCGTGATCCGGCTCTTCAAGGTCTATTATCCTGTCCGCACACTTGTGTTGCTGGCCGGCGAAGCCATCATCGTGTGGACTTCATTCCTGCTGGGCACGGTATTGCAATACCGTGAAGACAGCTATATCGAGCTGAATTTTGAGTACGGTTATTACAAGCTCCTGGCCCTGACGTTTATTGTGCTGCTGTTTTCGCATTGGCTCGATCTGTACAATCCGTCGAGCGTGACCGAGAAGTGGGAACAGACTTTCCGCTTGCTGCTAGTGCTCGGGCTGGTAGCGCTGGCATTAGCGCTGATTATTTCCTTCTTCCCGCGTTCTGTGCCCAGGCGTGATTCGTCACTGGTGGGCTTGATTATCCTGGCGTTCGCGCTGTTTGGGTGGCGTAGCGTCTATGCCTGGTTGTCGCAACAACCCTACTTGCGCGAGAAAGTCTATGTGCTCGGCACGGGCGAGCGCGCACAGCGCCTCGTACAAGGCTTGCGCACGCGTTCCGAACTCGGGGTGGAAGTGGTCGGCTGGACCGGCACCATGGAGGGGGCGTTTACCCTGGAGGCGGTTGCAGGCCATCTCACGGAGCTGACGAATCAGCACAACGTGCATCGGGTTATCGTCGCCATGCCGGACCGGCGGGGCACGATTCCGGTGCAGCAGTTGCTCTTACTACGTCTCAACGGAGTCAAGATCGAAGAAGCTACATCGTGGCTGGAGAAAATGTCCGGCAGAATTGAAGTCGAACAGCTCTATCCAAGCTGGCTGATCTTTGCGGAGGGTTTTCGTTTCAGCAACGGATTAATGGTTTTGCGCCGGGTGTTCTCGATTATTATGTCCGCCTTGCTGCTGCTGATCGTTTCGCCCCTCATCCCATTTGTGATCCTGGCCATCAAGCTGGACTCACCCGGACCGGTCCTATACCGGCAGAAGCGGGTCGGTCTTGGGGGGAGCACTTTCTTTTGCTATAAGTTCCGCACCATGCGGCAAGATGCGGAAGCCGACAAGGGAGCGACCTGGGCTACGGATGATGATCCGCGCATCACCCGCGTTGGCCGCTTCCTGCGCAGTTCTCGACTGGATGAAATTCCGCAGCTCTGGTGCGTGCTCAAGGGCGACATGGGATTCGTTGGGCCCCGGCCGGAGCGTCCTGAATTCGTCCAGTGGCTCACGAAAGAGATCCCGTACTACCCGGTACGCAATGTTGTACGTCCAGGAATTACTGGCTGGGCTCAAGTCCGCTATAAGTATGGCAACACGCTGGAAGACGCCAAAGAGAAGCTGCAATACGACCTCTTCTATATCAAGAATGCCTCCCTCGGTCTGGACCTGCTGATTATGTTCCAGACGATCAAGATTGTGATTTTAGGCCGGGGCGCACAATGAAGTGGCTCTTCTGGACGTCCGTGGCGCTCATTGCATACACCTATCTCGGTTACCCGCTGTGGTTGTGGATCCGAAGCCGCTGGCGGTGCAGTCCAGTGCGTTCCGCTCCGTATCTCCCCTTCGTGTCCATCATTATGGTCGTTCGCAATGAGGAAAAATTCCTGCCACGCAAGTTGCGGAATCTTTGGGGGGTGAATTATCCCAGCGAGTCTCTGGAAATTGTGGTGGTGTCGGATGGCTCGAGCGACAGCACCAATCAAATTCTCTCCGAACATACAACCAGTCCTCGGTTCCGGATAATTTTCAATCCGCAGCCATGCGGTAAGGCTGCTGGCTTGAATGCCGCCATGAGCGCCGTGCGCGGGGAAATTGTGGTGTTCACGGATGCTCGGCAGCAGATTGAGCGCGATGCGATTCGAATACTCGTGGAAAATTTTGCCGATCCAGATATAGGCTGTGCGAGTGGCGAATTGATGCTGGGAGATGCTGAATCAGGGGAATCGGAGCGTGGAATGGGCGTGTACTGGAGGATTGAGAAAACGGTTCGGGAACTGGAATCCGCAGCCGGTTCGGTCGTGGGGGCGACCGGCGCTATCTATGCGGTTCGCAGGAAATTGCTGGTCATCCTCCCGCCTGAAACCATCTTGGACGATGTGTATATTCCGATGCACGTGGTCAGGTGCGGTTCGCGGGTAATTTTCGATCCGCGCGCGCGAGCATGGGACCTGCCGGATCAGGGAACGGCCCGAGAGTTTACCCGCAAGGTGAGAACGTTGAGCGGGAATTATCAACTGCTGCAGCTTGCGCCTTGGCTGCTGACCAGCGCGAATCCGCTTCGATTTCAATTCGTGAGTCACAAACTGCTTCGACTGGTGGTTCCCTTCGCGTTGCTGGCAACGCTGCTGGCATCCCTTTTGACACCGGGAGTGTTCTACGGGGGTGTCGTGATCTTGCAACTCACTTTTTATGCATTGAGTCTTATGGGGTTGGCACACTTTTTACGACGAGGTCCTTTGGCGCGAGTCGCCGATGCGGCGCGCACTTTCGTATTGATGAACGCCGCCGCCGCGGTAGCTTTTGCTAATTTTGCCGCCGGGCGCAAGGCGGCGTGGGGACGATCAACAACGATTGAACAAATCGAGGGGTGACGTGGCAAGCCCAGCAACAACTATGGAGAGCCGAACAGGGAAGCCCAACAGCGGCCGGCTGGCTTATGCCGCTCTGCTTATCTTCTCTGTCCTCTACTATGCCCGGCCCGAAGATATCATTCCTGGGCTGAATTTGATTCCGGTGAGCAAAATTTCCGGCGGCATCGCTTTACTCGCGCTGATTGCGGGGCTCGCAGGAAACAAAATCAAAACAAAATTCCCTCTCGAACTCAAGCTGCTGCTGGTTTTGTTTGCGCACCTGATAATCACGATTCCGTTCGCGTTTTGGCGTGGCGGAGCCTTCGCTACGGTTTTCGAGAAATTCTCGAAAGAAGTGATTGTCGCACTGCTGGTCACTTTGATCGTTCAGAACATCGATGAACTGCGGAAGTTGATTTTGGTCCAGGCCGCAGCGGTAGCGGTAATGACCATCGTATCGGTCATCATCCATCCTGGCGGCGTGCGACTTGAAGGCGTACTGGGCGGTATCTTTGACAATCCGAATGATCTTGCGATCAATATCGCCATCAATTGGCCATTGTGCCTGACTTTCTTCTTCTTCACGCGCGGCGCCGGTAAGAAGCTATTTTGGTTGATTTGCTTACTTGGCATGCTGTACGCGGTAGTCGCAACCTATTCCCGAAGCGGCCTGATGGCGATGATCGTATCTGTGCTGGTTTGCCTATGGGAATTTGGCGTTCGCGGGAAGCGGTTTCCCATGATAATTCTGGCGGGAGTCATTGGGATTGTCGGCGTAGGAATAGGGATTTCTACCCCCAACTATGTCACCCGCGTTAAAAGTTTGTTTCTAGGCAACATCGAAGGTTCCGGAGACAACGGTTCACTTGAGGCGAGACGGGAACTGCTCAAAGAAAGCATCCGACTAAGCTTCCAACATCCGCTTTTCGGAGTGGGGCCAGGGAACTTTCCTGCCGCCACAGAATTCTGGCGCGTCAGTCACAATACATACACTGAGCTGAGCGCGGAAGGCGGATTTCCTGCATTGATCTTGTTCGTGGTGATACTGGGACTAGCCTTTCGCAACGTGCGAAGGCTGCGTAAAACCGAGCAGTACAGCCGCAGTAGAGAGATTCAGCTTTTTACCAGTGCGATGTGGGCCGGCTTGGCGGCATACGTAGTGGGCGCTGCATTTGCCAGCACGGAATATGAGCTGTTTCCCTATTTTATGGTCGCATATACCTCGGTGCTTTACCGTTTGGCGTCGCTGCCTGTCCAAGAGGCTGAGAGCCCCCGATCAGGCAGTCAGCTACACCACTGCATGAGAGAGCAACGCGATGATGCAAGAAAACCAGCATGCGCTTGGAATCGCTGAAGAAGTGTTAACGGTTCTGCGCTGTCTTTCCTGCAAAGCCAATCTGCGTCAGGGGGCTGACGCATTGGTATGTGCGGGCTGCGGCCACGCCTTTCCGCTCGTGCAGGGAGTTGCTCGCTTCGTCGACGCACAACACTATGCCGGCAGTTTTGGTTTCCAGTGGCAGGTGTTTGCGCGCACGCAATTGGATACCACCCAGAGCCACCGCTCCGAGGTTGATTTCCGGCGCAGGACCGGCTTTTGCCCCAATGATCTTGCCGGCAAGCTCGTGCTCGATGTCGGCTGCGGAATGGGGAGGTTTGCCGAAGTCGCTACTCGCTGGGGCGCGCATGTGGTCGGTGTCGATCTTAGTCTGGCCGCGGAAGTAGCGGCACGCAACCTAGCGGACCGTTCCGCAACATTTTTCCAGGCCGATGTTTTCAATCTGCCTTTCGCACCCGAGAGCTTTGATTACATCTACAGCATCGGCGTGCTGCATCACACCCCGGATTGCGAGCGGGCGTTCAAGGTGTTGCCGGCGTTGCTCAAACCTGGCGGAAAAATCGCAATCTGGCTCTATAGCGGGTATAACCGCTGGTATAGAATGAGCGACCTGTATCGCAACGTAACCCGACGGATGCCGGCACGCTTACTTCACAAGCTCTGCTACGGGGTGATTCCGCTCTACGGCATCCACCAAGCGCTGAAAAAAATTCCGCTGGTTGGAAAACTCGCCAGTGGAGCTCTGGCCTATACCATTCCTATGCCGTTCAATCCCGACCCCCAATGGCGGGTGCTCGACACATTCGATTGGTACTCGCCATGGTATCAATCCAAGCACACCTACGAGGAAGTATTCCGTTGGTTTGAGAGTTGCGGACTTGTGGACCTGCGGGTAATCGAACAGCCGATCGCGGTACAAGGCCGCATGCCACCCACCAAAGCGGTTGTGCGAGAAAACGGCGCGAAAGAGGCTGAGCAGTGTGTGGCATAGCTGGCATCGTGGGTCGCGCGGATGAGGCGGTCGATGCCTCCGACGTTCGCCGCATGTGCCAAACTATCATTCACCGCGGCCCCGACGACGAAGGTACGTATGTGCAAGGCCCAGTCGGTCTGGGCATGCGGCGATTAAGCATTATCGACCTCTCCGGCGGACGTCAACCGATTCACAATGAAGATAAGAGCATCTGGATCGTTTTCAACGGGGAAATTTATAACTTTCCCGAATTGCGCCGAGATCTGGAGGCACGAGGACACCAGTTCTATACCCACACTGATACGGAAGTCATTGTCCATCTCTACGAAGAGATGGGCTCCGATTGCGTCAAGAAGCTGCGGGGAATGTTTGCTCTTGCGCTTTATGACGCGCGCTGCAATTTGCTGTTGTTGGCACGCGATCGGCTGGGTAAAAAACCGCTTCACTATGCGTTGTGCGACGGGCGCTTGCTCTTTGGTTCTGAAATCAAGGCGCTTCTAGCGGTGGCGCCGCACTTGGCCGATGTAAACCCTGAAGGCCTGCTGCAATATTTTTACTTCGGGTATATCCCCGATCCACTTACCGCTTTTCAGCGTATCCAGAAATTGGCGCCCGGATGCTTAATGGAGTATGCCGGGGGTGAAGTCAAGATCCGCAGGTACTGGGATATTGCAGGTTACGGCGACGCTTCGCCCGCATCCGAACAAGAGTGCCTGGAAAAGTTGGAACGTCAGCTTGCAGAAGCTGTGCGTATCCGCCTGATCAGTGATGTTCCTCTAGGTGCGCTCTTAAGCGGCGGAGTGGATTCCTCAATCGTGGTCGCTTTGATGGCGCGCGCGAGCGCTAGGCCTGTTAAGACGTTTTCTATTGGTTTTCGTTCCGAGCAGTTCAACGAAGCCGAACATGCGCGATTAGTGGCGCAGCGATTCGGCACCGACCATCATGAACTGGTGGTCGATCCAAATGTTGAAGAAACACTCGATTTCCTTTCCCGCATGCTGGAGGAACCGTTCGGCGATTCTTCGATGCTCCCGACCTATTACGTTTGCCGTATGGCGCGGCAACACGTCACTGTAGCACTATCGGGCGATGGCGGAGATGAGATGTTCGCCGGATACGATCGCTATACAGTAATGATGAATCGTCAGCAGCTTGATCGCGTGCCAGGTTGGATAGGCCGTCTCTACCGCAATCACGTGCACGACCTGATTCCACAGAAAATGTATGGACGAAATCTAGCATGGAACGCATCACTGCCTGCTCGTGATCGTTATCTAGACGCCATATCGCATCTTCCGGCGCTGCATCGCGAGCGGGGATTATTCACGCAAGAGTTTCTGGAAGCTGCCAGCCAGCTCCCTGCGCCGTTCGAGAAGTTCCAGCGCTACTATGATGATGCACCCGCCAGCGATTCACTGAGTCGCTTGCTGTATCTTGATACCAAGACTTATCTGACCGCTGACATTTTGGCCAAAGTGGACCGTATGAGCATGGCCACATCCCTGGAAGTGAGAGTGCCGATGCTCGACCATGAATTTGTGGAATTCGCAGCCAGCCTACCCATCGAATGGAAGTTCCGTAACGGCATACGCAAATACATTCTGAAAAAACTGGCGGAACGGCTGGGACTCCCTCCACAATTGCTCCACCGCCGGAAGCAGGGTTTTCAACTTCCACTCGCGGACTGGATGCGAAAGGAACTGAAGGAACAATTCCTGCATGTGCTGCTCGAACCGCGCACGCTGCAGCGCGGGTATTTCCGGCCTGATGCGGTTCGCGCTCTTGTTGACGAGCACCTGCGTGGCCGCCGCAACCGTTCCGGCATATTATGGCGCATGCTCATTCTGGAGTTCTGGCACCGCAATTTCCTTGAGACTTGTTCTGAAGCTTCCGAGCAACGGGAAATGCCGCTGAGCGAAACTGGTTCAGTTATCCAGAATGCTTCAATGGCTGAGATTTCTACGGTAGCCCGCGAGAGTGCATCATAGCTTCAGATACCAAGCCCATATATTAAGTGCGCAGTCCACGATCACAACCAATGCCATAGCTGGTACCAGAAATAAAGCTCCCGTGGTTGCCTTGGGCTGCTCAGGAACGACGCTCCTTTAACATGCTGCTGTCGGCCATGAGCGATTTGACTGTCCTGGATCTAATTCGGAAGAGGCAATTCGGGCTAGGAAGTTATGAGCTGCCTATACAAATCCAGCAGGGCGTGCAGATTCTTCTCGTCGGGACCTATCGTGTGGGGTTTTGTCACGAGGACGCCGGCCAACGCTTGCTGCGTAGTTTGGAAGATGGCGTCCAAATTCGATTTCGGTACTAAGTAAACGCCCCGGGGGCGCATTCCATTATCAGTCGCGACGACTGGCGTGCCAAGATGGAGCGCCTCACGCACGGATATCGCATCGCCATCGTATAAGGTCGTACGAAGCATGACGTCCGAAAGTGCGATAGCCCTGATTGTCGTAGAGTGCGGGAGATCACCGCAGAGGAGAATGTGATCAGCGTATGGTTGCATCTGGACGCTCTTGCGGAGGTGCCGCTCCAGACTCCCGGACCCGATAATCAAAAGCCCTGCAGCAGGAAACTCCTTCAAAATGCTTCCCAAGACTTCGATTTGTAAGCCTAAATCATATTCCGGCTCAAGCAATCCCACCGAGATGAGTATCGGCTTGCGTCTGCCGAAAAAAGTGCTCAGCGGCTCGGGTAGGCTGCTCAATTGCTCTTCATCAGAAAGAAATGCATGAGGATGAATAAGTTGCGCTCGATTCTCGGCCACTCCCAGCCTTTGTAAGAACTGCATGATTTCCGGATTCACTCCAATCACACGGTCAAAACGGCGCAACACAAATCCAGCGAATGAACCCGGACCGATAGATTTCCCCTCACGAGTAGAAGGATAGCCGCCGGAGTGGAATGTCAAAACGGACCTGCGGCTCGGTATGAGAGCGCAAACCAAGGCCAGCCGCAAAAGACGCTGAGTAAGCATCCCCCCAACGTGGAGGTGAATGATGTCATAGCGCAGTCGAAACAGTAACCAGAGAAGATCGAGAACGTTCTTCGGATAGTAGACCTCGTCAGCTTCGGCTTTCCGGTGACGAGTGATATTGATGACGGCGCATGGAATATTACGCTTTTGCAGAAAAGCGCGAATTGCAACGAGATTGCTTTGCACTCCACCGTGAGGGGGCGGATATGGGCCGAGCTGAAGCACCCTCATGAGGAATGCGGTGCCAAGATTGCATCTAAGGCAATCGTGCGGGGAGTCTGAGTCCGCGCGGAATCGAGCATGCTCAGGCAGGCAATGGTTGCTCGCGCTCCATCATTTACGGTAATGTCCGGCGACCTGGACTCATTAATGGCCGCAAAGAAGCTCTGCATTTGCGCAACGTAGCCCTTTTCTGCGAACCAGCTTGACGTCTTCCGGACAATCGAAGTTCGTATTGTGCTCCGTTTGAAATCTTCCGCCGTGATTCCCATACCACTAGCAAAAGCTTCCACGCGCTCACCGCCTGAGGTACGACTGCCCACGGTGCAATACGTGAGATTCCCGACGGAACCGTCCGCAAATCGAAAACTGCCAACGATATTGTTCTCTCCGATTGGATCCTTTTTCCCGATCGGGAAAGAGAACGCC
>Ga0066705_10000457_pt1 | contig 11447 bp, 8 predicted proteins | sample GraSoiAngelo_154_FD_66506 | JGI IMG/M metagenome (GOLD analysis project Ga0066705, IMG submission 66506) | Grasslands soil microbial communities from the Angelo Coastal Reserve, California, USA - 14_1009_13_20cm | ecosystem: Environmental > Terrestrial > Soil > Grasslands | place: USA... | reverse complement strand
GACCGGCGCGCCGGGATTGGCTACGCCGCGATTCAGCATGTCGGGAGGTGCGATCTGAACGGCGGAGTTGAACCGCCGGTAGAGCGCATTCACGTAATAGGTCATACCCTTCGCGTTGAACCAGCTCGCCGTGTATCGCAGTGGGTAGCCGTCCTTCTCCCTGATCCAGGCTTTGAACTGCAGGCCGAAGCGGTTGGCCAGCTGGAGGACCCAGGCGCGGGAACCGTCGATCGAAGCCTCACCCAGGACGGGTGCGTTTGAATCAGCCTGCCAGAGCGCCGGGTTGATGTCCGCGAACACCCCCCAGTAGGGATCGCCGCCGGTTATCGTCTGCCACTCACTGAACGTGTTCCCGCGCACGTAGATCGTCGAGCCGACCAGCACGAAATCGCCTCGCCCGTCGATGTCGGCTTCCCGTCCGACGGACCAGGCCGGGTCGTTCCACGGCTGAAGCTCCAGCGCCGGCCCCTTCGTCGTCAGGGCCCCATTGACGTGGTAAACCTGCGCCCCGATCTGACCCTGGACCCGAGGCGCCATCTCGGTGCCGGTGATCTGAAACTGCGCAGTCCGGATCGAGGAGGCCACTTGCGAGAGCACGCTGGTTGAGCTCGGCGCATCGCTTGCCGGCCACAGGGCCGGCTCGGGAAGGGGCTGACGGAACTCGGAGGGATCGACCTGTCCAAAGGCTGTGGCGTGATTGGCAGCCGGATTGACGCTGCAGCCGGCGGTCATCGATAAGCAGAGCATCGCCAGGGTCGCGAATGGGGTCCTCACGTGGAGGGCACAACGGCCGGCCGGCCCCTGCCTTGTGTGTGATGCAGGTGCCCGGCCTCAGGTTGACAAACGTGACCCAAGCCCTATCTTTGCCCCAAACGCGCTTAAGACTACGTCCAGCCCGGCGCGTCGGGCCTTGGGAGGAGGAGTCCGATGGGTGATTCGAGGGATCCAATGAAGTTTCGGCGCTCGGCGGGGGGCAACCTCGTGGTTCCCGGCACCGACATCGAGCTCCCGTTAGGGCTGGATCTGTCGCGGCGGGATGTGCTCAAGATCGCCGGATACGGAAGCGTTGCTGCATTCCTGGCTGCGTGCGGCGGCCCCACCACCACGACGTCCGGGTCGGTCACCGCGAAGGGCGGCAGCACCTCGCTCGGAAGCTACCTCTCCGACGCGGTGCCCAAGAAGGGAATGCAAGACGTGATCGACGCCTTCACGACCGCCAACGGAGGCACGAAAGTGACGGTTAACACCGTCGATCACGGTACTTTCCAGAACCAGATCAACTCCTACCTCCAGGGCACGCCCCAAGACGTCTTCACGTGGTTCTCCGGCCACCGGATGCGCTTTTTTGCCGACAAGGGATTGGCCGCGCCGATCGACGATGTTTGGAACGACGTCAAGTCGAACTTCACCGAAGGATTCGCCGGGTCCGTGAAGGGCAACGACAACCACGTCTACGCGATCCCAACGTCTTACTACCCCTGGGCCATCTTCTATCGCAAGGACGTGTTCAAAGCTCACAGCTACAACATCCCGACCAACTGGGACGACTTCAAAAAGCTGGCCGATCAGATGAAGAAGGACGGGCTGATCCCGATCGCATTCGCCGACAAGGACGGATGGCCCGCGATGGGCACCTTCGACATCCTCAACCTTCGACTGAACGGATACGACTTCCACACCGAGCTCTGCGTCGGCAAGCAGAAGTGGACCGACACACGAGTCGCGAACGTATTCAAGAAATGGAGCGAGCTCACCCCGTACTACTCCCCTGCCTTCGCCGGCCTGACCTGGCAGGAGGCAGCTCAGCAGCTGCTCCACAAGAAGGCGGGCATGTACCTTCTTGGCCTGTTCGTATCCGAACAGTTCGTGGCCAGCGGCAATCCGGACGATCTCGCCCAGCTCGATTTCTTCCCGTTCCCAGATGTCGGCAGCAATTACGACGCTGAGAAGGCCCTCGACGCGCCGATCGACGTGTTCATGATGGCCAAGCATTCGCCCACGCTCAGCGCCGATAAGGGCCAGGCAAAGGCGTTGCTGGAGTTCATGTCCAAGGGCTCGACTCAGATCACGTACTGGAAGGCATCGCCCGGCGCGATCCCAACCGCCAGCGACGCCGACCAGAGCCAGTACCCGGCGCTCACGAAGAAGGCGGCTCAGATAGTCAGCAGCGCCAAGAAGATCACGCAGTTCTTCGACCGCGACTCGCGACCCGACTTCTCAGGGCCCAACTCCATGCAAGGATTCCTGTTGAGCTACCTGGCCGACCCGAAGCAGGACACCTCCAGCCTGCAGGGCCACATGCAGAACTTCTGGGACTCGCTCTCTCCCGAGTAAAGACCGACATACGATCTGATTCGTGACCCGCATGACGAGCAGCACCCCCGCCCGGGAGGATTCCCCCCGGGCGGGGGATCTCGCAGGCTCGAGGCAAGGCCGCTATCACGTCCTGACGCGCTACGACCGACGCATCTTGATCTTGATGGTCGGCGTTCCTCTTCTTCTCGACGTGGCTCTCATCTGGTGGCCAACCCTGTCCTCGGTACTTCTTTCGTTCACCAACTGGGACGGAGTCGGCCCGGTAACCGCCCAGAATTTCATCGGCCTCAAGAACTATCAGTTCATGTTCACCGGCTACACGCTGTTCTGGCCCGCCTTCCTGCACAACGTCATCTGGCTCGCGTGGCTGGCCTTCATCGCCACCCCACTCGGCATGTTCTTCGCCGTCTTGCTCGACCGGGACCTCCGCGGCTCCCGCCTGTACCAGAGCGTGTTCTTCCTGCCCGTGGTGCTGTCGTTGGTCATCGTCGGGTTCATCTGGGAGCTCCAGTTCAGCCCGACGGAAGGTTTCATCAACAACGCGTTCGGCCTCGTGAAGTCGGGCAACATCATCGACTGGCTGGGGAATCCGCGAATCAACCTCTTCGCGATCCTGGTCGCCGCCAGCTGGCGCCACGTCGGCTACATCATGGTCATCTATCTGGCCGGCCTCAAGAGCGTCGATCCGACCCTCCGCGAAGCAGCCAAAGTCGACGGCGCCAACGAAATCCAGACCTTCTTCCGAGTCATCTTTCCCGTCATGGCGCCCATCAATGTGGTGATCGCCGTCATCACCGCGATCGAAGCACTCCGGGCCTTCGACATCGCTTTCATCATCAACCAGGGCAAGAACGGGCTCGAGCTGCTGTCGATTCTGATCACCAACAACAGCATCAGCGAGGCGAGCCTGGTCGGCTTCGGATCCGCGATCGCCGTCGTCCTTCTCTTGATCTCGTTGGGCCCGATCATCGTGTTCCTGTCGCGCGTCATGAGGACACAGTCGTGAGCGCGACGGCAACTGCCACTCGGACCCGTGCTCAATCCGCCGCATCTTCGCGGCGAACTCGTCCCGGCCGGTTGCTTCTTCACGGATTTCTGATCGCGATGGTGGTGGTCTGGCTCTTTCCCTTCTTCTGGGCCGTGTACTCGTCCCTGCGCCCGATCAGCGACACGATCCAGCACGGCTACCTGTCCTGGCCGAGCGGCGGCCTCAGCCTGGAGAACTACCAGACGGTGTGGAATCAGGCTGAACTTCCTTACTACTACTTGAACACTCTGGTCATCGCGGTGCCGGCGGTGGTGTTGACACTGCTGCTGGCGTCGATGGTGGCCTTCGCCTGCACGCAGTTCAGCTGGCGCTTCAACCTCGCCACCCTGATGATCTTCACCGCGGGCAACCTCCTTCCGCCGCAGGTGATCATCGTGCCGCTCTTCCGGATCTACCTGAACACACCAATCCCGATGCTGGGCTCGCTCGACATCGGCAAGTTCTCATTTCCCTTCTTCAGCGATAACACGCTGCTTTACGACCAGTACATCGGAATCATGCTCATCCACATCGTGTTCCAGGCCGGCTTCGCGACATTCGTTTTGAGCAATTACATGAAAACGATTTCGAAGGAGATCACCGAATCGGCAATCATGGATGGGGCCCACGTGCTCCGCATCTGGTGGAACATCGTGCTGCCGCTGTGCAGGCCAGCCCTCGCCGCGATGGCGACCCTCCTCTTCACGTTCGTCTACAACGATTTCTTCTGGGCTTTGATCCTGATCTCGACGGGCTCGAAACGGCCGATCACCAGCGCGCTGAACAATCTCCAGGGCGAATTCTTTGTGAACAACAACCTCATTGCAGCAGGCGCGATGCTGGTCGCGATCCCGCCGATCCTGGTCTACATATTCCTGCAGAAGCAGTTCATCGCCGGCCTTACGCTCGGCTCGACCAAGGGTTAAGCCACGCCCCACATCTTTTACGGCGGCGATTACAACCCTGAGCAATGGCCGGAGGAGATCTGGCCTGAGGACGTCCGGCTCATGCAGGAGGCAGGCGTCAACCTCGTGTCAGTGGGAATTTTCTCCTGGTCCCGGCTCGAGCCAACCGAAGGCAACTTTGCATTCGACTGGCTCGACCGTGTGCTCGACCTCTTGCATCGCGGTGGCATCGATGCCGACCTCGCCACCGCGACTGCGTCCCCGCCGCCGTGGCTCTCGCACCGCCATCCCGAGGTGCTGCCTGTGCTCGCTGACGGCGTGAAGCTATGGCCCGGCTCGCGCCAGCATTACTGCCCGAGCAGCCCCGTTTACCGCTCCGCGGCGGGCCGCCTGGTGGAAGCGCTGTCGACGCATTACGCGAACCACCCGGCGCTCAAGATGTGGCACATCGGCAACGAGTACGGATGCCACGTGCCGGCATGCTGGTGCGATGTGTCCGCCGAAGCGTTTCGCGGCTGGTTGCGCGACCGTTACAGCTCGATCGACGGACTGAACGAAGCCTGGGGGACCGATTTCTGGTCCCAGCGCTACTCCTCATGGGAAGAGATTCTTCCTCCCCGCCGCACGCCGACGTGGCCGAACCCGAGCCAGCAGCTCGACTTCATGCGCTTCTCCTCAGACGCTCTGCTCGAATGCTATGAGGTCGAGCGCGAGGTCTTGAAGAGAGCCACGCCGGAAGTTCCCGTGACGACGAACTTCATGGGCTTTTTCAAGCCGCTCGACTACTGGAAGTGGGCGGCGCGCGAGGACGTCGTGAGCCATGACTCATATCCCGACCCTGCCGACGAGCGATCAGGGATGCGTGCTGCCATGGCGGGCGACCTGATGCGGTCGCTCGGGCGAGGCCGGCCGTGGATCCTCATGGAGCAAACGACCAACCGCGTCAACTGGCGCGATGTAAACGTTGCAAAGGCCCCCGGTCAGATGCGCCTATGGAGCTTCCAGGCGGTCGCGCGCGGGGCTGACGGAGTCATGTTCTTCCAGTGGAGGCAGGCGCGAGCAGGCGCCGAAAAGCACCACAGCGCGATGGTTCCGCACGGACCCGTCGAGATGTCGCCGACCTGGAAAGAAGCGGTCACGCTCGGCCGGGAGCTTGCGGGGCTCGAGACCGTGTGCGGTTCACGCTCCACGGCCGAGGTTGCCGTCCTTTTCGACTGGGAGTCGTGGTGGGCGCTCGAACTGCCCTCCAAACCCTCGAATCGAGTCCGCCAGATGGACCAGGTCGAGGCCCACTACCGAGCGCTTTTCGAGGCCAACGTCCTGGTTGACTTCGCCCATCCCGGCGACGACCTGTCTGGTTATCGGCTGTTGCTCGTTCCCAACCTATACCTCGTCGGCGACGAGGCGGCGGCGGCGGTGGTGCGTGCCGTCGAGTCTGGGGCGACCCTGGTCATATCTTTTTTCAGCGGCATCGTCGATCCGGCTGAGCACGTCCGCCTGGGCGGCTATCCACAACCGTTTCGGTCGCTGCTCGGCCTCGATGTCGTCGATTTCCATCCGCTGAGCGACGGAGAGGATGTCGCCCTTCAGTTCGCCGATGGAGCCAAGGGTCGCGGTGAGATCTGGAGCGAGGATATCCATCTGAGCGGGGCGGAGGTCCTCGCGACGTTCTCCGGCTCGCACCTCGACGGCCGGCCGGCGGTCACCAGGCATCGCGCCGGCGATGGAACCGCCATCTACCTGGCCACCCAGCCCGACCCCAAGACGATGGCCCGGCTTCTCGAGATGGCCTGTGCCTCCGCGAGCATCCAAGCTTCAGCCGACGCGCCCGACGGCGTGGAGGCGGTGCGGCGCACGGGCGGCGGGAAATCGTTCCTCTTTCTGCTCAACCATCGCGAGGCCGCCGTGGACGTCCCCATCAGCACGGCGGGGGTGAACCTGGTCGACGGAAGCTCCGTTCATCCGGGCCTGGTGCACCTGGGATCGCGCGGCGTCGCGGTGATACGGGAGGGCTGGTAGAGGCGGCCAGGTGGCTTAGCTAAAAGCCGGCATGCTCTCGCGCTCGGCCTCCCACATCTCGTCGAACAGCCTTGCGATCTCGTCCAGCGAACAAACGGCGGCGGTCAAGGGATCAAGCATCAAGGCGTATCTGGCTTTGTCCTGGCTCCGTTCGAGCAGCGCCTCGACCACCAGCTCGTGGACCGCCATGTGGGTTCGGTTGAGGCCGGCGAGCTGTTCTGGCAGCGGGCCGAAGTGTTGGGCGTGAATGCCCTTGTCATCCACCCGGCAGGCGACTTCGACGCACCCGTCGGGTAGGTTGTCGATCGATCCGCGGTTCAGCACATTTCCGTAGATTGTCGCCGCCCGGCCGCACTCCAGAGCTTCGATGATGTCGGCGCCGTATTCGAGGCTGCGCTCGACCGGGATCGGCCTGTCGCCTTGCAGCATGGCTTCGATCTGTTCGTCGTTTTCGCGCCTCCAGCGCGGCCAGTTGTTGGCGTAAAAGCCGCTTTCGCCGAGGTAGCCGGGCCGCGTGTATTTATCGATCAGGTCCGGCCGCTTGCGGAAGTAGGGCACGTACTCGGAAAAGTGGCCGCTCGACTCGGTCACGAACGCGCCGAGGTGGAGCATGACCTCAAAGCGGACGGGGTCTTTCTCATACACGTCCGGATCACGAGCGCGCTCCCTCAGGAGCGGGTACAGGTCGACACCGGCACGCTCGAGCTTGGTGAACCAGGCGTTGTGATTGATCCCCGCGCAATCCCACTGCATCTCGCCGTACGGGATGCCGACGTATCCGGCCAGCTGCCGCGATGTCCCTTGAACGCTGTGGCAGAGTCCGACCACGGAAAGCTCAGTGCTGCGCTGGGCCGCAAGAGTCAGGATCGACATCGGGTTGGTGTAGTTCAAGACGACCGCGCCCGGCGCGACGCGCTGCACGTCGCCGACTATTTCAAGCCAGGCCGGTCCGGTCCGGAGCGCCTTGAAGATCCCGCCCGGGCCGATGGTGTCGCCGATGCATTGATCGATGCCATAGCGCATCGGGATGTCGTAATCGAAGCGAACGTTCTTCAGCCCGGCGACCTCGATCGAGTTGATGACGTAATCAGCTCCTTTCAGCACGTCGAGCCGATCGACTGACGCTTCAACCATCCACCGTTTGCCGGACAGCTCGACCAGGCGCTCGGCGATCCGCTTTGCCAGGCTGAGCCTTCCGGCGTCGATGTCGACCAGGGCGAATACCCCGTCGTCGAGACCTTCGATGGCGAGGATGTCAGTCATCAGCTGTCGAGCAAACACGGCGCTTCCCGCGCCGACGAAAGTGACCTTGGGCATCGCTAAATTTGAACAGGTCGTCTAGGCGACGCGCACCAGGGCGTCCGCGACGACCCTGGCGAGCGCGTCCACGAATTCGGGGCGCGCGTTGAATGATTTCGTCCGCCTGATCCGGATGCCTCTTTCACGCGCGAAAGCCTGGGCTTCGACGTCGAGGTCATAGAGGATCTCGAGGTGGTCCGCGACGAAGCCGATCGGACAGACAAGCGCGTCTTTCGCTCCCGACCGCTCGATCGCCTCGAGCAGGTCCGGGCCGAGCCATGGCTCTCCGGTATGACTCGCCGACTGGAAGGCGAACTCCCAGTCCGGCAGGTCCATGCCCGACGCGACGAGGCGGCAGCTCTCGAGCAGCTGGTCGCGATAGGGGTCGCCTTCCTCGAGGATTCGCGCCGGAAGGCTGTGCGCAGTGAAGAACAGCCGCTCCGGACGCGATGCCGATAATGCCTCGCGCAGCAGGCCCTGCACGGCGCCGATAAAGGCGGGATGGTCATGGAAACCCGGCACGAAGACGAGTTCGCCGTCCCACGCCTCTCGCAGCGAGCGCTGGTAGCTGCCGAGGCTCATGCGCGCGTAGTGCGGGGCGAGCGGCAATCCAACGAGCCGTTCGATGCCCTTGCGCCGCGCTCCGGCCGCCCCGTCGGCGATGAAAGGCGACGCATGCTTCATCCCGACGAATGTGGGCAGCCCAGCTCGCTCGGAAAGAGCCGCCGCCTGGGCTTGGGTGATCTCCGTCAGAGGCGATCCGCCGATTGCCCGGTACCGCTGGGTCAGCTCTTCGAGCGCTTCGTGGGACGGCGGCCGGCCGCCGCGGATGTGCGTGAAGTAGGTGGCTATGTCCGCCTCTGACGGTGGGCTGCCGTACGCCATGCAAAGGATGCCGGTCGAGGGCTCATGCGACATTGGCCGGCACCCAGGAATGAACAGTCTCGACGAGCAGCTGGAGGTTCGCAACCGTCGTATCAGGAAGCACCCCGTGTCCGAGATTGAAGATGTGGCCCGCGCGGCCTCCCGCCCGCCGCAGCACATCGCGCGCCCGCTCGCGGACGAGCTCGGGTGGTCCCAGCAGGACCGCGGGGTCCAGGTTGCCCTGGACGGCCCGGGTGTGGCCGACCCGCCGCCAGCCCTCGTCCAGCGGCACCCTCCAGTCCAGCGAGACGACGTCGGGTCCGGATTGCGCGATCTGTTCCAGCAATCCGGCGGTGTCGGTGCCGAAATGAATCCGAGGCACGGCCAGTGGAGCGAGCGCCTCAAAGATCGCGCGCGTGTGCTTGACGACGCGCGACTCGTAGTCCTCCAGCGCCAGAGCTCCGACCCAGGAGTCGAAAACCTGCACCGCCTGCACGCCGGCGGCCACCTGCGCTCGGAGATACCCGGCCATGGTCCTGGCGAGCTTGTCCAGCAAGAGCTCGAACGCCTCCGGCTCGGTGAACATGAAGGTCTTGACCTTGGCGAAGTCTCGCGACGGGCGTCCTTCGATCAGGTAGCTGGCCAGCGTGAACGGGGCGCCAGAAAAACCGATGACCGGCACGGGAGATGCCTCTACGACATGCCGGATCGCAGTGAGGACCTGCGGTGCGGCCTCTTCCCCATCCGGCACGCGCAGCCGCTCCACATCGGCCGGGGTCGTGATGGGGTGAGCGATCACCGGCCCGACGTTTTCGACCAGCTCGAACTCCACCCCCATGCCCCCCAGCGGCAACATGATGTCGGCGAACATCACCGCGGCGTCGACGCCCAACCGGCGCACCGGCTGGAGCGTCACCTCGGCACATAGCTCGGGTTGGGCGACGATGTCAGCCAGCGTCCATCGCTCGCGCAGCTTGCGGTACTCGGGCAGCGAACGGCCCGCCTGGCGCATCAGCCAGATCGGCGTCACATCGACGGGTTGACGGCGCGCCGCGCTGAGAAAGCGGCTCATCCCCGAGCCGCCACCAGCGTGGCATCGATCACCGAGCTGTCGTGCGCGGCGGACACGAACCACGCCTCGAACTGCGATGGCGGCAGGACGACACCCGCGTCCAGCATCGAATGGAAGAAGCGCGCGAAGCCTCTCGTGTCCGACGCTTTCGCTTCGCTGAAATTCCGAGGCTGTTGTTCGCGGAAGAACAGGGTCAGGAGCGACCCCACGCGCGCGACACACGCGCCGTCCACCCGAAGGCCCGCCTCCAGGCGTGCTGACTGTTCATCGATCTTCACGTAGGCATCCGGAGTCAGCTGCGCCAGGGTGGCCTCCCCCGCCGCCATCACAATCGGATGGCCCGACAGCGTGCCCGCCTGGTACACGGGGCCCGATGGGGCGACCAGGTCCATGAGCTGGGCTCGTCCCCCATAGGCACCCACTGGCAGCCCTCCGCCGATGATCTTGCCCAGAACGGTGAGGTCCGGCCGCACGCCGTAGAGCTCTTGCGCTCCGCCCGGCGCCACGCGAAAACCGGTGATCACCTCGTCGAAGATCAGCAGCGCACCGGCTCGGGTGGTCAACTCGCGCAGCCCGGCGAGAAATCCAGCAAGCGGCGCCACCACTCCCATGTTGGCCGCGACGGGCTCGACGATGACGGCCGCAACCTGGCGCGGATGCGATTGGAGGAGCGCCTCGACCGAGGCCAGGTCGTTGTAGGTCGCGACCAGGGTCTGCGCCGCCACCGAACGGGTCACGCCGGCGCTATCCGGAACCGAGAGCGTGGCCGCGCCGGAACCGGCCGCAACCAGTAGCGAGTCGGCGTGGCCATGGTATGCGCCGTCGAACTTGACGATGAGCTCGCGGCCGGTGGCCGCCCGGGCGACGCGCAGCGCGCTCATCGCCGCCTCCGTTCCGCTGTTCACGAACCTCACCCTCTCGACCGAAGGCATTCGGGCGCGAATCATCTCGGCCAGGCGGACCTCGCCGGGGCCTGTGACGCCGAACGGGCCGCCCAGGGCAGCCGCGGTCGCGATCGCTTCGGCCACAGCGTGGTTCGCGTGACCGAGCAGAAGGGGGCCGAACGCGCCGACGTAGTCGACGTACCGCCGGCCTGCCTCGTCCCAGACGAACGGCCCCTTGCCGCGCAGAAGGAGAGGCGGCTCGCCGCCCACCGCCTGGTAGGCCCGGACCGGGCTGTTCACCCCGCCGGGAAAAAGCCTGGCCGCGCGGTCGCGCCAGTCAAGGCTTGCGGCGACGGTCACTCGGCGCCCAGCAGCCGGGTTATCTCGTCGATCGGGCGGTGGATCCCAGTCAGGATTGGAGTGTCGCGAATCGTCGACCGGCGGCTTTCGGTGCCTCGCAGGTCGCGCACGAGCTGGCCGAACGCCGGCAGGTCATCTGTTTCGTACGCGACCAGGAAATCCATGTCATCGACGCCGAACGAGTAAGCCAGCAGCTGGCGCACCTGCTGATAGCGGTGCCCGACCTTCATGTGCTCGTTCATCACCTTCTGGCGCTCCTCTTGCGTCAGCAAGTACCAATCGGTGCTTTTGGTGAATGGATAGACGACCAGGTAGGCCGAGCGCTCGCCGCTGAACAGCGATTGCTCCTGCGGCGTCGGGCGCTTGACGTATTGCGACGGCTTGATGATCCCCAGCATGCTGTGGCGCGCCGTCATCCATGCGCCCATGCCCGACCGCAACGCCCGGGCGCTCTTTTGCTCGAGCGCATCCAGGGATGGAGCGAGGCTCCAGAACAGCATGTCCACGCCGGCCTTGAGCCCGATCATCGAGTAGGTGAACGTGGTGACCTCCGACTCTGCGGTCACGGCGGCGCACAGCTCCTCCGCCGAGCGACAGCGCTCATCGCGAGACTGCCGCCGCCATCCCGGGTCCAGCCCCAGGGCCAGCGCATGCACGTAGAGGCTTTCCGTCATGTCTTGGACGGGGATTCCACCGGCCCC
>Ga0066705_10000456_pt1 | contig 11450 bp, 10 predicted proteins | sample GraSoiAngelo_154_FD_66506 | JGI IMG/M metagenome (GOLD analysis project Ga0066705, IMG submission 66506) | Grasslands soil microbial communities from the Angelo Coastal Reserve, California, USA - 14_1009_13_20cm | ecosystem: Environmental > Terrestrial > Soil > Grasslands | place: USA... | reverse complement strand
GGCCAGACCTTGCACATCAATGGCGGTATGGTCATGGTATGAAGCGGTCGAACCGCTCCCCGGAGCAGCCGTTTTGCAGTGCCGGGGAAACATGCTATGTGACCGGACCGTGACTCTGACGTCGACGCGGTCCCTAAATGCCGATCCGGGGGAGGGCGGCGCCCGTCATGGCCGACAGCGCCTGGGCGTTTGGTGCGTAAACGATTTCCAGCAAGCCACTGAGGATAAGAACGGATGAGTGACGTCGCTGATCGGGTCAAGAAGATCGTCGTCGAGCATCTGGGCGTCGACGAATCGAAGGTGACCGAAAACGCCAGCTTCATCGACGATCTGGGCGCCGACAGCCTCGACACCGTCGAGCTGGTGATGGCTTTCGAGGAGGAGTTCGGGTGCGAGATTCCGGATGACGCGGCCGAGAAGATCGTGACGGTGAAGGATGCGGTCAGCTTCATCGAAACGCACAGCTGAGCCGCCCCTGCCGAACTTCCTCACCCCAGGCCGCGTGCCGCCGGCATTCCCGCCTCGCGCGGGTGGCGAGTAGATATGCGACGCGTTGTGGTGACCGGTATGGGGCTGGTGACCCCCCTCGGGGTCGGCCTCGAACGGAACTGGAGCAGTTTGGTCGAGGGGGTATCGGGCGTCCAAGCGATTCAGTCGTTTGACGTTTCCGACCTGCCGGTCAAGATCGCCGGACAGGTGCCGCGCGGCGAGACGGCCGCGGGTCTCTTTAACAGCGACGATTGGGTGCCGCCCAAGGATCAGCGCAAAATGGACGGGTTCATCGTCTTTGCGCTCGCCGCAGCCGCCCAAGCGGTCGAAGACGCCGGCTGGACGCCACAAGCCGAGGAGGCCCGCGAGCGCACCGGCGTGATGATCGGCTCCGGCATCGGCGGGCTGCCCGGAATAACCGATGGTGCATTGACCTTGCACGAACGCGGTCCGCGCCGTCTTACGCCGTTTTTCATCCCGGCCAATCTGATCAACCTCGCCTCGGGCCATGTCTCGATCCGCTACGGCTTCACCGGACCCAACCACGCCGTGGTGACCGCTTGCTCGAGCGGGGCGCATGCGATCGGCGACGCGGCGCGCCTGATCATGCTCGATGACGCCGACGTCATGGTTTGCGGCGGGACGGAGGCGGCGATCTGCCGCCTCGGTCTCGCCGGCTTTGCGTCGGCGCGCGCGCTGTCCACCGGGTTCAACCACGACCCGCCGCGGGCATCGCGTCCGTGGGACCGAGAACGCGACGGTTTCGTCATGGGCGAGGGCGCCGGAATCCTCATCCTCGAAGAGTATGAGCACGCCAGGCGGAGGGGGGCGAAGATCTACGCCGAGGTGATCGGCTACGGCATGTCCGGCGACGCATTTCATCTGACCGCTCCAGCGGAGGACGGCAACGGCGCGTTCCGGTCGATGCGCAACGCCTTGCGGCGCGCGGGCATCGCCCCGGACAAGATCGACTACATCAATGCGCACGGCACATCGACCCCGCTGGGCGACGAGATCGAGCTCGGTGCCGTGAAGCGGCTGTTCGGCAGCCATGCCTATGAGCTGTCGATGTCGTCGACAAAATCGGCGATCGGACACCTGCTCGGAGCTGCCGGCAGCGTCGAGGCGATCTTCTCCATCCTGGCGATCCGTTATGGGGTTGTCCCCCCAACCCTCAATCTCGACAATCCCTCTCCGTCCTGCGATATCGACCTGGTGCCCAAACGAGCCAAGGAGCGCAAGGTGAACTACGCGCTCTCTAATTCCTTCGGCTTCGGCGGGACCAATGCCTCGCTGATCTTTGTCGGGCCGCCCTGAAAGCTCGACGCGCGCCATCGCCGCAATGGGGCGCGAGTGATGCGCGGCTTTTTTCGCCTCTTGGCATGGTCAGCCGTCACCGTGTCGCTCGTCCTCCTCGTCCTGGGCGGCGCCGGCTATTGGCTCTACCGCGACGTCGCCGCGCCCGGCCCGCTGACGGAGCCACGCACGATCGTGATCCCGCCGCGTACCGGCCTCTCCGATATCGCCTCCCTGTTGGCGGAGCAGGGCGTCATCCGGCACCGGCGCTCCTTTGAGCTGGGCGCGACCCTGTCCGGCCGCAGCTCCGCGCTGCTGGCCGGCGAATACGAGTTTCCGGCCGGAACGAGCGCGCTTCACGCGATGGAGATCATTGCCAGCGGCAGGACGGTCAAGCACCGGCTCACCATTCCGGAAGGCCTGACCAGCGTGGAAATCTTGGCGCTGGTGCAAGCAGCGCCTGCGCTCGACGGGGATCCTGGCCCGCCGCCTGCCGACGGCGAGCTGCTGCCGGAGACCTATCTTTACGAGTATGGCGACCGCCGAAAGGATATCATCGATCGCATGCAGCGGGCGATGGCGCGCGCACTCGCCGAGGTCTGGACCGAGCGTCGGCCCGACTTGCCGTTCACGACACCGCGGGAGGCGTTGATCCTCGCCTCGTTGATTGAAAAGGAAGCTTCGCGGGAGGATGAGCAGGCCCGTATCGCGGCAGTATTCGTGAACCGGCTGCGCTTGGGAATGCGACTGCAATCGGACCCTTCGGTGATCTATGCCTTGAGCGATCGGGGCTCGAAAAGGTTCGATCGCCGGCTGACCCACACCGATCTGGCGGTTCTTTCGCCCTACAACACCTATGTGACGAAAGGGCTGCCGCCCGGCCCGATCGACAATCCCGGGATATCCGCGCTGCGCGCCGCCGCACGGCCGGCCTTCACCGACGAACTTTACTTCGTCGCCGACGGAGGGGGCGGCCATGTCTTTGCCGCGACGCTCGCCGAACACCGCCGAAACGTCTCGCAATACCACCACAGCGCCGCGGCCGAACCGGAGCGCGACGTACCGGTTCACGCAATCCCAGACGAAAAACCGGGTTCGCCCGTCCGCTAACGGCGTATAACCAAACTCCAACCAGCGCCAAGCCGGGAGAAGATTGAGCTGTGGCAACGACCCTCACCCGCCTCGCTATGCTCGGGTGAGGGAGGCGCCGCCTTCGAGCAAGGTGCGGCCATTTTCTTGGGAGCGGTGGATTTGAGTATTGCCAGCATGACCGGGTTTGCGCGGGCGCAGGGCGACGAGCTCGGCATCAGCTGGGTTTGGGAGATCAAGAGCGTCAACGGCAAGTCACTCGATGTGCGGCTTCGGCTAGCGCCGGGTTTCGACGCGCTGGAGCCTCAGCTTCGCGCGCTGCTGGCGCAGCGTTTCCGTCGAGGTAATTTTGCCGCCACCCTGACCGTGACCCGTACTCAGCCCCCGGTAGTGCGGGTCAATCGCGAGACACTGGCCCAGCTCGTCGCGCTGATGAACGAGGTGGCGGGAGAGATCGAGGCGGCGCCGCCGCGCATCGACGGGCTGCTGGCTTTGCGCGGCGTGGTGGAAACGGTCGAAGACGAGCCGGATGCCGTGCTCGAGGAACGTCGCCATCTCGTTCTCGACAGTTGGGCGAAAGCGCTCGATGCGTTGGCCGACGCCAGGGCGGAGGAAGGCGCTCGTCTCGCCGCCGTGCTGCACAGCCAGCTCACGGAAATGGCGGCGTTGATTGAGGCGGCGACGGGTTGCGCGGCGGCTCAGCCGGCGGCGATTCGCGACAGGCTGCAGACGATGTTGGCGAATGTGGCCGATCTCGCCCCCGGCATGCCCGAGGAGCGGGTCGCGCAGGAAATGGCGCTGCTCATCGCTCGCTCGGATATCCGCGAGGAGCTGGAGCGGTTGCGGGCGCATCTCGAGCAGGCGGCCGACCTGCTGCGGCAGGACGAGGCGGTCGGACGCCGTCTCGATTTCCTCTGTCAGGAGTTGAACCGCGAAGCCAATACATTGTGCTCGAAATCAGCCGATATCGAGCTGACGCGAGTGGGGCTTTCGTTGAAAGCGGCGGTCGAGCAGTTCCGCGAGCAGGTGCAGAACATCGAATGAGCCCGCCAGTAATCAAAAGACGCGGGTTCTTGCTGATCCTTTCGTCGCCTTCGGGGGCGGGAAAGACGACGATCACCCGCCGGCTCGTCGCCGGTGACCCTGACCTCGCCTTGTCGGTCTCAGTGACGACCCGTCCGCCGCGGGACGGCGAAATAGAAGGGCGAGACTACTATTTCATCGATCGGCAGCGCTTCGACGAGATGCTCGCCCAGCGGGAACTCTTGGAGCACGCCACGGTCTTCGGAAACTGCTACGGCACGCCGCGCGGTCCCGTCGAGGCGGCGCTCTCCGCCGGGCGCGATGTCGTCGGAGACGTCGACTGGCAAGGCACCCAGCAACTTGCGAAAAGCGTTCCGCATGATCTCGTCTCCGTCTTCGTGCTGCCGCCGAGCCTTGCCGCGCTGGAGGCGCGGCTGAGCGCCCGCGCCCAGGATAGCGCAGCCGTGGTCGCCTCGCGGATGGCCAAATCGGCCGAGGAGATGAGCCACTGGCCGGAATACGATTACGTGATCGTCAACCGCGACGTCGAGAAGAGCGTCGCGGATGTCCGCGCCATCCTCACGGCGGAACGGCTGCGCCGTGTTCGTCAGACCGGCCTCGCCGAATTCGTCGACGGCTTGCGCGTGGACTGACAAGGCGCTCCACTGGGGGCGACCCGTCGTGTCAGGTCCGGTCAGTCGCGTGATTTTCCGCTGTCGAGATCGAGGCCAGGCAGGACTTGGGTGCCCTCTATCTGCACCGCCATGAGCTTGTTCGGATCGACACCCAACGCCTCCAGAATGGTCGGGGCGACCTGCGTGGTCTCCACCGGGCTATACACCGTTGCGGGCGACATCGACGGATTGGACGATCAACCCGGGCCCGGCTATCCGTCCCCGACGAGCCGCGCGATCGCGCAGAACTCGGCGACGGTGAGCTCTTCGGCGCGCGCCGTCGGCACGATCCCGGCGCGCTCGAGGACCGGCTCGACGGGGATGCCGAGCGTCTTGAGGCTGGTCCGCAGCATCTTACGGCGTTGGCCGAACGCGGCGGCGGTGACGCGCTCGAGGGCGGGCTGGTCGGCAAGGGCGAGCGGTTTGGGGCGTGGAACGATGCGGACGAGGCTCGAGGTCACCTTGGGAGGCGGCACGAAGGCGCGCGGCGGGATATCGAACAGAATTTGCGGCTCGGTCAGCCACTGAACCAGAACCGAGAGCCGTCCGTAGGATTTGCTGCGCGGCGCCGCCGTCAGGCGTTCGGCAACCTCGCGCTGGAACATCAACGTCAGGCTCTCGTATTCGCCGATCCGATCAAGCCAGCCGGTGAGCAGCGGGGTGGCGATATTGTAAGGCAGGTTGGCGACGATCTTGCGGGGCGCATTTGACAGTGCGACCGGGTCGAGCCTCAGCGCGTCCCCGGCGACCAGCTCGAGGCGGCCTGGATGAGCCGCGGCAATCTCGCCAAGGGCGGCGAGACAGCGCTCGTCGCGCTCGATCGCCACGATACGGCGCGCCCCGGCGGCGAGCAGGGCCCGCGTCAACGTCCCCGGACCGGGTCCGATCTCGATGATCGTCGCATGCGCGAGCGGCCCCGCGGCGCGGGCGATCCGGCCGGTCAGATTGAGATCGAGGAGAAAATTCTGGCCGAGGCTCTTGCGTGCAACGATGCCGTGCCGAGCGATCACCTCGCGCAGCGGCGGCAAGGAGGGAGGAAGTGGATCGCCCTTCAGCTGCCACCCGAGCGCCTGGCAGCCATTTCGGCGGCCAGCCGCAGCGCGGCGATCAGGCTATCGGGCCGCGCGGTGCCGCGGCCGGCGATTGCCAGCGCCGTTCCGTGATCGGGCGACGTCCGCACAAAGGGCAGACCCAAGGTCACGTTGACTCCGCGATGGAAGTCGATCGTCTTGATCGGGATCAGCGCCTGGTCGTGATACATGCACAGCGCCGCGTCATAGGCGCTACGCGCCTCGGCGTGAAACATCGTGTCGGGCGGTAACGGGCCGCGCACATCTATCCCGGCGGCATGCAATTCAGCCACAGCCGGCTCGATGATCTCGATCTCCTCGCGGCCGAGGCTGCCGGCCTCCCCGGCGTGCGGATTGAGCCCGGCGACCGCGAGGACCGGAGAGCCGGCACCAAAATCGCGGCGCAGCGCCGCGTCCGTGATACGTCCCGCGTGGACGATAGCGGCCGAGGACAGGGCTTCAATCGCCCGGCGCAATGCGAGATGTATCGTAACCGGGACGACCCGCAACCCCGGGCACACCAGCATCATGACCGGAGCCGCACCGGCCCCCGCGAGCTCGGCGAGGTACTCGGTGTGTCCAGGATGGTGAAAGCCGGCTCGATAGAGGCTGTCCTTGTGGATCGGGTTGGTGACCACCGCCGCGGCGCGCCCATTGCGCACGTCGCGGACGGCGGTTTGGATCGCGCCGAGGATCGCGGGCGCATCGCCGGGGTCTGGGCGGCCCGGTTGGGCACGAACGGTCATGTCGATCGGTACGACCGGAAGTGCGTCCCCAAAGACCAACGGCGCGCGCTCGGGCGCGTCGATCGGCCGGATCGATGCCGGCCAGTCGAGCCGCCGAGCCAGCGCCGCGAGCCGATCGGGATCGTCGATCAGATAGAAGGGGGGAAGGTCGTCGCGAAAGTCGAGCCAAGCCTTGAGGGCGATATCACCGCCGATGCCGGCGGGCTCGCCCATCGTCAAGGCGAGTGGCAGCGTCGCGCTCATACCCTGACATCGACAAAGGCGGTACGCCGCAGATCGCGCATGTAGCGCCGCGCCAAGGTCTCGAGGCGCTGGCGCATCAGGGTTTCGGCGATTTCGTCGCGCGTCGGCACGGTCGGGGCGCTGGGGGCCGCCTTCTCGCACATCATGATCACCCCGACCCCGTTTTTTTGCGCGATCGGGGGCGAGGTCTGCCCGACCTCCAGCCCGAGCACGATATTGCGCATGGCGGGGGTTACCTGGTCGACGCGCAGCCGACCCTCGCTGGACAGCTGCGCCGAGCCCTTTTCCTTACCGATCTTCAGCAGCTCTTCGCAACTCTTGGCGGCGGTCCTAGCGCCCTGCGCCTCGACAATCGCCGCGCGGCGCATCTGCTCCGTAGCCTGAGGCGGCAAAGGAAAGACGATCTGGACCAGGTGCACGAGGCTGTCTTCCGGGCCGGCCGACCGGCCCGAGCGGCGATCAAGGACGAGCACTAAATAGTAGCCCGCCCCAGCGCGGATCGGCGGCGACAATTCCCCCGGCCGCATCTGGGCTACTGCTTTGCCGAGTTCGGGGCTCAGCTGCTCGGGACGTACCCAGCCGATGTCGCCGCCGACAGCAGCCGTCGCGGATTGCGAGAATTGCTGAGCCACCGCGGAGAACCGCGCGCCCTGCTTCATCTGCTCGGTGAGCCGCTCGGCGAGCCGCCGCACTTCATCCTCCTGCTGGGGGTTGTCGACAGCGAGAAAGATCTCGGCTACGCGGCTCTGCGGTTCGTTCGCGGTTTCCTTTGCGCGCTTTAGCGCGTAGTCGATCTCCTCGTCGGACACGACATTGGTCTGCGACACCAGTCGCCGCACCAACTTTGTCCAAACGATCGACGCGGTCAGCTGATCGACCAAGGCGCTGCGCTCGATGCCGTGCGACTTCAGGACTTGGTCGAGCTGCCCGGCCTGCATGTTGTTCTGTTTTTCGATCTGCGCGAGGGCTTTGTTGATCTCCTCGTCGGTAGCCGTGACGTTTTGCCGTTTGGCTTCCTGCATTTGCAGTTTCTCGTCGACGATCGTGCGCAGCACCTGGGCGGCGACGCGCTGCCGTGTTTCGGGCGAGTCGGTCAGGTTTGACGACAGCATCACCATTCTGAGGCGCGAGGTGAGGTCACCGACCGAGATCACCTCGTCGTTGACGACCGCGGCGATCCGGGTCTCGGTTACCCGACCGTCCGGCGACGGCGCCGATGGGCGCTGGGTGACCGGTGGGGCCGGTGGCGATCCCGAGCCGGGGAGCGCCCGTGCAGCGCTCGCCGGACCGGAGAAACAGGTCAATCCCGCCAGTCCTATGCCCAGTCCTATGCAAAGCCAACGGAGTATCGCCATCGGTCTGAACCTAACCCCCTGCGTACGCCCTTGAGAGTTTATACCCAGTGCACAACTGTGTCCCCGATGAGTGTGTGCCGATGGAGCGAGGACCCTTCACAGGGCACCGCCGGAGACGGTCGCGACCGTGCCGCCAATCTCGCCGAGGTTCTTGAACACGACGCTGAACAGCACGGAATACCCGGGCGTCACGTCGCCGCTGCGGATTCCCGATTGGGTCACCGCGCCAATAAACGCCATGCATTCGTCCTGATAGATGGCAGACAACGATCCGTAAAGACTGGCGCTCGACGCCTGCGGCGACGGCACATTGTTGACGAGGGCGGTGCTGTTGGTGAGGCTGATCGTTTCGGAAGCCTGCATTGACCAGTAACGGGTGAGCTTTGCGGTGACACTAAACGAGAGTTGCTCGCGTTTTCCATAAACAACATTCTGGCCCGAGGTTGGAATCGTTACCACGTCGCTTTGCAGTTGCGCCGGAAGATAAACAAAATTGCCGGAGACCCGCAAACTCTGCGGGCCGACACTGAGGCCAAGCTGCTGGTTGCGATTGGTCAGAGGATTGGCGTCGAACCGGAACCGATAAATCAGATCCAGATAGGAGTTGGGGGACAGCACCATCCGCCCCACCACGTCCGAGAGCCTTTTTTCAGCCCCTGAACCGGGCGGCAGAAAAGGGTTGGGCTGTGCGCGGTAACTCTGGCCGATCAGCAAGCGGTAGCTGCCGCCCTCCTTTTCGTAGAGCCCGAGCTTGGTTCCGTAATCGACGCGCTGACCGGTGTCGAGAATGTCGTAGCCCGCCAAGCGATCACGCCGGAACAAATCGGTATCGGTGAGTTCGAATGAAAGGCTGTCCTCGTCCGGAATGTTCCGCCGGTTGCCGCTGCTGGGCGCCGCAAAACCGCCGACGATCGGCTCGATCAGCTCCGTCGTGGTCTCGCCCCTGTGAATCAGCGGATAACTCCATACCAGACCGACTTGCGGGAAGGCCCGGCCAGTTACGAAACTGGTCGGCGTCGGCGCCAATGCCGGTTGCCCGTTCGCCGGAAAGAACGCCGACGGCAGTTCGGGGTTCGAGACGGCGCTCAGATTGCCGATCGAATATCCGTCGCCGCGGACGCCCGCCGAAAAGTTATATTGGCCGCCGAGGGAGTCGGAAAAGCGCCGGTTCCACTCGGAGCCGAGTGACAGCCGGCGCGTTTGAGTCCCGACCTCGCGAATGATATCGAGAATATTGGCGTTCAGGTTCCAGCGTCCGCCAAACGGGTCCGGCGGACTCTGCCAATTGCGATTGGCGACCGGCAGCACTATCGGCTGGGTCGAATCGCCGATGCCGGGCAGCAGCGGCTGAAAGAGGTACGCGTTGACGTCGGTCGACGCGCGCCGCTCGAAGCCTTCCAGATAGGCGCGGCTGATCATCGCGTTGAGCAGCGGATTGCCGAACCCAAAGCGCAGCAGATAGGTCTGATCCGAGACGCGCTGGACATCGAGACCCGTGCGGTAGGTCTCGTTCAAGTCGAAGACGCTGTGCTCGTTGATGTGCCCGCGCCACTGCTCCCCTTCAGTCGACGTGCTGTTACCGAAGCCGACATTGCTGTGATTGAGACTGCCGACGGCCTCGAGCGTGCCGTTGCTAAACCGTTCGCGGTAGTCCGCTTCCAGCAATGGGCCGGCCTTGGTGTAGAAGCGCGGCGCGAACGTCACATCCTTGTCCGGTCCGAGCACCAGATAATACGGGATCGTGACATGCGCGCCTAAGGTGTTGGAGCTCCCGATCGAGGGCGTTAAGAACCCGCTCGCGCGCTTTACGGACGGGTCCGGGGTCGACATGTAGGGAGTATAAAAAACCGGCCAGCCGTCGATCTCCATGACGGCGTCATGAAACTCGACCAGCTGCAACTCCTTGTCATGATCGATCTCGCGCGCCTTGAGCTGCCACAGGGGCGGCGCGCTCGGGTCGTCCTTGCAGAGGTCGCACGGGGAGTAGACGCCGCGCACCAGCTCGGTGTGATTGTCGTTGGTGCGGCGCATTGCATTAGCCGCCAGCCGCGAGCGGTCGGCGAGCAGCATCCGCACGTTCTTTGCAAACCCCTCGCTCATCGAATCGCGCAGCTCCATGAAATCGGCAAAGACGATTTCGCCGGTCGGCTGCGCGAGGCTGACATTTCCCGAGGCGGTCACCGTATCGGTGCGCTGATTGTAGGAAACCGTGTCGGCGAGCAGAACCTGACCGTTCTGTGAGATTTCGACGTGACCGCGGGCGATCGTCAGGGCCAGTTGTTCGTCGTACTGGATCTCGTCGGCGCGAAACAGAATGGGGGCGTTTTTGTCGTCATGGGCACCGCCGCCAAAGGTGACTTCGGCGGCCGCTGGAATTGCCGCGCTCACGATCACGAGCACACCGAGTAGTCCCCTCACGAGCCATGAGGCGATGCCGCGGCAATTCGGGGTCGCACGGCCGCCCATCAGCCATCTTCCAGATGGAGCAGCATCGAGGCGCCGAAAATCAGGCTCACTCCCGTCGGCGTCCAGGCCGCCAACGTGACCGGGATCTTAGTCGAAAGCCCCAGCGCGAAAACGATGTCGGAGACGAAATACAACAGGAACCCGCTGATGACGCCGCCGACGATCATCAAGGTGGCGCCGCCGCGCCGCTGCATACGCAGACTGAAGGTCGCCGCCACCAAGACCATCGCGCACAACAAGAACGGGCGGGCGAGCAGCACGTTGAAATGCAGCCGGTGGCGCTGCGCCGGAAAGCCCGACTGTTCGAGCAACTCGATAAAGCCTGGCAAGTCCCAGAATGACATCGTGTCCGGCGAAGCGAAGCTCTCCTCGATCTTGCGCGGCGTCAGGGTGGTCGCCAGCCGGATCTCGTCGAATGGCCGGGGAGGCTCGCCCGCCGCCCAGCGAATACCGTTCTCGATCAGCCAATCGCCGCTCTCGAGCCGTGCGGTCTGCGCGTCGATGCGCGAGGTGAACTGGGTCGACTCGTTGAAAAAGAAGAGTGTGACCGCATCGAGGACCAGCTGCTGAGAAGCAATTTTGCCGGCGTGGATCACGATTTGATTGCCGGCCTGATCGCTTTGCCGGAGCCACAAGCCCGAGCCGGAAAGGGCCAGCTGGTCGGAGCCCTGGCGGAGAACGTGACCTTCGAGCTTTTCGTAGACCGCTTCGGTCAGCGACCCGATCGGGTTGAATATCGTCACAGCGACAAGACCGATGAGAAACGCGACGAGCACGGCCGGGGTCAGAAACTGCCAAACCGAAACACCCGCCGCCCGAGCGACGACGAGCTCGTTGTTGCGGGTCAGACGCCAGAAGGCGAGCATCGTCCCGAACAGGATGGCGAACGGCAGGACCTCTTGCGCCGTGTGCGGCAGCTTCAAGGCCGCCATTTCCAGGAGCAGCCCCAACGTCGCCTGGATTTTGGCGCCGCCGCGGCGGATCAGCTCGATGTAATCG
>Ga0066705_10000452_pt1 | contig 11467 bp, 7 predicted proteins | sample GraSoiAngelo_154_FD_66506 | JGI IMG/M metagenome (GOLD analysis project Ga0066705, IMG submission 66506) | Grasslands soil microbial communities from the Angelo Coastal Reserve, California, USA - 14_1009_13_20cm | ecosystem: Environmental > Terrestrial > Soil > Grasslands | place: USA... | reverse complement strand
CTCATGAAGCAAATTTATCAGTTATAATACCTTTACTAATATTAGCTTTATTTAGTATATTTTTTGGATTTATTTTTTCTGATCTATTTGTTGGAGTAGGTTCAGATTTCTTTGGAAACTCATTATTCATTCATCCTACAAACTTATCTTTAATAGAAGCTGAATTTAGTTTACCTTTAATTATTAAACTATTACCTGCTATATTTTCTTTATTAGGTGCTAGTTTAGCTATATTATTATACAATAACTATTCTTATATAATTATTAATATTACTGAAACATCATTAGGAAGAAAAATATATACATTTTTAAATAGTAAATATTTTTTTGATATTATTTATAATAATTATATTGTTACAGAAGGTTTAAAACTTGGTTATAATATATCTAAAAATTTAGATAAAGGTGTAATAGAATTAATAGGTCCACATGGATTATCTTCTACTTTAACTAATACAGGTATTAATATAGCTAAATTAGATACAGGAGTAATTACTACTTATTCACTTTATATTACTATAGGTTTATTATCTTTATTATTCATAATTTATACTCCAATTTTAGTAAAAACATCATTATTAAGTGAAATTAGATTAATAATTATATATATATCATCTTTAATATTAGTATTGTCTCCTTTATTACAATTTGATAGTAAAAATTTTTATTACAAAAATTAAATAATAATCTAATTTTTATATATATTAAAATATATAATTCTAAAAATAAAATATTTATAATCCCCGTCTCTTAAATAAAAAGAAAAAGAAACCCCATATTTATTATCTTCTTTAATTTTTAATTAAAGAAGTAAAGATTAATATAATTTAAATATTTAAACAATGATAAATTTACTTCTACTTATACCAATATTAGGTTCTTTAATATTAATTCCAATACGAGAAGATTCAATTAGAAGTCAATCTTTATTAAAAAATATAGCTTTAATTACTTCACTAATTAATTTTTTAGTATCTATTATAATGTGGATTGAATTTGATTCAAGTACCACTCAATATCAATTTGTTTATGAATTTAATCAGTTAAGTTTTTGTCAATTTAATGTAGGAATTGATGGAATATCAATTTATTTTGTATTGTTAACAACTTTTGTAACACCAATAGCTATACTTTCTGATTATACAAGTATTACTAAAAATGTAAAATACTTTCTTATATCATTTTTAATGTTAGAAACTCTACAAATATTTGCTTTTGTATCACTAGATTTATTACTTTTCTATGTATTCTTTGAAAGTATATTACCTATAATATTCATTGTAATTGTTATATACGGTCATGGAGAAGATAGATTTAGATCTGCTTTCTTATTATTCTTGTATACTTTAGCTGGTAGTCTTCCAATGTTATTATGTATATTATATATATATAGTTATGTAGGTTCTACTGATTTTCAGTTAATTTCTTTATCAGAAATTAATTTTGATATTCAAAAATTATTATGGTTAGGGTTTTTTATAGCTTTTGCAGTTAAAACTCCACTTTATCCATTTACAATTTGGTTACCTAAAGCTCATGCTGATTCTCCTTTAGCTGGATCTATTATATTAGCAGCTACTATATTAAAACTTGCTACTTATGGATATCTTAGAGTTTTAATTAGTTTTTTACCTGATGCTTCTAATTATTTTGGACCATTAGTACAAACTATTGCTGTAATTGCTATAATTTATGCTAGTTTCTCAACTATTATACAACAAGATACTAAAAGATTAATTGCTTATAGTAGTATTGCTCATATGGGAGTAGTAGTATTAGGTTTATTTAGTAATAATATTCAAGGAATTGAAGGTGGTATATTATTAGCTTTAGCTCATGGATTTGTATCTCCAGCATTATTTATATGTGTAGGAGGTATTATATATGAAAGAACTGGTACAAGAATAATAAATTATATCAGAGGTTTAGTTCTAAATATGCCAGTGTTTTCTACATTATTCTTTATTTTTACTTTATGTAATACTGGAATTCCTTTAAGTCTAAATTTTTTAGGTGAAGTAATGTCTTTAATAGGTATCTTTCAAAGAAATCCTATTATAGCTGTTTTAGGAGCTAGTGGAATTGTATTATCTGCATGTTATTCTATATTCTTGTATAATAGAATATCATATGGTAATTTCTCACCACATCTTTTAATGGTTAAAGATATAAACAGAAGAGAATTTTTCCTTTTAATTAGTTTATTAATTCCTACATTTGCTTTAGGAATATTACCTAATGTTATTTTAGATTCACTTCATACAACTGTATCTTCATTGTTATATATCTAATTTATTATTATATATTCGATATATTTATAATATATAAATATTTATTATATATTATATAATTTACAATAAGATTTAATATTAGTAGTAATTTATTAGTTATAAATTATTATTATATTAATTAATTATTAATTATAAAATTTTATATAAAAATATATACATAATATATTTTTATAATTCGCAACTTTTTAAGTTATAGCGATTTAATTTAATTAATTATTATCAATATTTACACTTATTATAATATTATTATAATAAGTTATATTTCTAAGTTAAACTTAATTTATTTTATTTTTTATAAAAAAAAATAATATATTTGTCTTTTTATCGTTTATGAAAAATAATTAATTTATAACATTTGTTATAGATTAATTATATATATTAATCGAACATATAAAAATTTTTATACGTAAGCTAGAATTAAATTCTATAATGAAAAATATATTTATTGATATATTATCCTTTAGTACTCTTTTGTCAAGTGTATTAGTTATTACTTCTAAAAACCCAGTAATTGCTGTAATATTTTTAATTTCTGTATTTGTGAATGCAGCTGGATATTTAATATTATTAGGTATAGGTTTTGTAGGAATTTCTTATATAATTGTATATGTAGGTGCTATTGCTGTATTATTTCTTTTTGTAATAATGATGATTAATATTAAATTAACAGATATTTTAGAAACAGGTAGTCAATATACTAAAAATTTACCCTTAGCATTAGCTATAGGTTCATTATTTATTTTTGAAATATATAATATATTACCTTTTACATTTAATAATGTAAAAGCTTTATCTTCTTTATTAGAAATTTTAACTAATTTAAATAGTTTATTATTAAAATCTGAAATTCATTCAATCTCTAATGTGTTTAATACTTATTTACCAGTAAATATTGACACTACATTTACTAACTTTTTACAAATTGAAGCCATTGGACAAGGAATTTATACATATGCAGCAATATTACTTATTATATCTAGTGTAATATTATTATTAGCTATGATAGCTCCTATATTTATTTCTACAACTTTACATCGAAAATAAATATTTATTTTCTTTAAAAACTAGTTAATATTAAAATTTAATAAAAGTGTATATAATTTAAATCATTATATATGTTAGACGCTATCTTAAAAATATAAAATTACTAAATATGTTATCAGCAGCAAAATACATTGGAGCAGGTTTAGCTACTATTGGTTTAGCTGGAGCTGGAGTTGGAATAGGTATAGTTTTCTCAGGGCTAATTTTAGCTACTTCTAGAAATCCTGCATTAAGACCACAGCTTTTCAACTATGCTATTTTAGGTTTCGCTTTATCTGAAGCTACAGGATTATTCGCCCTTATGGTAGCTTTCCTTTTACTTTACTCATAATAATTTTATATTATATAAATATATATTATCTTAACCCCTCTTAACTACTATAATTTATTTAATATATTTTTATTATTTAATATATAAAAATTATTAATGTAATTATTAATAATTAATATATTATATCTTTACATAAATATATATATTAATACTTTTTATATAGCATTATTTAATATATAAATATAAAAATTATAGTAATATAAATTTTATTATAAATATAATTATAAAATAATTCTCTTAGTTTAATGGTAGAACTACATTCTTCTAAAATGTTAATTTTGGTTCGAATCCAAAAGAGAATACATAATAATATTTATATAAATTATTATTAATTATATTAACAATATAATGAATTAAAGTACTAATTATTTATATAATTGATAATATTTCAATTTTAAAGTTTTAATAATAATTATATAATAAGTTAAATAATAAAAATAAAAGTTTTATTATTATATTTTTATATAATATTAGAATATATAACAATATAAATATTTTTTTTTAGTTACAATTTATCATAGTTACAGTGTTAATGTTAATATAGTTGTATATATATATATATAATTATATTAATCATATAATTATACTTATTTATTACTTAATATAAATAATAAAATATGTTTTATTACTTTTTTATAAAACATATTATTATTATAGATATATTTATAATAATAAATCTATTACAAATGTAAAATTTTTATCTAAATGAAAATAGAAATGTAAAATGTAAAAATTATTTTATAATTCTTTAATAAGAATAATGCTTTGATATTATATCAAAATTTTAATATAATAACTTTTTATTTAAAGAATAAGTTTATATTAATTAATATAAATGTAAAAAATTAATGACAACTAATAATTTTTTTATTATAACATTAAATTTATTAATAAATTTAATAGATATTTTATGTGTTTTATTACCTATATTACTTTCTGTAGCTTTTATGACTATTATTGAAAGAAAACAGTTAGCTGCTCATCAAAGAAGAGTAGGTCCTAATACTGTAGGATATTATGGTCTTTTACAACCCTTTAGTGATGCTCTAAAATTAATACTTAAAGAAACTATAATACCTTCTCAATCTAATAAAATACTATTTTATTTAGCTCCAGTATCTACTTTAATTTTAAGTTTATTAGGTTGGGGTATAATACCTTTTGGACAAGGTTTAGCTATTACTGATTTTTCGTTAGGTATTCTATATACATTAGCATTATCTTCTTTAGGAGTATATGGTATACTTTTTGCTGGTTGGTCAGCGAATTCTAAATATGCTTTTTTAGGTTCTCTAAGATCAACTGCAGCTATGATTTCATATGAGTTAATTTTAAGTTCTGCTATTCTTATTATAATTTTATTAACTGGATCTTTTAACTTAACTAATATTATAGAACATCAACAGTCAATTTGGTTTATTATACCATTATTACCTATATTTATATTTTACTTTATTTCAATCTTAGCTGAAACATCTAGAACACCTTTTGATTTACAAGAAGCTGAGTCTGAATTAGTAGCAGGTTTTTTCACTGAACATTCTAGTGTTCCTTTTGTTTTCTTCTTTTTAGGTGAATATAGTTCAATTATTTTATTTAGTTGTATTACTGCAATATTATTCTTAGGTGGATATAATATACCTGAATTATTTATAAACGATAGCTTTTTTAATCTTCAATCAATAATACTAGGTATTAAAACTTGTATATTCTGTTTTATGTTTGTTTGGTTTAGAGCTACTTTACCTAGACTTAGATATGATCAATTAATAGAACTATGTTGGTTAAATCTTTTACCTGTAGCAGTAGCTTTTATTATACTTGTTCCTAGTATATTAATTGCTTTTGATATAGCTCCTTATTAATATAAAGATATTTTATATATTTTTTATATTTAATATAACCCCTTTAATATAAATCTATTATAATAATTAAATAATTAAGTTAAATTACTTAAATAATTTGTTATTAAATATAACTTCTATAAAAGAGAAATTATATTTTTTATATTTTTATTTATATATTATAATAATATGTTACTAAAATTAATTCTAGTAATATACCCTCAATATCTCATTTTTTATTTTTTATTAATTCATTACTATTATTAACTATTAATCTTTTAATTATATTGTTAATGTTTAATAAAAAGAGATAGTTCTTATAATTTAGAACTGATTTTACAATTTAATAATAAAATTTTATAATGCCACAATTAATTCCTTTTTATTTTTTAAATCAATTATCTTTTTCATTTTTAACTTTACTTACTTTAATTTATATATTTTCTAAATATATTTTACCTTTATTTACATTTCAACAAGTAATAAGAATGTATATAACAAAATTAAGTAGTAAATCTTAAATATTATTAAGTTTATTTTATAAACTCCCCTTTACATTTTTATAATTCTTATTTATAATTACTTATTATATAATTGAGATATAATAATTTTTATTTTTATTATTAAAAGAGTAATAAAATTTATATAAGTTAACTATAAGAGCGTAGTATTTAATTGGTTAGTATGGCGATCTCCAAAATCATTGGTAGGTGTTCGAATCACCTCGCTCTTGTATAAAAATAAAATGAGCCCTTAGCTTAATAGGTAGAGTACTTAATTGTCAATTAGGTTGGTCCCAGTTCGAATCTGGAAGAGCTCGTTATTTTATATAAATATATATGTTATTTCTTAGACATGAACTTATATTATAAAGACATATATATTATTATATTTATATGTATAAATATATAGTTTATATATAAAATTTAATATAAATTAGAAATTCTATTAAAAAAAAAAATATATTATTTTTATAAATATAATATATAAATGTTAATAAACCAACGAGTATAGTTAAGTTGGTATAGCTTCTACCTTCCAAGTAGATATCATCAGTTCGAATCTGATTACTCGTAATATCATTACTTATTAAATTATATTTAAATAAAAGTTTATATTTATAAATTTATAAATATATAAATATAAATATAAAAATTTCATAAGAACATCTTATTGGATTCGAACCAATAACATTTTGCTTCGAAGGCAAATACTGTACCAATTCAGCTAAAGATGTTAATTTACTTAACATTTTTAAAGTTATTATAGTATTCTAATTTTTTTTATATTATAAAATATTATGTATATATATATTAATTATTATAGTTTTAACTAATTATAATTATTATAAATATATGTTATACGAGTGAAGAGACTTGAACTCTTATGATTCATAAATCATGAATTCCTAAGATTCACCCGGCTACCTATTTCGGCACACTCGTATAAAAATTATATCATTTATAAATATAAAGATAAGGAGTAGAGTAATCGAAACTCTGTCCGTAAAGTGTAAATTTACAGCTAAACCACTCAGCTAACTCCTTTTAATAAAATAAATAAAAATATTTAAATATATCCTACATTCTATTGTATAACAATAAAATATTATACATAATATATAATATTTATACATATTGTTATTATTATAGAAATAATAATTTAATTACTGAATTTATTTAAATTATTATATAATTAACCTAAAAAAGAGAGGGGGGGGTTAAATTCTGTGTCTTTATTTTCCAGCTACACTTTCCAGTACAGCTACCTTGCTATGACTTTTGAGATGTTACTTAAATGGATTAACTAAAACTAATTATCTTAATATAAGTGTTTTTAATACTAAAAACTATACCATAATTTAATTTCTTAAATTAGTGATTATTTATAAAAAAGATTAATTTTGTTTTAGTTTCCTCTAATTTAAGCTTCTTCCCAGTGACAGACAGTTAGTTCATCACGAATGCTTACTTCACCGTTGCGCTAGTGATCAACGATTACTCGAAATTCCTTCTTCATGTCGCCGAATTGCAGACGACAATCCGTCTATAATTTAATAATTTAACTTTATTTAATGATTAGCTCTTCCTTTTTTCTCTATTTTATATTATAAATAAATATAATATAAAATATTAAGTTTTATCTTAAGAGAATAGTTTTGCATCACTTTGTAAAAGTTTTTGTAGCACGTCGATAGCCCAGTTCATAAGGGCCATAACGACTTGTCTTAGTCCTAAATAATACTTTATAAATATTATTAATTGTTAAGTATAAATTAACAATAAGGATTTCGTCCGTTAATGGAGTTAACCTAACCTCTCACAGCACGGACTGACGACAGCCATGCAACACCTGTAATTAAGTATATAATATATTATATACTCCTTCTATTTATTAAAAAAAAAGACTTCTTTTACAAAAATCTTGAAGTTTATATACAAGAACTGGTAAGGTTTTACGCGGAGTATCGTATTAAATAACATGCTTCACTTCGTTTGCTTCGAGACCGACTAATTTTTTTGGTTTTAACTTTGCAGTCGTACTCGCAAGGCGGAATGGTTAACGTGTTAACATCACTACCAATTTATTCTAAAATTAGTAATCACCATTCATAGTTTACAGTGAGGAGTATCTGGGTATCTAATCCTATTTCATGCCCTCACCTTCGTTTCTCAGCGTCAATCATTATTAGAAAAAAGCTTTCGCCATTAGTATTCCTCTTAGTATCTAAGGATGTCGCCCCTACTCTAAGCATTCTTTAATATATCTTCTATTTGATTCTAGCTTTATATTATTAATATAATAATTTATTATTTTTTTATATAAAAATAAAGCAGCCTACACACCCTTTACGCCTGATTAGGACGATTAACGTTTGCGTCTCTGGTCTTACCGAGTCTTCTGGCACCAGTTTTGGACAACACTAATAGTAAGGTTATGTCATAATCTTCCCTTACATTATCACATTTGACACAAATGTGATTTCAGTTAGCTAGTTCACTCTTACGAGCATTGACTAATATTCTTGACTGCTGGTAGTAAAAACTACTAGGGACATTTCATTCCCAATGTGGCCATCTGTTCTATCAAACTTGGCTTTCGATCATTGGCTAGGTAAGCTTTTATCTTACCTACTACCTAAACGAAATAAATAGAATCTTATAGCAGAAAATTTCCTTTATTATTATCTCTTAAATATAGAGTCTATAAGGTATCTTATTTATTATACTCACCTTTACACCTTTTTTCTTAATTATAAATATATATATATAGTATTTACTAAAATATTTATTTACTTTAGGAAAAAACGATTTGCATGTCTTAAAACTACTGAAAAACGTTCAATCGGAACCAAAATTAAATTCTTTCTATTTTTAGACAAATAATTTTTATATAAATATAAAAATTATGAAATTTGTCGTATTTTATTTGCTTAATGCAATATTTTTATTATCTCTTTTATAAATTTTTATTTCTAAAAAAATAATTTATATTATTCTTTATAAAATTTTTAAATGAAACTGAGTTGACCAGATTCGAACTGATATTAAACCACTACCAAAAAATGGTGTTTTTCCAATTAAACTACAACTCATAATAAATTATAACTTTTTATAACATATAAATATTAGTATACACATATATATGTATAAATATATGCCAAAAAATGGAATTGAACCAATATTTAAATCTTACAAGGAATTCGTTTTACCTATTAAACTATTTTGGCTTTATTTTAAAAATATATTATTATTTATAAATAATAATTTACTTACTATTTTACACTACTCTTAAAATTTTATTATTTTAATAATTTTTTATTATATTTTATAGTATAATACTTATTTTATACCTCGGGAAAGAATTGAACTTACGTCTCTATATCTTCAGAATAGTGCTTTTACCAATAAGCTACCAAGGTTATATAATTATATATTATGTATTCTTTATATATTTATAAGAATAATTTTCATTTTTAATATTAATATCATATATATGTATATATAAATATATGCCCTTTTAAATATTTTTATCTTATTTTATTATTTTATTAATATTATAAATTTAATTTTAGTAAAAAATATAAAAACATATTTATTATAATTATATTTGTAATACATTGGAGAAAGATAGATTTGAACTATCATTCTTGTAATGCAACTACAATTGATTACCGTTATCAGATTTCCCCTTAATTATAAGAAAGAAATAAATAAAAATATATTAATATATTTTTATTTATTCTCTTTTAAGATTTTTAATTTAATAATATAAATATATTAACAAAAAAAAATATTTACTTAATATAAAATATTAATTTTTAAGTTTATGTTAATATCAATATATACATATATATGTAAGATATATTTATATTAATGTTAGTATATTATTATATATAATAATAATATTATTATACAATATATATATTAATTAATTATTAAACTATAAATTATTATTATAATTATTAAAAATAAAAATTTTTTTATATATAAAAGTTTTATAAATAAAAGTAGTATAAGTTTAATAAAAAGAGTTATCTAAAAGGTTAGATAAGAAAATTAAAAGGTTCAACTCCTTTGCTCTTTAGATTTTATAATAAAAATTTTAAGTTATAAAAGATTTGATTAAGATTAATCTTAATATATTTTAATTATTACACAATAAAATTATTATATAATAAAAAGTATTAATTATATTAATTTAATACTAATTATAATATAAATTTTATATAAATATTAATATTTTATTATAAAGTATTAATATAAAAATTAAAAATAAAAGTTTATTAAGAATAAAAAAAAAAAATAAATAAATAAATAAAAATGTTACAAAATATATCAATATTTAATACTATATTTAATGATGCACCACAACCTTGGCAATTAGGTTTTCAAGATAGTGCTGCTCCAGGTTTTACAGGACTTGTTACACTACATAATACAATAGGTTTTTATTTAGTAATAATTAGCTTTGGAGTTTTATGGGTATTAGCTTCAACTATTTATTATTTTAGTGACAAAAATTCTCCAATTGTTCATAAATATCTTAATCATGGGACATTAATTGAACTTATATGGACAATTTCACCTGCTTTAATCTTAATTGCTATAGCTTTCCCTAGTTTTAGATTACTTTATCTTCTTGATGAAGTAATTTCACCTACAATAACAATAAAAATTGTAGGTCACCAATGGTATTGGTCATATGAATATTCAGATTTTGTTACTGAAAGTGGTGAATCTATTGATTTCGATTCTTATATGATTCCTGAATCAGATTTAGAACTAGGTCAATTTAGATTATTAGATGTTGATAATCGAATGATTATTCCTGTAGATTGCCATATAAGATTAATTGTAACTGGATCCGATGTTCTACATTCATTTGCTGTTCCTTCTTTAGGTTTAAAATTAGATTGTGTTCCGGGTAGATTAAATCAACTTTCTGTTTTAGCAGAAAGAACTGGTACATTTTATGGTCAATGTTCTGAAATTTGTGGTGTTTGGCATGGATTTATGCCAATTGTTGTTGAAGCTGTTTCTATCCAAGATTATTTAGCATGGATAGATTCTATGTTATAAACAAATTAAAATGTAATTATTATTACTAATTATCCCCCCTTACTTCTTATAATTTTTATTATTTTATATTTTTTGTATAACTTATAAAATTTATTATATTTATAATAGTATTTTAGATATAAATAGTTATAATATTAATAAAAATATTACCGTTACTTAATTTAGACGTTTAAGTTTTATATATTATATATTTATATTAAAAGTAATTATTTAATATGTAAAAATTATTTTATGGTAGATGACAAACTGGTTCGTCGCTCCCTTTGGGTGGGAGATCTTAGCGTGTTCGAGTCGCGCCTATCATATATTTATATAAATTAATATGAAATGTAAAATTACAATTTTTATATAAAAAAAAAATATAATATTATTATT
>Ga0066705_10000449_pt1 | contig 11477 bp, 13 predicted proteins | sample GraSoiAngelo_154_FD_66506 | JGI IMG/M metagenome (GOLD analysis project Ga0066705, IMG submission 66506) | Grasslands soil microbial communities from the Angelo Coastal Reserve, California, USA - 14_1009_13_20cm | ecosystem: Environmental > Terrestrial > Soil > Grasslands | place: USA... | reverse complement strand
TTTGTCGTCGGCAAGAACGGAGCAATCGAGTTCAGCAAGGCTTATTCAATAACCGAGGCGCCAGAGCTTGATGAAGTTCTCACGGCACTGTCCGGTACCGCAGGAACACGATGAAAAAATCTCCCGCAATCTTCGCAGTGGTTATGCTCCTATTTGTAACTGCTGGCGGAAGATCACAGTCATCTCCGGTTAGCGGCAATCCGATCTTTGGATTCCGCAATTCCGCAGAAGAGAGTGCCATCGAAGCGCGGTTTATGGCAGTTCCGGATCCAAAGCTTGCCGAAACGCACTTGAAGACCTTGACACAAGTGCCGCACATGGCAGGCACACCGGAAGATAAGACGACCGCAGACTATGTGGCGCAGAAGTTCCGCGAAGCTGGGCTGGAAACTGAAATAGTCGAATACAAAGTTTGGATGAATTATCCGTCGGAAATCAGTGTTGATTTGGTTGCCCCAGAGGGCATCACCATGCACGGCCCCACGCGCGAGCACGTGAACGGCGATCCGTATCAGGATGATCCGCGGGTGGTTATGCCCTTTAATGCCATGTCGCCATCCGGGGATGTGGAAGCTGAGGTGGTCTATGCGAACTATGGCTCGCCTGCCGATTTCAAGAAGCTGCAAGATTTGAAGGTTGACGTTCGCGGCAAGATCGTATTGGTTCGCTACGGAGAAAATTTTCGGGGCGTCAAGGCATTCGTTGCGCAAGAGCACGGTGCGGCAGGCGTCCTTATTTATTCCGACCCTGCAGATGATGGTTGGCGACGTGGCGATAAATATCCCCAAGGTCCGTGGCGACCGGACACGGGCGTGCAACGCGGCTCCATCGGCTACATGTTTCAGTTTCCTGGGGATCCCACCACTCCTGGAGTTGCATCGCTTCCTTCGCTTCCGGATTCGAAGCGTGTGCCGCCCGAGCAATCTGCACAATTGCCGAAGATTCCAACTACGCCAATTTCTTACGCGGATGCGTGGCCGATTTTGGAGCATCTCGGAGGTCCGGATTCGCCTCGCGATTGGCAGGGGTCGCTGCCGTTTACTTATCACGTTGGGCCGGGGCCTTCGAAGGTGAAGATGCACCTCAAACAGGATTATCAATACCGCACTATTTGGGACGTGGTCGGCAAAGTGCGCGGCGGCGAATTTCCTGACGAATGGGTGGTCGGGGGGAATCATCGCGATGCATGGGTGTATGGAGCGGTAGATCCCAACAGCGGCACTGCGGCGATGTTGGAAGCTGTACACGGCATTGGCGAGCTGCTGAAGTCAGGCTGGAAACCGAAACGTACCATTGTTTTCGGCAGTTGGGATGCGGAGGAAGAAGGCCTGATTGGCTCGACGGAATGGGGCGAGCAACACGCGTCTGACCTCGGGAATGCACCAGCTTATTTCAATATGGATGTCGCGGTTTCCGGCTCGAAGTTCGGCGCGTCGTCAGTGCCGAGCCTGAAGCAATTCTTGCGCGAAGTGACAAAGGTCGTGCCCAGCCCGAAAGGCGGCATGTTGTATGACGAGTGGAAGAAAGCCAATCAGCCCGGCGCTGAAAATGCGCAGGCGCCGACGGAGGCTATCGGCGACACGGGCCGAGTGCCGGCGGCACAGGCAAAGACTGATGTGCCAGTTGGAGACTTGGGCAGTGGCTCCGACTACACCGTTTTCCTTCAGCACCTTGGTGTGCCCTCATCGGATGTAAGCTCGACCGGTTCGTATGGCGTTTATCACTCGGTGTTCGACAACTTTAACTGGTTTAAGAAATTCGCCGATCCCGATTTCGCTTACGAGCAGGAAATGGCGCGCGTGTTTGGGATTGAGGCGATTCGCATGGCGGATGCCGACGTCCTTCCTTACGATTACGAGGAATACGCCAAAGAGATTACTGCCTACATCGAGGCTGCGAAAAAGAAAGCGGATAATGATTTCGGGGGCCAATCGCCGGATTTCAAGCAGGCCATGGACGCGGCGCATCACTTTGAACAGGCTGCGGCGAAGACGTTGGAGCGCGAAAAGAATTCATCGAGGAATCTTCCCAGCTTGAATCAGGCTCTACGCCAGGCTGAGCGCGCCCTGCTGATTCCCGATGGCCTGCCGAACCGTCCCTGGTTTCACCACGCTATTTATGCGCCGGGACAATACACCGGCTATGCAGCGGTGGTGATTCCGGGCGTGAACGAGGCTATCGACAAACACGATTTGGAGCGCACCCGAGAGCAAATCTCCGCACTGGCGGCCGCGCTGAACCGGGCGACGAAAGTGCTGGAGAGCTATCGTTAACTAAGACGCCCTAACAAAACCCCTATATCAGAGTCGTGAGCGAGAAAGGGTGGGCGGCAAAGAAGAGCCCCGCTCCTGACAGTGGGGCTCATTCAATAGCGACTCGGGTTATCCGCTGCAAGAGATCAATGCACTTCTATCGTCATCCGCATCCAGGGGTGAACACAGCATTCCCAATTGGTAGTGCCAACCGGAAGTTGGTCCGAGCCTGCTGTCGGTCCGGCCTCCGTAGCGCCGGCTTCAACGAATATATTTGTCGCGTTTGCCGGTTGCAGGCACTCAGGAGCCGGAACCGGATTTCCCGACAACTGATTGAGTGGCGGAATGAATCCTCCGCCGAAAGTCGCGACCTTGGTGAAGGTGTGGGTTTCGCCACCTGTGTTTTGAAGCGTGGTGGTCTGTCCCGAATCGAGGCTGACCGTCGCCCCAGTTAGTTGAAAAGTCCCAGCCGAAGCGTTCAGCAGCGGATTGAATCGCCAAGCGCCAGCGATGTGATCGGATTGGAGTTCCGCGATGAAAAACTTGAACTTTGTGGTTCCATGCTGACCAGGCTTGCAAACACCCGGCCCAGCCGCCGCCGTAAATGTCCCTGGATCACAGGCATCACGCATGCCTATCGTAAATGGTGGGGCCTGCGCAAAGCCCGAAACGCAAAGCGGAACGAAGCAGGCAAGCAGCAAGACCGCTATACGCAGTGGAGTCATAGATCATCCTCCTTTAAGCTCATACGCCTGAGCGGGGTAATTCTATTCTCAAAATGGCTTGTGTCAAGGCAAATCGCCGGGCTGTACGCGCTAAAAGCCGCGTCAGACGGCGCTTTTGTGGCTACATGGATCACAGCCCATGCATTGACGATGGCACAATCCGCACCCTGGCCGGTGTTCTCACAGCGCGTTCTTGGGTTTTGTTAGGCGCTTTAAGGCTCATTGCGGATGCTCCTATGCGGTTACAGACTTTGATCGGAGAAAGCTCCTTAACCGCGGAGTTCGCAAAGGAAGGCACGCGAAGTCCGCAAGGGAAAAATCTCTTGTTGTGCAAAGATTTTCATCCGGCCAGGAATTCCAGTTCGACCGGATTTTGCTTCGGATTCATCCTGGAGGTTGAGGTAAACTGGAGTCTCTGCAAGCGCATCCAATCGCTTGTGGACAGGCGCGCAGCTTGACTTCTGCACCTGGCGCGCGTGTTCGAGGAGCCCCGTGCCGCTAGCACGCATCATCACTCGCTTTCCGGAAGAATCGCAGGAGCTGGCGGAAAATCTACGGTCACGCGGATTCGAAGTGCAAACTGAATCCCCCGGAAAAACCTCGGCGCAGCCCGTGGACCTGGAAATCACAATCGAAGAATGTGACGCCGAAGAAGCCCTGCAACGAGCAACTGCGGTCAAGGATGCATGCGCTTTTGTAATGCCGGGTGCGATCACTGGCGGATTGAGTCCGATCACCGCGATTCCGTTCATCCCGCAGACAGGCGTCGAAGAGAGCGAAGCAGTAGGCCCTGAGGCGCGCGCCATCAGCGCGGAAATCGCAAATCTTCCTCGCCGTGGGTTCCCTGCGGAGGCGGCACATGCTGAAGCGACCCAATTCGGCGCTACGCCCATCAGTGATCTGGAATCACAGCCATCATTAAACGAAGATACCGGTGCCATGACCTTTGAGCCTGAGCACGCAGCTGAGATGCAGCCCATCTTCCCCGAACGGCAGCCCGAAGAAAATTCTGCACCAGCGTCAGAGCCAGTGTGGTCGCAATCAGAAGCCGAGCCGCGCGCGCCGGAACCGGAGTTGGTTTCCGCTTTATCTGAGGTCGAAGAAGGTTCTCTCGAAGCTGCGGAAGACTTTTCCGATGTGTCCGCAGGTGCTGAGCCGGTGTTTGCTGAGGGTTTTCGGGCCGAAGAGTCGCGTGGGTTGGAACTCCAAGCGGACGAGCTCCAAGCTGAAATCGAAGAACCAGAGCTGGCTTTGCTTTCGGGAGATGTCCAAATGCAAACTGCGGCTGTGGAAGGGCAAGAGGTTGCGCCGCCTGAGCCGGTTTATGAATCCACCGACAATCCGGACCTGAGGGATGAATCCATCGCGGAGGTTGCTGCGGCTTCCGCATCAGAATCGCTGGCTGATAAACAAGCTGCCGCGGAACAGACCGTGTTTCAGCAAGCGCCTGCGGCGGAATCGCAGCCTGTTTCCGATTGGCCCATTTGGCACCCGATCTCCGCAGAAGAAGAAGCGCGTGAAACGGCGAGCCCTGCGGAGCAGCCGGTTGCTTGGAGTACCCGAAATCCAAGTTTAGCTCCGGCGTCTCTGGGGCCCCAAACGGTGCTGCCGCAGCCCGCAGTGCATTCACGGCTTGTTCGGCGTCCGATCCTCACGAATGAAAAAGTATTTTGGGCGACCGCCACGCTGGCGGGTGTGGTCGCATTAGTTTTGCTGCTCGGAATGTCGGCACACCGGCTTTCTCCGCTGCCCGCCGCTCTGCAACAGCGCTCGGTCGATCTGCAGCCTTCGCAAACCAAGCCCGCCGCAATTGTGCCCGCCGATCTCAAAACGGTTACCCGCCAGCCGCGCGCCAGAAGCAGGGCAACTCGCGCCACGAAACCAGCAGACTCACGGACGACTCCGCCAGCAACAACAGCCAGTAAAGTGAATCTCGCTTCCTCCAAGCAGCCTGTTATTAGAGCAGCAACTGGATCGGGGGAGAACGATACTGACATTGCACAGGACACGGTCGTGCGTTATGGCAACCGATCTGGTTCTGGTGCGGTGGCTCCGTTGCAACAAAAGCCTCCGGTCAAACGCAATTCGGACCTCAATTAGTTGCTCTGGTCTGAGGAGTTGAACGTCCCAAAGCTAGCTCCCCTCGCCGCGATTTAGTTTGTTGCAATGAGAGCGTCGAAGTCAGGAGTTATCGAGTGGCCGGAAAAAAGACAAAAAATACCACAGCACTGAATTCTTTCTGCCGTATGGCCCGCCTGCCTCGGTTGAACGAGCTGTTACTTAGCCCTTTTTCGGCCGACCACCCTTTTTCCCCCAACGAGAGAGCTTGCTGTAATGTCTCTTCGTTGTCGATCTCCCGCCCTTCTTACCGATACATCGAGGACAGACCAACCTGGTTGTGGGATGGATTGCACAGTAGGCCTGTTTTGGCACCGCGGAACATTGTTATCCCAAACTGCTGTTTGTCAAGTCATCTCCACGGCTTTTCTTGCCGCGGCCCCCTTTTCGTCCCCAATTAGAAAGATGATCCTTGTATTTGGTGGTGGTCTTCTGTCCTCCGCTGGAGGCGATGCACCTGGGGCAGATCAGCTTGGTTTGTGAGTGCTGAATGCAACGCGGATTAAATGACTTGATCGCCAAAACAATCTGATTAGCCGCTTGCTGCAAAAATTCGGCGTGGCGTTCGGAAAACTGGTTCTTGCGCCGGCTCAGCAGAGTGACCACGCCAATACTTTCCCCGCGCACAATCAGGGGAACGGCGCAATACGAATGAAGCCCCTCGGCTAGAGAGCGCTCCTCGACCGGGAACTGGCGTTCTGTTTCCACGTCGCGACGGATGATCTGGGCGCCATGCTCGATTGCCCAGCCATCGTGACACTCCTCGCGGCCGAGCAACACGCCCAACCGAAAGTAGCTGTTGGCAAATTTTCCCTGCCGCGCGATGAGCTTCAGGGCATCCTGCTCCGGGTCGTAGAGAGTTAAGCCGGCGCGATCGAACAGGATGAGCTGTTTAAGAGTGTCACACATACTTTCAAAGACCTTATCGGCCGTGGGCTGTGTAATCGCAGCTTTGTTCACCTCCAGCAGTGCGCGGTATCTTGCAGCCAGTGCGAGTGAAAGGTTCATTTCTCTTGGATTCTCCGGGAAATATTGTGCCATGATGCCGCCTCGCTTTTGTAAAGCTTACGGTTACTTTCTTAACTCTATTCCTGTTTTCGTAACAACCGCCATGCCTCGCCATTTCCAAAAGCGAGCGGCTGGCTTTTTCGGAATTCAGAACAGAATTATTTCAACAGCTACACGCGCAATCCGAAAGCTTATCTTGGCGGTGAAACATTTTCTCGCGGAGAGTATTCGAGAATGCCAAAGGGTCCGGGTATATCCAACCAAACAGCGACGAATTCCGCACCACAGGGGAAGAAAAAGTACAGCGCTCCGCAGTGTACGCGCCTAACTCCAAATGAAGCGAAAGCAAAGCTGAAAGCGGCAGAGCCCGATGATCCCGCCGCGAAACGATTGTTGGAATGGATTGCCCAACTAGAGGCTCGGAAGCGGGAGCAGGGATGAGCGAATCCGAACAAGACCGAACTGAGAACAACGCCGTTTCCAAATCGCCATGGAGATCTGCCGCAGTTGTGGTTCTGATCCTCGCCTCAATGGCGGTGCCTTGCGCAATCCTGCTGCAATTGAACGGCGGAAATGGGATATTTCGGATTCCGCCTCTGCTGTACGGGTTGTGGGCCGCATTCTCACTATGGGTTGCTCTCGACGCCGCGGCTTTTCTCCGAGCCCTGGGGTTACGAGTTGATGACGCTTTGGCCCCGGGGGCTCTCGCGTTATCTGGACTTGGAGTCGTCAATTTGATGAGCGTTTTCGGCGCGCTATTCATGATTCCCGTCCCTGAACTCCGCTGGATCGGGGTCTGCTGCATCAATCGTAATCGCTGCTAAAAAGAGCAGGAATTCGCATGGCGTCTGCGTCGGCTCAATGACTCAATATTAGAAGCCCGCGCCTCATGGTTAGGCGCCAGCGGGCGCGAGCTTCTCGGGGGAACGCTCATGCTGGAGCATCCCGAAAAATAATCTAACGCAACCTCGCGGATTGCCACGAGAGATTTGAGAGCTGTTTGGTTTTCCGAACAAGGTTGCTAGTCAGGGCTGGAGTTTCTATCGCCCTGAGTTAGTCGTCGCCGCCGTTCAAGATACCGTCAACGATCCCCGTGGGACCGCGCCATTTCAAGCTGACCCAAAGACAGAGTACAAGGAAGCCGACTCCATCAGATTACTTCCGAATTGCCGACAATTGGGGAGTCAAATCCCCGGGCTCTATTTGATTGGCCGCGAACCGCTGATGAGGATATCCACGAGTCTCTTCGCGCTTTGCTGCCAGTCAGGGCTTGATGCCACGTTGGAGACGCCGATGAGCGCACGAAGAAGATCGAATGGCTCGAGATCTTTACGAATGTCGCCGCTCCTGATTGCGCGCTTCACCAGCGAATCAATGGCTCCCTGGATCTGAGTGCGGGAACTTTCATACAGCTTCGAAGCCCCTCCGACGAATGTATTCAGTGCCGGGGCGATGATCTGCTTTGCCGCGATATAATCAATGAACAACAACATCCAGGCTCGCAATGCCTCGATAGGAGGTAGGCTCTCGGTAAACTCCTTCTCCGCCGCAGCAAGCTTTTCCACCTCAGTCCGATAGACCGCCTCGATCAGTGCGTCCCGTGTAGGAAAGTGCCGATACAGAGTTCCGGCTCCGACGCCGGCCTCTTTGGCAATGTCGTCCAGGCTGGCGTTCGCGCCAGACCGGGTAAACGCCTCCTTCGCCACATCCAAAATGCGCTCGCGGTTCCGCAGCGCATCGGTGCGCGGCTTCCGTGGGGCCGGTTTTGAACGCTTTGTCGGCATGTAAAAAACTTTGCAACCGGAGATAGTCTCCGATTATCTTATATATTGATTCGGAGACACTCTCCGTTTTAGCCGGAACGCGGCGGACTGTCAATAGCGGTTTCCGGTTTTTCCGGCTTCGAGAGGTGAGGAATATGAATCCAGTCGCTCCTTATAAATCATTGAAGAATTCCAATCCTCGTTGCGCCAACCTCATGACAATGGCAGAGCAAGAATTGTCAGCATTCTTCACCGCCGTCACCCAGTTGTTCGGGTCAGAACAGGCCGAGCTCTCGGCAGAAGACTGGCTGCGCGAGTTGATCGAGATCGATGGCCTGCCTGCTTCCACCCGCGAATGGAGATTGATCACTGCCAAGGTTTCGACTCGACTCGCAAGTCGAGTGAACGCTTCGTCCGTATCGACCGAATTCACAACTCCTTAGGAGGAAAAGAATATGCGTGTTTTTGTCACCGGGCCTACAGGCTTCATCGGTTCCGCAGTCGTCCAAGAATTGATTGGCGCTGGTCATCAGGTGCTCGGCCTTGCTCGTTCGGAGAAGGCAGCCAGATCGCTCATCGCGGCGGGAGCCGAGGTACATCATGGTTCACTCGAAGATCTCGAAAGCCTTCGCAGCGGAGCAGCGGCTGCCGATGGAGTGATCCACACGGCTTTTATCCACGATTTCTCAAATTATGGGCCTGCTGCTGAAGCGGATCGGCGCGCCATCGAGACGCTCGGCGCGGCGCTCGCCGGCTCGGATCGGCCTTTGATCGTCACTTCGGGGACCCTGCTTGCTCAACCGCAAGGCCGACTCGCAACAGAAGAAGATGCGCCCAATCCCAATTTCCCGCGGAAGTCCGAAGATGCGTCACTTGCGCTGGCGGCAAGTGGAGTCCGCGTCGCCGTGCTAAGGCTTTCTCCCTCGGTACACGGAGAAGGCGATCATGGCTTCGTGCCGCGCCTGATCAGCATTGCGCGCGAGAAGCGCGTCTCTGCGTATATAGAGGACGGCCACAACCGCTGGCCTGCAGTGCATCGGCTGGATGCGGCTCATCTCTACAGGCTCGTGCTTGAGAAGAGCAATGCTGCAGGCCGGTATCATGGCGTGGCCGACGAGGGTGTACCGGCTCGAGACATCGCTCAGGTGATCGGCAGACACTTAAACGTTCCGGTCGTGAGCAAGTCTCGTGCGGAAGCAGCCGATCATTTTGGCTGGATCGCTCCCCTCTTTGGTATGGACGGTCCGGCTTCCAGCGCGCAAACACAGGAACGGCTGGGATGGCGACCGGTTCAGCCTGGGCTGATTGCCGATCTGGACGCGGAACACTATTTCGAACACGCCGCGGCCGCCGCCTAGCAGAGCTAGGTTACGCGATAGATAAACGGTCAATCGAACATATCGGTACAAGGAGGCAGAGAATGACGAACGTACTTGAGACAACCTCATTTGGAGCAACATCGACCACAGATGACGTTTTGTCGGGCGTGAATCTGAGCGGCAAACGGATCCTCGTAACGGGTGTCTCGGCTGGACTCGGCGTGGAAACGGCGCGGTCCCTGGTCGCCAACGGCGGTCAGGTTGTAGGCGCGGCACGCGATTTGAACAAGGCCAAGACTGCAACCGAGCAGGTGAGAAAGGACGCTGCGGCTAATGGCGGAAGCTTCGACCTGGTTGAACTCGATCTTGGCAATCTAAAGAGCGTGCGTGCCTGCGCCGACTCTCTGCTGGCAAAAGGGCACCCGTTCGAGGTGGTCATCGCCAATGCAGGAGTGATGGCCACACCTTTCGGCCACACAGCCGACGGCTTCGAGACGCAGTTCGGGACGAATCACCTCGGCCACTTTGTCCTGGTCAACCGGATTGCGTCGCTTATCCGGGATGGCGGGCGGCTGATCAACTTGTCTTCTGCCGGTCATCGCTATTCGAATGTGAACCTGGACGATCCCAACTTTGAGCGCACGCCCTATGAACCTTTCGTCGCTTATGGCAGATCGAAGACGGCGAACATCCTCTTCGCGGTGGCTTTCGACAAACGTCACCGGGATCGTGGTGTGCGCGCTGCGGCCGTCCACCCGGGTGGCATACGAACCGAGTTGGGTCGTTACGCGGATCCCGGCCGGATTGAAAAGGTGGTGAGCGAGATCAATCAGCAGCTCGCCGCGCAGGGTAAGGGACCTTTCCAATGGAAGACCGTTCCCCAAGGAGCTGCAACTTCGGTCTGGGCGGCTGTGGTCGCACCAGGGGAGGAGATCGGCGGGCAATATTGCGAGAATTGCCACGTGGGCCATATCGTGCCGGACGATGCGCCGATCACCGCCGTCAGCGAAGGGGTGCGCGGATATGCACTCGACCCGAACAATGCTGAGGCACTCTGGAAGAAGAGCGAAGAAATGGTCGGAGAGTCGTTTTAGCGATCGGATTTGGGAGTCGTCGATGAGGACGAAAGGCTAACGCGCATAAAACGGGAACTGACATGGAGCGGCTCAATCCTTTTCCATCAGCGCGGCAGCGCGCTTGCCGACTTTCTTGAGCTTTACTTCAAGGCCACGAAGCTCCTCCGGGCTTAGTTCCGAGAACACTCTCTTCATCTGCCCGGAATGCTTCCGAAAGGCGGAAACAATAAGATCCTTGCCGCGTGGGGTGAGGGCAACGATCCGTACGCGTCGGTCTTCGGCGCTCTCGACGCGGCTGACCAGGCCTTTCGCGACGAGGCGATCGACAGCAATGCTGATCGAGCCTGGGGTGAGGTCGACGATTGGGCCTATCGTATTGACGGGCAAAGGCCCTTTGTGCAGCAGGAGTTCCAGCACGCCGAAATCCGAGAGGCCGAGCCCGGTGTCTTCAATGCCAGCGGCTGCGTACCTTGTCAGGGCGCGCATCGCCTTCATCATTACTAGCCAGACCTTGTCCGTCCCCTGAAATCCTTGGGTCATAAAAAAACCGAATCTTCTAGAAGCATACAGCATCAATTATATTTATATCAATATATATGACGTCAATACAATGGCGTCGCTTCCAAAAGGAGGTTCGGTTATGAGAATCGCATCTGTAATCGCCCGATATCTGGCGGGCGTGATCTTTCTTGTTATGGGGCTGAACGGCTTCCTGAACTTCATTCACTTTCCACCACCGGCGGGTCTTGCTGCACAGTTCATGGGCGCCCTCTATGTCTCGCATTACCTGTGGGTGATCTTCGCGTTTCAGGTCATCGCAGGTGCGCTTCTGCTGGCCAACCGTTACGTACCGTTGGCGGTGGCAGTGCTGGCGCCAGTGATTGTCAACATCCTTACTTTCCACGCTTTAATGGCCCCGAGCGGGCTTCCGCTCGCCCTTTTCGTGGCCGTACTCTGGACGCTGATCTTCGTCGATGTGCGACCGGCCTTTTCGGGGTTGTTCCAGTCGCGCTTGCAGCTTGAGAAGGTCAAGCAAAGCGCGGTTAGAGCTTGATGGCCGACACACGATCTGAGGAGGTTTCAGCTATGACGGACGATCGAACGATTCTCATCACCGGAGTGACGGGCAATCAGGGTGGCGCGGTCGCGCGGTCGCTCGAGGGCAGGGGGTTCCGTCTACGCGGACTGACGCGCAAGCCGGACAGCGAGCGGGCGG
>Ga0066705_10000445_pt1 | contig 11512 bp, 13 predicted proteins | sample GraSoiAngelo_154_FD_66506 | JGI IMG/M metagenome (GOLD analysis project Ga0066705, IMG submission 66506) | Grasslands soil microbial communities from the Angelo Coastal Reserve, California, USA - 14_1009_13_20cm | ecosystem: Environmental > Terrestrial > Soil > Grasslands | place: USA... | reverse complement strand
GCTTAGCTCATACCACATGCATTGAAGAACTCATTTCTTAAGCAACTGCCATCCCGAAACCGCATCTATTTAATTAATGAGTTCAGTGCGTAGGTTCGGGACGTGCCTGTTGGCTTGTCTGGCCGCGCTTGCGGTTTTGACTGTTCTGGTAACTCCCGCATTTGACGAGCTGCCGAGCACGGCGCCTCATCCCGCCCACTCTGTCGCGGCACCTGTCGCTGTGGTCTTTACCTCAATTGTGCTCACTGTGGTGGATAAACTTTCGGTGCAGATCGGCCGCGTTGTGGCTGGCACGGACCTGCTCCTGCTCACTTGTAGCCGACTTTGTTAGCCTGTTCTGTTCAATCAACCCCTCGCCGGCGGGATGCGAAATGCCCGCCCGACATTCTTTCTCTTGCCGCAAATCGAGGAAAGGCGATGTCCAACTCAATTATTTCTCTCGTAACCGGGGTCTTTTGCGAACCTTTTAGCGCGGCTGACGCCATCCGCAGATTGACCGAGAGCGGATTTGCCGATCACGAAATAGATTTGCTTGGGGTGCTGAGCGGGCGGCCGCCGAATCTGATTTGGTTCCTTCTGGACCTGGGGCTCCCAGATGAGCATGCGGAATACTTCAATGCTTGCCTCTCGGAGGGCGCCGTCTTGGTGATGGTGCAGACACCGCCGTCCCGCACGTCCAAGAAACGAAAGATTGCGCTCGAGGTATTGAAACAACACGGGGGAATATTGCCGCCTGAACCTGCGAGCGCATGGCGTTCTCGACCTTCGTGAAGATGCGAGTGAGAGGTGTTCTGTGAATAAGACTAATGGCAGGCCAGGATTACGCGTCTCAGAGCTGCTGGCGGCGTGGAAATCAATTCTTCTCGGAAACACGCCGATGCTGTCGATTGAGATTACGCGTGAGTGTCCCCTGAGTTGTCCGGGTTGTTATGCATATGGAGATAACCATCTCGGCGGACAGGTAACGCTTCGCGGCCTGAGCGATTACCATGGGGACGCGCTGGTAGATGGCGTAGTGCAAGTCGTCCGGCGGCATCGGCCGCTGCATGTCTCGCTGGTCGGCGGCGAGCCGCTGGTCCGTCATCGTGAACTCAGCCGTATTCTTCCCATCCTAAGCGAGATGCGCGTTCATAGCATGGTCGTTACCAGTGCGGTGATTCCCATTCCGCGCGATTGGATGGACATCCCGCGAGTGCGAGTTGCAGTTTCGGTTGACGGCCTGCCTGAGCATCATGACGTCCGGCGCAAGCCCGCCACCTACGAACGCATCCTGAAAAATATCGAGGGATGCCGCGTGAATATTCATGGCACAGTCACTCGTCCTATGCTCGAGCGTCCGGGCTACCTCGAGGAATATATTGCGTTCTGGAACGAGCGGCCTGAAGTCGTCCGCATTTGGATGAGCCTCTACACACCTCAGCGAGGCGAACAGAGCCCAGAGATGTTGACTCCAGCGCAACGTGATACGGCAGCCAGCGATTTGCTGCGAGCCCGCCAGCGATATCCAAAATTGCTAATGAATGCTGGAATCGCCGATGCTATCCGAGTGCCTCCGGTATCTCCGGCGGCTTGCATGTTTTCGAAGATGTCAACCAACTATTCGGCTGATTTGAGCACTCGCGTCGAGCCGTGCATCTTCGGCGGCGACCCGGACTGCTCGCAATGCGGATGCGCCATCAGCAGTGGCCTGCACTGGCTCAAGGAGATTCGTCTTGCCGGGCCGCTCAAGGTGAAGCATGTTGCGCTGAGTGCGGCGGCAATCGGATCAACTATGGGAAAGCTGCGCCGTAATTACCGTGCTCATCCCCGCTGGACAAGCAAGTCCAACGAATTAATCCAGATCGCAGGTTCGGGCAAGGACAAAGAGAAGCGAACATTATCCTGACCAGCACGCTTGCGTTTGTTATTTTGCCGGAACCGCGAGGTCCTCGAGACGCGCGCCCTTCTTGGCGACGTAGAAGGCCAGAGCCTTGGCGGGCTCGCTCGTGCTGGCATTCTTCACGTTGTGCACTTCGCCGGCTACGGTCGTGAACGCCTCGCCTGCCTTCAGAGTCGCAGGGGGGTTGCCCTGCACCTCCAGGGTCACCGAGCCCTCCTGGATATACACGATCTCGTTGCCCGACTGCGTGTGCTTGCCGCTCTCTGCGCCGGGCGCCAGCGGGCGCATCACCAGGATAGCCTCCCACCCCGGCGCGGCCTTCAACTCCGTTCGTTGTAGAACCGTGCCACCCTTCAAATTGTCTTGGGCGCTCAACGTCCGGCTAGCCAGCAACCAGAGCACCACGCCTAACACCACTGTGACCCCAACCAAAAAGTTGATGCGCTTCATGGAGGCTCCTTTCAAAAGCCAGCGCATACTAACACAGAAGACCGATGCAACATCGGTGATTGAGAACGTTGTAAGGCGATTTCACCAGTAATTTCGGGCACGCCGTGCCGACTCATTTGCCCACCACCAACACCACGAAGCTATCCGGAAGAATCGGAGGCCGGGCGCGCGGATTCTCCGCGCTTGGTTGCGGACGCGGGCCGAATTTCGCAGTCACGAGAAAAATCTCCTGCGTCTTTGGATCGAGCGCCATGGTGCGGGCGCCGCGCTCAGTCGGAACATTTTCCACGACGCTGAACTTGTCCGGAGAATCTTCGTGCGCGACCGTAAGCACGCCTTCACCGCAGGACGCGAAAGCGTATCCGGTATCCGGATCGAACCCGTTGGCATCGACGCCTTCTCCAATCGGCAACGTTGTAATCACTTTGCCGTTGTCAGCATCTACCACGGCCATCAATTTATTGTCGCAACCGGCGAAGAGCCGCCGGTTCTTGCGATCAATCGCTAATCCGCTTGGCTCTTCACACGGCTTGAGCGGCCAGGTCGACTTCGCTTCCAGCTTCTTTGGATCGATCACCGTCAGTTCGCTCTTGTCTTCGATATTGACGAATACTTCGCCTTTCTCATCGCTGACCGCGAATTCGGGCTTGCCATCGAGTTTAACCGTGCCAGCGACAGTGCCCTTCTCCGCGTCAATCGCCGTGGCATCATGGCTGTGGCCATTGAACGCGAACACGCGCTTACTTGAGGGATCGTAAAGAATCGCGTCTGGATTGTCCCCCGCCTTCACTTTGTTCAACGTCTTTAGCGTTTTCAAATCGAAGATGCTTACCGTGCCTTCGCGTCCATTGCTGATGAAGCCTCGGCCAAACTCGGGGGCCAGAGCAATACCGTGTACGCTGGGTGTATCTGGAATGTTTCCAACCAGCTTGCCAGAATCAGCGTCGATCACAATCACGTGGGTTGCACGGGAGATAAAGAGATGGCGTGAAGTGGGATCGATTGTGAGATAGTCCCAGCCGCCTTCGCCGCCGAGTTTGTAAGTTTTCACTACGTGATAACCGGAGCCCGCGCCAAAACATGCGGTAACCAGTAGGCAGATAACCAATGTCACAAACGATGCCATGAGAGCAAAGTGCTTCATTTTCATCAGCTCGCTTTCGAAAGTAATAACCAAAGTACCCACACGTAACTTTACCGCATTCATGCCGCTGCTTACACTGAGGCATGCACTCATGGGAGGGAGACCCGCATCAGCAGCCGGCGCCGGACTATGGTTCGGCTGGTCCCACTCCGGATTTGCCTCCGGACCGCTCGCTCGATCCGCGCGCCGGGAGTTGGCGGATTCTGTTTGCCGTTTGCGCGGGTATCTTATTGGCGTTGGTTTTCTCTTCGGGCTTGGCGCGCGGAGCATTCGCTGACATTACACAATTTCTCACGCTGCACGGGAAGCCTCAACCAGCGTCTCCCGCTCAACTCTCACAGCACGAGATTGAGAGTCTGGATCGCCAGACTGCGCAGCAGCAGGCCGAGCTTCTACTGGAGCGCGACATCAATCATAATGCTGGCGCAAACGATGAGATTGCCGCTCGCGTGGACGGTTGGCATGGGAAAATTCGGCTGCGGCCGCAGCTGAATTCTCTGATTACGACTGCGCTCAACTCAAATGACCTTCGCGTGCGCGCCGCTGGCATTGAAGTTGACCTGGCAGCGATGAACATGGCCAAAACTCCTAAATACGCCGCACTGCTATTCACGCAAGTGGAGAATGGAGAGCCGCCTGAGCGCATCTGGGCACTGTGGGGCTTGGGGTTGCTGGGAAATCGCGGCGTCGAACCGGAAAAGGTGACACAGGTGCTAACCGAGCACTTGCAGGATTCAGATGCGGACGTGCGCCACTGGGCAGTCGAGGGGCTGGCGTATCTGGGAACCGACGATACGATTGCGCCGCTCCTGCAAACTCTCCATGACGATGCTGCTCCCACGGTGCGGGAGCGCGCCGCATGCAGCTTGGCGCAATCTGGAATGCTCACCCAGGCGCAGCGGCGCAACGCAATTCCCGCGCTGCTCGCGTTTGCTGATGATTCCTCCCTGGACGCACAGACCCACACCTGGATCTTCCAGGCGCTCCGTGATATTACCGGCCAAAAATTGCCGAACGAAATTTCCGCCTGGAGAGCGTGGTTCAGCAGCTCGGGCGGGGCGTAGAACACTACGCCACCTTAGCGTAGTTCTCCGGCCCTTGCTCCGGGGACAGCGAGAGTGTCCCAAGACGCACGTTTCAACGGTACACGCACCTTCGCCGCAGCTGCATACAGTGCGTAATCTAACGGATGCAACAGGTCGAACACTGTTGCGGCATTCTCCGGTGACACCTCGCACCAAATCGTCGGCCGAATGGTTTCTAACAGCTTTCTGGATCCGCGCAGAACACGCGCTTCGTGTGTCTCGACATCGATCTTCAGAACGCTTGGCGCAGGAAAATAGTCCAGGAGAAAATCGAGAGATGTTGAAACTGCTGCCTGCGAAAACCGGTTCCCTTGTGCCTGGCTCGATCCGGTCGAATCTGCGAGATGATTCGCCGCCCTTGAGCGCTCTGAAATTTGAAGATGACTGATGCGATTGGCGTCCGAAACAGCGGAGCAAAGAACAGTAATAGGGGCGGCATTCAAACCACGTAGTTTCAATTCACATGCTGATCTGGTAAGCAGGTGCGCCAGCCAAACATCCGGCTCAATCGCAACCACGTAACCGGATTGTTTCGCAAGGGACGAAGCACAAACACTGAAAAGTCCTACGTTCGCTCCCACATCCCACACGCAGGCCCCGGGCTTCACCAGTTCAAGCGCCATGCGATGGAGCAGAGGATCTACCTTAGACATCCGCAACCAGTAACGCAGGCCAGCCTCGGGAGAGACATAGATCGGGAAGCGGTGAAACTCAGGCGGCAATCGCCGTTTGAAAACAAGTCCACGGCTGAGGCGCTCCACTGATTTGCGGAAATTCATTAGACGAACGAAGATTATCAGCGTACGGAAGCTGGGGGAAGGCGATTTCACTTCGTGCGAGAGGAGAGCCGAAGGCGGCTCTCCCTGCGTGGGTATGGGAGCTTATTCTGCCATCTTCGCAATGTGAACATCAAAGCCGGTTTTCGGCAACAGCGACGTCAGCTCAAAGGCTCGGAATCCGTCTCCCGCGATTTCTGTGTGCCGGTAAAGACCGGGCTCGCTGTCGACGGTCTCGTGGCGTCCTTGTAACTGATTTAGAAATTCCTGAGCCTTTCTCGTGTCGGCTTCGTAGCCCTTGGCCTTGGTCACAATGGCCTCGGCTGCATAGGAGCGAACCAGCTTCGGCCAATATTTCTCCAGTAAATTCGTGCTGGCGAAAATGTCGGCCCACACGATTTGTCCGCTAACCGCAACCACAACTCCAACCGCGTTCTGATCGCGAAGCTGTTTAATCAGGCTTTGGTAATTGTGCCGGATCGGCTCGGCGACGGAATCGACCTGCTCTTTGACTTCTTTGTTGTCCATCACCCGCGCATAAGACGAAAGGCCACCAATTGGCCCTGCCACAGCGGGAGGCGCATTGCGTGCGAGAGATTCTTTGGATTTCCCTACCTCTGCCCAGACCTGCGCTTGGTCTTTCTCCGCCATGGCCTTCTCCCGAACGGAGGGTTGCGCCATCGCGCCGTGGTAGGAATCAAACTTTGCTGACGCGCCGGTCCATCTTCCCGGCTCGACACAGAAGACGCTCAGATCAACGGGATCGCTTTCCGCGGGAACGAGGCGATCTTTGCCGATCACGCGGTCCTGTTTGCCGCCGGTGACGATTTCGCCGGCAAGCAAAATCAGCGGCCGCTTCGAGTTGTTTACCAGAACCAGTTGGTTGACCTGCGCCCCTCCGCCATATTGCTGCGGAATGATTTGCCCATGGCGATGCCGCGGGCGCATCAGCGGGGAAATGTTGCCGGACTCGGTGACAACTACTTCGCCCGACCGCAGGCCTTCATCCAGAGTGATGAACTCTGCCGTGTCATGCGACCTGGCCGCGATAACCGGAAAGACAGTTAAATTGCCATGGCGGATTGGCTCCAGAACTTTGTATCCGGAGACGATTTCGCCGGCGGGTGCCAGGCAAGGACCAAGCAATGCAACTCCAACGATCAATGCCAAGGCAAGAGCAAAGAGCACGAGCTTGAGTTTCATGGGTGTTTCTCCGCAGGGGTTTGAAGACACCCCGGGCGCGCAGGGGAGCGACCCGTCCGGGGCGTCTTTCTTTCCCACCCTGATAATCTCCGAACGGCAAAAATTCAGCTTCTTGCGTCTAAAAATGTTGATAGGATCAACGGCGTGCCCGCCACGGCTCAGAACGGTGTCCAATCCGTAGGTGTGATCTCGCCGGAGTTGGAGTCGCGTATGGCGGAGCTACAACTAAAAACGCAGGAATACGGGCTTGCGCGCGAAGAATTGGTCACAATCTTGAATGAGGTTGGAGCTAAGTATTTGCCGCCCGAAACTTCTGAGCGGGAGCGTGACGAGTTTTTCGCGAATCTGCGACTCGAAGAACTTGCGTTGGCGCGCGCTTGCGCCGCCGGTCATGAGCGCGCGTGGGAAATTTTCATGCTTCGGTATCGCGAAAAGCTCTATGACATTGCTGCGTACATTGCTAAAGAAAGCTCGGCGGCACGAGAGTTGGCAGACTCTCTCTATGCCGATCTCTTCGGCACGAGCACACGAGAGGGAAAGCGGATTTCGAAGCTGACCTCATATATGGGCCGTGGGTCGCTCGAAGGATGGTTGCGGACGGTGCTCGCGCAAGAATACGTCAACCGCTACCGCAAGCAGCGCCGGCTGGTGAGTCTGGACGAGGAGAGCGAGGCTGGAGTGCAGTTCGCGGCCGCCGACGAAGAGCCCGCGATCCCGCGCGATACCAGACTAGAAGCCGCCACGGATCAGGCTTTGGCCCTTTTGCCTGCCGAAGACCGATTTGTGCTGGCGTCGTATCATCTTGATCGGCGAACACTGGCGGAAATTGCCCGTACATTGCGAGTGCACGAATCGACGATCAGCCGCAGGCTGAATAAGCTGGCCAAAACGCTACGAAAGCAGATACTTTCCACGCTCCGGCGGCAAGGCATGAGCCGCCGCCAGGCGGAAGAAGCTCTGCAAGTAGATGTACGAGATCTGCGTCTGAATATTCGTGCCAGCCTGGCGCAAGAAGCCAACGCGAAACCGTTCCCAGATAAGAAGGCGGAGGCACAGGCGGGAGAGGGATAACCCCGAGTTAACAGTCAATGATCGATGTTCCTAAAATCGTGCTTGGGCGCTTGCGGAAGGCTGCCAATCCTGGAGATCACCCCGATGCCGACCTGTTAACCGCGTTCGCTGAGCAGGCGCTCGCGAAGCGGGAACGGCTGCAGGTAATTGAACACCTATCGCAATGCTCCGAATGCCGGGAGATTGTGTCGGTGGCTCAGCCTGAGATGACTGAAAAACCGGGCTCGTTTCGGTTAATGAAATTCTCCCTTCTGCGCTCGCCGATATTGCGTTGGAGTATGTTGGCAGTTTGTGCTGTGGTCCTGGCTACAGTCACGACACGTCATTTCTCCCAGCAAAAGTCCGCAACATTTTTCACGCCGGAAGCGCGGGTCTCAACGGCTCCGCAAACCAGTCAGCAAGAGACTTATGATGGGTTTGTAGCCAAACTTGAATCGCCGCGCCCAAAAACGGAGTCAGCTTTGTCGCACCGCACCGCGAAGCAGAGCTCAGGGCGGACCGTGACACATTCGACAGCGCTCGCGGTTGCCGACGAGAAAAGCAAGAAGGACTCTTTACCCCGCGCTGTACCCGCCGCTCCAAGTCCGACCCTGCTTTCGAAACTGAGTGATCGCGAGCGGCGTGACCAGGATGCCCGGGATGCTTTGCACGGCTCGGTGGGAAAGTCCGTCAACGGGCCTGCGACCAATGAAGCAGTAACTGCCATGAATGAAACAGTAATGGTTGAGAGTCGCACTGCTTCGGTCGAGGTCGCCCAGGCCACACCAGGAAAAGCTAAAGAAGAAAAAGCCTCTCGCATGAAGGCTCCTGCGGCAGCGTCCGCGGTCGGGGGTCCCGTGGAAAGTGTCACTGCCAACAAAGCCGTCGAATCGGAGTACGCCACTGACCTCCGAGCCGGTCTTGTTCCTATCTCTCGTTGGACTCTTTCCCCTGAGGGCAGACTGCAACGCTCATTAGATGGAGGCAAAACCTGGAAGACAATCCCGCTCTCCAGCGAGACAGTACTTCGCGCCGTGTCTGCTATGGATCAGGAGATCTGGGTTGGAGGTGACGCTGGCGCCCTTTACCACTCTATTGACAGCGGTCAGCATTGGACGCAGGTGAGGCCCACGGTAAACGGCGAATCCCTCACCGCAGATATCATCGGAATCGAATTCACTGATTCACGCCAAGGCAAGCTGACCACTAGCGGTCACGAGACATGGACAACCACTGATGGTGGCGAGACCTGGACTCGCAACAAGTAAAGATCAGAGAAGCCTGTGCAAAAATCCCGTACGGGCAGCCGGTAACAGGAGAGCCTGGAGCTCTCTCTTCCTCCTCCTATCAATGGTTTAAAGGCATTCTTGGCCTTAAAGCGAATCGTGACACGCGTGACCTTCGTTTTCCTTTTTTGGGTACCTCAAACCGAGCCGCAGGTTACGGAGGTTACGTTTACACCGGAGCAGGGTAGGCCTACTATCCAATCGTGGTTTGGCAGTTCTGGGGGAGGGCTGCCGGGCGTCCTGAACTGAAAAGTTCTGGACGCTTTTTTGTTTTCAGGCTGCCGGCACGTCAACCGTCAGCTTTCAGCTATCACTCCTGAGACCAGAAGCCGATAGCTGGCCTGCGACTTCCGGCGCTGACACGCATCCAATACAAGTGCTACGATAATCAGAGTTGTTTAACCGACTGATTCGCCGATCTGTGTCGCTTACGGCGATCGGCGCAATTGGAGGGGAAAATGGCAGGTAACGGAATTGTGGAAGTGACGGACGCGAATTTTGATCAGGACGTGCTGAAGGCCGACCAGCCGGTGCTGGTGGACTTCTGGGCGACCTGGTGCGGACCATGCCGCGCGATCGCGCCCATCGTGGATGAGTTGGCGAAGGAATATCAAGGCAAGATAAAGGTCGGCAAGATGGACGTCGACCGCAATAATGCCACGCCGATGCGCTATGGAGTGCGCGGCATCCCCACGCTGTTGGTGTTCAAGGGCGGGCAGGTGAAAGAACAGATCGTCGGGTATGTACCGAAAGAGACCATCCAGAAAGCATTGGATAAGCACATCGGATAAGCAGTCAGGATTTCAGTCTGCAAACGCCCGGGCTCAGCCGCCTGGGCGTTTCTTATTGTGGATGCAACGGCATTCTGTCGATTAAATAACTTGACAAAGTCAATGATTCTGTAGACCCTGCCTTCATGGCAGCGGCTCATCGGCCGGGGAATGAATTGGGTCAGCGGATTCAGGCCGTCCGGCGCTTCAATCGCTTCTACACTCGCCAAATCGGCGTCTTGCAACAGGGACTCCTCAACAGTTCGTTGTCTTTGACAGAAATCCGCGTGCTCTATGAACTTGCCCACCGCGAGAAGCCCACGGCTACCGAGTTGTTCAAAGAATTGGGGCTGGATCCTGGCTACCTGAGCCGGATTCTGCATGCATTTCAAAAGCGCGGCTGGATTCGCCGCGAATCGTCGCAAGATGATGCCCGTCGCAGCTTTCTGTCGCTAACCAAACAAGGCCGGTCAGTGTTCGACCCGCTGGACGCGCGGTCGAACCAGGAAGTAGCGGGAATGTTGAGCGTGCTCGCGCCGAGCGGCCAGTCCCGCCTGCTTGAGGCCATGCAGGCCATCGAATCTGCGCTGTCTTCGGAAACTCCTGGCAAAGCTCCTTATCTCTTGCGCACGCACCAGCCCGGCGATATCGGTTGGGTGGTTTACCGCCATGGCGTGCTCTATTCGCAGGAGTGGGGTTACGACGAGCGCTTCGAAGCTCTGGTGGCACGAATCGTGGCACAGTTTGTGGAACGCTACAATCCGCAGCGTGAGCGCTGCTGGATCGCCGAAAAAGACGGCGAGCGCGTTGGGTCGGTCTTTCTGGTCAGCAAGTCGAAGCAAACCGCCAAACTGAGGCTTCTCCTGGTAGAGCCTTCGGCACGCGGGCTTGGCATCGGCAAACGTCTCGTGGATGAATGCATTCGCTTCGCGCGGCAAGCTCGCTACAAAAAAATAGTCCTCTGGACTCAGAGTGAGCTGACGGCGGCGCGCAGCATTTACGAAAAAGCCGGGTTTCGTCTAGTTCGGGAAGAACCCCATAGTAGCTGGAGCCGGGACGATTTAGTGGCAGAAACGTGGGAGCTGAGGTTCTGATCCTACTCGGCCGCGGCACGGGCGGGGCCCGGGCCTACATCGAATCATTAGTATTTCCTCAAAACTCCAATCACCCTCCCCTGAATCTCCACGGAAGCTGCAGGTACGATGATCGGCTGCATTGCGGCGTTCGACGGCTGCAGGCGAATCTTGTCGCCTTCGCGATAGAAGCGCTTGAGCGTGGCGTCGGTTGTTTCGACCAGCGCGACGATAATGTCCCCGTTATGGGCGGTTTTGGTTTTTTCTACGAGCACGTAATCGCCGTCAAGAATGGCTTCGTCCTGCATAGACTCGCCGCGCACTTCGAGCACAAAAACTTCTTTGGAACGGACAAAGTCGGCGAGTGAAATAGTCTCGGGATTCTGTACGGCTTCGATGGGCTGGCCGGCGGCGATGCGTCCTACGAGCGGTAATACCATCGCAGTGTTCACTGACATGGCTTGTTTGAGCCGGCCTTTGGGCGGAAGCAAATCAATCGAGCGGCTGCGATTGTAGTCGCGCGTGAGCAATCCTTTTTTCTCAAGATTCGTGATGTGCTTGTGTACCGTGGCCAGCGAGCTCAGCCCCATGCCTTGCTTGATTTCTTCATAGGAGGGCGAGTACTGATGAGTCTGCACAAACTCCGAGATAAAGTCGTAGATCTGCCGTTGCCGTCTGGTGATTGCCATAGGAGAATTGTAGGCGAATATTAGGCGAAGTCAACAGGCACCTTCGGCTCAGGGGTACAGGTGTGTGCACCCTGTCGAGACATAACCGTTTCGCGTGCGGAAGGGGG
>Ga0066705_10000441_pt1 | contig 11535 bp, 9 predicted proteins | sample GraSoiAngelo_154_FD_66506 | JGI IMG/M metagenome (GOLD analysis project Ga0066705, IMG submission 66506) | Grasslands soil microbial communities from the Angelo Coastal Reserve, California, USA - 14_1009_13_20cm | ecosystem: Environmental > Terrestrial > Soil > Grasslands | place: USA... | reverse complement strand
CGCCTTTCTCAGGCGGCGTACGAGACTCTGGCGATCATCGCCTATCAGCAGCCGGTTTCTCGAGCGCGGATCGAGGAGGTCCGGGGCGTGAACTGCGAGAGTGTCCTGGGCAACCTCGAGTTGCGCGACCTGATCACCGAGGTGGGTCGTGGATCGGGACCGGGCCAGCCGAGGCTATACGGGACAACGATGCGGTTCCTCCAGGTAATGGGCCTCGAGTCCCTCGAGCACCTGCCCAGCCCGAAGCCCGACGGCGCGGAGGCTTCCCGACGAGCGAACGGCTGAACCGCTTTCTCGCGCGGGCCGGCGTGGCGAGCCGCCGCGCGGCCGACGCGCTGATCGCCTCGGGCTCGGTGCGGGTCAACGGGGAGCGGCCTCCCGCATCGGGGATGGTGATCGACCCCGATCACGACCGGGTCACCGTGGACGGCAAGCCCATCCGGCCGCCGGCGTCGCATCGGTACCTGATGCTGAACAAGCCGCTGGGCGTGATCACGACGGCGAAGGACGAGTCTTCGCGGACGACGGTCCTCGACGTGGTGGGGCAGGAGGGCAGGTCAGGCCACCGGATCTTTCCGGTCGGCCGTCTCGACGCCGACAGCACCGGGCTGCTTCTGCTTACCGATGACGGAGACCTCGCCTACCGGCTGACCCACCCGCGATACAAGGTCGCGAAGGAATATGAGGTCGTGACCGCGGGCATCCCGACCACGCGAGACATTCAAGCCCTGCGCCGCGGGGTGAAGCTTGACGACGGCCTGACGGCGCCCGCGGAGGTCGAGGTCATTCGCGCCACCACGGGTGACCGCGATTCCGGGCGCGCGGAGCTGCGCGTCGTGATCCACGAAGGCCGGCATCGCCAGGTCCGGCGCATGCTGCTGGCGGTCGGGCGCAAGGTCATCGCGCTCCGACGAACAGCGTTCGGGCCGTTGCGACTCGGCCGTCTGAAGACTGGAGGCTGGCGCGTGCTGTCGAGCGGCGAGGTGACTGCGGTGCGACGTGCCGCGGGTTTGGAAATCGAGTGATAGTCGCCATCGATGGCGGCGTGGCCTCCGGCAAATCGGCCGTCGGGAAACGTGTGGCCGAGCGCCTTGGTCTTCCGTTCATCGACAGCGGCCTCATGTATCGAGCCCTCACCCGGCTCGTGATGGAACGGGGCATCGACCCCCATGACAGCGAAACTGTGGCCCGGCTCGCGGAGTCGACCAGCATTCGCATCGAGGGCGAACGTGTATGGGCCGACGGCGTCGAGCTCACCGAAGGCATCTACGACACCGACTATGCGGACGCGCTTCCGATCATCTCCGCCAACCCGGGCGTCCGCAAGGCGCTGGTCGACCAGCAGAGGCAAATGGCGCATTCGGGAGTCGTCATGGCAGGGCGCGACATCGGCACGGTCGTGTTCCCCGATGCGGACCACAAGTTCTTCCTTGTCGCGAGCCTCGACGAGAAAGTTCGACGGCGCGCGGCGCAGTACGAGCGGCGCGGCGAGCGCGTCGATGGAGAAGCGATGCGCAAGGAGGTGGAGCTGCGAGACCGCGTCGACTCTGAACGCCCGGTCGCGCCGCTGCGCCCGGCGGAGGACGCGATCATCATCGACACCGACAACCTCGACCTCGAGCAGGTCGTGGATCGCATCCTGGACGAAGTGCGCGCGAAGAAATGATGTACGCCTCGATGCGGGCCCTGGTGCGGTTCCTTGCGAACACGTACCTGGTCGGCCTATTCCGCGTCGAGGGCGTTGAAAACGTGCCTCGGGATGGCCCGCTCATCGTCTGCGCCAACCATTCCGGCACGATCGACCCACCGCTGGTCCCGGCGTTTCTGCCGCGCTCGGACTCCTGGAACATGGCGAAGTCCGAATACTTTCGAAGGTCGATCATCCGCTGGCTGTTCGTTCAGTACCAGGCGTTTCCGGTGATCCGTCACAGCGCTGACCGCGCGGCGCTCCGCAGATCTTTCGACCTGCTCAAGGCTGGGCACGTCCTCGTGATCTATCCCGAGGGGACAAGGGTCGACTCGGGCGTGCTGGCCACGCCGGAGCCCGGCGCGGGCTTCATTGCTCAGCTTTGTGGCTGCCCGGTCCTGCCGGTCGCGCTCACCGGGACCCCGGAATGCCTGCCCAAGGGGGCGCTGTGGCCACGCCGCGTTCCGGTGACGATTCGCTACGGCAAGCCGTTGCTGATCCTGCAGAAGCGTCCCAACGGTGAGCGCGTGTCCCACCAGGAGGCTTCGGACCGGATCATGCTCGCCATCGCCGAGCTGCTGCCGCCCGAAAAACGAGGCGCCTTCAGCGACGTGGAATCGTTGCGCAAACGACTGGGTGATGTAAGCATCCCCTCTCCCCCCAGGGGAGAGGGCGAGGGTGAGGGGCGTGAAAAAAGTACTAAGAACTAGCCGATCGCGGGTCGCGCCCAGTCGTCCTCGACCAGGCTGCCGAGCGCGGGGTTGAAGCAGGCGTCGAAGGCCTCCTTCAGCGATTGCGGGGTGAGCCGAGGCGGCTGCTGGCGATAGTTGGCCAGGTCGAGCAGGCGCGCGACGAGAGCACGCGGGTGTGAGCCTCGAAGCGGCTTCTTCCCGTAGAGGTTGTTGAGCAGGTAGCCAATCGCCTTTTCGTCGAAGGGAACGCCCTGCCGGTCGCACTCGAAGCGAAGGATGCGGCCGAAGGCCTCCGGGGTCGGGTTGCCGATGCCGATCTTGTAAGCCATGCGGCGGAGGAACGCCTCGTCGACCAGCTCGGTGGGCGAGAGGTTGGTCGAGAACACGACCTGGCAGAGGAAAGGCAGCTCGATCTTGCGGCCCGAGGCGGAAAGGTCGAGGTAGTCGATCTTCTTCTCCATGGGGACGATGAACCGGTTTAGGAGTCGCATCGGCGGCACCTCCTGCCGGCCGAAGTCGTCGATCACGAACACGCCGGCGTTGGCCTTCCACTGCAGCGGCGCCTCGTAGTACCGGTTCTGGGAGTCGTAGGTCAGGTCGAGCTGTTGGAGCTTGAGCTCGCCACCGGCAGTCACGACCGGGCGCTCCACCCTGACCAGCCGGCGGTCGACGGGCTGCTCGCCCTCGGCGACCTTGTGATAGACGGGGTCGATCACGCGGATGATCTCGTCGCCGAGGGCGACCGCGTGCGGGATCTCGATCGGCTCGCCCATCAGCAGCGCCATGCGCTCGGTGATCGTGCTCTTGCCGTTGCCAGGGGCGCCGAAGATGAACAGCGACGCGCGCGAGACCATCGCGCCGCCGATCTGGTCGATGATGTGCTGCTCCAGCTCGAGCTCGCCCAGGGCCTTCTTCAGCTGGGAGTCGGTGACCGGGGATTTGGCGCTGACCTGGGAGCGGATAAGCGCGAGGTAGTCCTCGAAGTTGACCGGGCAGGGGCCCAGGTATCGCGTCTGGACCGTCGACATCTCCGCCGCCCGCTGGCGGCCCGCGCCCGAGATCGCGTAGTTCATCTTGACCGGGTAGGGCCGGCCCTCCATCCCGGGGTCGTTGGAGACGCCGCGCGTGTCCATCAGCTGGTTCTTCTCGAACTCGTCGATGAGGGGGGAGAAGGTCTCGAAAGGCAGCCCGAGGCGCTGCTCTAGGGCGGCTCCGGTCAGCTGGTCGGCGAAGGCAAGCGTTCGCAGCAAGAGGCTGGCGACCAGGTCACGTCTGACGTGCAGGTCTTCCAGTCGCTTGGGAGCCTCGATCGCCCCGGTAACCATCGGGCGCACATATTACAGTTCGGGCCTCACGTCCAGACCCGGTTTCACGGGCGCAGAGGGAACCGTCCCGGTTCCCTCTACGACGCGGCGCTTCGCGCCGCTAACTCTTTCCGGGTGGTTGGGATTTGCTGAAAGCCACGACACACAGCGATTGGGCGACCCTAGAGGCAAGGTCGCGGCCGGGATGAACCCGGCCGCCAGGGCGGCGCTGGAATCCTATGGTTCGTAATATCGCTGAAACCTTGACGGAGTACGTCGCCCTTGACCTCGAGACCACCGGTCTCGACCCGGCCCGAGACCGAGTCATCGAAATCGGCGCCGTCGCCTTCACGCCGAGCCAGGTCACCTCGACTCTCGAGCAGCTGGTCGATCCCGGGCGGGCCGTGCCCGACACGGTCCTGCGCCTGACGGGCATCAGGCAGGAGGAGCTGCGCGGCGCGGCCAGCCCCGAGGCGGCCCTGGGCCGGCTGGCCGAGTTCGTCCGCGGCCGCCAGCCGGTTGGGCATGGCGCCAGGCTGGACGTCGACTTCCTCGATGCGGCCGGGCTGTGGGACCCCTCGCAGCAGATCCTCGACACACTGGACATCGCCCGCATCCTGCTGCCCACGGCGGCCAGCCACAGCCTGCCCCTCCTGTCGACCGAGATGGGTTTCAACCAACCCAGGCCGCACCGCGCCCTGGACGACGCGGATGCAACGCGGCAGCTCCTGCTCCGCCTTCGCGAGGAGGCGGGGGGGCTCGACGAAGGCCTGAAGGAGTCGATGCTGGCGCTGGTGGCGCCATACCAGTGGCCGGTGGCGCGCTTCTTCGCCGACGCGCTGACCGCGCCCAGCCCGAACCCCGAACCGCTGCCCGCGGTGCGCGTGGAAGCTGCCCGCCGGGGCCGCTCCGCTGCGGCGCCGCCCGAGGATCCGGGAGCGGTCGCCGCCCTCCTTGGACCCGAAGGTCCGCTGGCCGGCCTCCTGCCAGGCTACGAGCATCGCGAGTCGCAGATGCAGATGCTGCTCGCGGTCGGACAGATCCAGTCGCGCGGCGGAACACTGGTGGTCGAAGCCGGCACCGGGACAGGCAAGAGCCTCGCCTACCTGGTGCCCTCGATCGCACGCTCCGTCCGGCACCACGAACGCGTCGTGGTTTCGACCAACACGCACACGCTGCAGGAGCAGTTGATGAGCAAGGACCTGCCCAGCCTGCGCGAGTGGCTCCCATGGGACTTCAAGGCGGTCCTGCTCAAGGGACGCTCGAACTACGTCTCGCTTCGCCGGTGGCGCCGCTACCTGGTCGAGCCGTGCAACGACTCGGATGAGCTGATGTTCAAGCTCAAGGTCCTCATGTGGCTGCACACGACCGAAAGCGGCGATCGTTCCGAGCTGCGCCTGTACGGCAAAGAAGAGGTGTTGTGGAACCGAATCGCGAGCGACCCTCTCGACTGCGTCGGCATTCATTGCACCAAGGAGGACTGCTACGTCCATCGCGCGCGGGCCGAGGCGGAAACGGCCGACCTCGTGGTGGTCAACCACTCGCTCCTACTGGCCGATGCCGAGGTGGGAGGAGGCCTCCTGCCCGAGTACGACCACCTCGTCATCGACGAGGCCCATCACCTCGAAGAGGCGGCGACCCGCGGACTCCGCCAGGAAGCCGACGGGCCGGGGCTGCTGGCGCTGCTCGACCGCCTGGCGGGTGGCTTGCTGCCGGACCTGGAGCGGCAACCGCACCTCGGCGCTTCGGGCAGCGCGTTCGCCGGCGCCGCTCCCCAGGCGGTTTCGGCCGCAGAGCGCGTGCGCGAGCTCTTCCGGCTGGCCGACTCGTGGGTCGCCGCGCGCCTGGGCGAAGCGGAGCGGAGGGAGGAATCCCTGCGCATCACCCCGGCGCTCCGCGGGGATGACGGCTGGTCCGACATCCGCATCGCCGGGGAGAACACGGTGACGACGCTGGCCGCACTCGACGTCAACTTGCGCAAGGCCGTGGGCGGCGTGCGCGAGTGGCTGGGCGGGGATGAGCCGGACCAGGGCATCCGCGAGCTCGAGATGATTCGCGGACGCCTCGAGAGTGCGACTGTTCTGCTCGATGAGGCTTTGCTGCGGCCCGATTCGAACCGGGTCTACTGGTTCAGCCAGGTATCTCGCGCCGAAAACCTTCTGCTGCGTGCCGCGCCGATCAACGTGGGCTCGCTGCTGCGATCGCGCGTGTACGCGGAGCGGCGCTCGACGGTTTTCACCTCAGCGACGCTCGCGGTCGGTGGCACGTTCGACTACTTCAGCTCGCGCGTCGGTCTGGGTCCGGAGATCGAGGAGATGATCCTTCCGTCCCATTTCGATTTCTATCACCAGGCGTTGGTATGCCTGCCCACCGACCTTCCGCCGCCAGAGCATGAATCGTTTGACATGGCGGTGGAGGAGCTCGTCGCTGAGGTCGCGCGACAGGTGGGTGGGCGCACCCTCGTCCTCTTCACCTCTCATCGCCAGCTGCGCGACGTGCACACCGCGCTCAAGCAGCGCGTGGACCTCGACGAGGTTCTCATCCTCGGCCAGGGCATCGACGGCCAGCGCAGGCAGCTGCTCAAAACGTTTGAGGAAGCGGATCGCCCGCTCCTGCTTGGCACCTCTAGCTTCTGGGAGGGCATCGACATCCCGGGCGAGCGGCTCAGCTGCGTGATCATGGTCAGGCTGCCGTTCCCGGTGCCCACCGATCCCGTGTACGCCGCGCGCGCCGAGCAGGTCCGCGACCCGTTTGCGCAGCTCGCGCTCCCGCAGGCGGCGCTGCGGCTCAAGCAGGGTTTCGGCAGGTTGATCCGGCGCTCGACGGACCGGGGCGCGGTGGTCATCCTCGACAACCGAATCCTCGGCCGCGACTACGGCAAGGCGTTCCTCGACATCCTGCCACCCGCCTCGCGCTACGTCGGCCCAGGCTCCCAAGTAGCTGACCGCGTCAGCGCCTGGCTTGAGGGAGTATGAGCAAGCTATTTGTTGTTGCCACGCCGATCGGCAACCTCGAGGACGTGAGCGCCCGCGCACTCCGTGTCTTGGCCGAGGTCTCAACGATCGCCGCCGAGGACACCCGAGTGACATCCCGACTTCTCGCGCGCCACGCGATCCGCAAGCCCCTGATCAGCTACCGCGCACCGGTCGAGCGGCGCGGCTTACCGCGTGTGATGGCGGCCCTGGACGAAGGCGACGTGGCCCTGGTCAGCGACGCCGGCACGCCGACGCTTTCCGACCCAGGCCAGGCGCTGGTCACGGCGGCCTGGGCGGGCGGCCATACGGTGGTACCGATCCCCGGACCCAGTTCGATCACCGCGGCGCTCTCGATCGCCGGATACGGTGGGACAGGTTTTACGTTTCTCGGCTACCTACCCCGCAAGCCCGGCGAGATGCGGCGCCTCATTGAATCGTTGCGTGACGACCCTCGGCCTGCGGTCGCTTTCGAGTCCCCGTTTCGGATCCAGAAATCTCTCGGGCTCATCGCGGAATCGCTGCCCGACCGCGCTGTCACTGTCACGCGCGAGCTGACCAAGGTGCACGAGGAGGTGGTGCGCGGAACGGCGTCGGAGGTGCTCGCCGCGCTGGGCGAACGGGCGCGCGGCGAGTTCACGCTTGTGATCAGCGGCCAGGATCGATCCCGCCGGACGTGACTACGTGCGTCTTGCGCAAAACGTACCTTTGACGGCAAATCCAAACGACCTTTTTGCGCAAAACGTGCGGGATACTGTCCCCCAGGTGACTGATCGCAGAACAGTCCTCATCGCTCCCGCGTGGCCCTACGCAAATGGGCCGCGACACATAGGCCACGTCGTCGGGTTCGCCGTGCCGGGCGACGTGCTGGCGCGCTTCTGGCGGCTGCGCGGCGCACGTGTCTTGATGGCGAGCGGCACGGACGAGCACGGCACTCCGATCACCTACGAGGCGGACAAGAATGGAATTCCGCCAAAGGAGTTCGCCGACCGCAACAGCGCCCTGATCGTCGACGACCTCGTGCGCCTCGGCATGACCTACGACATCTTCACGCGCACCACGACGGACAACCACTACCGGGTGACGCAGGACCTGTTCCTCAAGCTCTTCGAGAAGGGCTACCTCGTCAAGAAAAAGCAGATGGGCGCGTTCGATCCCGCGACCGGCCGCACGCTGCCCGACCGGTACATCGAAGGCAAGTGTCCGATCTGCGGTTACCCCGACGCGCGCGGAGACCAGTGCGACAACTGCGGCAACCAGCTCGATCCGGCGGACCTGATCAATCCGCATCAGCGCGGGAGCGACGCACCCGTCGAGTTCCGCGAGACCGAGCACCTCTTCTTCGACCTGCCGGCATTCGGTGAGCAGCTGAAGGCATGGATCGAGCAGCACGACAACTGGCGGCCCAACGTCCGCAAGTACTCGCTCGAGTACGTACGCAACCTGAAGCCGCGCGCCATAACGCGCGACCTCGACTGGGGCGTCCCCGTGCCGCTGCCGGGCTGGGAGGACAACCCGAGCAAGAAGATCTACGTCTGGTTCGATGCCGTGATCGGCTATCTGTCCGCGTCGATCGAGTGGGCGATCAACAGCGGCAAACCTGAGGCCTGGAAGGAATGGTGGGAGAACCCGGAATCACGGCACTACTACACGATGGGCAAGGACAACATCACGTTCCACACCGTGATGTGGCCGGCGATCCTGATGGGCGCCGGGGATCTACACCTGCCGGACGACATCGTCGCCAGCGAGTTCCTGCACATGGAAGGCCGCAAGTTCTCCACGAGCAGGGGCCAGGTGATCTACGTGAAGGACGTCCTCGACCGCTACGACCCCGACGCGCTGCGCTACTACCTGATGATCGCGGGTCCGGAGAACCAGGACACCGATTTCACCTGGGCCGAATTCGTCCGGCGCAACAACGACGAGCTGGTTGCGACCTGGGGCAACCTCGTCCATCGCACGCTCGTCAACGTCAACCGCAACTTCGGTGCGGTGCCGCAGCCCGGGAACCTCAGCGGCATCGACGGATCGCTGATCAAGGAGGTCGAGGCCGGCCTCGACGAGGTGGCAAAGCAGCTCCAGGAGGCTCGTTTCCAGAATGCGTTGAAGCTGGCGATGGGGATTGCGGCCAGGGTCAACGTCTATCTCGGCACCGAGCAGCCGTGGCACACGATCAAGACCGACCGCGAGCGCGCCGGCACCGTGCTGTACGTCGCCCTCCGCTGCGTCGACAACCTCAAGACGATGCTCACCCCATTTCTGCCCTTTTCATCGCAGCGGCTGCACAACCTGCTCGGGTACGACGACGAAATCGCTCCACAGCCGCAGGTGAAAGATCTGGGCTCGCACCGAATCATCACGGGCGAGTACGCAGCCGACGATCGGTGGCGGACCTCCGAGCTGGAGCCCGGTCGCAAGCTGCCCACGCCACAACCGCTCTTCAAGCGGCTCGACGACGTCGTGGAGGACTAGGCCGATCTTCGTCGACACGCACCTCCACCTAGAGGAGCTCGGTGAGGCCACACAGGTGGTGGAGCAGTCCGTGGCGGCGGGAGTGACCCGCCTGATCGCCGTCGGAGTGGATCTCGACCGCAGCGCAAACGCGGTTTCGCTTTCGCACGCTTACGAGGAGGTCTGGGCCGGCGTCGGGCATCATCCGCTGGAGCTCCCCGAGCCGGACCTTGGCGCGATGCGCCGGCTTGCGGAGGACGAGATGGTCGTCGCGATTGGAGAGATTGGCCTCGATTTCGAGCACATCGGCGGACCGCATCACGACCTGCAGGTGCGGCGGTTGGACGAGCTTTTCAGGCTCGCGACCGAGCTCGACCTTCCCGTATCCATCCACAACCGCGGCGCGTCGACGGAGCTCTTGACCGCGATCTCGAAACACTCGGGGATTCGCGGCGTCATGCATTACTTCGCGCTGGATTGGGACTGGGCTCAACGCTTCCTGGAGGTCGGGTTCTATCTGTCCTTCGCGGGCCTGATCACCCGCCCGAGCCGGAACGAGCTGCGGGAGGTCGTCAAGCACTGCCCGGCCGACCGGCTGCTGCTGGAGACGGACTCGCCGTACGGCAACGCGCAAAAGCGCATGGACACGCCAAACCGCCCGGCGTATCTGCTCGACACGGCGGAGGTGGTGGCGGAGCTGCGCGGGATAAGCCTCGAGCAGCTGGCCGACCAGGAGCGGCAAAACGCGATCACGCTGTTTCAAAAGATGAAGTAGTGATCGACCCGGCGGATCCCGAGCAGCTCGAGAAGCTTCTGCGCCGCCACGGCATCACCCTCCAGCACCGCCTCGGCCAGAACTTCCTCATCGATCCCGCGCTCCGCGACGTGATAGCCGAAGCGGCGGGCACGAGCGGGGAGGACGACCTGCTCGAGGTCGGCGCGGGCGCGGGCACTTTGACGATAGCCCTTGCCCCGCGATGCAGGCGCCTCGTCGCGGTCGAGCTTGACCTGCGCCTCATGCCCGTGCTGCGGGATGTTCTCGCGGTACACCCAAACGTCGAGGTGGTGAAGTCCGACATCCTGCGTTTCGACGTGGCCGGGGCCTTTCCTGAAGGTGGCGAGGTTGTCGCGGGCAACATCCCCTACAACCTGACCGGCGCATTGATCCGCAAGCTGCTGGACCATGCGCCTCGCCCTCGACGCCTGTCCCTGGTGGTGCAGAAGGAGGTCGCCGAGCGCTGGACCGCAGCCACCGGGGCGAGCCTGGCGACGGTCGCCGTTCAGGTTTTCGCGGAGGCCCGGATGGTCATGACGATTCCGGCCTCGTCGTTCACGCCCGCGCCGAAAGTGGATTCGGCGTTGGTCACGTTGGAGGTTCGGAAACGGCCGGCGGTGGAGGTCGATGACATGGAAGCGTTCTTCCGCTTCGTCGAAGCCGTCTTTCAGTTCCGGCGCAAACAGATCGGTGGAACGCTCGCGCGGATGGCTCGCACCTCGAGCGCTGATACCGCATCCCGGCTTGGCAAGCTGGGAATCCATCCGGTCCGCCGGCCGCAGACGTTGACCTTGCGCGAATGGGAAGAGCTTTATGGCGCATTCAACCCAAGGTTGGATCGTTAGGCTCTACCGACTGTGGATCCGATCAGGCTACCGGTCGAGGCTCCTTCGGGGGGTTTCCGCGCTGTGCTCAGGTACACCGCGTTCCGGAACATCTGGTTCGCGCAGCTGGCCGCGCAGCTCGCCGACAAGTTCCTGCTGTTCTCGCTGATCATCCTCGCCTACAACATCTCGGGCGGCAGCACGTCCGTCGCCGTGACGCTGCTCGCTTACACGGTCCCGGCGGTGCTCTTCGCCCCACTGGCGGGTGTCATCGCGGACCGCCTCAACCGCAAGCAGATCATGCTCTGGTGCAACCTGGCTCGAGCCGGAGCGGTCGCCCTCATCCCCGTCGCGGCGCTCGTTCCAGGACTCAAGGGCGACTTCCTGCACCTCCTGCTGATCACGCTTGTCTTCTCCGCGGTCGGGCAGCTTTTCGGCCCGGCGGAGGCGGCTGTCATCCCGACCATCCTTCCGCGTCAGGCATTGATCACCGCGAACTCGATGGCGCTGCTGACGATGGTCCTCACCCTGGTCGTCGGCGGCGTGCTCGCGCCAATCGTTTCGAGGATCGACCTTTACGCGCCGTACTGGTGCGCCGTCGTGTTGCTGTTGATCGCCGGCAGCCTGATCTTTGCCTCCGACATACCGCCGTTGGAGCGCCATACCGAATCGCCGGTCGAAGAGAGCCGCAACCGTTTTCACCTGATGCTGCTCGACCTTCAGGAAGGCTTCGATGCGGTGAGGGCCTCACGCGGACTCCGCCTCGCCTTCGGCCAGGTGAGCGTCGCGGTGCTCGTCCTCTTCATGCTCTACACACTCGCGCCGGC
>Ga0066705_10000439_pt1 | contig 11544 bp, 12 predicted proteins | sample GraSoiAngelo_154_FD_66506 | JGI IMG/M metagenome (GOLD analysis project Ga0066705, IMG submission 66506) | Grasslands soil microbial communities from the Angelo Coastal Reserve, California, USA - 14_1009_13_20cm | ecosystem: Environmental > Terrestrial > Soil > Grasslands | place: USA... | reverse complement strand
ACGCGCCAACCGCACCCACACCGAGGAGTTCTATCAGGTCTCCGCCTGCTCGCTGGAGATGAAAACCCTCAACCGCGAACTGCGCCAGTGGGAAAAAATCTACAACACCGTCCGCCCTCACCAGGCTCTCGGCTACTTAACCCCGCTGCAGTTCCTGCAGCGGGGCTCATCTCAAAGAAAGGAATGAAAACTGTCAACAATCTACTGGACGAGTACAGGATATTGACAATCGCTCCGCTTTCCAACATGCTGTCATGCGCGAAATGCCACTTCGTAGACAGGCAAGGTCGCGCCCGGCCGCTCCGTTAAGCTTACCCGCTCGACTCGAATTGTTGAGTGCGAGACGGCAAGAAATCATCCGCCCCGCCTTCGAACGCCCGCGCGGACTCGTCCTGCTCAGCGTACGCGCGCTCGCCAAACGGCTGAAGACCGATCCCGCAACTACGATCCGCATTGTGCGGGGAATGCGGTTTCGTTCCTATCGCGAATTTCAGCATTATCTGCATGAACTCTCTATCGCGCACGCGACATCCCTGGACACAATGCAAACCGGGGGCACGGGAAAGCACACTATCCCGGCGCAGGCGCGGGCATCACTCGATCAGGATGTCAGAAACCTTGAGGCGCTCGTCCAAAACCTGGATGCCCGGCGTGTAACTGCGCTGGCGCGGCGCATTTATTCGGCAAAGAAGATCATTCTTCTCGGCGGAGACCTAGCGGCGAATCTGGTGAAATTCCTCGAACACCATCTGATTATGCTGGGGCTTCCGGTTTCCAGCGCCACGTCTCCAGCTGAGGTTGTCCACAAAGTGAGAATGGCTGGCAAGCGAGATCTGGTGATCGCTGTCAGCTATGGACGCGGCCTGCGTCAGACAGTAGAAGGTTTGCGCCTGGCTCAGGCGAACGGCGCTTATTGCGTCGGCGTTACTAACACTCTGGTATCCCCGCTCGGCCAATTCGCGAATGAGTGTTTTCTTAACTCCGTGGACACGCCTTCGTTCGGCGCTTCATACGTGGCCCCGATGGCGTTCCTTAACGTGGTTGTTGCGGCTTGTGCTAACTACCGGCGCTCTCGAACGCTGGCTCTGTTAAAACAAGTCGAAGACGAGCAGAAGCACGGATTTCGCTGGTATGAGTCCAGTTGAGCAAGCGATGAGATCACTCCGGGAGAAGATTTGAACAGATCCACCGTTCCTGCACTCCTCTCGCTCCTCGCTTGCTTGGGATTCGCCGCAGAAGCACCTTCACCTGCGGCTTATGGCGTCCGCATCGAAACCGGCTGGATTCCCATGAAGGATGGCGTTCGCCTCGCCGTTACACTCTATATGCCCGACGGCGCAAAGCCTGGAGAAAGGTTTCCCGGCCTACTCGAATACCTGCCCTATCGCAAAGATGACGCCACTGCAGCGCGCGATTATCCCATTCACTCCTACTTTGCCCGCCGCGGATACGTGACCGCGCGCGTCGATATCCGCGGCTTCGGAGCAAGCGAAGGCGTTCCCACCGATCGCGAGTATTCCGAGCAGGAACAGATCGATGGCGAGCAAGTCATTTCCTGGCTTGCGCATCAGCCCTGGTCGAACGGAAGTGTCGGAATGTTCGGAATCTCCTGGGGAGGGTTCAACTCGCTGCAAATGGCCATGCGACATCCGCCGGAGTTGAAGGCGATTCTCGCGGTCGACGCCACCGCTGAACTGTTTCACGATGATGTGCATTACATCGACGGCATGGCACACATTGACGAGTTCGAATTGAACATGGATATGGCGCCAGGCATGACGGGCGCGCCCGATTACACGCTCGATGAAAGAATTCTCGGCCCCCGATTCGACGCGCCACCGTGGTCGCTTCTCTATTTGAAGCATCAACACGATAATTCTTTTTGGCGGAGCCAGGTTCGTCCCTACAGTGAAATCAAGATTCCGTGTTTCTTGATTGGCGGTTTGCTGGATGGTTATCGCGACAGCATTCCCGACATGCTGGAGCTAACCAAGGCGCCCGTCAAAGCTATCATTGGCCCGTGGAATCATACTTTTCCTCATGATGCTGTTCCTGGCCCGCAAATCGAATGGCGCGATCAGGCCGTGCGCTGGTGGGATTACTGGCTGAAGGGCCGCGATACCGGCGTTTTGCCGGATGCCAAACTAACGATCTACATGCAGCACTGGCATCCACCGGATCCCAAACTCACCAATGTTCCAGGCGAGTGGCTGCAAGAAGATGGCTGGCCACCGCGTGAAGCTCATGAAACTATCCTGTTTCCTCAGCGCGACCACAGCCTGGCAGAAGCCCAACCTGCTTCCGCTGTTCACCAACTCAAATACATTCCCTCGATTGGTGTCGAAAGCGGTTTTTGGTGGGGTGAGCTGCTGAGCGATCCGCGTCCGGTAGACGCATTCAGCCTGGTTTATGACTCAGCGCCGTTGACCGAAGATCTCGCGATCCTCGGCAGGCCTCAGGTTCTGCTGCAAGCATCGGCGACTGCCCCGCTTGCAGATTGGTTCGCGCGTCTCTCGGATGTTGCTCCAGACGGCACAGTCACACAGATCACCGGTGCGGGTCTCAACGCCGCGCAGCGGGACTCGACGAGCGCGCCACGCGACCTGGAACCCGGCAAGATGTATCCGCTTACGATCAAGATGCACCTCACTGCCTGGACATTCCCCAAAGGCCACCGCATTCGGTTGGCAATCTCGAATGCACTCTGGCCCATGGTGCTGCCCACTCCGTACAGTATGACGACCTCTCTGCAACTCGGAGGGAAAGAGGGCTCGCGCCTCGCACTCCCGGTTGTGCCTGTGCGTGGCAAGATGGCAACGGCGTTTTCGCCTCCCCAACCTTCCGAGGAGCGCCCGGACATCAAGTCAGAAAACTTCCCCTGGCCTGGAGAATGGACTATTGAACGCGATGAAGCCAACGGAAAGACCACAGTTCATTGGAGCGGCAAGGCGGCCGAGCAATATCCGTGGGAAAAGAAACTGACTACGAAAACCTGACTTACAAAGCCGACGACGCGCATCCGGAAAGCAGCTCGGTCGTGGGCGAAGCCAAAACTGTGCTGCAGTTGCACGACCGCGCTCTCACTTGGCAAGGACATCTTTCAGTTACTACTGACCAGAAAAACTTCAATTACAAATACACGAGGGAACTACTGAAAGATGGCCAAATGATCAAATCAAAAACCTGGCAGGAAACTATCCCGCGGGATCATCAGTGACTTTGCGCTGTTTTCATGCGGATTAACCGCCAATGTGAACCATCGTTCGCGATGCGGGGACAAAATCCCGTTCCCCAATGTGATGCCGCTCTTCTTTCCTCTGCACTACGCCACGGACGAACTCGGCAAGATCATCATCCGAAGCCCCTCGGCGCATTAGTCCGTAGAGGTCGTGATCCCAAACGGAAAATAAGCACGTGCGAATTTTTCCATCGGAGGTGATGCGGATGCGGCTGCAGTGTCCGCAAAAAGGATGCGAAACCGGCGCAATGATGCCGATCTCGCCCACGCCATCGTCGAAGCGATAGCGGCGAGCAGTCTCACTGCGGGCGTGCGGAATTTCAATCAGAGGCCGGTACTCGGCCATGTGGCGCAGAATTTCGTCGAGCGCGACCACGGTCTCTGGTGCCCAGACACGGTCTTCCTCCAACGGCATGAACTCGATGAAGCGCACCACCACGCCTTCTTCGCGTGCGAACATGCCAAAGGGGGTGATCTGATCCTCATTGAAGCCGCGCATGAGGACGCAGTTCACTTTCACGGGCCAAAGCCCTGCGCTGCGCGCGGCACGAATTCCCGCCAGTACGTGATCATAGCCATTGGGGACGCGCGTGATGCGGGCGAAGCGGTCGGGATCGACCGCATCCATACTCACGGTTACACGGTTGAGGCCGGCATCTTTCAAGGCCTGCGCCATCTCCGCGAGGAGATGCCCATTGGTGGTCATGGCAATGTCGAGGGGCGTGGTGTCCTCAAAATTGCTCCCAGCCTCCGGGCTTGGGTGGGGGATGGCTTCAGCCACGCTGTTACCGCCAGACCTGAATTGCGGCTCTAGCCGCCGAGGCTGCAACTTCGCCAGTTCTCGGACAAATTCCACCACCCCTTTTCGCAATAGCGGCTCACCGCCGGTGATGCGAATTTTCGTGATGCCCAAGCCGACCAGCACGCGCGCCATCCGCAAATAATCAGAAAACGGCAGGTCGCCGTACAGCGCCCCTTCATTACCGGTGCGGCAGTACACACACTTATAGTTACAACGATCAGTGATCGAGATTCGGAGATCTGTAATCGGGCGGCCGAATTTGTCTATGAGAGTCACAGCTCTTAAGCCCGGGTCGCGAGCCTTGAGAGGGCCGCGGCTTCGGTGGGGCCACTCAACTCACTTACCCTTGTCATTCCGAGCCGTCCGAAGCCGAAGGCGAGAACCAGCGAGGAATCTGTTGTTGTGGCCACGAGCGCACCTTTCTTTGATTCACAAACCAGGAAAGAAGAAACAGGCAGGCAGGATACGTCCGGCAGCCGTTTCCTTTCCAAGCACGGGAGGCGCTGGCGTTTCCACCTGCACCCTCGGGAAATGCGTGGCGCGGGCGCCCTCGCCCGCGTACTCTCTCCCTCGCCGCCGCAGCCAGGGTATGCCCGAAGGCCACGGCGATCGGAAACTCACTTTAATTATAGATGCGGATAGGGCCGAGCAGTGACAGTTAATATTTCCTTCGTCTCAGATGGATGCTTGCGTTGGGACGTAGGCTTTAGTGGTTAGGGCCGTTTGGCGGAGCAATTCGAGGCGAACTCGATCGTTGCGTGAACCAGTTGGCCAGCGGCATCTCTTGGAAATCTCCAGCCGCTTACCGCATTTTCCACGACTCCACGGAGCATAGGGTGCCCACTCTCCACCGTGAAATTCGTCGTGTTTCCGTTCGGACCGATCGAGATCGTGAAGGCGACCGAACCGTCGATGTGGGCAAGTCTCGCAAGAGGCGGATACGCAGGGGGCACGAAAATCTCTGGCTGGAATGGAGCACTGCTTGACAACCGCACAATCGGAGCGGGGGGACGGATCTGGGCAGCGTGATACAGTTCAGACGGCTTGTCCGGCGCACCCTGGAACAGCATGTCGAACTTGCCGGAACTCACGTCTGCTAGGGCTTCCGAGTTGGAATTTGTTGCGGACGGTTCCTCTTTTTCGGAGATAGGAAAAATTGGTCGCTCCATGACGCCCGGCCCGACCGCGTTATCCAGGCGCGCCAAAAGCTGCATCGTCCAGGACGTATGCTCAGGAGTATTCGGAGCTGGATCGAACATATCTTTGTCGAGGATGTCCGAACGGATGATGTGGGTCTTGGCCCCACACTGGACTCGCATCTGAACGTTGGCGCCGCTAAACACCAGACATTTCTTGCAGCGTTTCAACTCGCGGCGTAGTTCTTTCTCACGGATGGTGCAGGGATTTGTCTTGCCCAGAAGTGTCGCGACAGATTCATTAAGCGATGCTGATGCGACCTCGAGTTTTGCGGGTTGCAAGCACGCGTCAGCGGCGGGCGTGAGCGTGATTCTCTCGATTGAAGTGCCGGCCGCCGCTGGACGGACCAGAAACAGCTCATAGAAGTCGTTTGGTGGGCCCACGTCGATGAACGTATGCCGCCCGATTTCAAATTGACCTGGCAGTGCCGGACCGGGGCGGCGATCTTTAGGTAATGCATGGCCGCAGAGAGTGAGAACAGTTAGTGTGACGGCCCAGCGTCGCATGGCGCCAATGCCATTACGGGTGCTCGCGGGCGATTGCGCCCCCACTTTCCACCCGCACCCTCAGGAGATGCGTGGCGCGGGCGCCCTCGCCCGCGTACTCTCTCCCTCGCCGCCGCAGCCAGGGTATGCCCCAAGGGTACAGCGGTCGGAAACTCACTTTGATTATAAACGTGGGCGAGCGGCGCTACCAACCTTACGGCTTACCAGCCAGCGTGCGTTCAATCGCTTTCTCCGCCAGCGGCGCCATAATCGTGTACCCAGCTCTGTTCGGGTGCAGCCCATCTTCCGCCAGATCGCGCTTCAGCAGCCCTTTCTCGTCCACCATTGCGTTGAAATAATCGAGATAAACCAGTCCATTGGACGCGCAGTAATCTTTCAGCCAGCGATTCAGTTGCAGAATCTTGTCCGGCGGCCGCTGCGCAAACAAATCCTGCGGGTGTAGTTATGCACCGGAAGCACGGACGAGAAAACAACTTTGATTTCGTTCGCCCGCCCCAACTCCGCCATGGAGGCGTAATTGGCTTCGATGTCTTCCAGCCGCATTGGTCCGGTGTTCCCCGCGATATCGTTCGTGCCAGCCAGAATCACAGCGACCCTCGGCCGCAGATTGATCACATCCCGGCGGAAGCGCACCAGCATCTGCGGCGTGGTTTGCCCGCTGATGCCACGGTTGATGTAGGGCTTGCCGGCGAAATAATCCTGCAGCTTCCACATGTCAGTAATGGAATCGCCGAAGAATATGACTCGGTTCTCATCCGGCGCGGGTGGCTTGAGAGCGGCGTTCGCGGCGCGATAGCGCGCAAGTTCGCCGAAGTCATCTGTGAAAACGGCGATGCGCGAAGCTCTGTATTGATCCAAGCTGGGATGGCCAGTCGAGGGCAACGTTACTTGCTGGGGGTACGCAGAGAGCGCGAGGAGAATCAAAGCAGCCCGGATTACAGGTTGGTGTCGCATGCCGCGAATGCTAACACGACGCGCTTGCTCCAGCAGAGAAGATCCGCCCAGGCTAGCGCATCGCCACGCTTGACTGACGGCTCTGCCCTCGTTGCCTCGACAGCACTGAGTCTTGCGAGAGCTTTCTGATGTAAACTGATTCGCATGCAAGTCCACCTTAAGCCGGAAACCGAATCGCGGCTTCAGGAGCTCGCCGCAAAGACAGGACGCGCACCTGACGAGCTGGTCGAGGATGCCATGGCTGGGTACTTGCAAGAACTGGCCCAGATCCGCGAAGTGCTCGACGGGCGCTACGATGACATCAAGAGTGGCCGTGTCACACCAGTTGACGGGGAAGAAGCTTTTGTGAATTTAAGGCGCAAGAGCAAGCAACGCCGCCCTCGCCGCTCATGAGCGGATTTGTCCTCCACCCAGACGCGAACAACGATCTCAACGAAATTTGGGAGTACATTGGCAAAGACAATTTGGACGCTGCCGATCGCACTATCGAAGAAATCTATGCGAAAATCAGCTCTCTCGTTGCGTCCCGAACTACACGCTGCGCAAACGCGGTCACATGCCGTCGTAATTCGGCCCGCCGCCTCCCTCAGGTGGCACCCACGTGATGATCTGATACGGATCATGAATGTCGCAGGTTTTGCAGTGTACGCAGTTCGAGGGATTCAAGCTGATGCTTTTGCCGTTGGGCTGCGTGGCGTCGTCAACCATTTCATAGACATTTGCTGGACAGAAGTGCTGACACGGACTACCGAATTCTCGAATGCAGCGCTGATTGCAAACATCAGTATCCTGAATGATCAAATGCGCGGGCTGATCTTCCTCATGCTTGGTGCCGGAATGATAAAGATCTGTCAGCTTGTCAAATGTAAGCTTGCCATCGCCTTTGGCATCGCCGAGCAGATGTGCTTCGTCGCCGCCATCAGCGGGAAGTACCGCCAATTTCTTCATGCGTTGATATCCGGGAGTCGACGAATAGCGGTCGCGGACCCCGCGCCCCCCAGTGAATTGCTGCAAGCCGGCGTGCAGCATTCCGCGCCAGAATCCGTGCTCGAAGCCCTGATGAAAGTTACGAACCTTCCACAACTCGTCTTTGATCCAGCTTGAGTCAACTCGCGCCTGATAACTGTTGAGCGTCGCGGCTGAGAAATCATTTTTCTTGAGCGCCTCAAATGCAGTTTCCGCAGCCAACATTCCGCTTTTGATCGCCAGGTGGATTCCCTTCAATCGTTGTGAATTGAGCAGACCAGCCGAGTCGCCAACGATCATCCAGCCGTTTCCGGCGAGCGGCGGAATCGCCCACCAGCCGCCGTAAGGCAGCGACTTGGCTCCATAGCGGATCATCTTGCCCCCCTCTAGCAAACCGGCTACAAACGGATGCTGCTTGAACTCCTGCAGCACCTTCTGTGGATCGAGGCGCGGATCGGGATAATCGAGGCCGGTGACGAACCCCAACGAGACAATGTTGTTCGGGCTGCCGTAAATCCAGGCGCCTCCATATTCTTTCGACGTCAGCGGCCAGCCCATGGTGTACATGACTTCCCCCGGAGCGATACGGCCGGCAGGGACTTCCCAGAGTTCCTTGATCCCCTGACCGTAAGTTTGCGGATTGCGGTCGCGCGTGAGCGCAAAGCGTGCGATCAGTTGCTTGGTGAGCGAACCCCGCGTGCCCTCGGCGAGGATGACAACTTTGGCCTGTAGATCGTAGCCGGGTTCGAAATTTGACTTCGGCTGATTCTGCTTGTCTACGCCCTTGTCATCGGTGCGAACGCCGGTAACGTGGTCTCCATCGATAAGTAGTTCTGAGCCCGCGAATCCGGTAAAAATTGTGATTCCGGTCTCTTCGACTTTGCTCCCCAGCCATTTCACAAAACGATTCAGCGAGATGACGTAATTGCCATGATCTCGCAACGGCGGCGGCGTGATGGGAAATTTGAATTTGCTTTTTGCCGTAAGAAAGTAGACGGATTCTCTGCTCACCTCTGCATCGAGCGGTGCTTCTTTTTCGAAGCCGGGAAGCAGTTCCCGCATGGATCGAGGATCAAGCAGCGCTCCGGAAAGGCAGTGCTGGCCGATCTCGCGCGACTTCTCAAGAAGATAGGTGTTTTCTTTACTGAGTAGAGAATCAGGATTACCAGCGTTGTGCGCATCAATAAGCTGCGAAAGCCGCAGCCCGCAAGCCAAGCCGGCAGGCCCGCCGCCGACGATAACGATATCGGCAGGCATTTGGGGACGATTGATGCCTTCAATGGGTTTGCGAAAGATCAGCATTCAGCACTTAGGACCAGCCAAGAGAGCCAGATATAGTCAGATACAGGAGGAGATTCACTCGTGGAAGGCCTCGATCTCGTCCAAGGCCGTCACGGGCGAGATGATGTCACCAACGATCTTGCCAGTTCCGACCATGTCGCCCACAAACTGCCGCCGGCGATTGGGTCCGGCTGGAATCACCTCCACAACCGGGCGCCCGTGCCTCGTGATGCGCAATGGCTGGCGCGTTTTACGCACCTGTTCAATCAACGCAAGACACTTGGCCTTGAATTCGGAAATCGAAATATTGTGCATCACCTTTATTTTCTTAACTTCCCGCTTTCGCTTTTTTCACTTCCCCAATCAATGGCGGCACGATTTCAAATAGATTTCCCACGATGGCATAGTCCGCAATCTCGAAGATCGGAGCTTCCGAATCTTTGTTGACTGCGATAATCGTGCGCGCTCCCTTCATCCCGACGATGTGTTGAATGGCACCACTAATGCCGAGCGCGAGATACAGCTTCGGTGCCACTGTTTGTCCGGACGATCCAATCTGGCGGTCCATCGGCAGCCAGCCTGAGTCGCAGATCGGCCGCGAAGCCGCAATTTCGCCACCCAACGCTTCAGCCAGCTGCTTCGCAATCTCGATATTCTTCTGCTCTTTAATCCCTCGTCCAACTGCGACGATGATTTCAGCCTGCGTTAGATCGACGGCTTGCTTGGCTTCTTTGAACACCTCGTGCGGCTTGTTGCGAATGGTGTTCTCTGCGATTTCCACGTTCACCGTTTCCACCGGCGCGGCACTCGCGGTTGCCTCGACTTTATCCCCACGAAATGCTCCATTCTGAAAAGTGACGAACCACGGAGGATCGCCGGTGAAGCTGACGTCGGCAGCAAACTTACCCTGAAACATCTGCCGGGTGAAAAGTAGCTTCTCGCCATCTTTCTTGTAACCGATGCAATCACTGATGACCGTCCGGCCCATTGCTGTAGCCAGCTTGGGAACGAAGTCGCGCACCTGATACGTGTGCGGCATAAGCACCAGCTTCGGTTGTCTCGACTCGAGGAATTGCTTTAGCCCAGCAGCGAACGCGTCCGGAGTGTAGGGTTCGAGTCCTGTGGACTCGATAGAGTAAACCTTCCCAACTTTCTTTCCCGCTACTTCTTTCGCGAGTTTCTCTACACCGCTGCCGGCAACCGCAGCTTCGAGCGGGAGGCCGGTTTCGGCCGCGAGCGCCTGTCCTGCGGTTAACGTTTCCCAGGAGACCCGGTTTAGTTTGCCTTCGCGTTGCTCGACAACTACGAGGATGGTGTCCGCCATGATTTGAGTTCTCAGTTTTCAGCGCAGTCGTCGGAGCAGCTTATCGCGAGAGGCTGCTTGCGCTGGCCGAGCAAAATTCGTACTTCTTCTTGACGCTTGCCAGCCATTCAACCGATTGCTCACAGCACTCGGACTTCGTTGCGCAGCTTTTCAGCCAATTTCTTAGCGATCTCGGCCGGAGGACCCTCTAAAAACTGGGTGTTCTTGGTTTTGTGCGGGACATACAAGCGCTCAATCTTCTGCAAATTCCCGCCAAGGGCCGACTGCACTTCTGCTAATGCCACTTTGCGCAGCGGCTTGTTCTTGGCCTGCTTGATGCCGATCAGCGTCGCGTAGCGCAGTTTGTTAATCCCAGATTGAATTGTGAGCACGGCCGGAAGCGGCATGTCAACAAATTGAAAGTAGCCGGCCTCGAGTTCTCGTTTGACTTTGATTCCGCTGTCACCCTTCTCAATTTGCATGATGATGGTGGCATGCGGCCAGCCGAGCAGTTCCGCGAGAATCACGCCGGTCTGCGCATAACCGTAATCGTCGGACTGCAAGCCGGTAAAGATCAGATCGAATTTTTCATCCTTGATGGCGGCGGCAAAGGCGCGAGCGGTATTAAATGCGCCGAGTCCCACAAAGGCATTATCTTCAAGGTGGATGGCGCGGTCAGCGCCTTTAGCGAGAGCCTCGCGCAAGACCTGCTGCGAGCGGGCCGGGCCGGCACTGATCACGACTACTTCACCACTATGCTTTTCTTTCTGGCGGAGTGCTTCTTCGAGCGCGTAGGCGTCAGGCTCGTTCACTTCGTAGGAAACATCTTCGCGGATCCACGTGCCCGCTTCATTGAGCTTAAGCGGCGCATCTTTCTGTGGAACCTGCTTCATGCAGACCAGAATTTTCAAGGAAGATCTCCCGGGACAAACGGGTAACTATAAACGAGGCATTCAGCTCTCAGCCCAAGGTGCCGCGCGACTAAAATGCCGTGGGCTAAATGCCGGATGCTAATCGGTGAAAACCACCGATTGCACGCCGGAAATTTCAAATCGTTTCCTGCACCGCATGTTTTTACAGGCCATCATGTCGTCTCTGCGTAGCATGTAAGACCGCGCCTTGGCGAAGCGGGCACGGTCGCGCTCGTCGGCCCGGCCGGGAAGCTGGCGTTTCTTGGTCCGCACCAGCCATGCGATTTCGTATTCGGCGGATTGGTGACAATGAGGACAATTCAGCGTGGCCGGCTTCTTGTCCGGCCGCTCGTCGAAGAATTCACGTTCATCCATAAGCAGTCATT
>Ga0066705_10000437_pt1 | contig 11561 bp, 11 predicted proteins | sample GraSoiAngelo_154_FD_66506 | JGI IMG/M metagenome (GOLD analysis project Ga0066705, IMG submission 66506) | Grasslands soil microbial communities from the Angelo Coastal Reserve, California, USA - 14_1009_13_20cm | ecosystem: Environmental > Terrestrial > Soil > Grasslands | place: USA... | reverse complement strand
ATGGCTACAACGAGGAGGAGATGAAGCTCGTCCACGAGACGCGCAAGATCCTTCACGATCCGGACCTGCCGATCGCCGCGACGTGCGTTCGAGTCCCAGTGCCGATCGGCCACAGCGAATCGGTTTTGATCGAGACCGAGAAGAAGATCGGCGTGGGCGAGGCGCGGTTGGTTCTCGGCGGGGCTCCGGGAGTGATGATCGAGGACGATCCCCATGCCAAGATCTACCCGACCCCGCTCCATGTCGCGGGCCAAGACGAGGTGTATGTTGGCCGCATTCGCGACGACATATCATCCAACCGCGGCTTGATGCTCTGGCTCGTGTCCGACAACCTGCGCAAGGGCGCCGCGCTCAACGCGGTTCAGATCGCCGAGCACGCGCTCGACATGGGAGTCTTGTGATGCCAGCTGAAATCGGACGACTTCTCACGGCCATGATCACGCCGTTCAAATCGGACGGCAGCGTCGACTACCAGGCTGCCGAGAAGCTCGCCACCATGCTCGTCGCGGACGGCTCTGACGGCGTGGTCGTATCGGGCACCACCGGAGAGTCGCCGGCGCTGAGCGATGACGAGAAGATCGAGCTGCTCAAGGTCATCAAGAAAGCACTGCCAACCAAATCGATCGTCGCCGGCACGGGGAGCAACGACACCCATCACTCGGTAAAGCTTTCTGAGCGCGCGATGAAGGCCGGTGCTGATGCGCTGCTCGCCGTGGTGCCCTACTACAACAAGCCGCCGCAGGAGGGCATGTACCAGCACTTCAAGGCGATCTCAGAGGTCGGGCCGACGATCATGTACAACATCCAGGGCCGCACAGCGATCAACATGACTGCGGCCACGACGCTGCGCTGCGCGCAGCTGCCCGGCATCATCGGTGCCAAAGAAGCGAGCGGCGACCTCGATCAGATCGGGCTCGTCTGCGCGGGCAAGCCGGCGAATTTCAAAGTGTGGAGCGGCGACGACAGCTGGACGCTGCCGGTGCTGGCCGTGGGCGGCTATGGCGTCATCTGCGTGGTCTCGCATATCGCCGGCCGCTCGATGAAGAAGATGATCGAGGCCTTCACCAAAGCCGACAACCCGGCCGCGACGGAGATCCATCAGGGATTGCTGCCGGTGATCAAGTCGCTGATGACCACCGCGGCCAATCCGGTCCCGATCAAGTCGGCGCTCAACGCGATGGGCTTCCCCGCCGGCCCGTTCCGCCTGCCGCTCGTCCCGCTCACCGACGACCAGCTCAAGTCCGTGATGCAAACGATCGGGGAGGCCGGCAGTCTCATCACCTTCAAGGCGGGAGTCAAAGTCGCCTAGCGCCGCTCCAGAGTTGGACCTGCTCCACGCGGAGATCCGCGCGTGCGTCAAATGCAGCCTCCACGCGACCCGCACCCAAGCCGTGCCCGGGGTCGGGCCATGCCCGGCGGACATCATGATCGTCGGCGAGGCGCCCGGCTTCAATGAGGACAGGCAGGGGGAGCCTTTCGTAGGCGCGGCCGGCAAGCTGCTCGATACCCTGCTGGCGCGAATCGGGCTCGGCCGCTCCGACGTCTACATCACCAACGTCCTCAAGTGCCGCCCGCCGCAGAATCGCGACCCTATGCCCAACGAGGTCGAGTCGTGCTCGCCGTACCTCGCGCGGCAACTGGCCCTGATCAAGCCGAAGGTGATCCTCATCCTGGGCCGCCACGCACTCGAGAGACTGCTGCCAGGGCAGGGCTCGATCTCCCGCATCCACGGGAGCCTCGTCCGACGCGGTGAGGTCGCTTACGTTCCGCTGTATCACCCGGCCGCGGCACTCCACAACGGCGCCCTGGTCGCCGACCTCGAGCACGACTTCGACATCGTCAAGGCATACCTGGATAAGCTGCTGGCGCCTCCGCCGCCACCCGCTCCGACACCGGTTCCGAAACAGGAAGCCGAGCAGCTGCGACTCTTGTGAAATCCTCAGGAACTCAGACCCTGCGGCGTGAGTTCGCGGGGGCCCCTACTGACGGTTCGCGGCTTCGGTACCTTCCTCTTGGAGGCCTCGGCGAGGTCGGCATCAACATGTGGGCTCTCGAGTGGGAGGACCAGATCCTGGTCGTCGACGCCGGCCTCATGTTTCCGCAAGAGGACATGCTCGGCATCGACCTGGTCCTTCCCGACATCTCCTACCTGCTCGAGTCGCGGCGGAAGGTGCTCGGCATCTTCCTGAGCCATGGCCACGAAGACCACATCGGCGGGCTTCCCTTTGTGCTCAAGAAGCTCAACGTGCCGGTCTACGGAACGCGGCTGACTCTGGGGCTGGTCAAGCCGAAGCTGAAAGAGCACCGCATTCTGCGCGAAGCCGACTTGCGTGAGGTGCGCGTGGGCGACACCGTGCAGCTCGGGCCGTTTCGGGTGGAGACGGTCGCCGTGTGTCATTCGATCCCGGACGCGGTCGCGCTTTCGATCCAGACGCCGGTTGGCCGCGTCATCTATACCAGCGACTTCAAGCTGGATCCGGCGCCCCCCGACGGTCATCCCACCGACATGGAACGATTCCGCCGCCTGGGCGATGAAGGCGTGCTGCTGCTGCTCAGCGACTCGACCAACGCTGAGCGATCTGGACGCTCAGGATCGGAACGGGACCTACATGCGCCGTTCGAGCGCATCTTCGGCGCGGCGCCCGGACGCATCGTGGTGGCCAACTTCGCCTCCAACATCCACCGCATACAGCACCTGGTGCGGATGGCGGTGCAGTTCGATCGCAAGGTCGCGGTGGTCGGGCGCAGCCTGCAGACCAACTTCAAGACCGCTCGCGAGCTTGGCTTCCTCGACGTCCCCGAGGGGCTCACGGTCCAGCTGGAGAATGCAGAGAAGATCGCGCCGTCGAAGCTGCTCCTGCTGACTGCCGGGAGCCAGGGCGAACCGATGTCCGCGCTTGCGCGTTTCGCCGCACAGCGCCACCCGGTCGTCAACGTGCTTAAGGGTGACTGGGTGGTGATCTCGGCCCGGCCGATTCCAGGCAACGAGCGGATGGTGCACCAGACAGTCAACAACCTCTACAGGCACGGAGCACACGTGTTCTATTCCGAGGTCGGCCACGTCCACGTCACGGGCCACGCGCAAAAGGACGAGCTGCGGGAGATGATCGACGCGGTTCGGCCGCGCTATTTCATTCCAGTGCATGGCGAGTACCGTCAGCTCCATCAGCATGCTGCGCTCGCGCGCGAGGCTGGGATCGACGCCGCCAACATCTCGGTGGTGCAGGATGGCGAGACCGTTGAGCTGGATGCCGATTCGATGCACCGCGGAGAGAAGATCAATTCCGGCCTAGTTTTCGTGGACGGGCTCGGAGTCGGCGACGTCGAGCAGGTCGTGCTCCGCGACCGCCGCCACCTCGCGGAGGACGGGATCCTCGTCGTGACGCTGGTCCTCGACCGCGACACCGGAGCGGTACGAGCCGGACCCGACCTGGTCACGCGGGGAGTCATCGAGCCCGAGCTGTCGTCGAAGCTGATGGCGGACGCGAGGAGGGCCGTCATGGACAGCATCAACCGGTTTGCGGATACGCATGCCGACGTGAACCTCATCAGCGAGGTCATCCACGACGCGGTGCAGAAGACGGTCTACAAACAGACCCGGCGCCGGCCGATGGTGATCCCTGTGTTGACGGAAATATGAAGCTGCCGCCGTTGGCGCTCGTTGCGCCGAGCCTATGCCCGCGATGTGACCAGCCGGCGATGGTCCTCGACCACGCCGAGGAAGCGCGCTGCGCTCACTGCGGGCTGCAGCTGCATCAATGTGGAAACTGCAGGGGCATCGCCGGTCCGTTCGATCGCTACTGCGGTTTCTGCGGCCATGAACTGGTGCGTGGTGCACAGCGGCCGATCTGGTGGCGCCTGTGGTTTCTTGCTGCTCTGATCCCCCTCGCCGCCGCGCTGACCGGCGGCATCTGGTGGGCGGAAACGCACCCGATCAAATAGCCACGCCACACATCTGTGCCGGATTAGCTGCATCCTCGAGCCAGCATGCGACCTTCTGTGCCCGAATGGCTGAATCCCGGGGTGGCGCCTAGCGGTTCAAGCGCTGGCCGCACTCGACGCAGTAGCTGTGGCGGCCGAGGTTGTGGTGACCGCACGAGGCGCAGACGAGCCGGCGCGGCGGGTCCGCCTGCAGCCAGCGCTCACGTTCTCGGCGATACCAGATGCCGTCCTCCGGACCCAGCATCCAGCGGCGCCCTTCGCCGTCCAGCACTGCGAGGTCGCGCACAGCGAGCCTGAAGGCTCGAGCCGGCAGACCGCCATTGCGGCGCTCCTCGACCAGCGTGCGATAACGAGTCTCCGCATCAGCAAACGGATCGACAGCCATGCGGTGAGAGTATCGCTGGATGGGACGCTCCCTGTGGAGAGGGGAGAATCGGGGCGGTGTAGAATCCCCTGAGCCCGGCATAGCCGGCAAGCCAGCATGCGTCGCACCAACTCACGAAGCTCACGCACACGCGCGAACGGCGCCCGCCGCGCCTCCTCCTCGCGCTCACGTTCCGCGCGTTCGAAGCGGCCTAGCCGGCCGCATCTGACACCGCGCCAGGTTCGGGAGATAACCGGCACCCTGCTGATACTCGTCGGGCTGCTGGGCGCACTCGCGGTCGCCACCCATGCGGGCTCGATCCTGGCCGGCTTGCAGCAATGGCTCACGACCAGCTTCGGCACTGCGTGGTTCGTGCCCGTCGTCGGTGCCATCGCGCTGGGCGCGTACATGCTCTGGCCGAAGGCACCCAGGCCGCGGCTTCTCGATGTGCTGGCGGGAACTGTCGCCGTGATCGCGCTGATAGGGCTGTTCGGACTGGCCGCTCAAGCGGGCGGCGTGGCCGGCCGATCCATCGACCGCGCGGTGGTAGGGCTTGCGGGCGAAGTGGGGGCGTGGGCGCTGCTGGTGGCGGCCCTCGTCATTGGTCTCATCGTGACCATCCACTTCAGTCCCGGCGCCCTCATCGCCGCGGTCGTGAACACGGGGCAGGCCGCATACGCGGAGCGGCGCAGGCTCGAACGACTGGTCGCCGCTCCAGGTGAGCCGGCCAAGACCGTCGCCAAGGCCTCCGCCAAAACCGCGCCGGTGGCCGACAACGAAGACGTCGGACCGGCCTACCCGCCCGTCGCCTCCGTCGCCCTCCGCTCCTGGGAGGTCGAGGCCGACCACGAGCCAGACACTTCGCCGGCGCCGAAGCCGGATTCTCGCGCACCCGACGAAGAACCCGAGAAGCCGGTGTTGCGAGTCGTCGCGGAAGCCGAAGACGACCTCCCGGAGATCGAATGGAAGCTGCCCTCGGTCGCGCTGCTCGACACGGTGACCGCGCGTCGCGAGCGCATGGCCGACGAGATCAAGCGCAATGTCAAGGTCATCGAGAGCACGCTGGAGACGTTCGGTGTGTCCTGCAAGGTCGTCGGCGTCAACCCGGGACCGGCGGTGACCCAGTACGAGCTTCAGCCCGGTCCGGGAGTGCAGGTCAAGAGGATCACCGCGCTGCAGAACGACCTGTCGCTCGCACTGGCGGCGGCGCCGCTGCGCATCGAGGCGCCCATCCCCGGCAAGTCGGCGGTGGGAATCGAGGTGCCCAACAAGGCCGCGAGCCTGGTCACGATCCGCGAGGTGCTCGAGACCGCGACCTTCCGCGAGGGCACACACAAGCTGGCGCTTGCGCTCGGCAACGACGTCTCCGGACAATCCATCGTCGGCGACCTGACGCGCATGCCGCACCTGCTGATCGCCGGCGCGACCGGCCAGGGCAAGAGCGTGTGCATCAACGCCCTCATCACCAGCCTGCTCTTCCAGGTCACGCCCGACCATTTGCGCCTGCTGCTCATCGACCCCAAGCGCGTGGAGCTGACCAACTACAACGGGCTGCCGCATCTCGCGCTGCCCGTCCTGGTCGAGCCGCACCAGGCCGCGGCTGCATTGCGGTGGGCGGTGGCGGAGATGGACCGCCGTTACAAGATGTTCTCAGCCGAAGGCGTGCGCAATATCGCGGCATACAACGAGAAGGCCACGCAGCGACTCGCGCGCCAGCTGCCTTATGTCGTCATCGTCATCGACGAGCTCGCCGACCTGATGATGGTCGCCGCCGGTGAGATCGAGGAGCTCATCTGCCGCATCGCGCAGCTGGCGCGAGCAGTGGGCATACATCTCGTCATCGCGACCCAGCGCCCATCCACGGACATCATCACCGGGCTCATCAAGGCCAACATCCCTTCGCGCATCGCGTTCGCCGTCGGCTCGCAGGTCGACAGCCGCGTCATCCTCGACTCCGGTGGCGCCGAAAAGCTTCTCGGCCGGGGAGACATGCTCTACCAGCCGGTCGACGCGGGCAAGCCCACCCGTATTCAGGGCGCGTTCGTGAGCGACCCCGAGGTCGAGTCGGTGGTCAACTTCTGGCGTTCGCAGGGCGAGCCCAGATACATGGACGAGATCCTCGAGGAAGGCGCCGGCACCGAGTGGGAGGGAGGTCACCAGGCCACGGAGCGCAAGCTGGACCCGCTCTTCGCGCGCGCGGCGAGGGCAGTGGCAGCAGAAGGCGGTGCCTCGGTGTCACTTGTGCAGAGAAAGTTCAACGTCGGGTACTCACGAGCGGGCCGCATCGTCGACCAACTCGCCGAGCATCGTGTCATCGGCGGCTATCAGGGCTCCAAGTCGCGCGAGGTCTTGATGAACCTGCCCGATGTCGATGATCTTCTGGAGAAGATCGGCCTCGAATGACGTGGGAGCGTCGGCATGGTTCTGCTGGCGGGCGCGTTCGCCACGGACGCATGGCGGCAGATCGAAGCCGATCGGAGCCCTACGATCATCACCGCGTCGGCTGACAGCCCGGGCACTACATCCCTGCCGTCGCCCTCGCCCACGTCGCACACTTCTTCGTAGACAGCCGTGAACCTCCCGAACCTCCTGACACTGAGCCGCCTGGTGGCGATCCCGCTCCTCATGGCGCTGCTTCTCGTGCGCTTCCCAGGACACGACCAGGCGGCGGCGGCGCTCTTCGTCGTCTTCTCGTTCACCGACACCCTTGACGGCCAGATCGCTCGCCGACGAGGGATGGTGAGCGATCTCGGCAAGTTCCTCGACCCGCTGGCGGACAAGCTGCTGGTGCTGTCGGTCCTGATCGTTCTCGTCCAGGAGGGCCTGGTCGCGGCGTGGGTCGTGGTGGTGATCTTTTCGCGCGAGCTCCTGATCACGATCCTGCGATCCGTCGGCGCCAGCCAGGGGCACGTGATCGGCGCCGCGCCGCTCGGCAAGACCAAGACGGTCACGCAGATGGCGGCAGTGGCGCTGCTGATACTTCAGCGCCCGTATCCAGACCTGGTGCCGATCGCCGCCATCGCAGTCGCGGTTGCGGTCGTGTTCACGATCGTGAGCGGAATCGACTACATGGTGCGCTTCCGGCATTTGATCGGTCTCGGCGAAGGTGCGACGCCGCAGCCAGGTGTGGATCCGCTTGCCGATGAGCTCGGCGAGCTGCTCGCTCGCGAAGGGCTCACGCTGTCCGCGGCCGAGTCATGTACGGGCGGGCTGCTCGGATCGCTCATCACCGATCGCCCCGGAAGCTCCGCCTACTTCATGGGCGGGGTGGTCGCCTATGCCGACCAGGTCAAACGTGACGAGCTAGGGGTCCCCGCGGCCCTGCTCACGCGTCACGGCGCGGTAAGCCGCGAGGTGGCGCTGGCGATGGCGGAGGGAGTTAGGGCGCGATTCGGCACGAGCCTGGCGGCATCGACCACGGGCATCGCGGGACCGGACTCGGATGGATCGAACAAGCCGGTCGGCCTCACATACATCGCCATCGTCTCGGAGTGGGGGAGCCGATGCGAGCAGTACATGTTCAGCGGCAATCGCTGGGCGAACCGTCGGCAGGCGGCTGAGCAGGCGCTGCACCTGCTGATCGAAGATGTCCGGGCCGGGGTCGGCCGCCAGAGGAGCCAGCCGGCTTGACTTGACGAGCGCGAACACTTGTTCGATAATGTCCGGACGGCTTGCTGTTAAGACGATGTTGACCCCAGCCCGACGACATAGAACACTCGCCGCAACGACCTAGGAGGCATTCACGACATTGGAAAAAGAGAAAGAGAAGTCCCTCGACTCGGCCATCTCCCACATCGTCAAGAGCTATGGGAAGGGCTCGATCATGAAGTTGGGTGAACAGGCTGCGCAGCGTGGCGAGATCCTCGTGATCCCCACAGGCGCGCTGCTGCTCGACCTCGCGCTGGGCGTGGGTGGAATTCCACGCGGGCGCGTGACCGAGCTGTACGGCCCGGAGTCGGCCGGCAAGACGACCCTCGCCCTGCATGTCATCGCCGAGGCCCAGAAGCAAGGCGGCGTGGCGGCGTTCGTCGACGCCGAGCATGCGCTCGACCCGCTCTACGCGTCGCGGATCGGTGTCAAGATCGACGACCTCTTGATCAGCCAGCCCGACACGGGCGAGCAAGCGCTCGAGATCGTCGAGGTCCTGGTGCGCTCGGGTGCGGTCGACGTCATCGTCATCGACTCCGTGGCGGCGCTGGTGCCGAAGGCAGAGATCGAGGGCGAGATGGGCGACGCCCATGTGGGGCTGCAGGCCAGGCTCATGTCGCAGGCTCTCCGCAAGCTCACAGCGGCGATCTCGAAGTCGAACTGCTCGGTCATCTTCTTGAACCAGCTGCGCGAGAAGGTCGGGATCATGTTCGGAAATCCCGAGACCCAGCCCGGCGGCCGCGCCCTCAAGTTCTACTCATCGGTTCGGCTTGACATCCGCAAGGTCGAGGTCATCAAGTCCGGTTTGGATTCGGTGGGCGCCCGGGTGAAGGTGAAGGTCGTCAAGAACAAGGTCGCTCCACCGTTCCGCGCCGCCGAGTTCGACATTCTTTTCAACGAAGGCATCTCCCGCGAGGGCTCGCTCATCGACGCCGCAATCGAGTACGGGATCCTCGAGAAGAGCGGGACGTGGATGTCGTTCGGCGACCAGCGCCTCGGGCAAGGGCGTGAGAACGTGCGCAACTACCTGCGCGAGAACCCCACCCTTTCAGGCGAGATCGAGGCCAAGGTGCGTGCCAAAGCCGCCGGCGGCACTGCCCAGGCGGTGCAGCGAGCTGCCGGCTCGGCAACCAACGCCGCGGCGGGTTCCAGTGGCACCGAGGAGTTCTAGCAGCCGCCGTCCCAAGGCGCCCCCTTCTGGAACCGCACTCGAAGCCGGCTTGCGGCTGCTCGGCCGGCGGGCCCACTCTCGGGTCGAGCTGCTCCTGAAGCTGACCCGGAGGGGCTTCGAGGGCACGGCTGTACGGCAAGCTCTGAAGCGGCTGGAGGAGCTGGGCTACCTGGACGACCGCGCGTTCGCAAGCTCCTTCGTGCGGCGCCGGGGTTCGGTCCGGGGGCCTCGGGCGCTGTCCGCCGAGCTCGCGGCCCGTGGCGTCGATCGATCTGAGGTCGACAACGCACTCGCAGTGTTCGGGCCGGACGAGCAGCTGGCAGCCGCTACCCACATCGCAGAACGCTTGTACGCCGCAAAGCCTGCCCTCAGCCGGCAGGAGATGCTCGATCGCATCGGGACGAAGCTCGTGAGGCGTGGGTTCTCGATGGCGCTGGCAAGGGCGGCGTGTATGTCCGTCCTGGCCGGGGCAGCAAGTCCCACCGATAGCTAAAATTTCACCTCACGCGGTGCGTTCGTGAAGCGCCCGCAGTCATAGAGCCAACCCGGCGTGGGCCCACTTATGAGAGGCCTGCGATGGTTCCGCACTTTGACAATCGAATAAATGAGGTGCATGTCACATGCCTGTCTACGTCTTCGTACCGCTATTGGTGGTGGCGCTCCTCGCCGGCTTTGGGGTGGCTTATATGCTCCTCAGGGACCGGCAGGGCAATGGGGCCAGCGTCCTCGAGGTCAAAGCCCAGCAAGCGCTCTCTGAGGCCGAAACGCAAGCCAAGGAGAAGTTGCTGGAGGCCAAAGAGGAAGCAGTCCAGATCCGCACCGCCGCCGAACAGGAGGCCCGCGAATATCGGGCCCAGTCGCAGCAAATCGAAAAGCGCCTTCTCCAAAAAGAGGAAAACCTCGACCGCAAGGGAGAGGACCTCAACCGCCGGGAGCGTGAGCTCGGCACCAAGGAGAAGGGGTTGGACGAGATCAAGGCGCAGTTAGAGGACTCGTACCGCCAGCAGGAGAAGGAGCTTCAGCGGGTCGCCAACATGACGCGACAGGAAGCTCAGGGCATCCTGATGGGCCAGGTCGAGCAGGAGCTGCGCAACGAGGTCGCGCGCAAGGTGCGTGAGGCCGAGCTGGCTGCTCGCGATGAGAGCGAGCGGCGAGCCCGAGAGGTCGTCACCGAATCGATCCAGCGCATCGCCGCCGACCAGACCGCCGAGGTCTCGGTCTCGGTGCTGCCGCTGCCGACCGACGAGCTCAAGGGCCGCATCATCGGCAAGGAGGGCCGCAACATCCGCGCCCTGCAGCAGGCGACGGGGATCGACCTCATCGTCGACGACACCCCGGAGGCCGTGATCATCAGCGGCTTCGACCCCGTCCGCCGCGAGGTGGCCAGGGTCGCGCTCAACAAGCTCATCGTTGACGGCCGCATTCACCCGGCCCGTATCGAAGAGATCGTCGCCAAGTCCCGCCAGGAGGTCCTGCAAAGGGTCAAAGAGGAGGGTGAGGCTGCGGTTCTCGAGGTTGGGATGCAGGGTTTGCATCCTGAAGTCGTCCGTCACCTCGGCATCCTGCGTTTTCGCACGAGCTACGGCCAGCAGGTGCTGAACCATTCCAAAGAGGTCGCTTATCTCGCCGCCATGATGGCGTCCGAGATCGGGGCCGACGTTCGTATCGCCAAGATGTCGGGCTTGCTCCACGACATCGGCAAAGCCATCGACCACGAGGTCGAGGGCTCACATGCCGTGATCGGAGCAGACCTGCTGCAGCGACATGGGGTACCCGCCCCGGTCGTACATGCGGTGCGTGCCCATCACTATGACGAGGAGCCGCACTCGATCGAAGCGCTCCTACTGATCGCGGCGGACGCCATCTCGGCGGCTCGCCCGGGCGCGCGGCGTGAGTCGCTAGAGGCTTACGTCAAGAGGCTGGAGAAGCTGGAGGAGATCGCGAACTCGTTCCAGGGAGTCCAGCAGTCATACGCCATCCAGGCCGGCCGCGAGGTCCGGATCCTGGTCAAGCCGGAGCAGATCGATGACACGGCTGCCCAGCTGATGGCGAGAGACATTGCCAAGCGAATCGAAACGGAGCTGAGCTTTCCGGGCCAGATCCGGGTCACCGTGGTCCGCGAGACGCGGGCCGTCGAATACGCAAAGTGAAATCGAGGGGAGCCCAGCTTGGGCTCCCCTTTTTTCATTTCAAGCTAGCCTTTTCGAACGGTGCCTGACGACTTTCGAATCCTGTTTGTGGCCGACGTGGTCGGCCAACCCGGCCGCGAAGCGGTCAAAGCCATCCTGCCCGGTCTGAAACGGGAGCTCGAGGCGGACGTGACCATCCTCAACGGCGAGAATGCCGCGGGCGGCTTCGGCCTGACGGCGAAGCTGGTCTCAGAGCTAAAGGCGGCTGGGGCGGACGTCATCACGACAGGCAACCACGTGTATGCCC
>Ga0066705_10000436_pt1 | contig 11566 bp, 8 predicted proteins | sample GraSoiAngelo_154_FD_66506 | JGI IMG/M metagenome (GOLD analysis project Ga0066705, IMG submission 66506) | Grasslands soil microbial communities from the Angelo Coastal Reserve, California, USA - 14_1009_13_20cm | ecosystem: Environmental > Terrestrial > Soil > Grasslands | place: USA... | reverse complement strand
AACTCCCCAGTAGTTTTCGAAACCATGGCCCACAGGCCGTGGCCATCTTTCTGGTAGCGAGTCTGATTGCGCGTGATCCAATCCAAAACACCCGAATCGTCCAGCGGTGCGGGATAAAAGCGCATCGTCTCGGGATCAGACAGAATACGGGCCAGAGGTAGTGAGTCTTCTACGACGAACTGACGCAAGAGAAGACGGTCGGTCTCAATCACCGGCGCCATGCGATGAGCCTGCATGCCCGAGAATATAATCTTTCACAGTGTCCGCTACCACCGCCAAAGATATTGAGAAGCAGATCGAATCGTTTCGCGACAAGATCCGCCATCACGAATACCGCTATTACGTTCTCGACGATCCGGAAATCAGCGACGCCGAATTTGATCGCCTCATGAATGAGCTGAAGGAACTGGAAGCCGAACACCCGGATCTGATCACTCCGGATTCTCCTACCCAACGCGTCGGGGGCAAGCCGCGCGAGGGATTCGTCAAAGTTCATCACTCCTCGCCCATGCTTTCACTCGACAACGCTTACACCGAAGAAGAGTTGCGAAGCTGGGAGCGGCGAGTGCACGAACTCAGCGGCCGCAAAGATATTGAGTACGTCTGCGAGCTCAAGCTGGACGGCATGTCCCTCGCTGTGCGCTACGAAGATGGGCAACTGGTGCGCGGCATCACCCGCGGCGATGGCACGACCGGAGAAGACGTTACAGCCAACGTTCGCACTGTTCGCTCGATCCCGTTGTCGATTGGAAAGGAGAAGCTGAAGAAAATTGGGATTCCGGCAGATTTCGAGGTGCGGGGCGAAATGCTGATGCCGATCGCTGCCTTCAAAAAGATGAATGACGAACGAGCGCAGAAAGGCCTTTCGCTCTTCGCCAATCCGCGCAACGCCACAGCCGGCACAGTTCGCCAGCTCGAGCCGAGTATCACTGCGCAGAGGCGGCTGGATTATTTTTGTTATTCGCTTCTGCGAGATGGCCGAACTTTTTTCAAGCGGCACTGGGATACCCTCAATGCCCTCGAATCGGCCGGATTCAAAGTCAATATCCGCCGCGTCCTGGCAAAGAATTTTGACGAAGTTTGGTCGTTTATTCAGCAATGGGAAGAGAAGCGCGAGGGCCTGCCGTATGAAATTGACGGAATCGTCGTCAAAGTCGATCAGACTTCGCTGTGGGGCGAGCTGGGCTATACCGGCAAAGCTCCGCGTTGGGCGATCGCATACAAATACGCAGCGCGATCCGGGGTTACGAAAATTGAAGACATTCTGGTCCAGGTCGGGCGCACTGGAAAACTAACTCCGGTCGCTGCCTTGAAGCCCGTCCCTATCGGCGGCACCACAGTCAGCCGCGCCACGCTCCACAATATGGATGAAATCGAGCGCCTTGGCGTGAAGATCGGGGATTGGGTCGAGGTTGAGCGCGGCGGCGATGTCATTCCAAAAGTTACGCGCGTTGTTGAGGACAAAGATCATCCTCGAGGCCACAAATCGTTTCACATGCCGGAGAAGTGTCCGGTTTGCGGAGGCCATGTCATCCGCACCGAAGGCGAAGCCGACCATCGCTGCATCAACGCCAACTGCCCGGCGAAACTGCGCGAGACCATCCTTCACTTTGCGTCACGCGGCGTGATGAACATCGATGGATTAGGCGGCGCGCTGGTGAATCAGCTTACCGAGCGTGGCCTGGTCAAAAACGTCGGCGATATCTACAAGATTACGAAATCCGACCTGCTGAAACTTGAGCGCATGGGCGATAAGTCTGCGCAAAACGTTCTCAACGAAATCGAGAATTCTAAGCAGTTGCCACTGGAGCGGGTGATCTACGGCTTAGGAATCCGCTTTGTTGGCGAGCGCACAGCGCAATTTTTAGCAGAGCATTTTGGATCTATGGACGCCCTCATGAATGCGAGCGAACAAGAACTGCTCGACGTAAACGAGGTCGGTCCGCGCATAGCTGAGAGCATTGCCGAATTTTTCCGCGAACCGAAAAATCGGGAGCTCATTAAGCAACTGCGCGAAGGCGGTCTGACCTTCACCGGCAAGAAGAGACAGCGTGGCACGAAGTTGTCCGGCAAGAGCTTCGTCCTCACGGGAACCCTGGCTCACTACACCCGCGATGAAGCCAAGAAGATGATCGAAGATGCCGGCGGAAAAGTCACCGGTTCGGTGAGCAAGAAAACAGATTATGTTGTCGCGGGAGCCGATGCGGGTTCCAAGCTCGACAAGGCGAGGGAGTTGGGAGTGAAAGTGATTGACGAGAAACAAATGGAGAGCCTTACCGGCTGAGGGGATCGTCAGCCGAATCATTCCGGTGGCGGCATTGCTCCGTCAGCCATAGACTCGAAACGCGTGGAGCTCTTCAGGAAAGCCATGCGGATGGTTCCGGTAGGGCCGTTGCGCTGCTTGCGGATGAGAATCTCGGCTACGCCCTCCAACTCCGGCTGGTCTGGCTTGTACACTTCTTCGCGGAAAATAAAAGCGACCACATCGGCATCCTGCTCAATTGAGCCGGACTCGCGAAGATCGGCAAGCTGCGGGCGATGATCTCCACTGCCTCTACTTTCTGGGGCGCGGCTCAATTGCGAAAGCGCGACCACTGGCACGCTCAATTCTTTTGCCAGAGCTTTCAAGCCCCGCGAAATTGCTGAGACTTCCTGGGTTCGATTCTCATAACGCCGGCTACTGCCGGACATGAGCTGCAGGTAGTCCACGATAATCAGATCGAGCGTGCCTTGAGATTGCTTCAATCGTCGCGCCTTGGCGCGCATTTCGCTGAGCGCCAGGCCGGGGGTGTCGTCGATAAAGATCGGAGCGTGAGCGAGCTCCTCCATGGCGCGAACCACCTTGTTCATGTCATCACGCCAAAGCGAACCGGTGCGCATTTTATGCGAGTCCACGCGGGCGCGGGAGCAGAGGAGGCGAAGCAGCAGCGCCTCGCGCGACATTTCCAGCGAGAAGATTCCGACCGTCTTTTGATCGAGAATGGCGGCATTCTCCGCGATGTTCATGGCGAAAGCAGTTTTGCCCATCGATGGTCGGGCGGCGATGATGATCAGATCGGAACGCTGCAGTCCGCTGGTGATCTCGTCAAGATCGGTATAGTGGGTGGCGAGACCTGTGATCCGTTGACCGCGCTGCAGCAATGCGTCTACCGAGCCGAACGATTCTTTTACGATGTCCTGCACGCCCAGGAAGCCGCGGCCGATTCGTTTCTCGGAAAGCTGGAGAATCGAGGCTTCAGCGTCGTTGAGGATCTCTTCCGCAGGATCACTTTGCTCGCTGGCGCGCCCGATCGCAGCATTAGCGGCATGGATCAGTCCCCGCAACAGCGCCTTGTCACGGACAATCTTGATGTAATGCTCGATACTTGGCCGGTCGGGAACGCCATCCAAGAGGCTGGAAATGTAGGAAACGCCGCCGATGGTCTCCAGTTCATTGCGGCGATCGAGTTCCTCGGGCAACGTGATAATGTCGATTGCGCGCGAAGATTCCGACAGATCGACCATGCGCGAGAAAATCCGGCGATGTGAGTCGAGAGAGAAGTCTTCCGGCTTGAGATGTTCGGCGGCCTGGTTATATGCGAAATTGTCCAGAAGAATCGCGCCCAGAATGGAGCGTTCGGCTTCGACGTTCGCCGGAAGGGTGTGCGCGAGACTGTAGTCAGCGATCGCCAAAGTTTTTATTTGCTGGGATAAGTTGCGAAGGTAAGTTGCATACTAGCGTCGGATCGCTTGTGGATGCGAAGTACGTCATAGGAAAACGCGGTGAGAAATTTATTTTTTCTGGTTGCATGTTTGCAGCGAAAGAACGCTTAGAAAAATTTGTGCTTCGCCAAGTTGCTTTGCGAGTATGGCATAAAGCGAATAAAATACGAATACCTAATTTCCAAGCGCAGACTTTGTTGTGCTACCGGAGAGGCATTCATGATCATCCGGCTTCTTGTCATGAGCTTCGCGATCAGCTCGATAACAGCGGCCCAGGATGCTGGCCCCGCTCACAACTTCGACTACGACCGGAACGCGCCGCTCGACATCAGAGAAGCTGGCGTTGAACAACGTGGCGGCGTTGCCGTTCATGACATCTCTTATGCCAGTCCCAAAGGCGGGCGCGTCCCGGCATATCTTGTTGTTCCGACTGGCAAAGGGCCATTCGCAGCGGTGATCTGGGGGCACTGGTACTGGGAGAACTCGGAATTCCGGAATCGCAAAGAATTTTTGGAGGAAGCGATCGCATTGGCGCACGCTGGCGTCGTTTCTCTGCTCACCGATGGCCCGATCGCTCGGCCCGGACACGTGGAAGACAAGACGCCGCTCAACCAGCAGCAGGTGACGGATTTGATTCAGCAGATTGTGGACATGCGGCGAGGAGCCGACTTGTTACTCGCCCGCAAGGACGTCGATCCCAAGCGGCTCGCTTATGTCGGTCACAGCTACAACGCCAGCGTCGGTGGTTTTCTCAGCGGAATTGACAAACGCTTCAAAGCATTCGTGCTCATGGCGGGCGGTCTGTCAGATGAGCTGGACTTGAAAACCAAGGAAGTTCAAGATTACCGGCAGAAAATTGGCCCTGAGAAGTTCGACGCGTTTACAGCGAAAAATGCGTGGCTCGATCCAGGTAAGTTTGTTTCGCATGCGGCGCCCGCCATGGTCTTTTTACAATACGCTAGTCAGGAAAGGTTTCTTACACCTGAGCGCGCTCAGCGATACGCGGCTCTGGCGAGCGAGCCCAAGCGCTTCAAAGAATATGATGCACCGCACGCGCTGAATGCAGAAGCGCGTCGTGATCGCATAGCGTTTCTAACAGAGCAATTGAATCTGAAGTCGCTGGATCCCAAACTGATCGCGGCAGTTCCTGATCTGCCGCAGCCGCCGGAACCGAAAGATGAGTAGCGCAGGCGTCCTCGCCGGCTGTCGAGTGGACGTCCCTTCCGGCGGGCTCTTAACACTCAAGACGCCGACGCTATATGCGAGAGGCTGCTCTGCATGCCAAGTGACGCTGCAAAATACATGCGGCCCGGGCCAGCCACCCGGGCCGCATTGCTCGTGTGATGTTCTGCGCACGTTCATCGCTCGCGGCGATGAGATGTGCGCTCTTGAAACCAGCACTCTGGGGAATGCCGTTTCTTAGCGCACTCCTGCACATCGCTGATTGCAATCATTCATCCTGAGATGGCGGCTTGCAACTCGCGACCCGCAGTGATTGATTCGAGCCAGCGGCTCGGTCCCGCCATTTCAGGCAGACCATCTGAGGAGGCCGCAACGCCCGGGTACCGGAACGCGCGAAGCGCGTTTTTGGAAACCCTCCTGCCGGTTCACCCTCGAGAACCGTCAGGTACCGCCAGCTCTGTCGCAATCCCGGCAGTGCTTCGGAACATCTCACGCATGCACTGTTGACAATGTGCGGCAGTCTTTTTCTTCGCGCAATGGAAAATTGGGGTTGCCTTGTGCAGAAACTGTGGAGGACAGAAATTCCTTGTGGAAAGGCAAGGAAAACTGGATGAAATAAGCGGCTGCGACACTGCAAAGTTAAGTGGTCTCAAATAACAGCGAGGAGGCGTCTGCATCTGAAGTGCTTTAGTCTCCTTGAGGCGCTAAATTTCTTGCTCGGGGAATTCCAATTCCAGGCCAAGCGGATCGGTAAAGCGGTTCGTCAAATTAGCAAGTCCGGTCAAAAGGTGCAAATCAACGATTTGCTCGTCAGGAAAATGCTTTTTCAAGTCTAAGAAATCTTGATCTGTCACATTGTGCGGGCTGCGCGTCAATTTCTCCGCATAGATCAGGGCAGCCCGTTCTTTTTCGCTGAATCGCGCATAGTTGCCGTGCTTCAGGTCGCTCCAATCATCCGAGGTTAAGCCAGCACGCTTCGATGAGGCTACATGGTGCTGAGTGCAATAATGGCAGCCATTGATCAGCGAGACGCGAAGATAAATAAGTTCATACAGCTTGCGATCAAGCGAGCGGCCCACGCTGGCGTAGAAGCTGAGAAAATTTTTGAGCATCTCCGGACGGTGCGCCAGCGCTTTTTGCGCATTGCCGGGTTTGCCGCGGAGCGTGCCATCGTAAATCTCTTTGACTTCGGGAGAAGCTAGTTGAGGTTCGATTAAAGAGATGCGCGCCATGTGCCCTCGTTGAGATGGATGACCGTATAATACTTGCTAATCGCCGCCACTTTTCGATGTTCCCCACAGGAGGTCAGTGTGCTCTCAATCCGCCCCGCAAGCGCCGAAGATGCGGGCCTACTTAGAACCTTGATCCGCGAATTGGCTGATTTCGAGCGTGAACTGGATTCCGTTTCGATCACCGAGACGGATTTGGTTCGGGACGGATTTGGCGCCGATCCAAAATTTCGTGCGCTGATAGCGGAATGGGATAAACAAGCCGCCGGGTACGCCTTCTTCTTTCACTTCTACAGCACCTGGCAAGGACGGCAGTTGTTTCTCGAGGATCTCTTCGTGCGTCCTCAATTTCGTGGTAGAGGGATTGGAAGAGCCCTACTGAGTTACGTCGCAAACATTGCCAGAAACGAGAACTGCCGCGCCATGCGTTGGGAAGTATTGGACTGGAACAAGCCAGCCATCGAGCTTTACCAATCACTCGGGGCAACGTTTCTCGATGACTGGCGGTTGGTTTTGTTGCCAAGCGAGGAAGTGCGGCGGCTGGCGGAGAAAGCGGCGTGAACGCAAAAATTAGAGTTATCGGCGCGGGCCTGGCTGGATCGGAGGCCGCGTGGCAAATTGCGCAGCGCGACATTGCTGTCGAACTATTTGAAATGCGGCCGGTGCGCTCGACTCCAGCGCACCAGACCGACCACTTCGCCGAGTTGGTCTGCTCAAACTCATTGAAATCCGACACGGAGAACACTGCTCCCTGGCTGCTGAAGGAGGAAATGCGGCGGGCAGGATCGTTGCTGATGGAGATTGCTCGTGAGTGCTCAGTTCCGGCTGGACATGCGCTGGCTGTCGATCGTGCGAAGTTTGCCGCGCAAGTCACGGAAGCCCTCTCGCGTGAGCCGCTGATCACGATTCGGCGAGAAGAGGTCACGAGCATCGATGAAGATCTGATCACAATCATCGCCACTGGGCCGTTGACATCCGACATTCTTTCGCAAGAGATCGCCCGCCTGAGCGGGTCGTCACATCTGTACTTCTATGACTCAATCAGTCCAATTGTCGAAGCCGACTCGATTGACATGTCAAAGGTGTACCTGGCCGCCCGCTACGACAAAGGTTCTGCCGATTACATCAACTGCCCAATGTCGGAAGATGAGTATGATCGCTTCTACGAAGCACTGGTCTCAGCGCAATCGGTCGAAGATCGCGATTGGGAGAAGTTGAACTATTTCGAGAGTTGCTTACCGATCGAAGAGATCGCCCGTCGTGGACGTGATACGCTGCGCTTCGGTCCAATGAAGCCGGTTGGATTAAAAGATCCACGAACTGGACTGATGCCGTATGCGGTCGTTCAGTTACGCCAGGAAAACCTGCGCGCAGATTCGTACAATCTGGTCGGATTTCAGAATCACTTGAAGTTTGGCGAACAGGCTCGGATTCTGCGGCTGATTCCTGGCCTCGAAAACGCCCGGTTTATCCGCTACGGCCAGATTCATCGCAACACATATATCAATGCTCCCACGCTGTTGCGTGAAACGCTGCGGATGCAGGCACACCCGCGCGTGCTGTTCGCCGGCCAAATCTGCGGAGTAGAAGGTTATGTCGAATCAATTGCCACGGGGCTGATGGCGGGAATTCATGGCGCAGTGCTTGCGTCTGGCGCAGAACCCATACCACCGCCGCGAGAGACCGCATTCGGATCACTGGTCCACTACGTGACACACGCTGATGCAAAGAATTTTCAGCCAGCGAATATCACGTTCGACCTGCTGCCGCCACCTTCCGAGAAAATTCGCAATAGGCAAGAGCGCCATCGCAGGCAATGTGAGTTGGCATTGACGGAATTTTGCCGTTGGCAAGAAAAAGTGGATTTGAGCCTCGCGATAAGAACTGCGCCTCTCGTAATCGCGGATTGAAAATCGAAATCGTCGGGGTTTCAGTGTCGGAAGTGCCTCACTCCCGTAAGAATCATCGCCAATCCAAACCGGTCCGCGGCCTCGATCACCTCTTGGTCGCGTACTGATCCTCCTGGCTGAATGATTGCAGTCGCGCCGGCTCTGGCGATCTCTTCGACTCCATCGGGAAACGGAAAAAACGCATCGGAAGCCGCGACGGTACCCTTCAGCGGCAGCACGGCTTTCTGCGCGCCGATTTTGCAGGAATCCACACGGCTCATCTGGCCTGCGCCTACGCCAACGGTTTGGCCGTCACGCGCGTAGAGTATCGCGTTCGATTTGACGTGCTTGCAGACCTTCCAGGCAAAGAGCAGTGCGCGCTTTTCTTCCGTTGTGGGCTGGCGTTTGGTCACGACCTTCAGGTCAGTTTCAGAAAGCGGGCGCACGTCCGCATCCTGCACCAGAATTCCGCCTGAGACATTTTTCAAAATCCACTTCTGCGACGCGTTCGATATTTCAACCAGGCGGAGATTTTTCTTGGCCGCAAATCTAGCTGTACCAGCTTCATCGAATGCCGGCGCGGCGATCACTTCCAGAAAAAGCTTGGCCATTTCTTCAGCGGCATCGCCATCAATTGGGCGATTCACGCCGATCACACCACCAAACGCCGACACGGGATCGCATTCAAGAGCTTTCTTATAGGCTTCCGCCAGAGTCTTGCCGGTCGCCGTGCCGCAAGGGTTCGTGTGCTTAATAATCGCGCATACTGGCTCGTCGAATTCCTGAGCTAAATCCCACGCCGCCTGCAGGTCGGCAATATTGTTATAGGAAAGCTCCTTGCCCTGCAATTGGCGCGCGTTGGCTACGCCTGTGCCCGATCCATCCGAATACATCGCGGCTTTCTGATGGGGGTTTTCGCCGTAACGGAGATCCATGACCTTGTTGAACGAAAGCCGCAGAGTTTGCGGGAATCCTTCTTCGAGGGCGTGCAACTCGAACCGGCCATTCGCGCTCACTCGCTCCAAAGTAGAAGCGATCGCGGAATCGTATGCCGCCGTGGTGGCGAAAGCCTTTTGCGCGAGCCGCCATTTTGTAGTCGAGGAAAGCACGCCACCAGATTTCGCCATCTCATCGGCAATCAGCCGATAATCAGCCGGCGAAGTAACCACAGCGACATCCTGAAAATTCTTCGCCGCGGAACGGATCATGGACGGCCCGCCAATATCGATATTTTCAATCAGCTCTTCAAAGTGCACGCCCGGCTTGGCTGCAGTTTTCTCAAAGGCATAAAGATTTACAACCACCATGTCGATCGGCTCAATACCATGTTCCGCAACCGCGCTGCGATGCGAGGCATTCTCACGCCGATGCAGAATGCCTCCGTGAACCTTGGGGTGGAGCGTCTTCACGCGGCCATCCAGCATCTCTGGAAATCCAGTTAGCTCAGAAACATCTTTCACCCTGATTCCTGAATCCCGCAGCAACTTGGCCGTGCCGCCGGTCGAAATCAGTTCCACGCCCATGGCTGCAAGCTCGCGGGCGAACTCGACGATCCCGGTCTTGTCGGTGACGCTGAGGATGGCGCGTCGAATCGGGGATAGGGTCTCTGGCATGGATGACCTCGAAGGCTGGGATGTCAGGGAGATTCTGTCACGGAAAATTCTATCAGCAGAGAGGATGACTGTGGATGCCAGGAAATTGGAAACTGTCGACTTCGCTCGGACGGACGGCCGAGGGCAACTGTCCCTACGTCTTTGCCTTCGCCTTCAGCTTCACATGACCACCCTGCATTTCCACGCTGTATTCGACCGCCTGGCAGCCATACTGTTTGCGAATCTGCGCAGTTTTCTTCTGGACGAATGAAGTGAAGCTGTCGATGGTTCCCGAGACCGGCTCGCCAGCCTTCTTCTTTGCTTCGGTCAGCGCCTGATACAGCCTGAGTACCTGTTCTTGCTCGGCGCCCCCATCGGAGCACTGCACCGTGACGGGTCTGTCTTCAATGGCTGGCGCAGCGGCGGCCGCTGCCCCACCGGCGTGCCCCACCCCATAAACCTTGTGCTCGGGTTCATGTTCTTCTTCGCGCACGCCTTGAATGGAGAGCAGCGCATCTTGCGGACGGCGGTAGCCTTCTTCTCGAATTCGGCTCTTCTTGCGCCACAGATCGCTGTAAATGGCATAACGCTGTGCCATTTCGTTGTAGCGAAACCGCTGTGTGAAGCTCATGCGGCCACCGTCACTGAATTTCCGAAGCAAGCTGAGAACTTTCCACTCGATGTCGGACGGCGGCTTCTTGCTGGGATTGCTAAAGTAAATCTCGTACTCGATCTTCAAGCGTCGCAGGTTCGAGTCGAGAAGGTTCAGTTCTTCGTCGATGGTCACCTAAACTTCTCCGACTCACAGTTTAGGGATTCCCAACGTTCACGACGAGGTGTCCGTTGGCCAGCAGACGGATGGAACCAAAGTACCCAAGAGCGCTTACTCGCTCTCTCCCCGAACGCGGTTTTCCGTCGCATCAGAACCCCATTACTTCAACCTCGGTGCTCAACGATCATCTCATGGGGGTTGTCTTTTCATGCGATTCAGACTATGCCCCAAACGAACGGTCTGTATCACTCCCTACACGGCTAAAAGGGGCCTCACCCTCGCAGTAGTTAGGAGTCCGCCACTTTCTCCGCAGGTTGCCGCTAGTTCAGCGAGTTTACCGTTGCCGGGTCGAGCAGGACGAAAGAACAGCCAGTGTATTGGTAGCAACCCAGAATTCCGCGCCATACGAAGCGCGTGGGAACGTCGCTCGGCGAAGGTACATTGAAATTGATGCTCTTGAGTTGTTTCCCCTGAAGTTTCGTCTTGTCAGATCCACTGATGAACTTCACATCCTCAACCTCGAATGTCTTGGTCTTGCCATCCGTCACCAGCAGCACAAAAAACTCGGCACTCTGGGTCCCAGGCAAGAACCGTGGCAGCTTGAATTCACGTTCGCGAATGATCAGACCGGATTCGTCGCTTGTACTCTTTGGCTTCGCCGGATGGCCGGTCAAGTGATTCAGATTCTCCTGCGCCGCAGCTATCTCGGTTTGATACTGGCCCGGCGTTAGCTGTTGTGACATCGACATGCGGGATATTCCCATGCGGCACATCCGGACAGCGAGCTCCGTCTTGTGGACGCGTCTGTACAGATGACACAGGTGACCCGCCACCACTCCATCCTGCGTCAGCTTCCACGAGGCCTGCAAATATCGCTCCGCCTCGTCCAAGTGTGACATCCGTTCATCCACCCACCCCAGCGTGTCCCAGTAGGCTGCCAGTTTGAAAATCTGTCTCACGTCCTCCATCTTCAGATCTGGCAACGCAATCTTCTGTGACTGCTCTTCCGCCGCTCGCACCGCTCTCTTTGCATAGTCGAAGGCGAGGGGCAGCTGCAAATCGTCATTTGCCATCTCGTAGGCTACGTCGTTGAAATAGATCCCCTCCCCATCCACGTCAGCCAGTTTGGTGAACGCGGCTATGGCTTGCTCACGCTCTCCTGCGAGCAGGTAGGCCGAACCCAAACTCGCTTGCAGGTTG
>Ga0066705_10000435_pt1 | contig 11592 bp, 6 predicted proteins | sample GraSoiAngelo_154_FD_66506 | JGI IMG/M metagenome (GOLD analysis project Ga0066705, IMG submission 66506) | Grasslands soil microbial communities from the Angelo Coastal Reserve, California, USA - 14_1009_13_20cm | ecosystem: Environmental > Terrestrial > Soil > Grasslands | place: USA... | reverse complement strand
GCGGATCGAGTTCGCGGCTGCGTTCGACCACGCCGCTCGCGGCCGGCGAGAGATCGGGATAAGTACACAAATGTAGGAGCCAATGGGACTCCGGTATCGGCCCGTGCCGCTTGCGAAACTCCTCGATGAACTTCATGACCGACTCGCCGTGCGCCCGCGGGTGGCGCAGCAGGTGGATGTATCTGGCGCGCGGGAAAAGATCACGGACGCGCTCGAGAAATTTGACCCTGTAAACGACGCTTGGAGTTTTATCGACGACGATGCGCGGGCGGACGCGCGCGGCGAGCGTCTCCATCAGCATGCCGGTGGTGAAGTGCGAGCGCCGCCGCAGCCAGCCGGACGCCTGCCTGATCGTCGCCTCGGTCTGCCCGCCGAAGAACAGTTCCCCGACCGCACGTAGCAGCCCGTGCGCACGCGGGAAGGTTTGCTCCTCGCACGCTGCCCACCATTCCGCCATCGTCGCGCAGCCGAAGAGATGCGTTTCCGGCAGGCCGTACATTTGCGGGTGCTGGCCGAGCATCGTGCCCACTACTGAGGTAAACGAACGCGGGGGCGCGAGCACGAAGAGCGGGTCGGAAACTAGTTCGCCAGATGCCGGCTCCCGCGCGTTCGTCGCGGGCGTCTGTTCGATGAGGCTGTCCATTTATGATGTACCGGCTGCTGTGTGCGACAGAGCTTTAGCTGCGGCTCGGTAGATGTTGCGTTCGAGCGCGTTTGATCCGGAATTGCCCAGGCGAGTGAGTGCCGCCAGCCGCAGCGCCCGCGCCTGCGGATGACGCGGATGCACATCGAGGACGATCTCGGTCAATTCGAGCACGATCTGGTTTTCACCCGCGTCAAGCGCGCGCCGTGCTCGCGCGACGAACGGCCTTGGGCCGCCACTGGCTTCGAGCAGCGCACGAGACAGCTTGCGACGCGGGCTTGGATTGAGGTGCGCCGGATTAAAATCATGCCAGCCGGTGTATTGGCGATAGATGCCCTTGGCTGCCCAGCGCACCGTTCCATAGCGCTCCGCGAGATACGGCAGGCGCGCCAATTCCTCGGGCAGCCGGACGTGATCGAGAATCTGCGGCAGCGTCAGCCGCTCGTTGATCCCCTTCACCGTCTCGTCGTGCACGTGGCGAATCGCTTTGGCGTAGTTGCCGAGCGTCTCATCGATCTCCGCCGCCCCGTGCACCGGCGCACCGTGCGAAGGGATGAGGCATCCGGGCCGCAGCGCCCGCATTCGCTCGAGCGACTCGATCCATTTCGCCACGGGGCGGTCGGCTTTCAACGGGTTGCTCAGCATCGGAAAACAGCGATAGAAAAGGTCGCCGGGAAACAGGATTTTTTCGCGCGGCATCCAGACCATGAGGTGGTCAGTGCTCTCGCCCTGCGTGTGATACAGCTCGAATTGCGTCCCGCCTTCCTCGAAACGGAATTCCTCGTCGAAGAGCGTGTCGGGAGGCATGTAGCCGTCCTCCGGGTCGTTCAAAACCGAGGTGCCGTTGCCCGCCGGCAGAGGCGTGCCGAGCTGGATCGCGTTCACGCGTTCGCGGTACGGCAGCAGCATGTTGTTGCGGGCGAGATCCTCCGGCATCCGACGTTGCGCGATGATTTTCACGCCTGGGCCGTGAAACGCTTTCGCCCCGCGAATGTGGTCGCCGTGAAAATGCGTGTAAACGATCCAGCTGACTGGCAACTCCGTGATTTTCCGAAAATCTGCCAGCGACGCGCGCGCGGCGCTGATGCTCTCGGTCGTGTCGATCACGACGACGGATTTCTTCGTGATCACGTAAAGCGCGTTGCTTACCGAATAGGCGTTGGCGCAGTAAACGCGATCGGTTGCCTGGATCAGCCGCGCCTTTCGATTTCGGACGCGGCTATCCACGATCGTGCCCGCCGAGGACGCTTTGCCTGGATGTTTTGTGCCAGCCTTATTCATAGCCAAATTCTTCGGCGAGCCGCCGCACCTTCGGCAAAAAGCCGCGCCGGTCGTCCAACCAGCTCAACGGCCCATCAAGACGTTGAGGCTCTAATCGCATCGGGCGTAGCGCCGGCTCTCGGAGGAAGGAAGGGTCGTTGCCGAAACGCGCGCCCGTCGGACCGAAGCAAGCGTAGGGCGAACGCTCGGGATGTTTCATTTCCTCAATTGCTGCGTTGTCGGTGCGCAGTCCGAGCCAGCCCGCAACCTCGCGCAGATGACGACCCGGGTCGGTGAGGATGTCCTCGGCGCGGATGCGCAATTGCTGCTGCGGCGGAACCGCTTCGAGAAATTTGCAAATGTTCATGTGCAACGCGAGCCAGCCGCGCTGCGGATCGAGTTTGCCGGCCTCGCCCGCATTCGCGCCGTTTCGGTTTGGTCCGGGAAATGCCGCCAGCCGATGCATCCAGTGCGTCGCAGGGACGCGGCCTTCTTTTTCGCGCCCGCGCAGAAATTTCAACACCGATTCGCCGTGCCCGCGCGGGTGCCGCACCAAATGGATGAACCGGGCACTTGGAAACATCTGCGCCGCGCGCCGCAGCGATTTCGGCTTATAGACGTTACTCGTGCTTTTCTCCACGACGACGCGCGGCGCCACCTTCGTGGCAAGCGTCTCCAGCACGTAGCCGGTGGTGAAATGCGCGCGCCGACGCAGCCAGCCGCGCGCGAACTTGATCGTCTCCTCGGTTTGCGTGCCGAAAAAAAGCTTCGCGACCGTGCGCAACGCGCCGTGCGCGCGTGGGACGGTCGCGTCCCAGCACAGCTCCCACCATTCCCCGACCGTCTCGGCGGCGAAGAGCTCCAGTTCGGGCAAACCGTACATCTGCGGATGCTGACCGAGCATCGTCGAAACGATCGAGCTGAAGGATCGCGGCGGTGCCAGCACGAACACGGGCTGTTCGGTCGGAAACGTATGGGTGGATTCCGTTGCCGTTGCCGCGGCAGGTGAGACCCTCGTTTTTCTCGGTGCGGGTATTTTGCCCGATCTGATCGTGGTCATTCTCAGTGCTCCTTTATGCGGATTGCAATGCCTCCGTCGCTGGTTGCGTGGCCGCGTTGGGCTGATCGCCAGTCTGTTTCGCGGCTGATCCAATTTCAAGCGCCAGTTCGTTCACGGTGGGCGCTTCGAAAAAGCGGCGCAGCGGCATGTCGCTCTTGAACGCCGTGCGCACGCGCGCGACCACTTGGGTCGCCAGCAGCGACTGGCCGCCCAGTTCAAAGAAATTGTCATGAACTCCGATCGAGTCGATGCCGAGCAACTCCTGCCAGATGCGGGCGATGATTTGCTCGGTCTCGTTGCGCGCCGCGACGAATTCGACGCCCAGCTCCGGCCTCGCGTGGAGAGCGACGGTTGCGCCCGGCTCGGATGCGGCGGGGGACTTAAAATTGACCCACTGGTCGATCCGCGCCTGGAGATCGGTGGTTGAGACCGCCACTGGCCGCGGGGCGGCTTTGGAAAGAATGCGCCGGAAGGTTTCCACGCCCTCCCGCTGCAGCATGGCGACGTCGGCATCGCCATTGGCGCGGGCGTTGTCATCGAAGTTCCAGTTGTCCCAGTTTACGCTCAGCCAGCGCGTCCCGCCCGGGCGGTCGCGCGCGGCGGCAAAGGCGTCGAGAAATGCGTTGGCAGCGGCGTAAGCGACAAAGCCAATCCCGGCGACGATAGATGAAAGTGAAGAAAGCAGCAGCACGAAATCGAGGTCCCTGCCCGCAAGCAGCCGCTCCAGCACCAGAATCCCGCGCACTTTGGGCTGGAAGTGAAGCTCGCAACCTTCCGGCTTTGCGAGGTCAACGCCGAAAAACGACTTCGCTGCAATGGTTCCTGCGCCGTGAATGACGCCGTGGATGTCGCCGAACCGCGACCGCGCCTGGTCGAGCACGCGCTGCATTTGCGCCTCATCGGCGACGTCGGCGCCGCACACCATGACCTCGGAGCCAAGTATTTCCAGCGCCTGAAGCTTGCGGATTCTCCGGCTCACGCGATCGGCTTCGCCGCGCGCCGCGAGCCAAGCCGGCCAAACCGACCTTGCCGGAAACGACGACCGGCCGAGCAGCACCAGTTTCGCGCGCACAGCCCGGGCCAACTCTTCGGCGAGCGCCAGGCAGATGTTACCCAACCCGCCCGTGATGAGATAGACCCCACCTTCAACCAGTATGGTTTCATCCGGCTTCTCGATCCGCGTAGCTTCGAAGGTCTGCACCCATCGCTCGCGATCCCGGTAAGCTATCACGGTGTCCGCCGGGTCGCTGATCACTTCGCAAAGGAGGTTGCTAACGGACTTATCATCCCACCCGATGCTATTCGCGGGAAAGTCAATGTCGATGGCGCGGCACCGCAGGTTCGGGTATTCCTGAGGTATCGACTTGCAGGGCCCTGCAATGGTTGCTCGTGCTGCACACAGCGCCTCCTGTCCACTGACCAGGTGCGTCCCGTTGGTAACTGCCGCAATCTGCATCGGCGTGGTTATCTTCTGCCCGATGATGGCTTGCGCGAGATAGAGCAGGCTGTAAAAACCGATGTCCTGAAACCGGTCGAATGTGTCCAACTCCGGCGATTCCGGCTCTCCCGGCGCGACACACCAGAGATGGATGACCTTTTCCGGAGGTTTGCCGCACGAGCAAAGTTTCTTGAGCAGGTCATGGTACTGGCTTACTTCGCGCGGATTGATTTCGTAGGCATTCGCACCGGTTTGCGCGAAGTCATTTCCCTCTCGCACGAGGACAGCCTCCTCGCCTTTGAGTGCAAGCTGGTCGGCAAGCCGGCGGCCGAGGCCCTGTGCGTCCTCGAAGAGCAGCCACTGCGATGGCTGCCTGGCCGGAGCTTGCAGGTGAAGCGTCTGCGCCGGCGGGGCCATTTTCCACGAAGGCGTGTAAAACCAATCGGCGATGTCCGGCTTTTTCGGCGACGCGTTTGCCGGCGTGCTGGTCATGTGTTCGGTCGCGTCGATCCAGTATCGCTCGCGCTCGAACGGATAACCTGGCAACGGCACGCGGTTGCGTCTTTCGTGGCGGTGAAACCCTCTCCAGTCGATCGGCACTCCGCGCAGCCAAAGGCGGCCGAGTTTGGCGAGAAGAAACTCGAGGTCGGGTTGCGGTTCGCGCGCGTGTCGCAATGAAGGTAGTACCACATGTCGCGGCGTTTTTTCGGGATGACGTCTCGCAAATATGCTCAAGGTCATCCCCGGTCCTACCTCGAGAAGAATCAAATTCTCTTCCTTCAACAAAGTCTGCAAGCCATCCGCGAAGCGCACGGCGTTGCGCAGATGATTCGCCCAATACTGAGGGCTGGTCGCCTCGCCGGGTGTGACCCACGTGCCGGAGAGATTGGAGACGTAAGGCAGGCGCGGGCGCTTCCGCTTCACCCTGGCGACCAACTGGGTGAAAGCTTCCAGGATGGGATCCATCATCGCGGAATGAAAAGCGTGCGAAGTATGCAAGCGGCGGCACTGGACCTCCTTGACTGCGAGCAGCGCTTCCAGTTGATCCACCGCCCCGGTCGGCCCGGACACCACGCACATCGAAGGTTCATTGATCGCGGCGACGCAAAGCTTGTCATTTAGATAAGGCTGCAGCTCCTGCTCGGACAAAGATACCGCGAGCATCGATCCCGTCGGCAACTGCTGCATCAGGCGGCCGCGCTCCGCGACAAGCTCCAGTGCGTCCTTGAGCGTGAATACTCCCGCGAGGCACGCGGCGACATATTCGCCGATGCTGTGGCCGATCATCCCCGACGGGCGCACGCCCCATTCCATCCACAGGCGCGCCAGCGCATATTCGATGACAAAGAGCGCGGGTTGCGCGAGCGCGGTCTGTGTCAGTTGGTCCACGGTTTCCGGCGACCGCTCCCCCAGCGGGTAAATCATCTCGCGCAGATCGAGTCCCATCCGCGGCTTCAAGAGCTCCGCGCAGCGATCGACCTGCTTTTTGAAGCGCGGTTCGAAACGGTATAACCCGCGCGCCATGTTCACATATTGCGAGCCCTGCCCAGAAAACATAAACACCACCCGGCGCTTCCGACCGCGCCACTTGGAGCTGAGAACGCGCGTCGCGTCCGCCGATTCGAGCGCGTGGACGGCATCTTCGACGCTCTGGCAGACCAGCGTCCGGCGATGGCTGAAAGCCCTCCGTCCCACTTGCGAGGTGTACGCCACGTCGGCGATGGCCAGACGCGGATGCGCCTTAAGGTGCTCGATAACTCGCGACGTGGCGGTTTCCAGAGCCGTGCTTGTCCGGGCGGAAATCAGCAGAAGATGCGCAAGTCTGGAGCTGGCGAGGCTCTGGCGTTGTGGGGCCTCCTCGAGCATCACATGCGCGTTCGTTCCTCCAATGCCGAAAGCACTAACTCCAGCTCGCCGCGGAAAGCGACGACACTTCCAATCGGAAAGTGTCTGATTAACATAAAATGGGCTATCGGCGAATGGAATGGCTGGGTGCGGTTGCGCGAAATTCAACGTGGGGGGGATCTGTCGATGCTTTAGCGCGAGGACCGTCTTGATAAGCCCGGCTACTCCGGCCGCGTGATCGAGATGACCGAAATTCGATTTCACGGAACCGACCGCACAGAAGCCTTTCTTCTTCGTTCCCCGCCGGAACGCTTTGTTCAGTGCGGCAATCTCGACCGGATCTCCCGCGGCTGTCGCAGTCCCATGGGCTTCGATATAAGTCACCGTGCCAGGATTAACGCCGGCCATCGCCTGAGCCCTGGCGATTACGTCCGCCTGACCGTCGATACTCGGCGCGGTGTAACTTGTCTTCGAAGCGCCGTCGTTATTGATCGCCCAACCTTTGATGACTGCGTGTACTAAATCGCCGTCAGCCAAGGCGTCGACCAACCGTTTCAAGACCACCACGCCGACTCCGTTGCCAAAGACGACCCCCTGAGCATCGCTGTCGAAGACCCGACAGTGCCCGTCTGGAGAATAGATACCTCCCGGCTCATGATAGTAGCCGGTGATCTGAGGCGCGCGTATGCATACGCCGCCAGCGAGAGCCATATCGCAGGAACCGCTGCGAATACTTTCACAAGCGACACAGATGGCGACCAATGATGTCGCGCATGTGCTTTGGATGCTGATGCTCGGACCGCGCAGATTCAGCTTATAAGAGACGTGCGTAGATAGGTAATCCTTGTCGTTGCCGATCAAGGCTTGGAGATGACCGACTAGATGGAGAAAGCCGGCATTGCGAAGAAGTTGATGAAAATACGTGCTCATCGCGCAGCCAGCATAGACACCAATCGATCCGCCGTAGCGCTCCGGGTAATAGCCCGCATTCTCTAGCGCGTGCCAGGCGCATTCGAGAAAGACCCGTTGTTGCGGATCCATACTTTCGGCTTCCCGCGGGTTAATGCCGAAAAAAGAAGCGTCGAATAGGTCCGCTCCCTCGGTTAGGCTGCCAGCAGGAACAAAGTGTGGATTGGCCAACACTGCTGGATCGATGCCTGAAGCGGCGAGATCCTCAGGCGAATAAAAGCTGATGGACTCCACGCCATCATGCAGGTTGTGCCAGAACTCCTCCGCGTTGCTGGCACCGGGGAAACGGCAACTCAACCCGACGATCGCTATATCCGCAGGTGAGCGTTCGCTCAGCGGTCGCACGAGCCGACGACGCGCTTGACGACGCCAACCGATTGGCCGTGGTGGTTGCGGTTTATTCATCGCTGTGGGAAAGCTTTCCAGGCTGTAGATTGGCGCAATCCACCTCGGACACAGCGTCGCATGGACGGGCCGAAGTCAATCCTCGCCTCGGCCTCCGCGATCGAGTAGCCGTGAACCTCATCATCCTACAACATCGGCCCGATGGTGGAGGCGACCACGAACAATCGTAAGCCATACGCTTCATGGAATCGAACTTAGAACCTGTTTCAGATCCCGGCCCAACGACTGCAAAAAAAACCATTCGGAGGTCTGCGGGAAGAAATGATTGCCGGGGATCATTCGGAGATCAAAAGCACAGCGGGTCTGCACGCGCCACCCCGCCAGTTCCTCACGTTTGACCTTCGGATCTTCCAAGCCGCCGTAAACGGTGATCGGACAATCCAGGGGAGCATCGGGGGCGTAAGCGTAGGTCTCGCATACCGCGAGATCCGCCCTCAACACAGGCAAGTACAGTTCGACGAGTTCAGCATCTTGCCAGCCGCTGTGCGCCGTGCCATAAAGCATTCGTAAGTCCGCCAAAAGCGCGGCATCGGGCAATTCATGGATCGGCGTGTCCGGATCCGGCAGCTGCGGCGCACGGTAAGCGGAAATGAACAACCAGACAGGGCCGGCTTTTCCCTCGCTCCGAAGGCGGCGAGCCAACTCGAAGGAAATCAGGCCGCCCATGCTGTGGCCGAAAAAGCCGAATTGTTTGTCAAAATACGGCGACACGACTTCTGCAAGCTTCTGCACCAAGCCAGTGAGATCAGTGATGGGGGCTTCTCTTAATTTGGTTTCGCGCCCTGGTAACTGAACGGCGCAGATTTCTACCTCAAGCGGCAATTGGCTCGGCCAGGATTTGAAGGCGGAGGCGCCCGCTCCCGCATGGGGGAAGCAGAACAAGCGGAAGCGCGCTTTCGGATTCCGCCTCCAACGCACTAACCAGGAACCGCCCGTTCCCGCCGCCGTAACGGATCTGGAGGAAGAAGAACCAAGCGATGAGACGCTCCGTGCCATAGTTCTTCGGTTTGCCCTTTGTTTGAAGTGAACTGGGGTTCTTCTTCCACTCGTCAGTCGCCCGAAAACCCTTGCCACCGAGCGCCCCCGGAACGCTACAACGTCCCACTCCGCATTCTGAGCGCGCTCGGCCCGAACATTTGAGAACGGCCCGACCGACGGGATCACTTTGACTTCGAGCGAGGTGCGGGCTTGGAGTCGCCGCCTTTCGTCTCCCCGCCCGCAGCCGGCGCTCCGTTGATCGGGAACGGATTATCCGTGGCAAGATCGGTGTGTTGCCCGCGGGGGAACTTCTTCTCTAGGAGCGCGGCAAATTCTGCAAATGGTGCCTTCTTCCCGGTAAGCGCTTTGTAAGTCCCAGCGAGCGTTGGCGCGGCCGCCTGGCAGATTTTGTCCCACCCCAAGCCTAGTTGCACGTGTAGGTAGTTCAGAAACAATACCGCGCATCCGTTTCCTAGGCCGCTGCGGTCCGTGGGCAGCGTCCGCCAGACGAAATTGCGCCGCCGGCTGTTCAGCCAATCCGCCGCAGAGACGTAGCCCAGTCCTTCCAGAACCCCCGGATACAGCGCGGAGGCCAGCACGCGGGACAATCCTTCGCCATTAGAGCCGCCGCATTGCCAGCCCTTGGCCTGCACCGCTTCGAAGACCTCGACTTCCTCGGCCACCACCAGGGCGTTGCTCGCGTCCGGATCAATGTCGGGCGTCAGTTGCACATCGCAATACAAATCGGTGGCGAGACAGCTATGATGATATGCTCCACCGGTGCCGTCCATGTGCTGCGAGAGCGGTGCGAGAATAATGTTAAACTGCAGCGACTGCTTCAGTCCGAAGTAGCCGGTGAGGGTTTGATAGTCCCGTTCACAGTTTTTGAGCGCCGATTGGGCGATGCTCTGGCCGGGTTGCCCCAGGACGCTGGCGTAGTAAACCTGAAAGTGCGGCGTCGATCCCGCCAGCGTCGCTGGCCACGCGACCGGATCAAAGTATGTCGATCGCACTTTGAACACGCCTTGGTGCTTCGGATGGACAAAAACTCTGTGTCCAGCGCTTAATCTCGATCGTCGTGTGCCGTAGCCTCTACGAAGACGCTTTGTCTGCATTGTTCTTGCTCCTGCCATGATTTTGAATTTATTCATAGGTTTGGGTCATTTCTATTTGGAATTGTCCGTTGTGTCGTTTTTCGTGGCCTGCTCGTTCGCCAGAATTGCCCCAATGCTACGCCGCCCGCGATCTGGCTCTGCCGCCGCGGCATTTCATAAATCCAGGTTGCTTTGCCGCCTGAGTTGGATCGGGCCACGGCAAAACATTGCGCGACAGGAGTCGACCAATGCCGGGGGCGCGATGCCGCATGGATTCACGCCCCCCGGCTCATTGGCTCGTCGCCTTTTCTCTGCGTTTTTGCGGTTCGGCAACCCCATATGAAAGTCAAACGCTCGCGGCCTTGCGAAAAGGAACACCGCGCCGCAATCGCCGTCGAAGCGTTGAGTCTATTCAGCTGCCGCGCGCCGCGCCGCAAGGCGTCTGCGCATAAGGGCTCTACGGCCGACTCTACGCCTAAGGCCTCTACGCATAAGGGCTCCACGCAAAAGGGCTCTACGGCCGACTCTTCGCCGAAGGGCTCTACGCATAAGCGCTCTACGCATAAGGGCTCTACGCATAACGGCTCTACGCATAAGGGCTCTACGGCCGACTCTCCGCCGAAGGGCTCTACGCATAAGCGCTCTACGGCCGACTCTCCGCCGAAGGGCTCCACGCATAAGCGCTCTACGGCCCATTCTTCGTTTTATAGCACCGGGTGCTAGCATCTTTATTTTCTCCTTGTTTGGGTGGCGCCGACGAGACTGCCGACAGTTGTCCTCGTAATTGCATTACGAGCTTGGTTCCGACTTGGCACCAAAGCGTCCAGGCAGGGCCGATTATCCATCGAATCACGTCAAACACCTTTTCAGCCGTGTCAAGTCTTTTTTGGGCGAGACCCCGCGATCAGCTTTTCGATGGAGTATGCATTTCAGCGAATGAGGTTGATCCGTATGACGGCGCCCGAGCAAAATTGCGTCTATCGCTCGCGCGCAAGCGGAGTGGAACGGAAAGGGCTTGAGGTGGGATCGCCCTGATTGTACGGACAGTTGGTTAAGGGTGATTTTGGTTTAGTTGGGATTCAAAATTAATTGGGGTTTGGTAGTCAAGACTGTAGTGGAGTCTGGTGCGGTTATAGAAGGTTTCGATGTAGTCGAAGATGGCAGTGCGAGCTTGGGCGAGTGTGGCGAAGCGGTGATGATAGACCAGCTGTATTTGAGGCTGCTAAAGAAGCTTTCGATAAAAGCATTGTCGTAGCAGTTGCCGGTAAGCGGCGCTGGCGAACTGGGCTCCGCGATCGGAGTGGACGACAAGGTTTTGAGAGTAGTGACGTTGGGTGATAGCCATGCGCGAGGCGGCGCTGACCAAAGAGGTATCGAGAAGTTGGCTCGTGGCCCAAGCGATGACGCGCCTGCTAAAGATATCCGGAACAGCGAGCAGGTGTAACAGCCTTGAGCAGTCAGTACGCAAGTGACGTCAGTGGCCCAGACTTGGTTGGCCATCGCACCACGAGAGCACGCAATCGGTTGGGAGCGAGCGGTCCGCCGTGCCGGCTGTCGGTGGTCATGGGACGATACTTGGAGCGTTGTCGGGCAAAAATCCGCTCCAGGCGCATGAGCCGGGGCGATGCGATTACGCCCACCGGGACAGCCGAACACCTGAGCCAATCGCGGACTGCCGTAGGTTTGGCGACTGCGCATGAACTCCTCAGCGATGCGCTCACATAAGCGCATGTTCTTCAGTTGGCCTGGGAATCGACGGCGTTTGATCCCAAGCGTAATAACCACTGCGCGAGACCAGGAGCGCTTCGCATAACAAGCTGTCTTATATTGGCCGCTCATTTGTTCGATTCGGGCATACTTCTCGGCGGCGGTTCGGAGAGGATGCCCAGCGCTTTTTTTT
>Ga0066705_10000429_pt1 | contig 11608 bp, 11 predicted proteins | sample GraSoiAngelo_154_FD_66506 | JGI IMG/M metagenome (GOLD analysis project Ga0066705, IMG submission 66506) | Grasslands soil microbial communities from the Angelo Coastal Reserve, California, USA - 14_1009_13_20cm | ecosystem: Environmental > Terrestrial > Soil > Grasslands | place: USA... | reverse complement strand
GCGACCGACATCCGCCTCCTCAACGATCGCATCCAGCAGGAATCCGCGTTCGTCGACGCGCTGCTTCAGCAGGCGGGACAGGTGATCGTCGGGCAGCGGCAGATGATCGAGCGGCTGCTGATCGGGCTGATCACCGGCGGTCACGTCCTGCTCGAGGGGGTTCCCGGCCTGGCGAAGACGCTGACGGTAAAGACGCTGGCCGACTGCCTCCAGCTCTCGTTCAAGCGCATCCAGTTCACCCCCGATCTTCTCCCCGCCGATCTGGTCGGCACGCAGATCTACCAGCCGCAGACGCAGAGCTTCACGGTCAAGAAGGGCCCGCTATTCGCCAACCTGATCCTGGCGGACGAGATCAACCGCGCGCCCGCCAAGGTGCAGAGCGCGCTGCTCGAGTCGATGCAGGAGAAGCAGATCACGATCGGGGACCAGACCTTCCCGCTCCCGGCCCCGTTCCTCGTGCTGGCGACGGAAAATCCCATCGAGCAGGAGGGGACGTACCCGCTTCCGGAGGCCCAGGTCGACCGCTTCATGCTCAAGGTGAAGGTCGGCTATCCCTCGCGGCAAGAGGAATTGCTCATCATGGACCGCGTCGCCGGCCAGGAGCTTCCTCGACTGTCGCCGGCGGTGGCGCCCGAGCAGCTGCTGCGGGCGCAGCGGGTCGTCTCGGACATCTACATCGACCCCAAGCTGAAGGAGTACATCGTCAGCCTGGTGCTCGCCACGCGCGATGCGCCGGCGGCCGGGCTCGCCGACATGGCGGGATACATCGAGTACGGCGCCTCCCCCCGCGCGACCATCTATCTGAACCTGGCGGCCCGCGCGCACGCCTTCCTCCGCCACCGCGGTTTCGTCACGCCCGAAGACGTGAAAGCGGTCGCCTACGACGTGCTCCGCCACCGGGTATCGCTCACCTACGAGGCGGAGGCGGAGAACCTCACGCCGGAGAAGGTGATCCAGAAGATCCTCGAGAAGATCGAAGTCCCCTGAGGCGAATGGCCGCGCCCGCAGACCTCATCCGCAAGATCCGGCGCATCGAGATCACCACCCGGCGCGCGGTGCAAGACACGCTGGCGGGCGGGTATCACTCGGTTTTCAAGGGGCGTGGCATGGCTTTTTCGGAAGTGCGCCCTTACCAGCCGGGCGATGAGATCCGCTCGATCGACTGGAACGTGACCGCGCGGATGGGCGAGCCGTTCGTGAAGGTGTTCGCCGAGGAGCGCGAGCTGACGGCCCTGATCGCGGTGGATCGGAGCGCGTCGCAAGACGCCGGGCTCGCGCGGCAGGCCAAGGCCGAGGTGGCAGCGGAGATCGCGGCGCTGTTGGTCTTCTCCGCCCTGGAGAACGGCGATCGCGCCGGGCTGTTGCTCTTCACCGACCGCATCGAGCGCTACGTACCGCCGCGGCGCGGGAAAAAGCATGGGCTGCGCCTGATCACCGAGACGCTCGCCTTCCGCCCGCAGGGACGGGGAACGGATCTCGCCGCGGCGCTCGGTCATCTCAGCAGGGCGCAGCGGCGCAGTGCGGTGGTCTTCGTGGTGAGCGACTTCCTCGCCGACGCATACGAGCAGCCCCTCGCCGTGCTGGCCCGGCGGCACGACGTCATTCCGGTGGTGCTCACCGATCCGGTGGAGGAGAAGCTGCCGGACGTCGGTGGCCTCTGGCCGATCGTGGATGCGGAGACGGGCGAGACGGTGCTCGTCGATCTGTCGGACGAGGGCACCCGCCGCGCCTGGGAAGCGCGCGCTGCCGAACGCGTGCAGAAGCGCGAGCGGACCTTCCGCCGGCTCTCGCTGGAAGCGGTGCGCGTCCGCCCAGGCGACGACTACGTCGCGCCGCTCGCCGCGCTGTTCCGTGCCCGCACCCGCAGGCGGTCGGCATGATCGCCGCGCTGGCGCTCGCGGCAGCCACGGCGCTTCCGGAGGCGTCTCCGCTCGCGCTCGATCTGCGGATCGCTCCCGAGGAAGTCACGCTCGGCGAGCACATCGCCGTGCGCATCGCCGTCGAGCACGACGCGCGAGACGTGTATGCGCTGCCCGGCTTCGACCCTGCGCCGCTGGCGGTGCCGCCCGGCGCGCCGCAGCCGCGGTCGCACCGCGAGGAGCTCGGCAGCGGCAAGGCGCGCACGGTATTCGAGCTGACGCTCGCCGACTACGGCACCCTGGAGCCGCGCGCGCCCGACCTGCTCCTTGCAGTCAGCGGTCCCGATGGGCCGCGGCGACTTCGGGTAAGCGGCAGGCCGCTCAAGTTTCGCAGCCTGGTGCAGGAAGAAGGACAGGCCTCCCCGGAGCGGGCACATCACGGACCGAAGCCGCCCGTGGCCGTCATGGTGCGCAGCTTCCTCTGGGTCTGGTTGCTCGGTGCGCTGGCGCTCGCCGTCGCGCTCTTCCTCCTGCGCAGACGTCTGGCCAGCCTGTGGCGCAGGCGTGAGCGGGATACGCTTGCGAAACCGTTCTTCGACGACCTCGCGCTGGAGCGCCTTTGGGCGCTGCGCACCGAGGCCTCCTGGACCCGCGGCCGCGGCCGCGCAGCGATCTTCGCTCTCTCCGAGATCGTGCGCGCCTACCTCGGCGCCCGCCTCCAGTTCAACGCCCTCGATCTCACCAGCGAGGAGTTCGTCGCGGAGCTCCACCGCCGCCGGCTCATCGGGCTCGACCTGGCCGCTCTGATCGACGAGGTGCGTTGGGAGGACCTGGTCAAGTTCGCCAAGCTGGAACCGACTGCGGAAGAATGCCTGCGCGGCATCGACATCGCCGAGTCGTTGATCCGGCACACGCGCCCCCTGCGCGCCGCCACGGGGAAAGCGGCATGACCCTGGACGCGCTGACGTTCGCCCACCCCTGGGCGCTGCTCGGCCTGCTCGCCGCCGCCGCCGCCGCCTGGCCGCTGCACCGGCGCCGGCGCAGCCTTCCCCGCCTGGTCCTGCCCGAGACCGGATCGGCAGCCGGGATCCCTCCTTCCCGCTGGGCGCGCCTGTGGTGGCTTCCCGGGGCGCTCCTGATCGGAGCAGTGGCGCTCACCAGCCTCGGCCTGGCCGGCCCGCGCCTGCGCGCGGCGCGACGGCAGGACCTGTCGGTCGAGGGAATCGACATCGTGGTCGCCTTCGACCTCTCCACCTCCATGCTCGCCGCGGACTTCCGGCCGAAGGACCGGCTCACGGTGGCGAAGGAGGTGCTGAGGAGCTTCATCGCCTCGCGCCAGAACGATCGCATCGGGCTGGTGGTCTTCGCGGGCGAGGCCTACACGCAATGCCCCCTGACGCTCGATTACAAGGTGCTCGACTCGCTGCTTGATCAGGTGCGCACGGGCGTGATCGTGGACGGCACCGCCATCGGCAACGCGCTCGGTACCGCGGTGAACCGGCTGCGCGAGTCGGAAGCGAAGAGCCGCGTAGTGATCCTGATCACCGATGGAGACAACAACGCCGGCAATCTCTCCCCGCTCCAGGCCGCGGGGATCGCCAAGGACCTCGGAATCAAGGTCTTCACCATCCTGATCGGCAAGGGCGGGCGCGTCCCCTACCCGACCGGAACGGACCTGTTCGGACGCACGACCTACGAACCCGTCGAGATCGACGTGAACCCCGAGCTCCTGCAGCAGATCGCGAAGGTGACCGGAGGGACGTACTACGCGGCCACGGACAAGGAGTCGCTGGAGCATGGCCTGAGCGCCGTCCTCGACAGCCTGGAGAAGAGCAAGATCTACGACGCCGGCGGCACCACCCGCTACGACGAATGGTACGCGCGCTTCTTCGTCCCCGCCGCGCTCTTCGGCCTGATCGGCGTCGCCCTGCGCGGAACCCGCATGCAGGGAGCGCCGTGACCGGGATCCAGACCACGCTGCTCGGGCAGCACCTGCGCATCCTCGCGCCGCTCTTCCTCTGGATTGCGCCCCTCGGCCTCGCCGCGGGCGCGCTGGCGGCGATCAGGTCCTGGCAGCGGCAGCAGCGGGTAGCGGCGCTGGTCGCGCAGGCGCGCCTCGATCAGGTGCTGCGCGGCCGCGGCGCCACCCAGGGAATCGCCAAAGGAGCGACGCTCGGCTTGGGCCTGTTCTTCCTCTTCCTTGCAGCCGCCGGCCCGCAGTGCGGCGAGCGCACCGAGGTGGTCAAACGCTCGGGCATGGATCTGGTCGTCGCGCTCGACGCCTCGAACAGCATGCTCGCGCGGGACGTGAAGCCTTCGCGCATCGAGCGCGCGAAACTGGAAGTCACGGCCCTCCTCGACCGCCTGAACGGAGATCGCGTCGGCCTGGTGGTGTTCGCCGGCGAGGCGTTCGTCCAATGCCCGCTCACCACCGACTACGCGGCGGCCCGGTTGTTCCTGCGCGCCGTCGAGCCGCTCAGCATGGCGACGCAGGGAACGGCCATCGCCGATGCCCTCTACCAGGCGCGCGAAGTGCTCGACGGCGGCGGCCGCGGCGATGCGGGAAAGGCGGTGTTGCTGATCACCGACGGCGAGGACCAGCGCGGAGATGCGCTCACCGCGGCCTCCGATCTCGCGGAAGCCGGCATCCGCATCTTCGCGGTGCCGATCGGCGGCACCGAGGGCGAGCCCATCCCCCTCCTGGATCGCGCTGGAAACCTGGCCGGCTACAAGAAGGACAAGGAGGGCCGCACCGTCCTCACCCGCACCGACATCGCCGGGCTGCGCGAGTTGACCGCCCGCGGAAACGGCGCCTTGCTCGCGGGCGGCGGCGCGGATCTCGGCGTCCTGAAATTCCTCCCCGAGCTGGAGAAGATTCACAAGGGCGAATTCGAGTCGCGTCTCTCGGTCCAATACGACGACAAGTATCCCTGGTTCGCCTGGCCGGCGTTCGCCCTGCTCTGCGCGGCTGCCGCCCTGGGCGAAGGACCGCTGCGCCGGAGGGCCGTGGCATGACTGCGCTCTTGCTCGCGCTGCTCTTCGCCGCGCCCGAGCGCGTCGTGATGGTGGCGAAGCCGGCGGGGCCGCCGGGCATCTTCTCGCGGGTGCGCGGATCGGTCCGCAGCGCCATCGAGCGGCTGTACCGGCGGGAGGATGACGACGTGGCGCACGGCAACGCTCTCGCAGCCGGAGATGATCCGGAGGCCGCCCTGCGCGAGTACGATCGCGCCCGAGCGCGGATGCCGGACGATCCCCAGGTAGCCTTCGACCGCGCCAGCGTGCTGCTCAAGCTCGATCCATCGAAGGCGGCGGAAGCCGCCAGCGAGGCCGCCCGGGCGCTTCAGCACGGGGATGCGGCCTTGAAACCGAAGGCCGCGTACGATCTCGCGCTCGCGAGCGAGGCGCTCGGGCACGCGGACGAGGCCGTCCGGCAATACGGCGCTGCCCTGGCGCTCGATCCGGCGGATATCGACTCCAAGGTGAACCTGGAGCTGCTTCTGCGCGCGCAGGATCAGCGCCGGCCGGATCCCGCCGGCCAGCCCAAGCCCGACCAGCTCCCGCGGCAGGGCGGAGAGCAGAAGCCCGAGGCGCAGAAGGGCGATGAGCCCCGCAAACGGGAGCAGCCGTCGCCGCCGCAGGATCGCGCAACCGGACAGCAGCAGCAGGGCGAGCCAAAGCAGCAACAGGATCCGGCCGCCCCGGAGCAAGGCAAGAACGAGCCGCAGCCGAGAACGGGCGCGGCGGCGACCGAAAAACCCATGGATCGCAGCGAGGCGCAACGATTGCTGGACGCGCTGCGCGCCAGCGAAAAGAATCTGCAGACCTGGCGATTCGCCAAGAAGAAGGCGGATGTGAGGAAGCGAAGTGATCCCGAAAAGGACTGGTAACGCGCTCCGGCTGGCCCTCCTCATCGCGCTGCCCGCGCTCGCCTCTGCAGGATGGAAGGGGGTCTCGGCGGGCGAGGTGGAGCTGTCCGCGACGGCGGATGCAAGCGAGGTCGCCCTCGACGGCACCCTCACGCTCCGCATCGCCGTCACCTATGCTTCCAAGGCAGATACGGGGAATCTAGAGGTCCCGACGTTCGCGGACTTCGACGTCGTCAGCCGATCGCAGTCCGAGCAGGTCACCTTCACGCTCTCCAACAGCACCCCCTCGTTTCGCAGGACGGTGATCACCTCGCTGGCCCTGACTCCCCGTCGCGCCGGAGACCTGACCATCGAGCCCGTGAAGCTGGAGTTCCACGGCCAGAGGTTCCAGACCGAACCGATCAAGGTCCGCGTCGTTCCTGCCGGCCAGGCCCTGCGCAGGCGACCTCCGGGTCCCGACCGCCTGGGCGACGATCGCATGGGGGACAGCCTCGATCCGTTCGCCGACGTCCATCCCGGCCAGCGCGACCTGATCCTGCGGGCAGCGGTGGACAACGAGCGGCCGTTCGTCGGCCAGCAAGTGACGTATTCGCTGTACCTGCTCGCGCGCACCAACGTGAGCAGCATCGAGAAGCTACAGATCCCCCGCCTCGACGGGTTCTGGAGCGAGGACGTCGAAGCGCCGCAGCAGCTCGTCCCAGAGCAACGCATCCTCGACGGTGTCCCCTACACCGCGTACCTGCTGCGCCGCCGGGCCCTGTTCCCGCTACGGCCGGGAAGGGCGGCGATCGAGCCGGCCGAGGTGCAGGTGCTCACGGGCTTCGGCATGCTGTTCTCGCGGGAAAGCTCGCGGCGCTCGTCGCAGGCGCTACAGCTCGAGGTCCAGCCGCTACCGCCCGGCAGGCCGGCGGGATTCGACTTCGGCAACGTGGGCCAATGGACGCTGAGCGCCTCGGCGGAGCCTTCCAATGTCCCCGTCGGACAACCGATCACCTTCCGGCTGGTGGCGAGCGGCCGCGGGAACGTGCGCGATCTACGCCTGCCGAGGCTTCCCGTCCTCTCCGGCGTGCGCGCCTACGATGCGACCGTCTCTGACAAGGAGACGATCGAGCGGGGCCAGATCAACGGCACCCGTACCGTCGAGCAACTGCTCGTGCCGGAGAGGACGGGTGCCGTGGAGATCCCCTCGCTCGCGATGGACATCTTCGACCCGGTGCAGAAGCAATACCGGACCGTGCGCACCGATCCCATCGCGCTGCGCGTCGACGCGGGGCCGGTCGGGCAACCCGCGGCGGAGCCCATCTCGCAGAACCTGCTTGCGAAAGGCGGGATCCGTCCCATCCGCCTGCATCTAGGCTCGGTGCAACGCGCGACGCCGCTGTGGGCGCAGCCGTGGTTCTGGCCGGCGCTGGGCTTGCCGCCGTTCGGCCTCGCTCTCTTGCTCGGAGTTGCCCGCCTGCGGCGGATGCTGCAGGTCGATCCCGGGCGCAAGCGCATGGAGCTCGCTCGAAGCGCCGCGGCGAAGCGGCTGCGCAGGGCCCGGACGCTGCTCCAGCGCGGGGAGTCGGTGGCCTTCTACGCGGAGATCGTCCGCGCCGTGACCGGTTATCTCGCCGACAAGCAGGGCATCGCTGCCGCCGGCCTGACGCGGGACGAGCTCGTCTCGGCCCTGCTGGCGCGGGGACAGCCGGAGGAGCCGGTGCGCCGGCTGGTGCGCATCCTGGACGACTGCGACCGCGCGCGCTTCGCGCCCGGCAGCGGCGAGTCCCCGGCGAGGGAAGCGGTGCTCGGCCGGGCGGATCAAGTCCTCGGCGAGCTCGACCGGGGGACGAGGTGATCCTCCTTCTCGCCGCGCTCCTCGCAACGGCTGAGCCAGCCGGAGCGCAGCTCTTCGCCGATGCGAACGCTGCGTACCTGTCGGGCGACGTCTCGCGCGCGATCGCCGCCTACGAGGCGCTCGTCTCCGAAGGCGTCGGGTCCACCGAGCTGGAGACGAATCTCGGCGCCGCGTATCTGCGCCAGGGGAAGCGGGGCCTGGCCGTGCTCCATTTCGAGCGGGCGTTGTTCCTCCAACCCGGCGACGACGATGCGAGCGCTGACCTCGTCGAGGTGCGCCGGGGGAACGTGGACCGGCTCGAAGGCGACGCCGACGAGGGGGGAGCGGAGACGGTGGCGCGCCTGCTCACTCCGCTGCCCGGGACCGCGGCGGCGGCGATCCTCACCGTGCTCTGGCCGGCGGCGTGGATCCTGTTCGGACTTCGGCTCCTGCGCGGGGGCCCGCGCTGGGCAGGAATCGCTGCCGCTGGCTGCTTCGGCGGCGCCCTCCTCTTCGCCCTGCTCACCTGGAGCGCCGCCGCGGGCCGCGACATGGCGATGCGGCGCGGCGTGGTCGTCGCGCAGGCGGTCCCTGCCCGGGAAGGGCCGGCGGAGAAGAGCGTGAGCCGGTTCGAGGTCCACGAGGGCACGACGGTGCGCATCGACGACGAGGAACCTGGGTTCCGGCGCGTCAAGCTTGCGAACGGGCTCACGGGATGGGTTCCGTCCGGAACGGTCGAGCTGGTGGTACCGCCGGGCTGGGCGGGCCGGCCGGTCCTCACCGGCTCTGCGCGCGCCGTCCAGCCGTAAAGCGGCTTAAGCGTCCTTGCGGCGCTTTCGCTTGGGCCGGCGGCGAGGCCGGCGCTCGCTGGCCAGCTGCGAGACGAGCGTCTCCGCCTCGGAGAGAAGACCGGCCGCCTCGGCCAGGGCCTCCTCCGTCGCCACCCCGCACTCGAGCGCGAGCGACAGCTCGGATTCGATCCGCTGACGACGGAGGTCGTTCGGCATCGCGAACTACGCTAGATCGTCGCCCGGACATGGCAAATATTGCGCTCCTGTTCATGCTTGCCGCCGCGCAGGACCCCGCGGTCCGCGCCCGCGAGGTGGCAGCGAAACTCCCGTTTGCCTACCGCGCTTATCTCGAAGTCCGCCGGGAGGCGGGGGCCATCGGGGATCCCGCCTTGCGCGCTGCCGTGGAAGCGCAGGTGCTCGCTCCTTGGCTGCCGCCGCAAGCCTGGGCGTACGGGCATCTGGCCGAGGCACGCAAGCTGCTCGGCGACCCGAAGCTCGAGTTGCCTCCGCCGAGGAAGGGCGATTTTCTCGCGGCGCCCGGCGGGGCCTGCGAGGACGGCCATCACGGCTACCCGGGTGGGCTCTCCGTCCACACGCTGGCGACCCTGCGGCAGGCGCGCGCTCTCGCCGAGAGCTACCGGCACGTCTACGGCGTCGAAGTGCACACCGACCAGATCACGACCGCCGTGATCTGGCAGGGCACGCTGATGGCGGCGACCCTGCCCTTCCGCGCCGACGGCTCCTGCGGCCCCGAAGCGGAGATCGCCGGCGCGCCCGCGCACCATGTGCTCGGCCTCGCGGCCGGCATCCTCCGGCACCTCCCGGACGATCTGCTCTACGTGATCGCCGCCGCGCCCAGCCCGGACCCGAACCGGATCTGTTCGTGGCTTTCGGCGGCGTCGGTGATCGCCGAGGGCCGCACCATGACCTGCCCGCAGCGCCAGACCGTGGAGGCCTTCATCCATCACTTCGCTGATTCGGACGCGCCGCTGACGACGCTGAGCTGGTCGCGGTACGTGGCCCGGGCCCCGAAAGGGTGGGCCCGCTACGACGCGCTCCTCCAGGACGGGAACGATCTGCTCCTCTTCAATCGCTCTCCCTGACCCCGCGGCGCGGACAAAGATCGCGTACCACGCATCTGGAACAGTGCGGCCGGCGGGACTCGCAGGTGCGGCGGCCGTGCCAGATCAAGAGCTGGTGCGCACGTCCCCAGAGCCGTTCCCGCAACAGCGCCGACAGCTCGTCTTCCACCTTGCGCGGATCCTCCTCGCGCGTGAGCCCCAGCCGCCGCGAGACGCGCCCGACGTGGGTGTCGACGGGCAGCGCGGGCGTGCCGAAGGCGTGGTTCACGACGACTCCCGCGGTCTTCCATCCGACTCCGGGCAACTCGCAGAGCTCCTCACGCTTTCGCGGGAGATGTCCGTGGTGATCGCGCGCGATCCGGATCATCGTCTGGTGCAGGTTCTTCGCTTTCGCCCGCCAGAGTCCCACGCGCTTGATCTGCTCGCCGAGGATCTCCGGAGTGCTGCGGGCGTAGTGGGCAGCGGTCGGGTAGCGCGCGAAGAGCGCCGGCGTCACCTGGTTCACGACCACGTCGGTGGACTGGGCGGAGAGCATCACCGAGACCAGCAGCTGCAGCTCGTCTTCGTAGCTCAGCGCGATCCTCGCCTCGGGCATCTCCTTTTCCAACCGGCGGACGATCTCCGCGAATCTGCGCGCGCGGTCTGCTTTCGATTCGCGGGCCACCGCGGACGCGTTTATCATGGGCGGGCCCGAGGGAGCGGAATCACCCACGGCGGGCAAAGCGCACGGCGCGGAGCATCCAATGGACCTGATCGATCTGCGCAGCGACACCGTCACCCGCCCGACCGCCGGAATGCGCAAGGCCATGGCAGCGGCGGAAGTGGGCGACGACGTCTACGGCGAGGACCCGACCATCAATGCGCTGCAAGACCGCGTCGCGGCGCTGCTGGGCAAGGAAGCGGCCGTATGGGTGCCCACCGGAACGATGGCGAACCAGATCGCTCTCGGCTCGCTCGCGGGCATGGGCGACGAGATCATCTGCGACCGTAACAGCCACGTCGTCAATTACGAGGGCGGCGCCATCTCGGCGCTCTGGGGCGTGCAGAGCCTGGTCGTGGACGGTCCTCGCGGGATCTTCACCGCCGAGGCGGTGAAGGCCGTGCTTCGCTCTGGCCAGACCGACCACGATCCGCGCCAGAAGGCGGTCGCGATCGAGAACACGCACAACCGCGGCGGGGGGACCATCTGGCCGCTGGCGCAGATGGAGACGGTCGCGGACGTCGCGCACGGCGCCGGCCTGGCCGTGCATCTCGACGGCGCGCGCATCTGGAACGCGCACGTGGCGACCGGGATTGCGCTGCAGAAATGGTGCGAGAGGGCCGACACCGTGTCGGTGTGCCTGAGCAAGGGGCTGGGCGCTCCCGCCGGATCCCTCGTCGCCACCACGCGCGAGCGGATCAAGGGCGTCCGCCGGCTGCGAAAGCGAATGGGAGGTGGGCTGCGCCAGGCAGGGGTGCTCGCGGCGGCGGGAATGTACGCGCTCGACCACCATCTGCAGCGGCTCGCCGAGGACCACGAGAGCGCGAAAAAACTCGCCGCCATGGTGCCTTTCGCCTGGCACGCGCCGCAGACCAACATCCTGCTCGCCGACGTCCAGAACGCGCCCGCGCTCGTCGAGGAGGCCCGGAAGGAGGGCGTCCTGATCAATGCCGTGAGCGGCACGCGCATCCGCGCCGTGACCCACCTGGACTTCCATCTGGAGCAGGTGGAAGAGGCCGCCGCGCGCCTGTGCCGGACGGCGGGGCGCGTCTGATGATCTGGTAGAATCAGCCTGATGGAGACGCTGGAAGCAGCCGCGCCTGCAGGCACGCCGAAGTTCGTCTCCGATCTCGACACGCTGATCCGCGCGCGCTATCCGCTCATCTATCTGGTGAGCTGGGAGGAGCAGCGCCTCGACGCCATCCTCCAGGACGTCGCCCAGACGCACGGGAAGGCCCTTCTGCAATGGTCGGTGACGCGAGGGCTCCGGCGCATGTCCGGCGCGCGCACGATGGCCATCAGCGAGCAGTCGCGCGACCCGGTCGAAGCGCTGGCGGCGATCGCGAAACTCACCGAGCCGTCGCTGGTCGTGCTCAAGGACTTCCACCCTTTCCTCGACGGGCCTGCGGTGGTGCGAGCGATGCGCGAGCTCGCTCAGGAGCTCAAGTCCACATACACCACGGTGATCCTGCTCGCGCCGGTGCTGACCATCCC
>Ga0066705_10000427_pt1 | contig 11617 bp, 7 predicted proteins | sample GraSoiAngelo_154_FD_66506 | JGI IMG/M metagenome (GOLD analysis project Ga0066705, IMG submission 66506) | Grasslands soil microbial communities from the Angelo Coastal Reserve, California, USA - 14_1009_13_20cm | ecosystem: Environmental > Terrestrial > Soil > Grasslands | place: USA... | reverse complement strand
GGGCGCTGTTTGGTTTGATCGTTTTGTGTATGCTTGCTCTTTCAGCGCCGACTCGCGCACAGGGCTTTGGCAAAATAGTTGGAACAGTCTCAGATCCTTCCGGAGCCGTGATTCCGAACGCGAAGCTCACCGCCACCGAAGCCGGCAAAGGCTTTTCGCGAACTGCCAGCACTGACTCTGACGGTTACTTTGTGCTCGACTCGCTTCGCCCCGCGCAATACGACTTGACCATCGAAGCAACTGGTTTCCACACCTTCGTCCAAAAGGCTGTGACCCTGCTGACGGATCAAACGCTGACGCTGAACGTTAACATGCAGGTTGGTACGGTGACGGCAACCGTTTCGGTGGTGGCCGGCAACAACCAGGTCGACACTTCGACTCCCACAATGAAACAGGTTATCGAATTGTCAAGGATCGCTGAGTTACCCTCGAATGGTCGCAATGTAGCTGAACTAACGCTCTCAATTCCGGGCTCGAGCGGTTTTGCAAATGCACCGAACCCAACCTCAGGGACTGCGGGAGGCGCTCTCCAGGGAGCCACCAAGACGTTCCCCGGCGCGGTAGCGATCGCCGTGAATGGTTCGCGGCAAAACCAGATCAGTTATCAACTAGACGGCGGCAATTACGTCGACGAGTATACCAACGTCAATCAGCCATTCCCCATGCCGGACGCGCTTCAGGAGTTCAGCGTGCAGACCAGCAACTACAGCGCGGAATACGGCCAGAATGCTGGAGCTGTGGTGAACATCATCACCAAGTCGGGCACCAATAAGTTACATGGCAGCGGGTTTGAATTTGTGAGGACGCCGGCCTTAAACGCGAGGCGCTGGGACCAACCTACGAAAGACGAAATCCATCGCAATCAGTTTGGCGGAACAGTCGGAGGACCCATTCGTCACGACCGCACGTTTTTCTTCGCCGCGTATCAAGGCACGATTTTCCACAACGTGCTTGCGACCACGAGTCAGCCTGTACCTAACGCTGCGCAAAGAGCATCTGCAACCGATCCGGCGGTCATAAAGTTACTGAGTTTCATACCCACGGGTGACGCGAGTGGTCGGGCTAATTTCGCCCGGCCAGATTTGCAAAACTTCCAGGAGGTGACCGCCAGAGTCGACCACGCCTTCAGCCGGAAGACTTTGATGGCAGTTCGGTACTTTTATGATCGCTTCACAAGAAACGCGGTTTTCGATCCCGACAATATCCTTACCTACTCGGATGGTTCAACTATACGTTCACAAAATCTGCTGGTTCACGTGACTTATATCTTTCGACCCACTCTGATAAACGACTTTCGCTTCAGCTTCGCGCCAGAGACCGCCCAACGCGGCCCCGCCGCCAACTCGATCAGTGTTCAGGATCTGGGGGTGAGTATTCCGTTTCAGCCCAGCCCTAAAGCAATTCAGCAAATCCGAGTGAATGGCGGTTTCAGTTTCGGTGACAACCCGACCGCGAGCTTTGTGCGAAAGAATTTCACCATCAGCGATGACGTTAGTTGGCTCGTGGCTAAACACGATTTGCATCTGGGAGGCGTCATCGAACGCAGCCGCATAGATCTCGACAATCAATTCTTTCAACCGGCAGAGTTTAGTTTTCCTTCGCTAACTGCTTTCCTGGCGGGACAGCTCGGAGATTTCAGCGGCAACCCAGCCTTTCGGCAAGGCGCCGGAGAATTCAAGAACAACCGAAACACTTTCGCCGGCTTGTACATTCAGGACAATTACCACTTCAAGCGTCGTCTGATGTTGAATTTTGGCCTGCGCTGGGAACCGGCCCTGCCTTGGAAAGAAATCAAGGGACGAGTGGAGCAGTTCCGGCTGGCAGGCTTGATTGCCGGGACGCGCTCCACGCAATTTCCGCATGCTCCTCCAGGAGTTTACTTTCCTGGCGACGCGGGCGTGCCGAAGGACGGCGTCAAAGCCAGCTTAAATAATTTTGCCCCGCGCGTCGGCTTTGCCTACGATGTGTTCGGCGACAGCAGGACCAGCTTGCGCGGCGGCTTTGGCGTTTTCTATGACACTCGCATTCCTGGCATCATCAACAATCGCTTTGTAGACGTGACGCCTTTCAGTCCGCAACTTTTGCTCTTAAGCGCTGCCACCGGTCCGGTGGGAAAGCCGGGAACCTTTAGCGATCCTTTTTGTGCCCTCGCAGCGACGCAGTTGGCGCGCGGCTGCGCGGCGGCGGCAAATTTGTTTCCGGCCCCCTTTCCACCATCTTCAACTTCGACCTTTGCTCCTAACCTGTTGGTTGTAAGCTGGGATCCGAACAACAAGTACCAGGCGGCGACGCTATACAACTGGAGCCTGGCCATCGAGCGTCAGTTACCCTCGAATGTGCTGGTGCGGGCCGCCTACGTCGGCTCTCACGGCAGCCATATCAAAGAGACGATCGCTTTCAATGTTTCGCCCGTCGGTGGTGGCACTCCCAGACTGAATGCGATCGCCGGCCCAAACGTCTTCGGCACCACAACCAACGGGCCCATCCAGGGCCTGCAGGATATTAATTCTTCTTACCACTCGCTGCAGTTGTCACTGGAGAGGCGCATGACTCATGGTGTTACGGTTCTGGCGAACTATACCTGGTCAAAAAGCATTGACGATCTGCCTCCCGGCGGCGGAGTCACCGACATTGGCGCTGACAGCGTATCGGCGCGGCCATGGGATGACCCGTTGCGGCATCAGTTCGATCGAGGGCCTTCGGACTTTGATCGCAAACATAATTTCGCAGCTTCCTTCATTTGGCAGCTTCCGCGTCTGTCCAAATCGAACATTCTGGCGCGGAGCATCCTGGGCGACTGGCAACTTGGGGGCATCGTGAGCGCCCGAACTGGCCGCCCACTCACGATTGTTTCTGGTACAAATCGCTCCGGCACGGGCATTGGTCAAGACCGCGCCAAGTTAGCAGGCGCGGCGCTCGGACCTGGATCTTGCGCGGCTGCCGGAATCACCACAGTGCCCTGCAAGGATTGGCTGAATCCGCTGGCATTTACTCAAGCGGACCTGAACACGTTCGGCAATGTTGGCAAGGGGAGCATCCGCTTTCCCGGTTTCTATGCCTGGGACATGTCGCTCTCCAAAACGTTCTCATTTAAGGACCAATGGAAGGTGCAACTACGCGGAGAGTTTTTCAACCTTTTCAATCGCGTGAACTTTCTGAGCGATGACGGCACCGTAGGTCCCGCTTCGAATTTCGCCAAGGTGAGTTCAACCTCATCGTTTGGGGCGATTACGACGGCTACTGACCCAAGGATCGGACAACTCGCCCTCAAGCTGATCTTTTAGTTCTGGCCCCGCGACCGGCGTTCTCGTCAAACATCCAGGAAAATAGGGTCGCCCGTTTTGTACGACAGCTTGACCATCAGCCCTGACATTTTCTCGATGGCCGATTGAGATAGTTGTTTGAATAACGGATTGCCCGCCAAGCTTCCGCTCGTTGCTTTCAGTCATGTCCGTAGCCATCGTCTCCCTCGTTACGAAGGAGAAGGAAGATGCTTTACCCACCGAAAAGGTGAATCCCGAACGGTTCGAGCACTATACCTGCAATCATCGATCTCTGTTGCGTTAGTTGTCACCAAGGGATCGAACTGGGCGATCTTCTATTTGCCCACCATCAGAATTAAAAAAGAACCCGGCACCATCGGACCACGGCCGGGACGTCCTGCTGGTCCTGGTGGCGCGTTGGCCGGAGGCGGCCCGAACTCGGCCGTCATGGTTAGCACGTGATTCGTCTTTAGGTCGAGAGCTAGAGTCTTGGCGCCCAACATAGTTTGCAATGTCTGCTCTACCACGAAGCTCGTGGGACTGTTTTCCTTGATGAACGTCATCGTGCCGCCGTTTTCCGCGCTGATTGCTTCCATAGTGGCGGGATTGAACGCGACGGTATCCACACCCATGCCAGTCGGCAGAGTGGTAATGATTTTGCCGTCCCTGGCGTTTACAATCACTACCGTAGGTGTCGGTTGGCGGTAATACGCAAAGAGGATGTGATTCTTCACGTCAAAGGCTAGCCCGCTGCCACTGCGGCCCTTCGCGCTAACGTCATAATGCGCCGTCACGGTCATATTCTTCGCGTCCACCACGGCAATGTTCGCCTTGTCTGAGATGTTCACGTAGATCGTGCCTTTGCCATCGCTCACCGCCTGCTCCGGCGCGCCGCCCAGATCAATCGTCCCAACCACGGTACCTGCCTTCGCGTCGATCACCGTGGCGTACGGCGGCTGATGGCTCAGCACCCAGACACGTTCATCGTACGGATCAAACATGATCCCATCGGGACGGCCGTCCACATCAATTGTCTTGATCACTTTCAAGGTATTCGAGTCCCACATGGTGATCGGCTTTGTGGTGGAGAATCCGTGATGCGACTTGGGATCAACCGTGGCGCCGCCGGACTTAACGCCGTCGATATCGCCTATCGGTTCAAGCGTATCCAGGTTGAAAACAGCCAAATGCCCTTTCGCCCCACCGCGAGGAGTGTACAAGCGTCGTCCTTTGACGTCCGCGAAGATGTAGTCAAATCCGCCTTCGCCGCCCACCTTGACGGTCTTGATGATCTTATTAGGACCTGCGGTGGGTGTTTGCTGGGCCAACCCCATCGACGCTAAAGTCGCCATCACTGCGGCAAGTACAAGTGCTAAACAAAATGGTCTCATGAAGTAGTTCCTCCCATTCGGATTTTATGTTCCTGGTTTAACGGCAGCAGCGGTGTGCGCTGCGATCACAGCCTGGTTTCGCTCGAGCAAGATGAGCTTACGCTTCTCTCGTTCTTTGGGCTAAGTGCGTCTCTTAGGTTTAGAACTTTGCGAGCGGAGCGTTCCGTTCTCTTCGAATAAAGTCTTAAGAACCTCTTTCATGTCTTCAAGGTGAACTTCATATAGAAGCTGCTTCTGATCAAAGCGCTCGACTGTCTGCGTTTCGATAATCTTGTAACCGCCGAACTGTCTGGAAATCGTCGTACGAACATCTACTGGCAGTTTGGCGCGCGTGACGGTGGTTTCAGTCTCCAGCCACCTTCCGTTTGCATCGAACTTGGCGGCGACCTCGACACCATTCCGTTTGAACTCCGCCTCATAATTGTGATCACTCTTGAGTTTCCATTCGACCTTGCGCACGCCGGAAAACTTTGCCTCACAGGCTTGACGGACAACCGGTGGTACGTTATCTGCTGACAACTGCTGGGCAAGAGCGATCGAGGGAATGGCTGCAAGTACGATCAGCAGTCCTAATATTCTATCCATCTCTAAGTTTCCTCAAGACAAACTGTCTGCATTCTGCCGTCAGTCTTCAACCACATCTACAAACTAAAACTTCAAACGAAAAGAAAGTTGCAGTCTTCGCGGGGGCTGCGCCGCTATAGCCTGACCGAAGAAAGGCGAACTGAGATTGCCTATGAAGCTGCTGTAGTTCACCTCATTGAGAATATTGAAGGCGTCCACCGCCACGGTGGCTCTCACGCCTTCATCTTTCTTCTTGCTTTTGCGCACTGAGAAATCGCGCGACCAGCGCAGATCGAGATCGGCGTAGGCCGGGCCTTGCAAACTATTTCTCGGGACTCCAACCGGCCGCGCGTTGGCAGTGCCGGTGTGAAACTGATCAATACCTGTGGTCAGCGTGTAGGGCTGGCCCGAATAGACCGAGACCGAGACACCAAGATTGAAGAGCTTTCCGGGGTTAATGGTTCCGAGCAGCTCGAAGCGATGGCGGCGATCAAAGTCTGACCGGCCCCATTCGCCGGAAAGGCCGTACGCGTTGGGCGGAAGATAGTTGATGCCGCTGGTATTGTCGTGCGCGAACGTTAGTCGGTATTGCCCCATGCCGTTGAAGAAGCGGGTTACATTGCCTCGCAGGGTGACTTCGAGTGAGTCCGTGGCTCTCCGACCTTCAGATTCAATCTCGCGCAACACGCCGATCGATGGATTCGGCCTGCTTGAGTACGTGGGTGGTAAGGGCGCGTTGACGTCGCGCGAACGAAATTGGGCGAAACCACGAGAGCCCAAATATGCAACTGCGAGCGTAGTTGATTTCTGAAGTTGACGTTCCAGACTGAAACTGTATTGAAGAAGATAAGGTATCCGGACGCCAGGTTCCAGTTGCACTACGCTCACGGGTTGGGTGCTCAACGAAACTCCGGAACTGAAAGGGTCGGGATAAGGCGGATTAACGAAAACGAATTGTTTTAATCTCGATCCATTGAAGAGCAGAATGTCCTGAATCGGTCGAGCACCCGAACGATCATAGAAAACTCCGGCGCCGCCACGGAAAACTGTCTTCTGACTGTGACCTGGAGCATAAGCAAATGAGAAGCGCGGCGCAAAATTGTTATGGTCGTGAAAATAATTCTGCCAGTCATAGCGCAAGCCAAGCGTGAGCATCAGATTCTTGCGTGGATGGTATTCATCCTGGGCGAACAATCCGATCACTTCTTCCAGAAAGACGACGTGGCCGTTCCCTTGCTGCTGCACGAACGAGAAAGGACGGCCTTGGGCATAGTCAGCTAAGGTTGAGAAGTAGAAGGTGCCCGCAGAGTTGAGGTTATTGTCGTACCCACGACGGCTCAAATCAGGAACATTAATGCCGCCTTTGATCAGGTGCTTGCCCGTGGAATAGGAGAGCGTCTCCATCAACTGCGCGTGATATTCAGTTCGCAAAGAGTTGGCCTGGGCGCCGCCGCCGGAAAAAGCGTCGACCACGACTATCCTCCGACTATTGTTGACGCTTTCGTTGGATTGTCGTTCAACTCCGAGCAGCAGCCGAAAGTTATTAACCAGCTTTGGTGAGAGGACGAGCTGTTGGCTGAAGGTGATCTCCTGTTCCATGTTGTGCGAGTTGATTCCGGCTTCTGCCAGAGTCGTCCCGCCAACGTTCTGATTGTTCACACTCTCGAGGAGCAGCGACTCCCGAACAGAAATCGTGTTGGTGTCGCTGATCGCATGCGTGATTTGACCGCTCAGTTGTAATGTTCGTGATGGTGCGGGGACGTTTGCTCTAATTGCTCCCGACAGTCCTTCGGCCACGACGACGGCTTGAAGATCTTCTTCTTTACGGCTCGCTGAAAACACAAACGAAGTTTTCTTGCTGTGTCTGATCGGTCCGCTCAGATAGCCTTCATAGATACGCCGCTGCTCGGGCGGTCTGGTAAGCGCAAATGGATCGCGAGCGTTGAGATGTGCGTCGCGAAAGATGAAGTTAAATGTGCCGTGGTATTCCGGTGATCCGGGTTTCGTGGTTACCTCTATACGACCGCGCCCGGGACGTTGGTACTCAACCGAATAAGGATCTTGATTGATCTTGATCTCTTTGATGGCTGAGGGAGAGACTCCGAGATTGTACACCTCCATGCCATTGACGACGAGCGAAACTCCATTAGCGCCGACACTCCCAGGATCGAGGAACCGCGACATCGCTCCGATATAGTCCTGATCGAATACCGGTAGGTTACTTAGGGATTGCTCGCTTACGGCAACGGAATCTTTGTTGTCGCTGCTCTCCGTGCTGATTGTAGCCGGCTCGCTGATCACTGTCGTTTCCTGACGCAAGCTGGCGATCACCAATACCACCTGTAGCAGCGCTGGAGATTGGGAACCAACAGTCACATCGAGCTTAGTCGATTCGAATCCTGGAGAAGAGACTTGGAGTCGATATGTGCCCGAAGAGATCCGCTTGAATTCAAAACGGCCCGACTGATCGGTAGTTATAGACTGTAGCCCGGTGATGCTCGCCGCCCCTAATTCCACCCGAGCGCCGACAATGGCAGCGCCCAACTGATCCTGGACTACGCCTGAGATTGAAAAACGTGCAGATGGTGACTGCGCACGATCTGCGAAAGCGATAATCAGAACCAGAGCTGTAAGTGCTGCCATGCGATTCATCGAATTAGACATTCCCTCTTACGCGTTGATTCCACAAGGCTATCAGTATGCGATTTCTCTAAAGCCTAGCGCGGAGGTCTCTTTCGGCGTCTTTCCAGACAACCAGCGATTACCCAACCCGCCAGCACCACGGCCACAAACAAGATCACCCACAGGAAACGAGCAAACACATCAATCCACCTGAAGCAATCATAGAAAATTGCGGATTAAGGTTTGATTAAACGAGTCGTGAACTGGGGAGCCGAACAGAAAATGTGCTCCCTCGTTCGGATGACTCGTCCAAGGTAACTCGTCCGCCATGCAAGTTCGCAATCCATTGTGAAATTGACAGTCCCAAACCGGCGCCGCTTCCTTCAGAGTCGGCATTCCGTTGGCGAACCTTATCCTCCCGGTAAAAGCGCTCGAATATATGTGGCTGGGCTTCGGCGGCGATGCCGCGGCCCGTATCGCTGATTGTGAATATGCATTCGGATTGATCTTGAGAAAGAGCTGCCCTGACGGTGCCGCCTGAACCCGTATATTTGATCGCATTGTCGAGGAGGTTCATGAACAAGCGGCGCAGAAGCTCGGCGTCGCCTTTGACCACTGTCTCCGTTGCCGGGGGTGTGAAAGAAAGCGCTACGCCGCGCTTCTCAGCAAGATGTTTGAGTGCCCGAACGCATTCTTCGATCAGCGGTCCGAGCGAACAGTCGGTTTGTTTGATTGGATATTGTCCTGAGTCAGCTCGCGCCAAGCTAAGTAAGTCAGCAACAATCCTCGACATCCTGTTGCCTTCGTTATAAACCGCATTCAGGCACTGTCGATACTCCTCCTCGTTTCGATGCGGACGGGACAAAGCAACTTCGGCCTCGCCGAGTACACTTGATAATGGCGTTCGCAGCTCATGTGAGGCATCAGCCATAAATCGGCGTTGTTGCTCAAACGATAAGTCTAAACGTGATAAGAGATCATTGATGATAATCGCAAGTCTGCCCACCTCGTCCTTTTCACTCTTCACCGGAAGCCGTTCATGCAGGTTGTTGGCGGAAATTCGAGCAGCCCGATCTCCCATCTCAGCCACCGGAGCCAGGCTTCTTTTGGCCAGCAGGAACCCGCCCAGACTGGCGAGGACGAGCGCGATGGGAATTGCTATTCCAAAAGCGGTCCGCACCTGTTCGAGAGTTTCCTTTTCTTCAAACAGAGATTTTGCGGTGACCACCACGAAATTTCCCGAGGCGCTTTGCACTACTACCCCGCAAAACCGGATGCCGTGACCCGCGGATAAGGTCGAGCAGCCTCGTCCCGCGTTGGATGTGAGACCAGGAAGGTTGGAAAATGCTTCCGGTCTTGGCCAGGCTTTCGGACTCCGTTCTGGCTCGCGCGGCCCGGAGGACGCAACCACCTGATGACTGTCATCGAACACAACTACCTCGCGATCTCTAAACCGAAAGTCATCGACAACCTCGCGTACGGTTTGAGTTCCCCGCTCAGTCCCCTCACCCAGTTCTGATTTCAGGCTGGCAACGACTAGCTCAGACGAATCCATTAAAGTATCGTCAGTCTTTTGAGCGCTGGCTCTGACAAGATAGATGTAGGTGGCAGCGGCAAATGCGACCAGGACGAGCGCAAGAATACCCGTGTACCACAGCGTCAGCTTGGAGCGCATTGACTGCAAGGCCGTTCTTATTCTTCGAACCATGTCGATTCGCTATTCTGTGTCAGCGCCGGGAGCGCTTATTGAAAGGATGTAGCCTGCGCCCCTGCGTGTATGAATCAACGGCTGTTCCGATTCGCGATCGATCTTTTGTCTGAGGTGATTAATGTGCACGTCGATGACGTTTGAGTAAGAGTCATACCGCTCGTTCCAGACGTGTTCTATTAGTTCAGAGCGACTAACAACTCGATCTGCGTTGCGCGCAAGATATTCGATTAGTGCATATTCTCTTGCGGTCAACGCCAGCAGCCGACCACCTCGATTGACCGTCTGCGCTGAAGTATCGATTCGGAGATCGCCGATCTTGATCACGGTTGGTTTCAGGGCTGGCCCTCTGCGCATTAGCGCTCGCAGTCTTGCTAGCAACTCCGACACCTGAAAGGGCTTGGTCAGATAGTCGTCGGCGCCCACATCTAAACCCAGAACCCGGTCTCGCACATCGTCTCGTGCCGTCAGCATGATCACCGGCACCTTCGAGCCCCAGTTCCGGAGTTCCCGACAGACTTCCAGACCGTCCCGGCCCGGAATCATAATGTCCAGAATAATTATGTCGTACTCATTCAGGGATGCTTTATAAAGCGCGTCGTCCCCGTCCCTGGCAACATCAACTGCGTACTTCGCCTCGCGCAGTCCTTTTTCGAGGAACCTAATGATCCCCTCGTCATCCTCGACCAGTAATAGCCTCATTGCTTGCGATTCTCGCACTCACGACCGGGTAGCAGTCAACGCATCACATTATTCAACTCTCTTCATTAAGAAATGATTAAGTACCATCGCGCTGAGAAACAGCGGCCTAAATGACCGAGCAACGAATCTAACTCGCGTGGCCCAAGAAAACGATGACAATCGTCTTAACCATTTCTTAATGCGCTAAATCGGATAATGTGATCAAGCTGTAGCACTGAACCGTAGTCTGTCTCATGAGAGGGACCACGATTTTCCCGGCATGAATGCTCGTGGCATGATGGAAACTTATCACCGAAAGGAAAAACAGCATGAAACAAAACATCAAACTCAGCATCGCGTTGGTTGCGATCGCGCTAGGCACTTGTTCGGTCGCGTTGGCACAGGAAAAGAAACTCAAGCGGGAGCAGTTACCGCCTGCGGTCGAAAAGACCGTCGCCAGAGAGAGTCAAGGCGCCACGATTAATGGTTTTGCCACGGAGATTGAAAACGGCAAGAGACTATACGAAGTTGAATTGACAGTCGACGGTCGTAGCAAGGACATCTCGATGGACAGGAACGGCAACATCCTCGAGGTAGAAACAGAAGTTGCGATGGATTCTTTGCCGGCCGCCGTTCAGGATGGACTGCGCAAGGCTGCCGGTGCGGGAACGATCGGTAAGATCGAATCGCTCACGAAGCGCGGCAAGCTCGTCGCGTACGAAGCGCACGTCAAGACTGGGACGAAGCGTTCTGAAATCCAGGTCGGTCCGAACGGCGAAAAACTGGCTCATCCGGAGTAGAATCAAACGGACTGAGCAGCTTTTGAAAGCTCTTCTCAACACCAAGAGGATGAATATGCGAATAACGAAATCACTTGTAGTAGTCTCGGCTTTGGTTCTGTTTACGTGCGCTATCCGTGTTCTGGCTCAGTCGGAGTGGACAGTGACCAAAACGCTTCACATTGGCGGTGAAGGCGGGTGGGACTATCTGACCGTCGATCCGCAAACACATCGACTGTACGTTCCCCGGAGTACTCATACGATGGTCATCGACCCCGACTCCGGCAAGACCATTGCCGACATTCCCGGTCAGAAGCGCGCGCATGGGGTCGCGGTTGTTCCTCAAGCCGGTCGCGGATTCATCAGTGATGGTGGGGGTGACGGCGCAGTTGTGATCTTCGATCTGAAGACGAATGCCGTTTTGGGCACCATCGCGGCGCAGCCGGACGCCGACGGCATCATCTTCGATTCGGCGAGCGGACGCGTCTTGGTAGTCTCGGGCGACAAAGGGGTGCTGATGACACTCAAGCCTGACCTCGATCCCAGAACGGGAAAACTCGACCCGCCGATCGAACTGGGTGGAAAGCCGGAGTTCCTCGCTGCCGATGG
>Ga0066705_10000424_pt1 | contig 11628 bp, 1 predicted proteins | sample GraSoiAngelo_154_FD_66506 | JGI IMG/M metagenome (GOLD analysis project Ga0066705, IMG submission 66506) | Grasslands soil microbial communities from the Angelo Coastal Reserve, California, USA - 14_1009_13_20cm | ecosystem: Environmental > Terrestrial > Soil > Grasslands | place: USA... | reverse complement strand
AGTGAGAGAGTTTCCGCCGACGTTGAAGGTGACCGTCCCGAGCAAGGTGATCGGGCCATTCATAATGCTGTCACCGCTGCTATTGATGATATTTTGTCCACCCAAGAGGATGGTGTTCTTGTTCCAGACGACGGTTCGATTGAAGAACTGAAGGGTAGCGTTGTTGCCGACGAGGACGGTCTTCGTCGGGTCACCGGAGCCAGTGCCGATTTCAACGCTCAAAATACCGCCGTTCACGTTAATGTCGCCCAGGGCTGGATCGACTGCCACATCGACCAGCGAAACCTGATTGGCACCCACTTTCGTGAGGCTGTATGAGTTGCCGCCCGTGCTGAGGCTTGCGGTTGGGTTGGCGCGAATATCCCAGCGGCCGGTTCCGCCGATCGCGGCGTTGCCGGCCAACGTGACAAAGCGCAGGGCATTATTTTGGCCGGTGCCGCTGCTATTGATAATAGCCCCATTGCCAGCGACGCCTGCACCGTCCACAGTGACCGGCTCATCAGCGAGACTGATGGCATTGATATCGAGAGTCGCTCGTCCAGTGACCAGGGTACCGCCCGCGGTGTTGCCGAGAGCGTTCGATACTCCGGCCCGGATTGTCCCTTCGGTAATCGCAATGGTGCCGCTGTAATTGGGATTCGCCGTCGGCAAGATCACCAGATTTGTGCTTTGCTTCAGGAAACTGCCGCTCCCAGACATCGCGTTTGCCAGCGTCAGGCTATCGCTGCGGTTGAGAATGAGCGTTCCGTTATTCGTAATCGGGCCGATGCCAAGATTGCCGAACGTCCCGCCGGTGCCGACCTGCAACGTCCCGCCCTCAATATCCGTCGCGCCGATATAATCGTTGACCGCCGTGTTGGCGATCGTGGCCTTTGCGTCAAAAATCTTGGTCAGAGTGCTGTTGCCGCTCAATTTGCCACTGCCCTGGAAAATGTAGTCGAGCGTGCCATTCTCCAGCCGGATCGACGCCGGTGTGAGGTTCCCCACCAATTCAATCGTGCTCGTCAAACCCAAATCGTCGAAAACTACTTTATCCCCACCGAAAAATGTCGCTGGATTCCCAAAGCTATCGCTCCAATTGGGAGTCGTCTGGATATCCCAAAGATTCTCCGCGCCTTCCGTCCCACCCAGCCAGGTGAGCTTGGCGGCCTCGCCGCCTGTGACTGTGAGAATGACTTTGCCCGGAGTGGCGAGGCTGACGGCGAACGTATAGCGCGTGTTATTTACCACGGTGAAATTGGACTCATTGCCGGTGAGCACGCCTGTATAGTTAATTAAAGTGTATGAGTTGCCGACGGTGAGCAGGCCGAGCGGGTTCACAACAATGCTCGAGACGTCCAGCAAATTGAGGTTGCCTCCGACGTTGATCAGATCGTTGACGCCAGATCCTTCAGTCGTGGCGGCAGCCAGATCAAATACCAACGTCCCGCCGTAGAGGTTCAGGTCGTTCGTAATGGTGAGAGTCGCCGCAATATTTTCCACGCCCGGCAGGATGGTTCCTCCGATTGAATCCGTGAGCGAACCAGCGACCGTGCCGCTCCCCGACAGGATTTGATTGTTGAAGAGAAGATAAGGGGCCGCCAGTTGGCTGACGTCAAAAACGGTCCCGGACTGAAGATCGATCCGTGTGCTGTTGTTGAGGGAGCCGGAGCCAACGAGCGCAAGCCGGCCAGCGCTGATGGTTGTCCGTCCGGAATAGGTGTTCGCGCCGCCGAGATACAGGGTGCCGGAATTTACTTTCACTAGATTGCCGCTCCCGCCGATCGGGCCGAGCAGCGCAATGTTGGCGCTGGCCTGAACGTTCAAATCCCCATTGATGGTGACGCTGCCCACGTTAGTCGTGACGTCGGGACCCGGACTGGTGGCATTCCGCAGAATTGCCGAATTGAGGACGAATGGCTTATTCAAGACCGTCGGAGCTGTTTGCCAAAAACCCAGGATTGCATTCGGCTGGACAGTCAGCGCTTTGGCAGGATCGCCGAGCGTAGTGTTTCCGAGGATGGTCAAAGTGCCCTGTTGCACCTCGATTTCGCCCAGGCCGGTATCGCCGAGGTTGCTGAGCGCGATTTCGGGAGCGCCGACCTTCGTTAATTTGTAACCGTTACCCGCCAGGCCACCGCCAAAGACATCCCAGCGATTGATGCCACCGAAAGTGGTATCACCCATGACGGTCACCCCCCCGCGCAAGCCGGTGTTGACAAGATTAGCACCTGAATTGATCACAGCGCCAGTCGCACCCAGCCCCGCGCCCTGAACTGTCACTGCTTCAAATCCCGGTGCGTTGCCGGCCAGGTCGAGAGTCGCGCCTGAGGCCACAATGGTTTGGCCGTTTGTTGCTCCGAGCGCGGCAGCGTTGCCCAATCGGAACATGCCGTTATTGATGTGGACGTCTCCGATAAAAGTGTTCGGGGTCGATACTGTCAGAATGCTGGTTCCGTTCTTAACGATCCCGTCGCCGCCACCGCCGATTTGGCCGGTGCCGGTGATACTATAATTGCGAGTCGAGGCATTGATCGTGATCGATTTTGGGAAAACTGCTCCTGGCAGGGTGATCCCCGCCTGCAGGCCGGCCGAATCATCGAACGACACCGAATCGCCCTGGAAAAATCTATCACTCGCGGAGGTTCCGGCATTGAGCCAATTGGACGCGGTCAAATCCCAGGCTGTGCTGGTGGTCGAGTTCCATTTCAAATCCGAGGCACTCCCGCTGACCGTGGCGTTAATTTGGCCAGCCGTCGAATCATCCAAAGTAACGGAATAACGCGTATTGTTGGATAAAGTAAGCGACCCGGTTTTCGCTCCGGTGTAATTAACCAGTTGATACGTTCCTCCCGGCAATGTCGCGAGCGGGTCGATGGTGAGAGTACTATTCAGGATCGTCAGATCTCCCGGCACATAAATATAGTCGTTGACGCGATTGCCGACTGTAGTGCTGGCGTTGAGATCAAAAAATAAGTTGGCGTTGGCGATCGTCAGCGGATTCGCCAGGGTTAAAGAATCGACAATTCCAAGTCCACCCGGCGAGTAGGCTCCAAAAAGGGAAGTGACCGGTGCGGAGACGCCTTTGCCTGAACCGAGCACGACATACATTGAACCGCCGCTGATGTATGCATCGCCATCAGCCGTTGATCCGGGTACGCTCGCGGCGTAAGACCAGGTCGATCCTTTCACGACCGCGGTTGATCCGGGCCCGCCATCAAAAACACCCCAGAGCGCGCGAAGATTTGCGAGATTGTAATCGAGGTTGAGCGAGGTAGGCACCGTGTAAATAGAACGAATCTTTCCCGGGCTTACGGCTTCATTCCAAAGCGCCAGTTCGTCCAGGGTCGATGTATCAAAGGCATCCATGCGGCCCATTTCGAAAACGGTCGTTGCAGTGCAATTCGACCAGCCATTGACCGCCGCGAACGTGACCTGATTGCCATTCAGGAATGCCAGTGTGTTGTTTCCGGTCGTGTTGCCATCGAAGCGAAGAGCCAGATGATACCATTGGCCGACGTTCATCGCCGCAAAAAGCGACGGCTGATTATTCCCGCGCTTGTAGACCATGTTGCCTGTGCGAAAAAATCCCCAGCCGACATTAGCGCCCGTGGTGGCGCTCTGTGAGCCAAGGCGCATGATTCCCGGGAATGTGCCGGAAGGCGTCGGGGCATCCATTCGGTACCAGTAGCTGATGGTGATCGGCCCATTCATCTGCAACTCGGTATGGAACGGCACAATCACGCGTTTTCCCCCGGCGGTCGGACTTGAGCTCCACGCGAAACCGACGGCGTTGCCGAAGCGGCCCGGCACCCAGGACGGTGTTTCCGCTCCCGTCGCGAAGGCGCCATTGTGATTATTGGGATTGCCCGACGTATCGGTCACGACCGTTCCGCTGCCTTCATCGAAATTCCAATACGAAATTAACGCCCCAAAGCTGCTGGATGTGCAGGCCAGCAGGGCGGTCATCAGCAAAAACGTCAGTTTGGAAATTCGAGCGGAAGCTGGAAAACGAATAGCACCTGAGTGATTTGTTTGCATAAGTCCTGGATACCCCGGGAGGAAAACTGGGGATGAGGCAATTTTGCTCCTGTACTGCATGAAAAGTCAAGAAAGTTGTGGCATTCCTAAATCGTTTTCCCTAGAATCGGAAGAGTTCACGCGCCTGCTGTGTCATTGCGAATTCGTTCGCCGGGATTGTCCCGCAATTCGCCGGGCGCGAAGCAGTAATAAGCCCGTGACTATGCTGATCGGCTTTGCAGCCCCAGCAATGCACGGGGTAAGAAATGTTCCAGTCCAATACGTCCTCAATCGAAACTCACCGTGAAAGGAACGCTCCTATGAGCAGATTGTTCTCCTTTGTTGTTTTGCTGTCTTGCTTTTTTGTGCTGCCAGCTCCTCGGGCAAACGCGGCCGTACTGATCACCAACGGCTCGAGCTGGAAATATTTTATCGGCACCCAGGAAGCCTCCACGCCAGTCAACGCCTGGCGCCAACTCGGTTTCGTGGATAGCGCCTGGCAGGACGGCATAACGCCTATAGGTTACGCTGTGCCAGCCAATGACCCGGGCGGCTACGAAGCGACCATCCGCACTACACTTCCCACCAGCACCGACGGCAACTACTCGAGCGTGTTTCTGCGCAAGACATTCGTCGTCTCCAACCCTGCCGATTTCACTCAACTCAGAATGGATGTCGTGGTGGACGACGGTTACATCATATGGGTCAACGGTTCGGAAATTGGCCGCTACAATGCTCCCGCTGGCGAGCCTGCTTTCAACAGCTTTGCTTCCGGCGCTTTCGAGGCAACAGCGACGACGGTGAGAACGAATAACCTGAGCAACTTCCTGGTCGCGGGAAATAATGTGGTTGCAATCCAGCTATTCAACGCGGCCCTCAGCAGCAGCGATCTTTTTTTGGACGCTTCGCTCACTGGAATTGAGCCGGATTTAACCCCGCCGACTGTCGCGGGCATATCTCCGCCGCCTGGACCTGTAACAAGCCTGAGCCAGGTCACCGTGACCTTTAGCGAACCAGTGACTGGTGTGGACGCAAGCGATTTTCTGGTCAATGGACAGGCAGTCGCTTCCTTGACGGCCATTAGCAGCACAACCTACAGCTTTAGTTTCGTGCAACCGCCCGTTGGAACCGTGCAGATCAGTTGGGCCAGCGCCCATGGCATTCAGGATCTTGGTGTTCCCCAACCAAATCCGTTCAATTCAACGGCTGCGGGAGCGACCTGGCAATACCAGGTCCAGGATGTAAGCCCCCCGGTCATTTTATCGATCGTGCCACAACCTAGCTTTACCGTCCGCAGTCTCACACAGGTTGAAGTCCATTTTAGTGAGCCGGTGACTGGCGTTGACGCTGGCGATCTGCGCATCAACGGAACCTCCGCCGCCGGAGTCTCCAGCAGCGATCCAAGTGATTACACTTTCACGTTTCCTCAGCCGCCGACCGGCAGTGTCCAGGTCGCCTGGACTGCCAGCCATGGAATCACCGATTTGGCTTCGCCACCAAACGCTTTTGCCGCGGGAGGACCCTGGAGTTACACGCTCAATCCAAATGCGCCGGTTCCGGATGTGATTATAACGGAATTTCTGGCCGTGAACTCCACCTGGCATGGCAGTGGACCGCTCCCAGCAGGCAAGCTCGCAGATGAAGATGGTGATTATCCCGATTGGATCGAGATCTACAATTCCAGCGCAGTGGAGGTCGGTCTGGGCGGCTGGTATCTGACTGACAGCGCCAGCAAATTGACCAAATGGAGCTTTCCCGCCACTAATCTGCCAGCCAAGGCTTACATGGTTATCTTCGCATCGAGCAAGGACCGCAGAATTCCAGGACGTCCGCTGCACACGAACTTTGGGCTCTCCAGCGGCGGTGAATATCTGGCTCTGGTTCGGCCCGACGGCGTCACACTCGCCACCGCATTTTCGCCGACGTTTCCCCCGCAGATTGATGATGTCTCCTATGGATTTCCAATCGCTTCGACGGCCACAACTCTGGTGTCGACCAGCAGCGCCGTTACGGCCTTTGTTCCGGTCAATGGTGATCTTTTGCTCGATTGGACTACGCCCACGTTTGACGACTCGGCGTGGCTTCATGGCATCAATGGGGTGGGCTTCGAAAGTCCCACTAATCCGGCCCCTTCCCTGGGTGCTTTTATCGCCACCGACGTGCAAAGCCAGATGCTGAATCACAATTCGTCCATTTTCATTCGCATTCCATTTGTAGTGGCCGACGTTTCGAAGCTCGATGTGTTGACGCTCCGGCTCCGCTATAATGATGGTTTTGTAACGTATTTGAACGGCGCAGAAGTGCTGCGCGTTAACGCGCCCACAAATGTCGATGAAGGCGAACCGCTGCCCTTCGATTCGCGAGCCACAATTTCACGGTCCAACACCGCTTCGACCAACGCCGAGCAATTTGATCTTAGTTCGGTTGTCCGCAATGGAGGTGTTCAAACCGGAACAAATATTCTGGCAATTCAGGGACTCAATTCAGCACCGGACGACGGCAATTTTCTAATCAGCGCGGAACTGACCGAGCTCAATCGCGACATCCAGGTGACGCAAACGCGCTATTTCACGACGCCCACTCCTGGCGCGGACAACGGCGTCGGCACCGATAACCTCGGTCCGATTATCTCCGATGTTACACCGACTCCCCAGATACCAGGCGACGACGACGATATCCTCATCACTGCCAAAGTAACGCCCACCTTTGGGCCGGTCGGACAAGTCTCGCTGACATATCGAATCATGTTCGGCCCTGAGGCCGTCATCCCGATGCTCGACGACGGACAACATGGAGATGGAGCGGCCAATGACGGCATTTTCGGCGCGACTATCCCCGCGGCCTCTCTCACCAAGCCGGGACAAATGATTCGCTGGTACTTGCGCGCAAGCGATACTCAGGGCCGCACACTGCGCGCTCCCAGCTACCAGGATACGAATAATATGCCGCAATATTTCGGCACGGTTGTGTTCGTTCCCCAGACGAACAACCTGCCGATTCTCCATTGGTTTGTGCAGAATCCCGGGGCGGCGGCGACACTTGCAGGCACGCGGGCGTCGGTCTTCTACGTGGATCAATTCTACGATAATATCGCGGTGAATATTCACGGCCAATCAAGCCAGGGGTTCCCCAAAAAGAGCTACAACATCGATTTTAATGCCGGCTACGGCTTTCAATATGATTCCAGCGGCCGACGCGTAGGCGGGATCGATTTGCTCACTACCTATGCGGACAAAACGCATATGCGCAACGCGCTCTCCTACGGCACCTATCGGGATGCCGGCGAGGTCTATGCGTTTGTCATCCCCGTACGCGTCCACACCAACGGCGGGTTTGCGGGCGAATGGGAATTCGTCGAAAAAGGCGACGACGATTTCCTCGCGCGCCTGGGAAAAGACCCGAACGGCGCTCTTTACAAAATGTACAATACTTTTACCGATCCGATTGCGCACGTCATCATCGGTCCCAACCAGGCTGAGAAGAAGACCCGAAAACAGGAAGGCAACGCGGATTTGGTCGCTCTCATGGCCGGCTCAAAATTGGCCGGTGCGGCCCGAATTAACTACATTTACGATAACATCAACATCCCGCAGATGATCAATTTCCTGGCAGGCCATATCATGACCGCCGACGTCGATTGCTGCCACAAAAACTACTACTTCTACCGCGACAGTAACGGCACCGGCGAGTGGGAAGGTTTCCCGTGGGATGTCGACTTGAGTTTTGGCCGCGTCTGGAATTCCACCGATACCTATTGGGACCAGATTTTGCATCCGGACACCGGCCTTTACGTGGGCGACAACAACGGTGTGTTTACCATTCTCCTAAGAGGCACGCCACAAACGCAGCAAATGTATTTGCGCCGCATCCGTACTTTGATGGATGAACTGCTTGGCTCTCCGGGCGCGCCCGTCAATCACTACGAACCGCAAATTGATTACTGGCTGCAGTTAGTCGCGCCGGACGCCGCACTGGACGCAATCAACTGGCAATTCGCGTCCACCTGGGGCCATACCCTCGGTGCGGCAGGGTCTCCTACTTCAACTTGCTGTACTCAAAGCATGGCCCAGGCAGCCCTTGAATTGAAGACTTCCTATCTGCCGCAGCGCCGCACTTATCTTTACAACACGATCGCCTCCTCACTGCCTGCTTCGCAGCCTTCGAATGTTGTCATCCAAGTTCGCTCCGTGGACTACTCCCCCATCAGCGGAAACCAGGCCCAGGAATACATCGAATTATTTAACGCCAATAACTTTGCAGTCGATATCTCCGGCTGGACCATTAGCAGCGCGGTGGACTACACCTTCCGCGGGGGCGTTGTGATCCCGGCCAACACCTCGCTCTACGTCGCGCAAGACGTCAAATCGTGGCGAGCCCGAACCAACGGGCCCACCGGCGGCCAAGGTCTCTTCGTGCAAGGCAACTACAAAGGCCAACTCTCCGCCCGCGGCGAAACGGTTATCCTTACCGATACAACCGGACGCCAGGTAAACTCACTCACCTATCCCGGCACGCCCAGCCTGCCCCAGCAATATCTGCGCATTACCGAGATCATGTACCATCCCACAGCGCTCGTCGGCAGCACGAACAGCCCGGAAGATTTCGAATATCTCGAACTCAAAAATATCGGGCCCGTTCCCCTCAATCTCAATGGTGTCCGTTTCACCGACGGCATCGTGTTCAGTTTCACCGGCAGCGCCATCACTAACCTTGACCCGGGCCAAACCGTTCTGGTCGTCAAAAATCTCGCTGCATTCGCAGCCCGTTATGGCAGCGGCCTTCCGGTCGCCGGCCAATACACCGGCAACCTCGACAATTCTGGGGAACGTCTGCGCTTGCTTGACGCGGTGGGCGAGGAAATTCTCGACTTCAGTTACAATAACTCCTGGTACCCGATCACTGACGGGCTTGGCTTTTCGCTCGTCATCATAGACGAACAGGGCGAGCCCGATAGCTGGGGTCATAAGGAAAGCTGGCGCGCCAGCAGCCGCGTGCAAGGTTCGCCCGGACAGAATGAACCGGCTCGCTATGTCGTGTTACCGGTGCTGATCAATGAAGCGCTTACTCACTCAGCCACTCTGCCGGACAGCATCGAGCTTTATAACCCGAATACCAACGCCGTCGATGTCAGCGGCTGGTACTTGACGGACGATTTTGGCACGCCCAGCAAGTTCCGCATTCCAAACGGCACCGTCATCGCTGCGGGCGGATACCGCGTTTTCGATGAAACTCAGTTCAACACTCACCCCGGAATTTTCCCCAGCTTCGCCCTCAGTTCCGACGGCGATGAGGTGTATGTTTTCGGAGCGGAACCAGGCGGCAATCTGAACGGGTATTATCACGGATTCGAATTCGGCGCTGCCGAAGAGAATGTCTCGTTTGGCCGTTACATCACCAGCCTGGGAGACGAACATTTTGTCCGTCAGAGCGCCTTGACGCCCGGCGGCCCAAATTCCGGTCCGAAGGTCGGGCCCATCGTCATCTCCGAAATTATGTATCATCCGCCCGATCTCGGAACCAACGACAATACCGCTGGCGAGTTCGTCGAACTGCTCAACATCACCACCAATGCCGTTCCGCTCTTCGATCCAATGTACCCGACCAACACATGGAAGATCAGCGGCGGCATCGATTTCACATTCCCAACGAATGTCTGGCTCGCGAGCGGCGAACTGCTGCTCCTCGTGAATATCGCCCCGACCAATAGCGCGGCCCTTGCCAGTTTCCGCGCTACCTACAACGTCAGTACGAGCGTGCAGATATTCGGCCCCTACGGCGGCAAGCTCAACAATGGCTCGGATAAAATAAACCTTAAAATCCCTACGGCTCCGCTCACTAATCGCGTCCCGGTCGAAGTGCCCTACGCCATCATCGATCGCGTCGAATACAAAGATCGTCTGCCCTGGCCCCAGGCCGCCGACGGGTTCGGTGTCTCGTTGCAGCGATGGGACGCGCGAGCTTATGGCGATGATCCCACGAACTGGGTCGCGGCCGCACCTTCTGCCGCTGCGCTCACCGTTACCAATGGCACGCCGCCGCAAATTACCTCCCAACCTCACAGCCAGATGTGGATCGCTGGCCAGACCGGCACATTGACAGCAACAGTCACTGGCACCGAGCCGTTCAGCTTCCAATGGCGCCTCAATGGCACGAACCTTCCCGGCGCAACGAACTTAACGCTGACCTACACGAACGTTCAGGGTCAGCAGACCGGCGATTACGAATTGATCATCCTCAACCCTCTTGGCTCCGTCTTCAGCCAAAAGGCTCACATCAACGTCCGCTTCCCCCTCGTGATCTCGCAACAACCCCAAACCATCGACGTGAAGGTCCTTCCAGACAGTGGCGCCGCGCCGACTACCAACGTCACCTTCAGCATCGTGGTGTCCAGCGGCTCGACCGTTCACTATCAGTGGCGTCGCAACGGTTCCGATATTCCGAGCGGCACCAACAGCACCTACACCGTGGTTAACGTCAAAACAAATGATCTAAGCTACTTCTCGGTGTTCGTGAGCGATGACATCAGCTCGGCCGAAAGTGTCACCGTCTGGCTTTATCCGTGGGTCACTCCGCGATTCATCGATGCGCCCGTTTCCCAATATGTCGTAGTGGGCGGACAAGTCACGCTCAGCGCCCAGGTTACTGGTTGGCCGCCGCCCTTTACCTTTACCTGGCAGCGCGGCGCGGCTGGCCTCGTCACAAACGTCCAGGACGAAATGGTTTCGTTCTTCACTTTCACGGCCGCGACCAACGTCTCCACAAATAGTTATCGCGCAGTCATCCGAAATCGCGCCCTGCCCGGCGGAGCAGCCACCGCCCTGACTTCCATTATCACTCTGGCGGATACAGACGGCGACGGCATCCCCGATCAATGGGAGAGTCTCTACGGTGGCTCGCCTACGGGACTGGACCGGTTCGCCGATCCCGATGGCGATGGCATGCTCAATTGGCAGGAGTACATGGCAGGCACCAACCCGACTAATGCGCTCAGCAGTTTGAAGATTACTTCCATGGTCCGCAGCAACAACAATCTGCGGATGGAATTTCAGGCCATGTCCAACCACACCTACTCGGTTCAATTTTCTCCTTCACTGGACAATCCCAATTGGCAAAACCTTTCCAGAACCCTCGCCCGCCGGACCAATCGCTTTGAAGTCGCCGTCGACCCGCTGGCAGTCACCAATCGCTTCTATCGCCTCGTTACGCCGGCTCAGCAATAATATTGGTCGACGCCCAGGTCGATTGCCGCCGCTGCAGTGCCCTAGCGCGCCAACCTTGCGTTGCATGGCCCCCCTCGTTGGTTTAGGTTAATACCCATGCTTTTTCGGCTTTGGCCAGCTCTACTCCTGATCGCAGCCATCTCCGGCTGCGACACGCCAAAAGGGGCCGACCTGGACGAGCAAAAAAATCCGCATTTCATAGAAGGCAAAGAAAGAACGAAGGCTCGCGATGTTAAAGGCGCCATTGAAGCGTTCCAACACGCGCTTGATGCCAATCCAAATTCTGCCCTGGCCCATTTCGAACTCGGCATGCTCTACGAAAAATACGACGAGCAGAACGAATGGCGCTACGTCCTCGCACTCTATCATTACTACCGCGCCTACGAACTTCGGCCCAATGCTTATCCTG
>Ga0066705_10000423_pt1 | contig 11635 bp, 11 predicted proteins | sample GraSoiAngelo_154_FD_66506 | JGI IMG/M metagenome (GOLD analysis project Ga0066705, IMG submission 66506) | Grasslands soil microbial communities from the Angelo Coastal Reserve, California, USA - 14_1009_13_20cm | ecosystem: Environmental > Terrestrial > Soil > Grasslands | place: USA... | reverse complement strand
GGCCCCGACATCGGGGCCGATGAGCTCGTGGACGGAACGGTCGCGCGTCTCCGCGAGGCGGGCATCGAGGCGGATGGCGTGATCCGCCGGGTGGCTCCAGGCGCGACCCCCGAGCAGATCGTCGAGGTCGCTCGCGAGACCGATGCCGACCTGATCGTCATGGGGACGCGCGGGATGACCGAGTGGAAGAGCCTCCTGCTCGGCGGCGTCGCCAACAAGGTTGTTCAGCATGCCCCCTGCCCCGTGCTGCTGGTCCGGTGACGTTCGTTCATTGACAACACCTCCTTCCACGCGGTATCCCTTACGGCGACGCGGGCGTGCGACCGGACAACCGGAGCCGCCGCGCCGATGGACAGCGGCGGAGGAGCCGCAGACGGACGTCCATATCTCTTTCGGTTGACCGGACCACCGGAGGCCGAGCCCCAGAAGCGAGTCGGCGCGTCATGCGACCGACCCGATCGGAAGGAGCTTCGCATGCTCTCGTGGTCCGAGCGGCGGCTGTTCGCCGCTCCTCTCGCCCTCGCCCTGTTCGCTCTCGCCGCATGCTCCAACGCGAGCGCGAACGGGGGGAGCGTTGCCTGCGGCTCGTCCTCAGGCTCGACCGTGATCAACTTCGCTGCGTACAGCACGCCGCGGGAGGTCTACGACGCGAAGATCATCCCCACCTTCGTGAAGGAATGGAAGGACAAGACCGGCCAGACCGTGCTGTTCAACGAGTCCTACGCCGGTTCCACGACCCAGGCGCAGAACGTCGTCAACGGGCTCGGCTCGGACGTCGTGGCGCTGTCGTTGGCGCCCGACATCCAGACCATCCAGGACGCCGGGTTGATCACGCACGATTGGACCCAGGCCCCCGACGGCGGCATGGTCTCTGCGTCGGTCGCGGTCTTCGACGTCCGCCCGGGCAACCCCACGGGCATCAAGGATTGGAGCGACCTCGCCACGGCGGGGACCGGCGTGCTCACGCCGGACCCGGCGCAGAGCGGTGGTGCCCGGTGGAACCTCGTCGCGCTCTGGGGGGCGGCGCTCCGCGGGGACGTCACCGGCATCGCGAAGGGTGATGAGGCGGCCGCGACGACGCTGATGCAGGCCGTCACGCACAACGTGATCTCGTACGACAAGAGCGCCCGCGACTCGATCCAGAACTTCGAGTCGGGCAACGGCGATGTTGCCATCACGTACGAGAACGAGGTGAAGACGGCACAGGCGGCCGGCGAACCGGATACCGCGGTGTACCCGAAGGGGACGGTGCTCATCGAGAACCCGGTCGCGGTCGTCGACAAGAACGCCCAAGCCCATTGCGTGGAGGACGTGGCCAACGCCTTCGTCGACTATCTCCACACGAAGGAGGCGAAGGACTTCTACTCGACGGTCGGCTACCTCCGCCCGGTCGATCCGGCCGAGGCCGCCGCGGGAGATCCGGCGAACGGGTTCCCGGCGATCCACGACCTCTTCACGGTCGCCGATCTCGGCGGGTGGGACGCGCTCGATCAGAAGCTGTTCAGCGACACGGGGATCGCCACCCAGGCGATCGCCCAGGGCTGATCGCGACGATGGGCAGCGCCGCGCAGGCGCTCGGTGGCCGCGGCGGGCTGCGGTCCTCGCCGAGGACCACGGCCGTGCTCCGTCACCTCGCCCTGCGCGGCGCTGCCGTCGTCTACCTCGGCCTCATCGTTGCCCTTCCGGTCGTCGCCGTGGTCACGAAGGGCTTCGGCGACGGGTTCGGCACGTTCCGGAACGCGATGGCGACGCCGGCCGCGTGGGCGGCGATCCGCCTCACGCTGTGGACCTCCACCGTGGCGGCGGGGCTGAACGCCGTGATGGGCACGCTCCTCGCGTGGGTCCTGGTCCGCTACCGGTTCCCTGGTCGCCGGCTGCTCTCGACCCTCGTCGACCTCCCCCTCGCCATCCCCACCCTCGTCACGGGCGTGATGATCCTCGCCCTCTACGGACCGAACTCCCTCTTCGGTCGGTTCCTGGACGACCTCGGTATCCGGGTCTTGTTCACGCCGATCGCCATCGTGATCGCGCTCTGCACGGTCACGCTGCCGCTCGTCGTGCGGAACGTCCAGCCGGTGCTCCAGGAGCTCGATCCCGCTGAGGAAGAGGCGGCCGCGACGCTCGGCGCCGGTCCGCGGGTCACCTTCCGGCGCGTGGTGCTCCCCGCGATCCGTTCGGCGGTGGTCGCGGGAACGCTCCTCACGTTCTCCCGCTGCCTGGGGGAGATCGGGAGCGTGATCCTGGTCGCGGGCAACATCCCGAAGAAGACCCTGACCGCGCCGGTGTTCATCTTCCAGCTGACCTCGCAGTTCAAGCCGTCCCAAGCGGCTGCGGTCGCGACGCTCCTGTTCGCGATCTCGTTCGTGCTGGTTCTCGTGACCAGCAGGTTGATCGCACGCGACGAGGCCTCGGCATGAGCGTCGTCGCGACCCCGAAGGGGCGCCGCCGCGGATGGCTCCTGGCGGCGTGCCTCGTCTGGGTCGGCGTGCTGCTCCTGGTGCCGCTCATCGGCATCGTGATCACCGCGCTCGAGCCGGGGGTCCACGTGGTGACCGAAACGGTGCGCGCCCCGGACGTCATCCACGCGCTGGAGCTCACGGCAGTGATCACCGTCATCTCCGTCGTCGTGACGGCGCTCTTCGGGGTCGTGGTCGCGTGGGTGCTCGTCCGCCAGCGCTTCTGGGGTCGGGCGCTGTTGAACGCGACCGTCGACCTTCCGTTCGCGCTCTCGCCGGTCACGGTCGGGTTGGCCGCCCTGGTGCTCTTCGGTCCGGGCGGGTGGCTGGCACCGTTCTTCGAGTCCCGCGGCATCCAGATCATCTTCGCGCTGCCGTCCATGATCCTCGTCACGGTCTTCATCTGCGTGCCGTTCACGATCCGCGAGGTCGTCCCGGTGCTGGAGGAGATCGGGCTCGACGAGGAGGACGCGTCGCGCACGCTCGGCGCCTCGGTCTGGCAGACCTTCTTCCGCGTGACGCTGCCGAACATCCGCTGGGCGCTCGCGTACGGCGTCGCCCTCACGACCGCGAGAGCGATCGGCGAGATCGGGGCCGTGCTGATCGTGAGCGGGCTCCTCCAGGGCAAGACGGAGACCGCGACGCTGTTCATCTTCCGTGCGTACGAAGAGCGCCAGATCCCGGCCGCGGACGTGGTGGCCCTGCTGCTGGCCGCCGTTTCCGTGACCCTCTTGGTCGTGATCGAGTTCCTCCGTCACCGGCAGGAGCGCGAAAGGAGCCGCACATGAGCACGCCCATCGTCGTCGAAGGGCTCACGAAGCGCTTCGGTTCGTTCCGGGCGGTCACCGACGTCACCTTCACCGCGCCGGCCGGTGCGATCACCGCGCTCCTCGGGCCGTCGGGGTCAGGGAAGAGCACCGTGCTCAGGATGATCGCCGGGTTGGAAGAGCCGACCGCCGGCCGCATCGTGATGGGCGACGAGGAGCTCACGGTCAAGAGCGTGCAGGAGCGCCGCGTCGGCTTCGTGTTCCAGCACTACGCCTTGTTCCGGCACATGACGGTCGCCGACAACGTCGGGTTCGGGCTCCGCGTCCGGAAGGAGGACAAGGCGGTGCGCGAGGCGCGCGTGCGCGAGCTGCTCGAGCTCGTGCACCTGGAGCCGTTCGCGGATCGCTACCCGGAACAGCTCTCGGGCGGGCAGCGGCAGCGTGTGGCGCTCGCCCGCGCCCTCGCGCCGGCACCGAAGGTGCTCCTCCTGGACGAGCCCTTCGGAGCGCTCGACGCCAAGGTCCGGCAGGATCTGCGTCGCTGGCTCGACGAGCTGCACCGCGAGCTGGGCGTCACCTCCTTGCTGGTCACCCATGACCAGGAGGAGGCGCTGGAGCTCGCGAACCAGATCGTCGTGATGCACGAGGGTCGCGTCGAGCAGGTGGGCTCGCCCGGTGAGATCTACGATCAGCCGGCGACGCCGTTCGTCGCGGGGTTCGTCGGCGCCGCGAACGTCCTGCACGGGGAGGTCGTCGGCGGCCAGATCCATCTTGGATCGATCCGGATCCCCGGAGCGGCACACCTGGATGAGGGAGCGGCGGCCGCCGCGTTCGTACGTCCGCACGATGTGCGGGTCACGTCGGGGAACGGGGATGTCGCGGCCGTGGTCGAGCGGGTGGCATCGCTCGGCTGGTTGTCGCGGGTGAGCCTCAAGCTCCCCGGTGGCGAGACGTTGGTCGCCCATGTGCCGAACGACGACCTCCACGGTGTCGGCGAAGGCGACACGATCCAGGTCGATCTCCGGAACCCCAAGGCGTTCCTCGCGCCCGAGTCCACCACCGAACGCGCCGACGTGCCCGCCGGAGCCTGAGTCCAGGGGAGGCGGGCCTGCGGGGTCCCGTAGACTGAGGGCGCCATGCCGGCCACCGTCGTACTCGGGACCCAATGGGGTGACGAGGGCAAGGGCAAGGCGGTCGACTACCTCGCCGATCGGATGGACGTGGTGGTCCGCTATCAGGGAGGCAACAACGCGGGCCACACGATCATCGCCGAGGGTCGGCTGCTCAAGCTCCACCTCGTCCCGAGCGGCATCCTGTACCCCCACATCACGTCGGTGATCGCCGACGGTGTCGTCGTCAACCCCGAGGTGCTGCTGGCGGAGATGGACGACCTGGCGGGAGCCGGGGTCGACGTTTCGGGGCTCAGGCTCAGCTTCAACGCGCACCTGATCATGCCCTACCACCTGGAGATGGAGAAGGTGACGGAGCGGTTCCTCGGGAAGAACGCTCTTGGGACCACGAAGCGAGGGATCGGCCCCGCGTACGCCGACCGCGCATCGCGCGTCGGGATCCGCGTGCAGGATCTCTACGACGAGAAGATCTTCCGGGAGAAGCTCGAGGTCGTCCTCAAGGAGAAGAACCAGATCCTGACGAAGGTATACGGACGGCTCGCGATCCCGATCGAGGGGATCGTTCAGGACTACCTGGGGTATGCCGAGCGCCTCCGTCCGTATGTCGGCGACGCCACGAAGCTGCTGCACGAGGCGCTGACGGCGGGCAAGCATGTCCTGCTGGAGGGCGCCCAGGGGGCGATGCTCGATCTCGACCACGGCACGTACCCGTTCGTGACGTCCTCGACGCCCACCGCGGGCTACGCGGCGGCGGCGGGCGGTTTCGGACCGCAGCACATCGACCGGGTCGTCGGCATCACGAAGGCGTACGTCACCCGCGTCGGCGCAGGGCCCTTCCCCACCGAGGCGCTCGATGACGACGGAGAGCGGATGGGCGAACGTGGACACGAGTTCGGCACGACGACCGGCCGCAAACGCCGGTGCGGCTGGTTCGACGGGCCGGTCCTGCGGTCGGCCGCGCGGGTCAACGGGCTCACGGAGCTGGTGCTGACGAAGCTCGACGTCCTGAGCGGGTTCGAGACCGTCAAGGTCTGCGTGGGCTATCGCACGCAGGGAGAGCTGTTCGACGACGTCCCGCCGACCCAGACGCAGTTCCATCACGCGGAGCCCGTGTGGGAGGAGCTGCCGGGCTGGGATGAGGAGCTCGGCGACGCTCGTGAGCTCGACGCTCTTCCGAAGGAAGCACAGCAGTACGTGCGGTTCCTCGAGGAGCTCGGCGGCGTGCCGGTGTCGGTCGTCGGTGTCGGCCCGGCGCGGGAGCAGAGCATCCCGGTGACGGCGTGAAGGTCCTCGTCGTCGGTGGTGGGGGCCGCGAGCACGCGCTCTGCTGGCGCTTGGCGCAGGATCCCACGGTCACGCGCGTGCTCGCGGCCCCCGGGAACGCCGGGATCGCTCTTGCCGCGGAGTGCTTCTCCGAGGTCCCGGCAGACGACGCCGCCGCGATCGTCGACCTGGTCGATCGGCAGGACGTCGACCTCACGGTCGTCGGGCCCGAGGCCCCGCTCGTGGCGGGGCTCGCCGACGTGCTCCGGAAGCGCGGGCGGAACGTCTTCGGTCCGTCGGCCGCCGCCGCTCGGATCGAGGGTTCGAAAGCGTTCGCGAAGGAGGTCATGGCGCGCCGCGGCGTGCCGACCGCGCGGTCGGGCGCCTTCGATGACGTCCAGAAGGCGATCGCGTTCGTCGACGGGCTCGGCGGTCGCGCGGTGGTGAAAGCCGATGGACCCGCCGCCGGCAAGGGCGTCGTGGTGGCCTCGGACCGCGGGACGGCGGCGAGGGCGATCGAGGACTGCCTGGTTCGCGACGCGTTCGGCGAAGCGGGCCGGACGGTGGTCGTCGAGGAGATCCTCGAAGGCCCCGAGGTCAGCATGTTCGCCCTGACGGATGGCAAGGGCTCGTGCGTGCTGCTCGACAGCGCACAGGACCACAAGCGCGTCGGGGACGGCGATACCGGGCCGAACACGGGAGGGATGGGCTGCTACTCGCCGGTCCCGTTCGTCGATCAGGAGACCGCCACCTGGGTCCTGGACAACGTCCTGGCCCAGGTCGTGGACGAGCTTCGCCCGTACCGCGGGGTCCTGTACGCCGGGCTGATGCTGACGGCCGACGGTCCGAAGGTCCTCGAGTTCAATTGCCGCTTCGGGGACCCGGAGACGCAGGTGCTGCTCCCGCGCATGCCCTACGGGTTCGGGACCCTGCTGCACGCCTGTGCGACGGGCCGGCTCGCGGACGAGGCGGGCCACGCCGGGTTCGATGACGGTGCCGCGGTGACCGTCGTGATCGCGAGCGGCGGGTACCCGGGCGCGTACCGGACCGGGTACCCGATCCATGGGCTCGACGACGCGGCGGCGATCGAGGGGGTGACCGTGTTCCATTCCGGGACCGCGCGCGACGACGGGGGCGGGTTCGTCACCGCGGGCGGCAGGGTCCTGTCGGTCACCGGCGTCGGCGCCGATCTCGCCGAGGCTCGCGCACGCGCTTACCAGGGCGTCGACGTGATCGACTTCGAGGGAGCGCATCACCGTAGCGACATCGCCGCGCACGCCGTGGAAGGAGCCCGAGCATGATCGATGTGCAGGAGCCCGCGCCGCTCGTCGGCGTGCTCGCCGCGTCGCCGGCCGAGCTCCCGATCCTCCGCCAAGCGGGGCTGATCCTCGAGAAGTTCGACGTCCCGCACGAGGTGCGGATCATGTCGTCGTCGCGGAACCCGGATCTGGTCGACGAGTACGCGCGGACCGCGTTCGAGCGGGGGCTCAAGGTCATCGTGTGCTCGACCGGGCTCTCGGGTCACCTGGCGGCGGCCGTCGCGGCCCGCACGGTGCTGCCGGTGATCGGCGTCCCGATCGCGACCGCCCCTCAGATGGTGGGGAACGAGGCGCTCGCGATCACGGCGCAGATGCCGACCGGCGTGCCGATCGCGACGGTCGGCGTCGACGCCGCGGTCAACGCCGCGATCCTCGCCGTCGAGATCCTGGGCGTCCAGGACGAGGAGATGCAGGCCCGCCTGTGGAAGTTCAAGGACGACCTGGCGGAGGGTCTCAAGCTGTGATCCCGCGCTACGAGGTCCCCGAGATCGCCGCGGTGTGGTCGGACCAGAGCCGGATGGCGGATTGGCTCGAGATCGAGCTCCTCGCGGTCGAGGCATGGTCCGAGCTGGGAGCGATCCCCGAAGCCGACGCCCGCGCGTGTCGCGAGCGCGCATCGTTCACGGTCGAGGCCGTGATGGAGCGCGAGCGCGTCACGCGCCACGACGTCGCCGCCTTCGTCGACGTCGTGGCCGCCTCGATCGGGGAACCGGGGCGGTGGATCCACTTCGGGATGACGTCCTCCGACGTGGTGGATACCGGGCTCGCGCTGCAGCTCCGGGCTGCGAGCGACGTCCTGCTGGCCGAGCTCGAGCGGCTCTTGGCCGCGACGAAGCGCCGCGCCCTCGAGCATCGCGACACGATCTGCATCGGCCGCACGCACGGCGTGCACGCGGAGCCGACCTCGTTCGGGCACAAGCTCGCCGTCTTCGCGTTCCAGCTCGATCGGGACCGCGAGCGGCTCCGCCGGGCGCGTGAGGCCATCGCCGTGGGCGCGATCAGCGGTGTGGTCGGGTCCTACGCGAGCGTCGACCCACGGGTCGAAGAGCGGGTCTGCGCGCGGCTCGGGCTGAAGCCCGCGGAGGCGTCCACCCAGGTGATCCAGCGAGACCGGCACGCCGAGTACATGGGCGCCCTCGCCGTGTGCGCGTCCACGCTCGATGCGATCGCGACCGAGATCCGGCATCTGGCTCGGACCGAGGTCCGCGAGGTCCAGGAGCCGTTCGCGGAGGGCCAGAAGGGCTCCTCCGCCATGCCGCACAAGCGGAACCCCGTCGTCTCCGAACGCGCGAGCGGCCTGGCTCGCGTGATCCGCGGCCAGGCCGTGACCGCCCTCGAGGACGTCGTGCTCTGGCACGAGCGCGACATCTCCCACTCCTCCGCCGAGCGTCTGATCTTCCCGGATGCGACCGGGTTGCTCGCGTTCATGCTCCGCGACCTGACGTGGGTGATCGACGGCTTGGTGGTGTTCCCCGATCGGATGCGTGCACAGGTGGACTCCCTCGGCGGCATCGCGTTCAGCCAGACCGTCTTGCTCGGGCTGGTGGACGCGGGGCTCTCGCGCGACGAGGCGTACCGGATCGTGCAGCGGGCGGCGGCCGCCGCCTGGGACGAGGACGCGTCGTTCCGCGCGGCGATCGAGGCAGAGCCGCGCGCGGCGGATCTGGACCTGGACGCGCTGTTCGATCCGGCCCGGTTCCTCGCGAACCTCGGTCCGCTCTTCGATCGTTTGGAGAAGCTCCCCGTGGAGGTGTCCGGTGGCTGAGCTCGCGGCGCAGGGGAAGGTCCGTGATCTCTACGACGTCGACGACGACCGTCTCCTGCTGGTCGCCACCGACCGGATCAGCGCGTTCGACGTCGTCCTGCCCGATCCGATCCCGAACAAGGGTCGCGTGCTGACCGGCCTCTCGCTCTTCTGGTTCGAGCGCACGTCGGACCTGGTTCCGAACCACGTGGTCGGCGCGTCGCTCGCAGAGTTCCCCGCGCCGTTCTCCGACGACCCCGACCTCGCGGGTCGCGCCACCCTCGTTCGGCGCGCGCGCGTGATCCCCATGGAATGCGTCGTCCGCGGATACCTCAGTGGGAGCGGGTGGGCGCAGTACCGCGAAGGAGGGGCGGTCTGCGGCATCCCCCTGCCGCCCGGGCTCACCGAGTCGGCCCGGCTGCCCGAGTCGATCTTCACCCCGACGACCAAGGCGACGACCGGACACGACCTGCCGCTCACGCCGGAGGAGGCGCGGAGCCTGGTCGGCGTCGGGCTCTACGAGCGCCTGAACGAGTTGGCGATCGGGATCTACGAGCGGATCGCCGCGACGGCGCTCGACGCGCGGGTGATCGTGGCCGACACGAAGTTCGAGTTCGGCTTCATCGACGGCGAGCTCGCTCTGATCGATGAGGTCGGGACGCCCGACTCGTCACGGTTCTGGCCGGCCGACGTCTACGAGCCCGGGAGGGCGCAGCCGTCGTTCGACAAACAGTACGTGCGCGACTGGCTGGACGCGTCGGGCTGGGACCACGAGCCGCCGCCGCCCGGCCTGCCCACGGACGTGATCGCGCGGACCAGCGCCACCTATGCCGAGGCCTACGAACGGCTGACCGGGGAGCCGTTCGCCGACTATCTCCGCCGGGCCGGCGTGGGGGCCGCGTGACGACCTTCAGGTTCGAGGTGCTGGTCACGCTGAAAGACGGATTGTCGGATCCCCAGGGCAAGGCCGTCGAGTCGGCGTTGCCCTCGCTCGGATGGACGAACGTCCGTCACGTCCGCGTGGGCAAGCACATCGAACTGGAGGTCGAGGCCCACGACGAGGCGAGCGCGCTGGAGCAGGTCCGCGGCATGGCCGTCCGGCTGCTGTCGAACCCGGTGATCGAGGATTACCAGGTGCTCGAGGTGGCCCCGAAGTGAGCGGCGCCGCCCCCCCCCGCGTGGGGGTGGTCACGTTCCCTGGCTCGCTCGACGATCGCGACGCGCTCCGCGCGGTCGAACAGATGGGCGGCGAGGCCGTTCCGCTCTGGCACGCCGACCGGGACCTGCGGGCGGTCGACGCGGTGATCCTGCCGGGTGGGTTCTCCTACGGCGATTACCTCCGGTGCGGCGCGATCGCGCGGTTCGCGCCCGTGATGGAGCCGGTCGTGGCCTTCGCCGAGCGAGGCGGCCCGGTGCTCGGGATCTGCAACGGGTTCCAGATCCTCTGCGAGGCGGGACTGCTCCCGGGCGCGATGATCCGCAACCGCTCGCTCAGGTTCGTGTGCCGTGACGTGTGGCTACGGGTCGAGACCGCGCAGAGCTGCCTCACGGGTGGTCTCACACCGGGGGAGACGATCGAGATCCCGATCAAGCACGGCGAGGGCCAGTGGATCGCGACGCCGGAGCAGCTCGGCGATGTCGAAGCAAAAGGCCTCATCGTCTTCCGGTACGCATCGCGCACCGGGATCGTCGACGACGTCTCCAACCCGAACGGGGCGACGAACAACGTCGCTGGCATCCGGAACCCGGCCGGCAACGTCGTCGGGCTGATGCCGCACCCCGAGCACGCGGTCGATCCGGACGTCGGCCCGACCGGCGGCCAGCCGCTCTTCGCGTCGCTGCTGCACGCGGCGATGGTCGGGGTGACCGGGTGAGCTCGGAGGAGCTCGCGCTCCACCGGCAGCTCGGGCTCACGGACGGCGAGCTGGCGCAGATCGAGGCGACCCTCGGCCGGGGGCCGAACGGGACCGAGCTCGCGATGTACTCCGTGATGTGGTCGGAGCACTGTTCGTACAAGTCCTCGAAGATCCATCTCCGGACCCTCCCGACCGCCGGACCGGCCGTGCTCGTCGGACCCGGGCAGGACGCCGGAGCGGTCGACGTCGGCGACGGGATCGCGGTCGTGTTCAAGATCGAGTCGCACTCGCATCCGAGCGCGATCGAGCCGTATCAGGGTGCGGCGACGGGCGTGGGCGGGATCGTCCGCGACATCGTGTCGATGGGCGCCCGCCCCGTGGCCTTGCTCGATCCGCTCCTGTTCGGGCCGCTCGCCGAGGAGCGGAACCGGTGGCTCTTCGCGGGTGTGATCGCGGGGATCGGCGGCTACGGCAACTGCATCGGTGTCCCGACGGTGGGCGGCGAGATCCGGTTCGCCGACGCGCACACCGCGGATCCCACCGTCGACGTGATGTGCGTCGGAGTCGCCGATGCCGCCGACCTGATCACGGCGCAGTCCCGCACGGCGCAGGCTGGATCGCTGATGGTGCTCTACGGCGCGACCACCGGCCGGGACGGGATCGGCGGGGTCAGCGTCCTGGCCTCGGCGACCCTCGAGGACGGCGCCGAGGGATCGCGTCCCAGCGTCCAGATCGGGGACCCGTTCGCCGAGAAGCTCCTGATCGAGGCCTCGCTGGAGCTGGTCGCGGGCGGATCGCTCGAGGGTCTGCAGGATCTGGGAGGCGCGGGGATCACGTGCGCCGTGAGCGAATCCGCCACCCGGGCCGGGATGGGGGCGTCGCTGGATCTGGATGCCGTTCCGCTCCGCGAGCCGGGGATGGTGCCCTTCGAGATCCTCACGTCGGAGTCGCAGGAACGGATGCTCGCGATCGTGCATCCCTCCAAGCTCGACGAGGTCCGATCGGTCTGCGGTCGCTGGGGGCTCACGACGGCGGTGATCGGCGAGCTCACACCGGGCGGCACGCTCACGGTCCGGAGCGGCGGCGCCGTCGTGGCAGAG
>Ga0066705_10000421_pt1 | contig 11644 bp, 11 predicted proteins | sample GraSoiAngelo_154_FD_66506 | JGI IMG/M metagenome (GOLD analysis project Ga0066705, IMG submission 66506) | Grasslands soil microbial communities from the Angelo Coastal Reserve, California, USA - 14_1009_13_20cm | ecosystem: Environmental > Terrestrial > Soil > Grasslands | place: USA... | reverse complement strand
TGCGTAGTCGGCAAGATCGATGGAGAAGGGATACTCCTGGTCGTCCCGACCGCGCGGGATAGCCCAGACGGCGATCCTGCCCTCAAACGGATACTGAGGATCCCCTTCAACTCCCTCAATCCGCACTCTGAGCCGCGAAGGTCCACGGAAGTAGGGCGTCAACGCAAGTAGGTCCCTGGTTGCACCGGACTCCCGAATGCCAACCCACAACTCAGGACCGCCACCAGGCCTCCAGACGGAGTAGGAGGTGTCGCTTGAAACCGGGATTTTCGTGCCGTGCATAAACGCGTCGTTGAGCAGGTCGTTGATCCGGTCTTGCGCTACGCCGAATCCAATGGCATCGAAGTGACTACCCACCATGGCGATTGTGTCAAGGCCGCGCTGCCGTATGCCTGCCGAACCTCGTACACGATTGATGCCCGGAGAGCACCTCGGCTCCCGAACGGGCATGGCAAGCCGAGGATGGTGGATGACCGGGCGAGCCGGTCACCCACCTAGTTGACGGCGAAATCGCTGATCAGAGCCGGCACCGAGGTGTCGAAACCGATCACATCGAGCATTCCGGCGTCGTTGGGATCGGCGATGCTGAAGGGGTTGGCCACGAAGGCCTGCACGATCAGCTTGGCCGGGATTCCCATCTTCTGGCGGTACTGCTGGAGTGCCTGCACCGGGTGGATCTGGCCGTACCAGGTCTCACTGTCGGTGTAGACCACGAACACGTCGATCTTGAGCTTGCGCTCGGTCGCGTAAAGCATCGGCTGTGCGCAGTCGGTTCGACCGAACGGAAGACCGTTGGTCTTGCGCACGACGTCGTCGAGCCTCTCCCTCGGCGAGATGCCCAGGGGCACGAACGATCCCTGGAACGCCATGACAACGTGGTGAGGCTCGGTGGCAGCGGTGACTAGAGTCATCGCAGCCGCGGCGACCCTCGGAGTCATGCCTGCGACGCCGGCGACGGCGCCCATCGACATGGAACCCGAAACGTCGACGCCGAGGAGCCAGCGCTTGCCGGTCGCCTCGACGTTGTCGAACGCCAGGTAGAACGCCTCGTTGAGCGCGTCGACCACCTGCTGGACCGGAGTCCAGGTGTGCTTGCCCCTCTCGCCGTGGCCCTGCTCGTAAGTCTTGAGCGCGGCCAGGATGGCCATCGGGTGCACACGCGCCCTGCGGATCCTCTCGCGGTCCTTCAGCTCGCCGACCACCTTGCGGGTGGCCTCTGACATCGGGACGACCAGGCCGATCCTGGTCATGGTCGCGAGGTTGCGGATCATCGCGGTGAGCGGCATCTCCTCGAGGAGCGCCGCCCAGACCTCCGGGCTCGAGCGGAGCTCGGTCGGAACCGTCTCCCACGGCAGCTTGTACTCAGTGATGAGCCTGGCTGCCTCGACTGCCGCGGTCGCCTTCTGCAGTTGCTCGAATCCCTCGATCTGCCTCAGCGCCTCGGCGTCGGCCGGCACGACGCCGTCGACGATCCAGGCGTAGAGCTCTTTGTGCGCCGCGCTCGGCGCCTTGGGGTGGCTCAGGCGAAGCAGGTCGGCGTGGGTCCAACCCTCCCTCTGGCGGTACTTGACCGCCTGGTAGGCGAGCTCGCCCACCTTCTCGCGCTCGTACCAGCCGGCCACCGCGCGAGTGGTGGCGCGGCCCCAGCCGCCGAAGGCCTGCACTGCCTCAGCGAACTGGAAGAGGTGAGTGCTCGTGCGCGCTACGTCCGGGACTGCAGCAAACGCAGCCTTCCTGGTCGGCTCTTCACCAAGCTTGGCCGCCATCGCGAGCGCGAAGATGGCGGGATCGTTGCGGGGCGCGCGGCCCGAGTGCGAGATCTCGCGGATCCGGGCCACGGCCTTGAGGCCATCCTGCTTGATGCAGCGGAGAACCGCCTCCGCGTTCTTGCGGGTCAGCTCGCGCTCACCCGCGTAGTAGCTGCCGCCCTCACTGCCGAGGATGAGGAAGCGGTCGAGCCTGACCCAGTCGTCAACCGGGAAGGCGTAGCCACCGGCCGAGTTGGGGATCTGAGTCGATCCCGGGATCTGCTCCCACTGGGGAGTGACCCTGGTCGAAACGTGACGGACGTACTTCACTGCTTCTCACCTCCTTTTCCTGGTGCAGTGATGCGTTGTTGATGGCCTGGGCGTGGTGCGGCACGGGATGCGGACTCGAACCGCTGTGACCATCGATAACCCGCTGCCTCCGGTCCAGGCGAATCGCTTGATGATGCCGAGCGTGTTGCGCGTCAAGGGAATTGCGCTCTACCACTGAGCTACGGATCGCATCGATCCGGCGGGATTCGAACCCGCGGCCACATCGTTAACAGCGATAACCCTCAACATCCGGCTCGGCGCTGATTGACGTAGAGCGTTCGGGCGTGTTGTGTCCTCGGAGCGGGGCATCGCTTGCCGGGAGTCGAACCCGGGACCGCTTACGCGGCCTCCTCCCCATCGTTTGGAGCGATAACCGAAAGACTCCGGTCCGAACGCCGCCTCACTAAGGACGTAATGCCCGGGCGTGTTGTTGGTGAGGGACGCCGGTTTGCACCGGTACGTTCGAGCAGATCGATAACCCTCTACCTCCGGCCAGGCGCCAGAGACTGTCAAATGGTCCCGAGAGGGAGAGTCGAACTCCCACGGCCTGAAGGGGCCACGGGGTCTGGGCCCGCTGCGTTTGCCATTACGCCATCTCGGGATGATTGGTGCCGGCGAGAGGACTCGAACCCCTATCGGGTCGCTTAAAAGGCGCCGCTCTACCAGTTGAGTTACGCCGGCAAACCCGGACGTGTTGTCGCCGAAGGAAGACTGAGCTACAAGGCGTGACTCGAACACGCGGCCTCCTGACCCTCGTCAGGCGCTCTACCCGATAACCCTCGACTGCCGGTCCGGGTGACGTTGCAGTTGGAGGATGGAGCTGGATTCGAACCAGCGGAGGACGGCTTGTCCTCAGCGATTCAGCAAATCGCCGCCATAAGCCTCTCGGCCATCCATCCCTATGCGTTGGGGCCGCGGAGGGGACTCGCACCCCTGTCGCCTACATGGCACGCAGGCATCCTGGCTGCTGAACGACCGCGACTTTGGTTGGGGCCCCGCCCAGGAGTCGAACCTGGTCCGGTCGCTTTAGGGGAGCGGCCTGAGTCCGCCTCGCGAGGCAGTTGGTTGGAGCCCTCTGGGCGAGTCGAACGCCCGCATACGGGTTCGAAGCCCGGCGCTCTTCCACTGAGCTAAGAGGGCTTGGGCGGCCCGGGGGCGGCGGCGCAGGAAGCGTGCGAAGCATCTGCTCTCCGCCGGCCCGGACCATGACACACGCAAGAGAGAAGCCGAGCGTGTTGTCGCCAAGGGATCAGCCGGGTGCTGGAATCCAGCTACTCCCGGTTCAGTGATAACCCTTCAGCTCCGGCTCGGGCAAAGGTCAGTTGGGGCCGGCGGCAGGAATCGAACCCGCAACCCTCTGCTTACTAGGCAGTCGCTCATCCGAATTGAGCTACGCCGGCGTTTGGTACCCCGCCCAGGAGTCGAACCCGGAATGGCAGGCTTCGCAGACCCGCCTGAGATCCGTCTCGCGAGGCGATTACGTTCGGGAGGCAGGTCTCGATCCTGCGACCGACGGCTTATAGGGCCGGCGCTCTTCCAGCTGAGCTACTCCCGAAGAACTAGTCGAGAAACGCGACGTGGCGCATGGCACGAGCACCCGGTTCGGTGTTCATGAAGACCTGATGCCATCCGTGCAGCACGAGCGTGGCGTGATCGTCGTGGCGAATGCGGCCCAACGCAAAAACTTCCGCATCGCGCACCATCTGGCGCCAGGACTGCTTACGACGCTCTTCGTCCGAAAGGGCGTCGAACTTCTCCTGCGTGAGGCCGGTCGGATGCACCCGGCTCACGTAGACCGTGGTTCCACCGCGGCGGAACGCAAACTCCATGATGTGCGGCTTGCCGCGGCCGCGGCTGAGCGGCTCACGACGCAGCACAAGGCGCGGATCAGGCTCGAGGTCCGACACCGGCACGAAGAACCATTCGCCCTGGCGGCGAAACACCTTGGTGCGGCGTCGCAGCCGCTCCTTCGGGCGAATCTGGTGGGCCGCAGCCCGCACGGCCTCCGGCTGCAGCGCTTCCATCGCATTGCGGACAGTTACGACTCCGGACGCCGCCTCCGGGATCGCCGATACAAACCAGTGCCGTTCGTCATGGCCGCAGAGGAAACGACTCTTCTCGCCATCGGTCGTGACCAACAGGAGTAGATGTCGCGCCGACTTGTCTGTATCGAGCACTGCGGCTGACGCGCTGTTCGGCAAGCGGAGCTCAAAGTGCTCACGGTCGCGATCGCGACGGACATCGATCGTGACACGGCCCGTCGCCGGTGCGTTTATGAGGCGCGCACGCGCGCCGATGAATCCGAACCGCCGTTCGATGATCTCATTCATCGCCGGCATGCTCTTCACCTCCTTAAGTGAATGAAAGCTGTGGATGCTAATGAACTTTCTGGTTGGTCCGCCCTGGTGGACTCGAACCACCGCTCGTCTGCCTGTCGCGCAGCTGCTCTCGCCGCTGAGCTAAGGGCGGTTGGTGCTCGTTGGTCCGGGGAGGAGGACTCGCACCTCCGCTCGGCGGCATATCAGACCGCTGCTCTGGCTACTGAGCTACCCCCGGTTGTTATGGTGGCCCGTGGCGGATTCGAACCGCCGTATCCGGCCTGAGGAACCGGCGCCCTGATCCGCTTAGACGAACGGGCCATGGTCGCGTGGCCGGGTATCGATCCCGGATCGCGGGGCTTATGAGATCCCGGAGCCGCCTCGGCGCCACGCAATCTATTGGTAGGGCCGGCCGGATTCGAACCGGCGTCTGCCTCGTTGAAGGCGAGGAATCCTGCCGCTAGACGACAGCCCCATGGTGGATCCGGGGAGATTTGAACTCCCAACCTTCTGCGTGCGAAGCAGTTGCTCGCCCGGCTCGAGCTGCGGACCCGTTTGGTAGCGCCGAGAGGAGTCGAACCTCCACTGGACAGGCTCTCGACCTGGTGCCTCTGCCTGGTTGGGCTACGACGCTGTTGGTGCCCCCGGGAGGACTCGCACCCCCATCTCTCGGTTTAAGAGACCGGACTCTGCCTGCTTGAGTTACGAGGGCATTCGCGTGACGTGGAACCGCCGGGAGGAGTCGAACCTCCGGCCGTCCGGTTAGAAGCCGGACGCTCTTCCGTTGAGCTACGGCGGCGTTTGGAGGAGGGCCTGGGATTCGAACCCAGGAGGGCTGAAAAGCCCTGGCTGTTTTCGAGACAGCTGCCATCAACCAGACTCGGCCAACCCTCCGCAATACGGTTAGCGCTGGGGTGATCGGTCGGAGTCGAACCGACATCGCTCGGGCCACAACCGAGCGCTGTAACCGTTGAGCCACGACCACCCCGGCAGCCAGCCGCATAAGCAAAGGAAGTGGCACCGGCGGAAGGACTCGAACCTCCATCTCCACGTTTTGGAGACGTGCGCTCTGCCGAACTTGAGCTACACCGGCGTGGTCAGGGGAGGAGGATTCGAACCTCCGCTCTCGCGGGTCCGGACCGCGCGCCTTAAACCGAGCTTGGCCATCCCCTGATTGGCACCCTCGCGAGGACTCGAACCTCGATGCTTCCGGTTAACGGCCGGCCGCCTTACCAGTTAGGCCACAAGGGTGTGGTTCCCGAGGCACGGACTCGAACCTGCGATCTTCTGGGTGTAAGCCAGTTGCTCTAGCCGCTGAGCTACTCGGGAATGGCGCTGGAGGACGGTTTTGAGCCGCCGACGCGCACGCCTTCAACGTGCCGCTCTACCTCTGAGCTACTCCAGCAGCTGGACCCGACCCCGGGAATCGAACCCGGTCGTGGCAGTTCTGCAGACCGCCGCCTTCCCACTTGGCCAGGTCGGGTTGTTTGGCACCAGGGGAAGGACTTGAACCCCCATCCCGTGGTTCAGAGCCACGTGTCCTACCGGTTAGACCACCCTGGTGCGAGGTATGGCGCCCTCGACGGGGATCGAACCCGCCACCTCCTGCTCGACAGGCAGTCGTCCCCTCCAGGGGACCACGAGGGCGCGAAGAAGAAGCGTGGTGATGGTGCGCCGGGGAGGATTCGCACCTCCACAGCCGCTGGCCACGGGGTTACGGCCCGCTGGGCTCGCTTGTGCCCGAGCCGGCGCTCTTGCCACCACGCTGGTGATGTTTGGCTTGCCATGCCTATTCGGTTTTCAATGTGCGGATCCCGGATTCTCCGGGCAAAAAGAAAAGGGGCCTGGCGTCGCCAGGCCCCTTGTCGGCTCCTTGTTTAATCGTGGGAGTTCCAGTTGCTCCCACAGAGGAGACTCCGGGCCCGGTGACGCTCGATTGGGTTCCTGCCAAAGGACGATGCGTGTCCTTGCCGGCTATAGCCGCGTAGGCAGGCGTCCACAGCCGGCATCGCGGCTGCGGATCCCCAGGTCGTCGTTTTGCCTATGGCTCTCATGGCATTGAGGAGCATATCGCGCGTCATGACGACTTGTCAAGTTGCCGAATTGACTGATCGTGGTATTGACTGATCGATGATTAGCCTTCTATAATTCGGTCTGCGTGCGAAGCATCGTTTCAATGAACCCTGCTGGGCGGGTCACCGTGCCGGCCGAGGTGAGGCGCGAGCTAGGTCTGGGCGAAGAGGCTTTCTTCGAGGTCCAGGTCCAAAAGGGCGCCATTGTCCTCCGGCCAGTCGCGGTTGTTCCGCTCGCTCAGGCGAAAGGCTACTCAGGCAACCACCGCCGGTCGGCGTAGACCGGTCGGGTCGTGTTGCACTGCGCCGATGGGCGTGGTTTTGTCTTGCTGCCGAACGCGATGTCACGGTGATCCAGGCCGCTCGTAGACGGCGAGGACGACAGGCGTCTCCACAGCGATCGATTCAATGATTGCTTTGACGTCCGGCCACTCGAGACCGCCGTAACCAGCGCCGATTCTCGGCATGCCGATTAAAGGAATCCTCCGCTCCTCGGCGATCCTGACTGCCTTCCGCAGCGACGCCTCGACATATTCGAGTCGCGCAGACGGCCCGGGTAGCGGTTGGGTAGCCAGGTTGAATATGGTCTGGTCGGCTGCAGCCCAAATGAAGACGTCGCCCGGACGAAATCGGCCTTGCTTGCATTCCTTTCGGTATGCGTCGTACATGGCTGGCCAACGCCGGCGGAACTCAACGGCGATGCCCCGACCCATCGACCCACCACAGTTGCAGCCGTGAGCCAGCGAGGGAAGCTGGCGGTCGGCGAACAGGTCACCCACGCGAAATTCGATGGGCATTCGCCGGCTTACACCTCAGCCAGCGGACGGATGGCGACGATGAACACGTGAGTGGCGGGCCAGGGAATGACCTCGCCGCTCAGCATCGTCAGCTCGGCCGCTGGTCGGAAGATGTTCTCCACCATCCACTCATTAGTCCACGGGCCCGACCGCGGGTCGATCTCAAATCCGGCTGACCGCACGATCGAGGTCCAGTCGGGCCACGCCAAGGTGCAAAAGCGCTCATGGCACTCAGACAGCCAGTTGTCGGTGTAGGTGAACCTGCTCATGAACTCCATGGCATCACGGAGCCGGAGCCGAACCGAATGGGTATCGACCTGCTGGAAGGGAAACCGGCTACGGGCAAGTCTCCTGAAGTCCTGCGCGAACTGCTGAAATCTGGCAGCCGGCGCCAGGCTGTCGAGATAACGCTTCGCCTCGCTGGGATCGAGTTCGTCAAGGTTGCGCGGCGGGTGCGCCAGGCCCGCCTCTTTGAAACGAAGTAGCACTTCGCGCTCACCGTCCACCGGCCCGCAAACGTCCGAGTTGATCCAGACGCCACCAGGCACCGCTTGCGAGAAGAGAGCGCCCAACAGCGTCGTCAGAGCATGGATGCCACCCGCGTAGCTGACGATCTCGTGAGTCAGGGAGAAGGTCAGGCTCGTATTGATCGAGGAGTCCGGAAAGACCTTGCCGCTCAGGATGTTTCGCTGGAAGAAGAACGTGTTTGGGTTCGCGAACACGCCTTGCGACTTCTTGTGCACGCATTCCTCGAACAGGTGCTGCGCCACCTCGATCCCGAAGAGGTCCGACTCCCGAAGTCCGGAATCTCTTGCGGCCAACTCCAGGATGGCTCCGGTAGCACAGCCGACGTCAACGATCCGGCCTGGAAGCACGTAGGGTCGCGCCTGAGCCCACTTGCGCTCCGCCGAGGCTTCGAAAGATGCGGCGTAGGCGCGGTAGTTGCGTGTGTCTGTCAGTGACCCTTCTGCACTGACTATGGGGTCATGGAGCACCATGGCAACCTGGGCCGCAAGACCGTAGCGATCGAAGACGTCGACCGTCGCCCTATGAGCGAGGTCGCTCCATGCGGGATCCCCGGCCGCGCAGAGCTCGAGCACCTGCCAGGCGCGCAGCGGAGTGTCAGGGTGGTTCAGCTCCAGGGGCGCGATCCGGAAACCGAGCTTTCGGTACATCTCGATCACCGATGGAGTCGACACCACGACCACGCAGTTGGTTGGGTCGAGCGGCAAGCTTTCGGCGCCGGCCTCGATCGCCTTCAGCGTGATTTCCGCAAAGCGCTCCGTGGGCTGCGTATCGAACACCGGGATGACCAGAGACCGGAAGCCCTCTTGCGAGCTGAAGAGCTCGATGGCAACTTCGCGCCGGTTGGCTGGAATCGGGTTGCGCCTGGTGTTGTGATGGTTGGCGCTCGTGATCGCCCAGACCAAGGTCGGCTCGGGCGCCATCTCCAGCATTTCCCCCTCCAGATCGCGCATCCGACCACTCACGAGCTCGTGCAGATAATTCGCCTGGAAACGAGTCAGGGCGTGATGCCGGCCCGGAATGAGGACGTAGGACAGGGGCGCCACGCCGCTATGTTCGGGCTAGTGGACCAGCCGGAGCTTCACTTCGCTCTCGTGCAGCTGGATTCGCTGCCCCCAAGAGGCAACGACAAAGTCAGCCTCGATGCCATCCCCGAAGACAACCAGCTGGTCTGATTCCACGGCGACGTAGAGCGCAGTCCGCGCGTCGAGTATCCCCTGAGTCAGCTGAGTGCCGGATGCCGGGGACGGCCAGGCTTCGCGGACAAACCAGGCGAGCCGATCTTCAACCGGGCCCGGCAGTTTGACCTCGCTCCGCCGTTCGAGCGAGATGGAACGGCACCAGCCCGTAGCTCCCGTGCCGGTGCTGACGATGATTCCCGAGGAAGCCTGCCGTTCCGAGCGACCGTCCGCCAAGGTCAACGTGTAGCGCCCGGTCTGGTGCGAGGGGGGACCGACGAACACCTCGTTGAGAGCCAGCAAAGACTGACCGTCATCCAGGTCGGCCTGCACCATGGTTCGAGCCTGCACCGGCAACCGTCCCACGTCAGAGACCCGACGAAGAAGCTGAGCTGCCGCATCCGGGGCGAAAGGTACGAGCACGCCCGGGTTTCGCTCGGGATCCGGGTTGACTCCGATCACGGGCTGACCGTGGAGATACTTCGCGACGTTGGCCACGAGGCCGTCCTGACCGACCACGATGATGACGTCCTCGGGCGAGAAGAGAAACCGCGGTAGATCGGCGCGCTCCACGACGCCACGACGCCAATCCATCGGGAGCGACGAAGTGACGGCGGTCATCGCCGCGAGTTGCAGCGCGTACCGGCGTTCGACCTCCTCCACGGACCTGCCGCGGCTCGAGAGGAAGAAAGCCGCGTGAGCCTTGGTGCCGTGGCGCGCGATCAGCTCCTCGTACTCGGTTGGCCGATGCACGACCACGGCTCTAGGTGTCAGGCTCATGGCTTTCTTCCCGAGGTGGCCGGCGACCTGGTGGTGGCCGTTTCGGGCCCGACACCAAACCGCGTGAGGAGCGGCGTGATCAGATCGGGCGTTAGCACGAGGTTGCTCACCTTGGGCAAGCTGCCGGCCAGTTCGCGCAGGGCCAGGCCGAGCAGGATGCCTTCCGATACGTCGCGGTAGGCGGCCACTCTTGCGGTTTCGGCCGCCCCTTCGGCCTCGCCGCGAGCCCTGATGCTCAGCGCACGCGCCTCGCCCAACCGCTGCTCCCGTTCCGCTTCGGCCTCGGTCTGGATCTTGCCTGCCGCCGCGGCCTCTTCCGCTTGGCGGCGGCCATTGGTGCCGCGCTGGGCCACGAGTTGCTCCTCTCGACGGGCCAGCTCGATCTGGGTCTGGAGCTCGTTTTCAGCGATGGCGCGCTCCCGTTCGACGGCCAGCGCACGCCGCTCAAACGTGGCCCGGTCGGCCTCTTGCTGGATGCTTTCCCGGGTCGGTGTTTGCAAAGCCCGCTCCACTTCCGGCTCCGGCCGGATGGAGGCCACGTGAACGTCGACGATGCTGATGCCGGTCTGAGACATCCTGGGATCCCCGGCGAGCCCAGCCGCGATTCGCTCCGCGACCGCGACCAGTCCGTTGGTCATGGCTTCCGCGAGGGTCATCGATGCAATCAGCGCGAGAGCCTGCTCTTGCGCCGCCTCAGTGAGCATGCCGGTCAAGGCCTCGAGCGGCGTGCTTCGCCACTTGCCATTGACAGAGCTGATCGAGAAGTCAAAGCGTGTCGAGGCGAGGCCCGGATCGTGCACGCGGTACGTGACCGACGCCTGGACGACGACATCTTGAAAGTCAGTGGTCCGGCCATGGAAGACGAGCGGGACCTGCCGGTCGTCCACAGGCACCTCGGACAGCACAGCCGACAGGGGCATGAACCAGAACGAAAGCCCGGTGCCGGCGCGGGCGACCCGGCCTCGACGCAGGTGTTGGACCCAGCCGGTCGGGGTTCCTCTTAGATGCCGGACGAAGGGCAACCGTGTGATGTCTGCCATCTTGAGCCTCCTTGCTCTCTTTATCGTCAATTAGACGATAACATTTTTGGAGGCTTCTCGTCAAGATGACGATTATTAGTTAGAATGACTACATGGCCAGGGAGACCAAGCGTCCCTACCCGCCGTTCGCTGTGACCGTCGACCTCGTTCTTCTCACGCTGATGCGTGACCGGCTGTGCGTTTTGGCCGTCAAGAGAGCAGCGGAGCCGTTCATGGGCCGATGGGCCCTGCCCGGCGGCTTCGTCCAACCTGACGAGAACCTCGAACAGGCGGCTCGGCGGGAGCTTCGCGAAGAGACGGGCCTGGATGCCACGCGCATCCACCTGGAGCAACTCGCCACCTATGGCAACCCACACCGGGACCCGAGACAGCGCGTGGTTTCAGTCGCTTATCTCGCCCTGGCACCAGGCCTACCCACGCCGGTTGCCGGAAGCGACGCGGCGGGGGCGGACTGGGTCGAAGTCGCCCAGTTGCTTCGGCCTCGGTCATCTCTCGCTTTCGATCATGCCGAGATCCTCAAGGATGGCCTCGACCGTGCCCGATCCAAACTCGAATACACCCCGCTTGCGACTGCCTTCTGTCCGCGTGAGTTCACCATCGCGGACCTACGCAGGGTCTACGAGATCGTGTGGGGTATGGATCTAGACCCACGAAACTTCCACAGAAAGGTGACCGGCACGAAAGGCTTCGTGGTCGATACCAGGAAATCCAGAGTCGAGCGTGGCCGCCCGGCGCGAATCTACCGCGTGGGCAACTTGCGCCTTCTCAACCCCCCTATGTTGCGTCCCGGCCTGGCGCTAACAACTGGTTAACCGGTCGCGGACCTCGATCGGTTTTGTGGAACGGTTGGCTGCGT
>Ga0066705_10000417_pt1 | contig 11677 bp, 10 predicted proteins | sample GraSoiAngelo_154_FD_66506 | JGI IMG/M metagenome (GOLD analysis project Ga0066705, IMG submission 66506) | Grasslands soil microbial communities from the Angelo Coastal Reserve, California, USA - 14_1009_13_20cm | ecosystem: Environmental > Terrestrial > Soil > Grasslands | place: USA... | reverse complement strand
CCCCCAGAAGTGCTGATTCTGCTTTTTTAGCAGAGCCCATCCCTTGCCTTTAATTTTTTGCCATTCCGAGGCGGCCTTCAGCCGCCGAGGAATCTGCTTTCCCGGCTCTTTCCGCAGCTTTTTAGGACATCAACTACGGCAGATGATCCATGTAGCAGGGGGCCGACGTAGGTTGCGTTGGGATATTCGACGGAGCTGGCGGGGTCTTCCACGGCGCGTTCACAAAATCTAAGAACTCGGTCATATCCATCTGCGCCGCGTCCCGTTGCGTCAAGCTGGGCACGTTGAAGCGCGCCTCAATAAACTTCAAAATCGCTGTGTAATCCGCCACGGTGTGAGAGACATAGTTCTTTTTGCTAAACGGCGAGACCACGATAAGGGGCACACGATAGCCCGTGTACACAAAATCGCAAGTAGGACCGGTCTTGCTGGGATCGTTGCAAATGTCGCCAGACTGCAAGTCATTAGGCTTCATCAAGTCAGGGCTGACTGCCGGTTGGGGCGGCACATGGTCGTAAAACCCACCGCCTTCATCCCAGGTCAGAATAAATACCGTATCTTTCCATGATGGGCTTTGCATCAGCGCATTGATTAAGTTCGAAACGTATTGCGCCCCCACCTGAATCTTGCCGCCCGGATGGCTGTCGTCCTGTTCTGCGTGCTCGTCGGTGCCAGCCGCAAATCCGGGATCGACTTCCGCGACCGCAGGCAAAGTTCCATTCTGCACATCGGTCATGAACTGACTGGCGGATACGAAATTTGAGCCGTGCGAATTGGCGAAGGTGTACATGCCCAACTCAGTGTGAGATTGCAGTGAGCCACCAGAGTCGGACACATAAATCCGCCAGGAAATGTTGTTGTCGTTGAGTTGTTCAAAAATAGTCTTATTGGTGAACTGCGGGGCGCCCGAGAGAGGCGGATACACGTGCCCCAGAGATGTTCCCGCCATCAGGTATTCCCGGTTGGGCTGAGTACGCGTCATGACCGGCGAAAACCATCGGTCCGACGTGGCGAAATTCGAAGCCATGAAGTAGTAGTACGGCAGAACGCTGGAATCGTAATATCCCATTGCTCGAATGCCGTTCACATCACTCTCAGGCGGGTTGCTTCCGGGCACGTACTGTAATTCCCTGACGTCGTGGGCTGCCGTGTGCACAAAGCCATCCAACGTGGCGGTTGCAGAAAGCGGATCGACGACATTCCAGTCCACGTGAGATTCGTTCCATGATGGGCTGGGATTTTCCACACATTGCGTGATCAGCTTTTGCGAGGGGACCAACGGACTGTTGGGATCAATTACGCCGTTAACAACCGTAACGCAATCGTTGAAAGGCGCGGGAGATTGCTGGAACGGAAAAGCTGGATCGCAGCCCGGGTTGGTGGCTGCGGCGCCGGGAGGAGTATTGAACTGTGGCAGACCGTCGAAAGTCCCTGGAATGCCATTTTGTGTCCGATACTGCTGCAACGCGCCGAAGTAGTGGTCGAGCCCACGGTTTTCCTGCACCATGAAAACAATGTGATTAACGGATTGCAGACTGGCTCCGAAAGTCGCTGTCACCGAACCGCCGCTGTTGGCATTCACGTCACAGGAGCCGGTTCCCGTGCAAGCACCGCTCCAGCCTGCAAAAGTGAAGCCGGTATCGGCCGTGGCTGTTAGCGCTACCTGCGATCCGGACTGAAAAGTCGCGCTGCAAGTTGTCGGACAATTTATCGCCGACGGATTGCTCGACACTGTGCCCGAGCCGCCTCCAGCTACGGTCACATTTAAGGTAAACGGGCCGGAATTGTGAACCAACCCCTGGCAACCCGACAGAAACAGAGCCGCGCAAATCGTAACGCAAGCAAAACTCACTTTGGCGAACATTCCCATTCAACTTCACCTTTGTTGAAGCTGGATTTGGATGAGCAGAGGGCAGAGCTGGTTGGCTGTTTAGGCTGTTCCTAACATGAACCTACTAGAGATGGAATGACGCACAACTGGTATGCTAGGCGGGTCATGACGCGGGTATTTACTCGAAAATTACTCCTTCGGCTGGGCGCAGCTATTGCCCTGATTTACCTGGTTTTCATCGCGGCCATCTGGTGGGCCATGCGTCAGCCGCCGGAAACATTCGGCCGGGCCATGTCGCGCATGCCAGGAGTTGCTTACCTACTTCTGCCGTTTGAGACGATGTGGACTCACGCCCGCGCTGGAAATTTGCAAATCGGGAATGCAACGCCAGATTTCTCGCTCACGAAGTTAGACAGATCCGGTACCGTTCAGCTTTCGGCCTTGACCGCGAAGCAACCAGTCGTGCTGGTATTCGGCAGCTACACCTGACCTCCGTTCCGGCGGGAGGTTCCTGCCTTGAACAAACTCTACGAGGAATATGGGAACCACGTTTCTTTCCTTGCGGTCTACATTCTCGAAGCACATCCCAGCGATGTGTGGCAGATGGAAAGCAATGTACGCGACAAAGTGGTGTTCGCCAGCCCCAAAGACTTTGAGGAGCGCGCCTCTGTCGCTGGAACTTGTGTTCGCAAACTAGGAATCAAGTTTCCTGCCGTGATCGATGGGTTTGGGAATACCGCAGAAAAGGCTTACACCGGCTGGCCTGATCGGATTTACCTCATCGACAATAACGGACGAATCGCTTACAAGAGCCGGCCCGGCCCGTTTGGATTTAAACCGGAGGAGTTGAAAGCCGCGCTGGGCCGCTTGCCGCAAACGCAAAGCCGGATTCAGCCCTGATTCCTATCGGGGAAACTCTAATTGGATTTGGCCGCCCTGGTGATTGCCCCTTCCGACGCCGACGAGACCAGTGCCGCATATTTCGCGAATACTCCGTTCGGATAACGCGGCTCAGGTGGCTTCCATTCCGATAGACGCTGATGCAAAGCCGCGTCGCTCACCTCAATCTCCAGGACGCGCTGGTTTACATCGATGTGGATAGTATCGTCTTGGTGCACGGCGGCGATTGGCCCGCCGAGCGCAGCCTCGGGCGAGACATGTCCCATCATGAGTCCATGCGTGGCGCCACTGAAGCGCCCATCAGTTAGAAGGGCGACCGACTCACCCAAACCTTCGCCGACAATCGCTCCGGTCACACTGAGCATCTCGCGCATTCCAGGCCCGCCCTTGGGTCCTTCGTTACGGATCACAACAACATCGCCTGGCCGAATTTTCTTTGCAGTCACGGCGGCCATGGCTTCTTCTTCCGATTCGAAAACCCGTGCCGGCCCGCGATGACTCAGCCGTTCGTGCCCGCTGATTTTGGCCACGCAACCTTCGGGTGCAAGGTTGCCTCGCAGGATCACCAGACCGCCTGTCGCTTTGAGAGGTTTCTCCAAGGGCGCGATGACTTCCTGGCCCGGAGTCTCCTGGGCGCTTTCGGTTTCCGAACGGATCGTCAGTCCTGTCACTGTACGCGGTTCAGGATGAATGTGCTTTCCCCGAAGCAAGCGGCGAGCCAACAGGCGCACGCCTCCGGCCCGGTGCATATCGGTGGCAACAAATCGCCCGGAGGGTTTCAGGTCAGCCAGGAGCGGCGTGCGCTCGCTGACTTCTTGGAAATCGTCAATATCGAGTGGGACGCCCGCCTCGCGAGCAATCGCCAGAAGATGTAGGACCGCGTTGGTTGAGCCGCCGGTAGCGGCAACTCCTGCTATGGCATTCTCGAACGCCTGACGAACCAATATGTCCCGGGCCGTTGTTCCGTTCTTCAAGAGATCCATCACCAGCTTGCCGCAATCAAAAGCAACTTGATCTTTGGCCGGATCCATTGCCGGGACACTGTTGAAGCCCATCGGCGAGAGCCCGATCATCTCCATGACCGTAGACATCGTATTCGCCGTATATTGTCCGCCGCACGCGCCCGCGCCCGGGCAAGCAACATTCTCCAATTCGCGCAGGTCATTGTCAGTGATCTTTCCGGCCGCGTTCGCTCCCACCGCTTCGAAGACGTCCTGAATAGTGACATCCTTGCCCTTGTAGCTTCCTGGCGCAATCGTGCCGCCGTAGAGCACAAGCCCAGGAAGATTCATGCGCGCCAGAGCCATCGCCGCAGCAGGGATAGTCTTGTCGCAGCCGACAACGCAAACCACCGCGTCAAACATCTGCCCGCGGCAAACCAGTTCGATCGAGTCTGCAATGATCTCCCGGCTCACCAGCGACGCGCGCATGCCCTCGGTGCCCATCGTCTCGCCGTCAGAGATCGCGATGGTGTTGAACTCCATCGGCGTGCCACCCGAGGCCCGAATGCCCTCCTTTACCTTGGCCGAAAGCCGGCGCAGATGAAAATTGCACGGCATGGTTTCGATCCAGGTGTTGGCTACTCCGATGATCGGCTTACTCAGATCGCTGTCGGTGAATCCGACGGCCTTGAACATGGCGCGCGCGCCGGCGCGATCGCGTCCATCGGTGATACCACGGCTGCGGTGTTTGGGGTCCATGGGAAATGATTATGCCAGAAGGAGAGTTGCGGGTCGCTCGATCTGATGCTTTACGAATACGATGTCATTCTGAGCGAAGCGAAGAATCTGTGCATCGATACAACAGCCACACACTATTACGCCATCGCGGCACGCGCAGAACCGCCTGCGCCGGCCGAGGCCGGTGGATGCCGGGCTGCGTCCCAGCTCTCCGCCAGCTCCATCATGTCCTCCGTAGGAGCGCCGGCGCGAACCTCTACGACATCCACGATCGCATGCCAGTCACGGAAGAGCTGTCCGATCTGCTTCGTATTAAGTTCAAGCAACAGCGAAACTCTGTGGTTGTACCCGTGAGGCTCAGCCTGGACATAGGGCATCTCGACTCCGCGGCGCGAAATCGCGTTCAGTATGCGCATTAGTGTGCCCTGCGTGTTGCGATAGTGGACATGAAAGGCATGCATATAGTTCTCCGTAGCGCCGGCCTCTGGCCGGCTGTGCGACGGGCGTCCGCGCCCGCCGACTATTCTTCTTCGAACATCATCTCTGACAACGCTGCCCCGGCCGGCACCATTGGGAAAACGTTCGCTTCTGGATGCGTGTCGAACACTAGCAGCTCCGGCTCGGACGAATTCAAAAAACGATCCAGTTCATCTCCCGTCTCTTGCGACACCGGAAATTCCCGCACGACCGCTTCGCTAATTCGCTGCCCATGGATCTTGTATGCCTTCGAAATCGCCACGAAATCCGGGTTGTCGCTTAAGTCGGTCTCAGCATAATTGCGCTGATAAAAAAGCTGCTGCCATTGCCGCACCATGCCGAGATATTTGTTGTCGATGATGACCATCTTGATCGGCAGCCCTAGGCGGTGCACCGTGGCCAGTTCTTGAATGTTCATCTGGAAGCCGCCGTCACCAGAAACGCAGAGTACGGTCGCGTCCGGTTTTGCCAACTGAACTCCAATCGCCGCAGGCAGAGCGAAACCCATCGAGCCTAGCCCACCGGATGTTATGAATCCGCGAGGCAGTGACGAGCGGTAGCGCTGAGCGGCCCACATCTGGTGCTGGCCCACGTCCGCCAGAATCACGCTGTTCTCAGGAAGCCGGCTGAAAAGCTCATCGAGAAACCGAATGGTCGGCTGCGCCAGTCCACGGGGATCGAGCTCCGCGCGCTCTGGGCCGCAGGCGACCGCGCGCCAATCGCTCCAGTCAGGCAGCTTCACCTGGCGGAGCGCGTTGTGACAGGTGGGAATGGTTTCTGCCAGGTCGCCAATTATCGGCAGCTCACAAGGGCGCACGCGGTCCAACTGCGCCGGATCGATTTCAAAGTGAACAATGCGAGCATGAGGCGCAAAGCGCGTGGGATCGCCGGTTACACGGTCATCCAGGCGAGCGCCGAAAACCAGGAGAAGGTCATTCTCATGCAATGCCATATTCGCGGCGCGCGTACCGTGCATCCCAACCATGCCGAGGTAATAGGGGGTTTCAGGCGGTATGGCGCCCAACCCGTGCACCGTCGCGAATGCCGGAACCTGCAGGTAATCCAGCAACCGCCGCAGTTCGGCAACCGCGCCCGAAAGTTTTACTCCCGCTCCCACCAGCGCGACCGGTTTTTTCGCCTGTTCCAGCAGTGTGATCAGCGTCTCTGCGAAAGTCGATTCGCCATGCACATCCGCAGGCTTGGCATGCGGCGTGAACTTCACCGGCCCAGAGAATTCCATCTTCGCTTTCAGCATGTCGGTGGGGATGTCGATCATCACCGGGCCGGGCCGCCCACTGCGCGCCCAGTGAAATCCTTCCGCAATCACCGCAGGAATTTCTTCGATACTCTTGACCAGCCGGCTCCACTTCGTCAGTGCCAGCGTCATGCCAAAGACGTCCGTCTCCTGAAACGCATCAGTCCCGATAAGAGCGCTGCGCACCTGGCCGGTGATGCAGACCAGCGGAACCGAATCCATCTTCGCATCGGCGATTCCAGTGACAAGGTTGGTCGCCCCCGGCCCGCTGGTGGCAAAGGCCACGCCAACCTTGCCGCTGACGCGCGCCAAGCCTTCGGCCGCAAAAACCGCTCCCTGCTCGTGGCGGGTGAGAACGTGCTTGATCCCGCTGCCCTCGAGCGCGTCATACAACGGCATGATCGCGCCGCCGGGATAGCCGAATACCAGATCAACGCCCTCAGCTCGCAAGCACTGCAGAACGATTTCTGCTCCTCTAAGCATTCACGACCTTCGCCTCGGGCTTCTGAGCCAATCCGGGCTTCTTGGTGTCTTTCTGCAGCCATGACATCATGCCCCGCAACTTCGCCCCAACTTGCTCAATCTGGTGCTGTTTTTCTTTCTCTCGAAGCGCGGCAAAATTCTTACCGCCTTTCTTGTTCTCTTCGACCCATTCCTTGGCAAATGACCCATCTTGAATGCGCGCGAGGATATCTTTCATTGCCTTGCGAGTTTCGTCGCCGACAACTTTTTCGCCGCGAGTCAGGTCACCATACTCGGCCGTATTGGAAATTGAGTAGCGCATCCGGGCGAGTCCGCCTTCATAAATCAGATCGACAATCAGCTTCATCTCATGGAGGCACTCGAAGTAAGCAATCTCGGGCGCGTAGCCAGCCTCGACCAAAGTCTCAAAGCCTTTCTTGATGAGCGAAGTCAACCCGCCGCAGAGCACCGCCTGCTCGCCAAAAAGATCACTTTCGGTTTCTTCTTTGAAGGTCGTCTGCAGAACGCCCGCGCGCGTCGATCCGATCCCATAGGCATAGCAGAGCGCGTATTCGTGGGCGCGGCCGCTGGCATCCTGATGAATTGCCAGCAGGGACGGCACGCCTCTGCCTTCTGTATAGACGCGCCGCAGCAGATGCCCCGGGCTCTTCGGCGCGATCATGACCACATCAACGTCTTTGGGCGGAACGATGGTTTTGAAGTGAATGCTGAAGCCGTGAGAAACGCCAAGAATTTTGCCTGCGCGGAGAGCAGGCTTGATCTGCGACTCATAGAAGTCGCCTTGCGTTTCATCCGGCGTCAGAATCTGAATCCAATCGGCTCGTTTAGCAGCCTCAGCCGGCGGCAACACGGTCATGCCGTCTGCTTTCGCCTGCTGGGCGCTGGCGCGCTGCGGATCGAGCCCGACAATCACGTTATAGCCACTGTCGCGCAGATTTTGTGCCTGGGCGTGGCCCTGGCTTCCGTATCCAAAAATGGCGATGGTTTTGCCCTTCAGGGCTGAAGGATTGGCGTCATGTTCGTAGAAAATTGTGGCCACGTTTTCTCCTGGAATTCCAAATGCTCGCGAGTCTTAAGGAACCGACCGGTCGGTCGGCTGATAGAATCTTAGCTATTTTCCCGAATCGCTGTCAATATCGATCTCACTTCTGCCTCCTGGTAACCACCGTAATTCCCTCTCAAAGCAAAAACCCATCACGAGGACCTCTGGCGATGGGCCATAAGAGCTTATAAATTCTGTTACTTAGCTGAATATTTTCTTCGCGCCAGAGTTCGGGAGATTTGTAGCTTGCAAATGCCCCCATTTTCTGGCCGAAGTCCAACCGTCCTAAGAACCTTGCATCTTTAAGAAGTAAGGCCGCTTCGGATTGGACCGGACCCGCTACCCAGCTTGACCGCAGCAATTGCCGTTAAACGCGGCTTCGGAAAATGGCCTGTTATGTCCCGACCTCATAGGTGTTTTTCTATCTCTTTCTTGTTCGCTTTCTTATTCGCAGCTTTACCGTGCTCCCTACACGCCCAAGTTACATATTCCGCAATCGTTGGCAACAACACCAGCGCATGCTCAGAGCGGGGAGTGCCGCCGTATTGCCGATCGCCATTCACCGGCAACAGCACGAAGGCGGCGAATACTGAAGCTCAAACGGTTGTTGTGAATCCCGTCCCGGGCAATGTGAATTTCTCTGACCTCCACTCCATGCTCTACCCGGGCTCGACGAGCAAAATCCTGTTTCACTATCAGCCCTGGTTTGGGAGTTCCGAGCACATCGATGTCGGTTACAACGAGAACAACAAAACTGTCGTTGCCAATCAGATCGCAAGAATGATTGCCTTGGGTGGCTACGGAGTGATTGTCGATTGGTACGGCAGCACCAATCCGGCGCGCGGCTTCCACTTGAACACGACCAATGTGATCGCCAAATATCTGAATAGTTGCTTCTCGACGACCTGCCCCTTCCGCATGGCGATCATGGTAGACAAAGGCGCGTTCTCTTCTCAGTGTCCGAAAGGAAAGAAGGACCAAACTTCCTGCATTACAAAAAACCTGACCCGCGACATGGATTACATCAACAACCATTATGCGAAGGAACCTTGGTACGTCACTGATCGTGATAACCCGATTGTGCTGTTTTTTCTACATGAGCCTGAATGGTCCGGCACGGATTGGCAGCGAGTGTGGTCGGAAGTGAAGTCGCACACCAATTCTTTTGAGCGCCCGTTTAAGTTCGTTTTTGAGGAAGAGGACGTGAACTGTTGGCGTCACTACCTCGGCGATGGCTGCTATGTTTGGATGAATCCAGCCAAATGGTCTCCGCAGTCCCAGTTCGACTGGGGCGCGAGCAGCAATCCGAAACCTGTGTATTACGAGGATTTCTACAAGAATGCCGTTGCGAATCCGGAAAAGATTGCCATCGGCGCAATCAAAAAAGGCTTCGACGACAACAACGCGAGTTGGGGCACGAATCGGGTTACTGCCCAACAGTGTGGCCAGACGCTGCTCAACACCAAGGATCTGATCTCGAACTATTACAACTCGCGCTATCAGCTCGAATATCTTGGCGTGCCGACCTGGAACGATTACGAGGAAGGCAGCGAAGTCGAAACCGGAATCGACAATTGCTACACCGTTTCAGCCTCAATCAGCGGCCACAAACTGAACTGGACGCTAGACGCAAGTAGTTCCTACGCAACTCCTGCGACGGTTGATCATTTCACCATCTATTACGGCGACCGAGCCACGCTGTACGTCGCGAAGGACAGTATTTCTGCTAACGTGACCTCGATTGATCTGGCGCGCTTGGTGCCTGCAGGAAACTGGAACATTTACGTTCGTATGGTGGCGAAGCCACTGTTCACGAACCGAATTTCGGACCCGGTTGCATACAGATCGAGATGAAAGCCAGCAAGAAGAAGCCCGCCAATTTGCTCGTGCTATAATCCGCCCGCACGCTGGCGTTTTCAACAATAGCGTATTCCTGCCAGTTGTGAGGACTTTGCCTCCTTGCTTGACCTGCCGGAACAGTTCAACGTCGCCACTTACTTCGTTGATCGCAATGTCTCGGAAGGCCGAGGAGAGAAAATCGCCATTGAATGCGGCGATGAACGTGTTAGCTATCGCGATCTTCTGGAACGAACAAACCGAGTAGGCAACGCACTTCGGGGCTTGGGTGTTCGTGCCGAGGAGCGAGTATTTTTGCTTCTTCCCGACACGCCCGAATTCCTGTACTGCTTCTTTGGCGCGATCAAGATCGGTGCGGTGGCTGTTCCCACGAATACTCTACTCAAGCCGCACGAGTATGAGTATCTGTTGAATGACACCCATGCACGCATCGCCATCGTCAGCGAAATTCTCCTCCCGCAATGGCAGCAAATTCCAAGAGACAGACTTCAATATTTGGGAAAGACGGTACTTGTTGGGGCGCCGACCGGCGGATTTATCAATCTTCGCGAGTTGATCGCTGCTGCCTCGCCCAAACTGGACCGCGCGGCGCCCACTAGCAAAGACGATCCCGCATTCTGGCTCTACTCCTCCGGAAGCACAGCGACTCCAAAGGGCTGCGTTCATCTGCATCACGACATGGTGGTGTGCTCCGAACTTTACGCAAAAGCCATTCTTCGTATTAACGAGCATGATCGCTGTTATAGTGTGGCCAAACTGTTCTTCGCTTACGGCCTCGGGAACGCCGGATATTTTCCGCTTGCCGTTGGCGCGACCAGCATCCTCTCGCCGCACCGCCCGACTCCTGAAAACGTCTACGCAGATATCGAGCGTTACCGCCCGACGTTGTTTTTCTCCGTCCCGACGAATTACGCCGCGCTTCTGGCGCATCATCGCGACGACGGCCGTGAATTTGATCTGTCCAGCATTCGACATGCGGTTTCTGCCGGAGAACCCTTACCTGCGGCTTTGTTTGAGCGCTTCAAGCAGCGCTTCGGCGTAGAGATCCTGGATGCCCTCGGCTCAACCGAAACACTGCATATGATCACCTCCAACCTCCCCGGCGAGGTGCGGCCGGGATCGAGCGGGAAGATACTCCCCGGATTGGAAGCCAGAATCGTTGACGACCAGGATCGGGATGTTGCTTCGGGTGAGATCGGCACCCTGCTGATGAAGTCTGACGCCACATGCTCCTGCTACTGGAATAAACACGAAAAAACCAAAAACGCGATCATGGGCCACTGGTTCCGAACCGGAGACAAGTATTATCAGGACGAAGACGGCTATCTGTGGTATGCCGGCCGCGCCGATGATTTATTCAAAGTAAACGGCCGCTGGGTCAGTCCCGCCGAAGTTGAGAGCGCGCTGATTTCGCATCCTGCCGTGCTCGAAGCAGCAGTGGTTGCCCGCAAAGATGAGAACGACTTGGAGAAGCCAGCCGCTTACGTGGTTTTAAACAAAGATTTTCATCCCGGCCCTCCTCTCGCCGGCGAGCTGCAGGACCTGGTAGCAGAAAAGCTAGGCGCGTATAAGCGCCCGCGCTGGATAGAATTTCTCCCGGAACTCCCCAAGACCGCCACAGGAAAGCTGCAACGCTACAAATTGCGCAATCGGAAAAAGGTCGAATAATGGCGCAAGGATCTTGCAGGTGAGTTAGTGTTTCAGCGTTGCCACCGTCACCGCGATAAGCAGAATATTCCAGGAAACTATCCCGGTGTAGAACAGGTTTGCCACCCAGAGCAGCTTCTGCACTCGCCATGCAATGAGAACGGCTAGCACCTTGCTGACGGCAACACCGCCGAGGGGGCCAAAAATGGCCGTCATGCGAGCTACCAGAGGATTCACTTCATAGCCGCCCAGATGAAACGCAAACAGAGTTGTTGCGAGGTCGAGGATCTGGAGCGCAATGAAGCTCCACTTAGCTTGAAAAATTTTCACCATCTGATTTCCCCTGCGGCAAACTGAATTCTCCGCTCCCCATGCTCTCCCGCGGACCCGAGCCTGTTCCAGTCACTTAGGTCACTTGGGTTCACCAGCCGGGCCTTTTGATGCTCTGCAAACGGAACAGGTTCCAATTCGAGATTCAGTTTGTGCAGATTGCGAATAGGTGCTTC
>Ga0066705_10000414_pt1 | contig 11707 bp, 6 predicted proteins | sample GraSoiAngelo_154_FD_66506 | JGI IMG/M metagenome (GOLD analysis project Ga0066705, IMG submission 66506) | Grasslands soil microbial communities from the Angelo Coastal Reserve, California, USA - 14_1009_13_20cm | ecosystem: Environmental > Terrestrial > Soil > Grasslands | place: USA... | reverse complement strand
GCGGCGCTGTCTTGCGCAAAAAGGCCGCGACTCGTGAGGAGCGCGGCCAGCAAGAGAACGCCTGCCTGCCGGACCACAATCATAGGGGGCTACACGATAGGAATCACCCGACAATCGGACAAGAGACGGGCGTCACTTTACCGTGGCGTCAGCCGCAAGCTGTTGAATAGCAATGGGTAAGTAGCGATGCTTTGCCCTCGGTATTGCGGCCGGAACCCGAACAGGACGACCCGACCGGTGCCGAGCTTGGCTTCCACCAGGGCGCCGCGACCTGCCACCCGCTCGGGATGCAAGGCCCAGCCGGAAAGCAGCACCTTATCCGCATCAACCGGATAGCGCCCTACGATACGCGCGGCGCTGGAATCGAGCACCTCGAACGCGGGACCGCTTTCGTACCACGCCACAGATTGGGGGGGCAAGCCTCGAGCGATCGGGTCGCTCGCGTCGAGCTCGAGCCGGAAGATCGATCCGGGAGCGTAGAACTCATCGTCGGCCACGCTCTCGAGGACGTTGCGCACGGGAAGCAGGAGCCGCTGGACGACGAAGCGGCTCGCGTCATTGAGGGCGACGAGCGTGCCGCCGTCGGTCACGAACTGGCGCAGCGCCTCCACGCCTTCCTGGCCGAGGCCTCCGGCGTAGGGCGCGGGATATTGGCTCGGCAGCCCGTCGAACAGCTCGTGGGGTGACTGATCCGGCAGGACGATCACTTCGAAACGGTCTCTGAGCTTCCCTGCCCGCACCACCGAGTCGACGACCGACACGTAGGGCACCTTCCACGTATCGAACACCCAGCGCGTCCACCCCTCGTCGATCGGCGCGGCGTACGAGCGGTACAGCCCGATCCGCGGCGCCTCCGGGCCGGCGAAGCCGGGATACCCAGGGCTCGCGGCGGGCGGCTCGACCGGGGCGGACAGGGCGAAGCGCAGTGAATCGCGCGCCGGCACGGCGGTCACGCCCATCAGCAACGGCAGGGTGTGGGCGGTCACGTCGTACGGCGGGAGTGGCGGACCACCCGCAAACAGTCGAAGGTCGGGATAGCGCTGCGGCTCGAGCAGCGTCTTGGCGAACCCGGCATACGGCTGCCGCAGCACCACGACGTAGCTCCCGGCCGGGAACCGCTGGCCACCGAGCGCGACCGGGTGGAGCGCGGTGCGAATCTCGACTTGGCCGCGATGCAGGATGCCAAGCAGCGTGGCGAGTCCGACCGAATCCTGATGCTGTCGAGGCATGACGTACGCGTAGGGCCAGCCTTTCCACCCGCGGACCGCGCGCCCTTCGACCGTCAGGAAGTTCGCGAGCCAGCGGTCCCGGTAGCGGGCCGCGTTCTCGAGCAGCGCGTAGGCTCCGTCCGTCTGGTAGGCCACGATGTCGCGCAGGGTCCACCGACCGCCCTGCCACGGATTCGTGAAGTTCCAGGAGCGCTCGCGCGGATTGAAGCCCCGGCCGCGCGTGGCGAGCTGGTCGGCCGCGAGATCGAGGGGCGACGCGAGGTTCGCGCTCGCCGCTTCCGAGAGGATGCGGACGCCGCCGTGGTAGTGCTGGTAGGCGCGGGCGGGCGTCCACGCGTCGTAGACGGCATTGATGACGATCCCCGGTTTCCCCTGCCCCGCGAGCGCCCACGCCATGGCGGTGCCGAGGGCGTTCACGCCGTCGACCAGCAGGGGATCGACGTTCGGCTCGATGGGATCGAGGTAGGGGGGCAGGAAGAGCCGCGACCCGTCGGTGTCCTGCTGGTGAATGTCGTGCACGATCTGCGGGTGCCACACGTTGTGGATCGAGTCCACGACCACCTGCGTCTCGATCTGTGTGAACGCGTACCAGTCGCGGTTGTTGTCGTGCCCGGTGTAGTGATGATACAGCTCGGGTGGATCCGTCCCCTCGGCTGCCGTGCCGATCGTGCGGTTGTACCAACGGGTCACGATCGAGACCCCATCGGGGTTGAGCGACGGCACCAGCCAGAGGATCACGTTGTCGAGGATCGTCCGGGTCGCGAGACTGGTGTCGCTCGCGAGCCGGTACGCGAGCACGGCAGGGGTCAGGTGTCCGCCGACTTCCGTCGAATGGATGCCCGACGTGATGAGCACGACGGCCTTGCCGTCACGCAGCACGTCCTCCGACTCCCGGGCGGTCTTGAAACCGCGCGGGTCTGCGAGCTTCGCGTTGAGCTCACGGTAGCGGTCCAGGCCCCGCAGGTTCTGCGGGCTCGAGATCGCGAGCGCAATGAGCGGGGCTCCGAGGGTGCTGTGCCCCAGCTCGCGGTACCGCATCCGATCGCTCGCGGAAGCGAGCGCCTGGTAGTACCGGACGAGGGTGGGCCAGTCGGCGAGCTTCCGGTCGTCGCCGGGCTCGAAGCCCAGGATCGACCGCGGGGTTGGTATCCGGTGGGCGGTCACCGGCGGTGGGCGGCGCCGGGCCGGCGGCGTGCGGCGCGGTTGCTGGGCCGCGCCAGGGGGGGCCGGCGCGACGGTGATCGCCAACGCGAACAGGAGCACCTGCGGGCGGAGCATGGGGGCAGGAGAACATACCGAGGCCCCGCCCACCGCCGCTACGGCAGCTTGTGCAGCTCCACCCGACGGTTCTGCGCGCGCCCGGCCGCGGTCCTGTTGGGCGCGATGTAGCCCGACGCGCCGTACCCCTTGGCAACCATACGGGCAGGCGCGACGCCCTTGCGCGCCAGGTAGAAGCGCACGGCGGCGGCGCGCCCCTGCGACAGCCGGAGGTTCATGAATTTCGTGCCGGTACTGTCGGTGTATCCGGCGATCTCGATCCGGATGTCCGGGTTCGCGAGCAGCGAGGCCGCGACCGCGTCGAGCACCATGTAGGAGTCGCGCGTCAGGGCCGAGCGGCCGGTCTCGAAGTTCACACCGGTCAGAATCAGCGTGGGCCGTGGCGGCGCACCCGGCGTCGCAGGCCGCGCGGCCTCGGGCGTGAACAGAATGAGACAGCCGTTCGCATCCACCTGACTCCCCGGCGGGGCGGGCGGGCACTTGCCGGGCGGGGTGGGGGCGGGGGTGGGGAGCGGCGCCGCCGCCGGTGCCTTGACCGCTCCGACGGGCAGCGGGCAGCCTGCCGCATCTACCTTGGTGCCCGCCGGCGTGTTGGGACATTGGTCGAGCCCATCCGGTACGCCATCGAGGTCCGAGTCCAGCGGGCACCCGCTCGCGTCCACCGTGGCTCCGGCCGGCGTGTTGGGGCACTTGTCGATGCCGTCGGGGACGCCATCCTTGTCCGAGTCCAGCGGGCAGCCGGCCGCGTCGACCGTTACGCCCGCGGGCGTATTGGGACACTGGTCGACGCCATCGGGGACGCCGTCGCCATCGGAGTCGACCGGACAGCCCTTCGCGTCCACGTGCACGCCCGCCGGCGTGGCCGGGCACTGATCGATCCCGTCGGGGACGCCGTCGGCGTCGCTATCGGTGGGGCAACCCGTCGCATCGACGTGCGCGCCCGTCGGCGTGCCGGGGCACTTGTCGATCCCATCGTACACGCCGTCATGGTCGGAATCGATGGGGCAACCCTTCGAGTCGACGGCCGCTCCGGCGGGGGTGTCCGGGCAGGCGTCCTTCGCGTCGGGGACGCCGTCGTGGTCGGAATCCTTGGACGGGGTACCCAGATGGAACACGGAGAGCCCCGCGGTGGCAACGTAATGCGTCGCCGTCTTGGGGCCGAACGTCGACCGGGTGCTGGGGCTGTAAATGACCCGCCCCTCCGCGCGCAGCGCGATGCGCTCGGTCAGGAACAGGCGCATACCGGCGCCGCCGTGGGCGCCGTTATCGGTAAAGCTGTAGGGCGCGCGCGTGCCGAAGTCGAGCAGCGAGTAGCCGCCGAGCACGTAGACCATGAGTCGGCTCGTATGCACCGCGTTGATCACGAGGGACGCGCTGCCGATCAACGGCTCGAGTGTGGTGGGCGTGCCGCCCGGTGAGACGGTGTACTCGGGTTGAAACAGGATGTCGCCTTCCACGCCGACGATGTTGCCCAGCAGGTATCCCAGCCGGACGCCGCCCCCGATCTTGTGGGCGAGCCCGAACGTGGCGTCGTAACGCGTATAGGAGCCGAACGCGCCGACTTCGACCTGCCCGGCGTGCTGCGCTGCGAGGCGTCCTGCGGCGAGCACCAGCCCCGCCGCCAGCATCCCGAACCGTCTCATGTCGGCTCCCGCGCGCAACGCGCTCAAGGTAATTGGTGCAGTTCGACGCGCCGGTTTTGCGCGCGCCCCGCGACCGTCGTATTCGGGGCGATCGGTTTCGTCGCGCCGTACCCCTTCGTCACCATGCGGCCCGGCGCGACTCCCTTGCTCCCGAGGTACGCGCGCACCGCGTCCGCCCGGGCCTGCGACAGGCGGAGGTTGGTGGCGTCCGAGCCGGTGTTGTCGGTGTAGCCGGCAATTTCGATCCGGATGTCCGGATTGGCGTTGAGCGACTGGGCGACGATATCCAGGACCGTGAACGACTCGGGCTTGAGCGCCGACTTGCCGGTCTCGAAGATCACGCCGCGCAGGATGACCGGCGTCCGCTCCGGCGTGAACAGAATCGGGCAGCCGGCGGCGTCCACGCGCGTGCCGGTGGGCGTGCCCGGGCAGCGGTCCTTCGTGTCGTCCACGCCGTCGCCGTCCGAGTCCTTGAAGCGCTGGCAGCCGACGTCGTCCACCTCCGCCCCGGGCGGCGTGTTGGGACACTTGTCGAGTCCGTCCGGGACGCCGTCCTTGTCCGCGTCGAGCGGGCAGCCGACCGCGTCGACCACCGCGCCGGCGGGCGTGCTGGGACACTGGTCGAGGCCGTCGAGCACGCCGTCGCCGTCGGCATCGGCGGGGCAGCCCTTGGCGTCCACGCTCGCGCCGGCGGGTGTGCTGGGGCACTGGTCGAGGCCGTCGAGCACGCCATCGCCGTCGGCATCGGCGGGGCAGCCTCTGGAGTCGACGCGTGCCCCCGCGGGCGTGCCGGGGCACCGGTCGAGGCCGTCGTACACCCCGTCGTGGTCGGAGTCAGTGGGGCAGCCGCGCGGGTCCGTCGCTGCGCCGAGGGGCGTGTCGGGGCACACATCCCGCTGGTCGGGAACCCCGTCGTGGTCCGTGTCCGTGTCCGCTGCCGGGCCGCCCCGGGTGAAGACGGACAAGCCGAGGGAGCCGACGACGTGCCCCGCCCAGTCGCCGCCGGCGAATCCCGTGCTGGGCGCGTACACGCCACGCACCTCGAGGCGCAGGGCGGCTCGGTCGCCCAGAAAGATGCGGTCGCCGATCGCGCCGTGGACGGCGTCGTCGGTGAAGCGGTATGGCGCCGTCTTCTCGAAGTCGAGCCGGGAATAGCCGCCGAGCAGATAGAAGAGGTTGCGGGCGGTGCCGAAATTCAGCACCAGGCTCGCGCTGCCGTGGGCGAGTGTGGGGGAGGCGCTGCCCGTCTTCGGATTGGGGCTCTGATATCCCCCGTCGAGCTCCGCGCTGACGACGTTACTGAAGAAATAGCCCAGCCGGCCGCCGCCGCCCATCCGGTTGTCGAGGTTGAAGGCTCTGTCGTAGCGTGTGAACGATCCGAACGCGCCGAACTCGAACTCGTGCGCGCGCTGCGCACCGAGGCCGGAGGTCCCGCACGCGAGCGCTACTCCCAGGACCGCGAGTGTCCGCACGGACCGGCTTCTCCTCTAGGGCCGGCCCTACGGTAATAACTCGGGCTCCGGTTAGAAACCCCGGAGAACGGACGTGGTGACGTGGGTCACCGAGCTACTGTCGCCCGTTCTCGCCGCGCACGAACCGGACGGCCCTGGCGAGGTTGTCGGCGAGCGCCGCCAGCTCGGTCGCGCCGTGAGCGAGTCCTTCGATGGCCTGCAGCTGTTCCGCGGCGGCGGTGGCGACGGCTTCGGCTTCCTGAGTAGAGGCGTGAGCACCCGCCCTGGCCTGCTCGAGTGACTGACTGATCCTGCCCGCCCGCTCGCTGATGCCCTGCGCCAGCTCCGCGACCTGCTTCCCGGCGCGCGCCGTGCCGCCCGCTGCCTCCGCGATTCGCGTCAGGTCCTGCACCCAGTCGGTCGAAGAGCGCACGACGTCTCCGAGGTCGCCTCGGACACGCTCGAGCAGCTGCGCGGCCCGGTCGAGCGCCCGGCGGGTCTCTTGGGCGGATTTGCCGACGTTGCGCGCCTCTCGACCGCTCGCCTCGGCGAGTTTGTGGACCTCGTCCGCGACCACCGCGAAACCGCGGCCGTGCACGCCGGCCCGCGCCGCTTCGATTGTGGCGTTGAGCGCGAGCAGGTTCGTCTGATTCGCGATGAAGCCGATCGTTTCCGAGAACTTCTCGACCTGCTCTGCCACGTCGCGCAGGCGCCGCACCTCGCGGGCACTCTCTTCGGTGGTCACACCGAGATCCGTGAGGCGACGGACCGCCGTCTGGGTCGCGAGACGGACCTTCTCGGTGGTCTGCTCCATCTGTGCACCCGAATCGCGGGTCTGGGCCCCCGCGGCAGCCACCTCGCCGGCGTGCTGGGTCAGCTGCTCCGAGTCGCGGGCCAGCGCGCTCACGAGGCTCGCCGCTTGGGCGGCTCCCTGGCTGGCGCGCCGCGCCGAGGCCGCCACCTCCTGGCTCGCGGCGTGGATCTCCTCGGCCGTCGCGGTCAGGGTCTGCACGTAAGCGCTCGTGCGACCCGACGCCCCGACGACCGGCAGAACCGAGCCCTCGATCGCGAGCATCAGCGCCAGCTGTGGCGCCAACAGCTCCAGCAAGTCGGCGTCGGCGTCACGGTACATGGTGGGATCCGAGTGCCGCACGCTCCACAGGCCCACCAGCTGTCCGGCGTGGTACAGCGGCAGCAGCACCTCCGAGCCGGGTGGTTCCCGCCCCGGCACGAGCACGTGCTCGGGGGAGACCGCGTGGCCCACGACCGGCCGCCGCAGCCGCACGGCCTCGCCGGCGAGCCCCGCATTCGCGTCGAAGCGGACCGTTCGCCCCTCCCGATCGCCCGTCGCCGTGTCCGCGACGAGCTCCATCTCGTTCGTCCCCGCGTCGTACCGCGCGAAGCCCATGTGCTCCCACGGGACCAGGCGTCGGGCGAGCTCCTGAATCCGCGGGAAGCTCTTCGCCAGGCTGATGTCCCGCGCCATCGCCTGTGACAACCCCTGAATGAGCGCGAGCTCATCGGCGCGAACCCCCCGCCGGATGACCGACACGCTCGCGACGGCGGCGCCCACGAGTAGAGCGCCGATCACCAGAAGCCCGATCATGTCGAGGCCCGCGTGCGCAAGGTCGACGGACGCGAGGGCCAGACCCACCGAGCAGGCGTAGACGACGGCCTCCCATCGGGCGGTGAGTGCGGCGTCGACCCAGGCGAGCGTACGCCCGAGCGCCAACTCGATGTAGAAGGTCCCGTTCACGACGCAAGGAAGCAGGACGAGGAACACGACGAGGGGCACGAGGTTGCCCGCGGCGAGCGCCTGGGCGTCCGTGGCCCCGCCGAGTCGCGCGTACGCGAGCCCGGCGAGGGCCGCGCCCGTCGTGAGGTGCGCCGCGTTGTCGAGCGCCGCGGCCACGGGCAGACGGCGCAGTGCGAGGTCGCCCGCGACCACCGCGAGCGGCGCGACGAGGACGGCGAAAGGCCAGCCACGGTCGAGGATGGCGTACGCCGTGACGCCGAGGATGTACGAGGCGAACCCGTTGCCCGGGAGGGCGATGCCGTAGCGGCGGGTCAGCGCGCCGACCACGACGAGCACCACGATTTCCTCCGCGACATCCGCGCCGAGCGGCACCCGTCGAGTCGCGAACGCCGCCAGCCCCGCGGCGATCGCTGCGACGGCACCGAGCGCGACGAGCGTCCGTACCAGCAGGCCCGGCGACGCTTTGAGGCGGGAGAGGGCAGCCATGGGGAAGCTGGGAGCAAAGTCGGCCCCTTGGCATGACCTGTCAAGCGCGACTATCGTTTACGGCATGCGGGTCACGATCGAATACTGCGTCGTCTGAAACTACGAGCCGCGCGCCGCCGGTCTGGCGGCCGAAATTCGCAAGACCTACCCCCACGCCGACGTGAAGCTGATCCAGTCGTCGGGCGGCGTCTTCGAGGTCGAGGTCGACGGTCGCCGCATTTTCTCCAAGAAGGCCCAGGGACGCCACGCCGAGCCCGGTGAAGTCGTAGGGCTGATGCGGCAGCCGACGCCGCCGCCCTCACGTTGATCCGTTGCCGGCGCGGAGGACAGTCGTGACCCGGGCAGGTGACACTCCCCGCTCCCGCCGGTTCCGCACCCGGAACGGGTGCTCTTGGCAGTTGGACTGGCATTCGCGCTCGGTGCCGCGCCCATGGCGGGGCAGACGCGCGTCAGCGTCGCGGTTGGTTTCGGCGTACCGCGGCCGTACGTGACTGGCGTCGTGATCGTTGGAAGGCCGCACGTCTACCGGTACCGGCCCTCGCTGCTCGTGGCGCGGCGCGGCTACGTGGCCCGGCATCGTCGGCATCATCACGCCTATGACTACGATTACGACGGTGACAATGACTGAGGTGGGCAGGTAAGGTCGCGAAACGGGAGGCGCGCACGCACGCCTCCCGTTTTCTTTTCGTCGCGCGCAGAGCCTCTCTCCCCTGCTCCGCCAATCTATATTGCGACCGTGCGAGTCTCCCGAGACCACTTCCTTCCCCCCGATCCCAACGCCTTCCGCGCCGCGGAGCCCGCCACCGGCCGGGTCGTGGTGATCGCCCCGACGCGCGCGGCTTGCGAAACGATCGAGCTGGCGATGAGCCTCGACATCGACACCCTGCTCGCGCGGGAGCACGGGGACGACATCCTCCGCCTGGCGGCGTCGGGGCCGGGATTCGGCATCGTTGCGGGGACGGGTACCGGCAAGACGCTCGCCATCCGGTCGATCGCGACGACCATTCTGCAGGCGCCGCTCAAGGTCGGCGTCGTGAACCGTGAGCGCGAAGCCACGCCCGAAACGCCGACGTGGAACGTCGTGATCGTGACGACCGGGATCGCGCGCCGCTGGTTCGAGGACGGCCTCATCACGGCGCGGGACACGCTGGTGGTGGACGAGATCCACCAGACGTCGGCGGAACTCGAGCTGTGCCTGGCGCTCGGCAAGCGGGCGGGCTGCCGCTTCATCTGGCTCTCCGCCACCGTGGATCCCGCCTTCTACGCCCGCTACCTGGGGTCGGTCGAGGTCCTCGAGACCCGGGCGTTCGATCCCGCGCGGGCGGCCGATGTGCGCGTCCTGCCCCAGCAGCCGCTCGAGTTCCTGAACGATCGCTTCGTGAAGCGCGTCCTGCGGGAGCGGCGCGGCGTGGCGGTGTTCGTGCCCACCCGCGCCGAAGTGGAGCAGATCGCCAAAGAACTCGGCGACCGCTGGCAGGGACTGCCGACCGCGTTCTACCACGGGGGCGAGCCGATCCGGGTCATTCGACCGTTCCTCGACGGTCAGGTGCGCCGCCCGTTCCTGCTGGCGATGACCGCGGCGGGTCAGTCCGCCCTCAACATCCGCGGACTGGACACCGTGGTGATCTACGACGCGCGCTACGCCAATGTCGTTGAGCGGGGTCGCAACGTGCTGACGAGGGCGTACCTCGGCGCAAACGAAATCCTCCAGATGGCCGGCCGCGTGCACGGCCGCGTGGAGAGCGGCGAGGTCTACATCCTGAGCGACCGGGAGCTCGTATTCGAGCAGCTCGAGCCGACGGCGCCGGAGTTCCAGCTCGCCGGAGACGCGGAGCGGGTGGCAATCACCTGCGCGGCGCTGGGCGTGGACGCGCGCGAGCTCGATCTGCCTGTGCCGCTGGACCGTAAGGCGTACCGCGATGCCGTGGCGCTGCTCACCGAGCGCGGGTTGATCGAGCGCGGGCGGCTGACCCGCTACGGCCGCGAGGTGGAAGCGATGCCGGTCGAGCGACCCTGGGGCGAGCTGCTCTATCACGTCGATCCCGAGCTCGTTCCGATGGTGGCCGTCGCGGCGAGTGTCGAGTCGCTGCACCGCATGACCCGCGAGGAGCGAGACCTGCGGGGCCTGATCGTCTCCGGAAGCGATCATCTCACGGCGTACAATGTCTACGCCGAAGCGGTCAACAAGCACGGTGATCTGGGGGAGGTGTACGGGCTGCCCCGCCACCTGTTCCGCGAGAGCATCGATCGCTGGGCCGAAGACCGCGGCGTGCTCGTCAAGGCGATCGAGGATGTGGCTCTGGGGATGGCGTCCGTGTACCGCCAGCTCGAATTGCCACTGCCCGGGCGGCTGCCCCACGCGGGCGAGAAGACCCTGGCGGCGTTCGCGGATCTCGTGGCCAAGATCCAGCCGTTCGACCTGGTGATCGACGAGGAGACGGCGGACGGCCGCGAGGCCCGCGTGAGCCGCGGGTCGGTGTGCTCGAGCTGGGGCGCCGTCGCCGGCACGCTGCGCTACTTCGCCGACCGCTTCGGCGTGCCGCGCGCCAGCGTAGAGGGTACCGAGTTGAGCGAGCGCGCGATTCGCCGCTACGCACGGCGCGGCGCGCCCACCGTGGTGTTCGAGCGGCAACGCCGGCACGAGGGCTTGATGCGGGTCCGGACGGTCACCTATTTCGGATTCCTGCTCGAGCGCGACGTCGAGCCGCTCCCGAGCCCGTTCCCACCGGACCTCGCCGACGCGGCGCGGGCGGCACTGGTCGAGGCGCTGCTCGCCGGGCACTCGCCACACCCGGATCAGGCACGCGTGCGGCGCGCCCTCGAGCGCCTCGGATTCTACTGGCGGCGCTCGGGCGGGCGGCTCACGCAAGCGGCGACCGAGCACTTGAGCGCCAGGCTCGGCGCCCAGCTCTCACGGGTCGGCTCGTGGGATGAGTTCATCAACGCTCGGCTGGTGCTCGACGTAAACGAAGTGGTCCCCGAAGCTGAGCGGCACGCGCTGGAAGCGCTCCCGGCATCTGCCCACCTCTACGGAGACCGTGTGCCGGTCGATTACGAGGTGGAGCAGGGGATCGGCGTGGTGCGGCTGCGCCTCAAGGAAGGCCAGGCGCGGCGCCTGCAACCGCGGGATCTGCCCCCGTTCGACCGGCCGGTCCGCTTCACGGTCCTGCGGGGCAAGCGGGAGGCGGTGCGGTCGGACTCGCTGGAGGACCTGCGTCGCCAGTTGAGCGGCCTCTCCCGGGGAGAACGGCAGCGCCTGGCGCGGGGCGGCAGGCGGGGTCGGCGTCGCTAAGACTCCGCCCGGGCGCTGTGACTTCTGGACGCTCTGCGGGTCTTGCTTATGGCGGTGCTCTCTGGAACTTTGACCCAGCAACTCGGCTATCCAAGGACTATGGCTGCGAGAGAAAAGAACCCCAGTCTCCCCACTCCGCCCGGCTTCGCCCCCCTCGGGCAGGCGGTGATGGAAACGTTCAGCGAGGGTGTGGTCGTGTTCGACCCCTACGGCCGGATGCTGTATGCGAACCAGCGGGCCCGGCACACGCTCGACGCCCTCGCGGACGGCACGCCGCATCGGGGCGAGAACCTGCGCGACCGGCTCATGGCGTTCGGCGGCCGGGCCCGAACCCTGAAACAGGGCTCGCTCGAGCTCGGTGAAGTAGTGTTCCTGCCGGACGGCGGCGACAGTCCGACGCTGGCCGAGCGCGAGCGCCAGGCCATCCTCGACACGCTCGAGGCGACGCACGGCAAACTGGCGGAGACCGCACGACGGCTCGGCATCAGCCGTACCACGCTGTGGCGCCGGTTGCGAGCCTATGGGCTGCCGGCCAACGGGCGGGGAGGCCAGGGACCGGCCACACGCGTCTA